>ENA-UOIW01000216-UOIW01000216.1-human-gut-metagenome-genome-assembly--contig:-P58-NODE-216-length-56159-cov-23.799319_pt1 | contig 56159 bp, 47 predicted proteins | sample MGYA00242334_ERZ723881 | MGnify/ENA metagenome assembly ERZ723881 | reverse complement strand
TTAATTTAAAATAAATACTATCCGATAATTTGGATGGTAACATAGAAGATAGTGGTGTAGAATAATAGAACGGTAAAAGCAACAAGAAATCTTGAAACGTAAGAAAATACCGCTTGCGCAGACCCGTTCATTGCCCGGATTGCACAAGCGGTAAAATAATAGCTTCTGTTTTTTATGCTTGGTCTTTCTTCTCGTTTGCTTCTGCTTGCAGTTCGTCTTCGCCCCAATGGGTTTCGGCTTCACGCTTTTCACGTTCGATGACCTCCTGGGCTTTGCGCGGATAGAGGATGAGACGGAGCGAGTGGTCGTAAGTCATATAACTCCACATCCAGTTGAAGAGGACATTGATTTTGTTTCGCACACCCAAGATGGAACGCAGATGGACAACCAGCCATAAGAACCAGGCAATCCAGCCTTGTGTCTTCAGGCTGCTGAATTCGGCTACGGCTTTGTTGCGTCCTACGGTTGCCATGCTTCCCAGGTTGCGGTAATGGAAAGGCTTCATGGCTTTTCCTTTCTGCAGGCGGATGAGGTTTTCTGCCAACAGGCTTCCCTGCTGGATGGCTACCTGTGCCAATTGGGGGTGTCCGTTGGGATAATCCTTGTCACCGCTCATGATACACTGGTCACCGATGCTGAAGATGTTGTCGAATCCTTCTACCTTATTATATTGATTGACTTTGATACGTCCTCCGCGTCCGAGCGAGCTTGCAGGCATATTGCCAATGGTATTGGCACGTACACCACTTACCCAGATAAACGTACGGGTAGGTATCTGAGTTCCGTCTTCCAAAATGACCTTGTGGTCAGTGTAGTCCATCACTTTCTTGTCCAGCCAGACATTGATGCCCATCTTGCGCAAGAACTCTGCCGACTTTTGTGAAGATACCGGAGCCATGCCAGAGAGCAACCGGTTGCCTGCTTCTATGAGGTAAATCTGAAGCAGGTTCTCGTTCATGTCGGGATAGTCTTTCGGAAGCACGTAGCGTTTCATTTCGGCTAAGGCACCGGCGATTTCCACTCCGGTGGCACCTCCACCTACGATGACGATGTTCAACAATTCTCTGCGTTCTTGTTCGGTAGCGCAGGTCACACTCCGTTCAAAGTTACTTAGCAAGGCATTACGCAATCCCATAGCCTCTTGCAAGGTTTTCATCGGGATGGCTTCACGCTCGATGTTTTTGTTGCCAAAGAAATTGGAGGTAGTTCCGGCAGCTAAAATCAGGTAATCGTATTCCACTTTTCCGATGGAAGTCTGAAGAATGTTCTTTTCAGGGAAAATCAACCGCGCTTCTGCCATGCGGTAGTGTACGTGGGATTCTTTACCGAAAATCTTACGGAACGGAAATGAGATGGAACTGGGTTCGATGCCGGCAGATGCTACTTGGTAGATGAGCGGCGGAAACTGATGGTAGTTGTTTTTGTCAATCAAGATGACTTGGAAGTTGGATTTCGATAATTTGTCTGCCAGTTTAAGGCCTCCAAATCCACCTCCTACAATAACAACTCTCTTTTTACCTTTTTCTCTTTCAATGTTGAAACTCATATCATTTTGTTTTTGTATAAAGCTGGTGCAAAGTTACAACTTTATCAGGATTTTAATGCATATTCACCCGTAAATTAGAGAAAAATTTCTGTAATTCGTATACAAACGATGCTGTATATTTCATTACCTTTGCATCAGTACTCAAAAAAAACAGACTGAACTATGATTTTAGAAGATTTTTTGGCTTACGTAAAAACGGGGAAAGCGCTTTGCGGTGATGAAATCCATCAATTCATGAACGATATGAGCAACGAGGCAAGACGGGTGACGTTCAAACTTAATACGGCTTATTACACTCCGGACGAGGTGCGTGCCCTGTTGTCGGAACTGTTCGGGAAACCGGTTGACCCTACTTTGCGCGTATTTCCGCCTTTTTATACAGACTTTGGAAAAAATATTACTATCGGCAAAAATGTGTTTATCAATGCCTGTTGTCATTTTCAAGACCATGGAGGCGTAACGCTGGGCGACGGATGCCAGATAGGACATAATGTCGTGTTTGCCACATTGAATCACGGTATTGCTCCCGAAGACCGGGCAAACACTTATCCTGCGCCTATTGTTTTGGGCAAGAATGTATGGGTAGGCTCTAATTCGACCATCTTGCAGGGGGTTACAATTGGTGATAATGCTATCATAGCTGCCGGTGCGGTGGTGACTAAAGACGTGGCGCCCGATACCATCGTAGGCGGTGTACCGGCTAAACTGATTCGCTCGATAGAGTGATAAATTTATGTAAAATAGGTAGCATTATCGGTAATATGGATACGAGGATATGGAGAGAACTCTTTATCTTTGTAACAAGAAAATTAGGAAAAGACAATGAAATATAATTTCGATGAGATAGTGGTGCGTCGTAATACCGGTTCTTATAAATGGGATTCGGCGGCTGATGCGGATGTGCTTCCGATGTGGGTGGCGGATATGGATTTCCGGACGCTGCCTGCCGTAACGGAAGCTTTGCAAAAACGGGTGGCTCACGGCATATTCGGCTATACGAAGGTGCCGGATGCCTATTACGAAGCCATTATCCGTTGGTTCGGCAAGCAGCATGGATGGACTATCCGGAGAGAATGGATACAATATACGATCGGTGTGGTTCCGGCTTTGTCGGCTATCATCAAGGCAATGACCGTACCGGGCGATAAAGTGATTGTGCAGACGCCGGTGTACAACTGTTTCTTTTCTTCTATCCGGAATAACGGATGTGAGATGGTGGCTAACACACTGCTTCGGCAGGGGGATACATACCGGATTGATTATGCAGACCTGGAAGAGAAGGCTTCCGACCCGAAAGCGAAACTGCTGTTGCTGTGCAATCCTCATAATCCGGCGGGGCGTGTATGGACGGCGGAAGAGCTGCGCCACATCGGTGAGATTTGTTTCCGTCACGGAGTGTTTGTCGTTTCGGATGAAATACATTGTGAGTTGGTTCAGCCGGGGTATGCGTATACTCCGTTTGCGTCGTTGGGTGAAGCGTTTCTGCAGCATTCCGCAACGTGTATTTCACCCAGCAAGGCTTTCAATCTGGCAGGCCTGCAGATTGCCAACATCGTGTTATGGGACGAAGAACTGCGTAAGAAAGTGGATCGTGCCATCAATATCAATGAGGTTTGCGATGTGAATCCGTTCGGTGTAGAAGCTTTGATGGCTGCTTATACGGACGAAGGAAGCGAATGGCTGAAGCAGCTAAATGAATACATAGCCGGCAATTACCATTACATGCAGGATTTCTGTAAGGCGAATTTGCCTCAGTTCCCGTTGGTGAAATTAGAAGGCACCTATCTGGCATGGATGGACTGCTCGGTGCTTTCGATGTCGTCGGAAGAACTGGAAGAGGCGCTTTTGCAAGAAGAGAAGTTATGGCTGAATGCCGGAACAATGTACGGAGAAGCTGGCGAAGGCTTTATGCGCTGGAATCTGGCGTGTCCACGTAGTCGGGTAGAGGAAGGGCTGAAACGTTTTTATCGGTTTGCCGGCAAGAAACTGAAATAAGAAAGAAAATTTTAAATGCTTTAAAATAGAAAATGTTATGGAATCTGTAGTAAAACTTTATTCGCTGTCGTATTCGAACGCGAAAACGTATTGGGCAGCTTTGCTGTTTGTGGTAGGAAATGTTGCTTTGCCTCAATTGTTCCACCTGATACCTCAAGGAGGCATGACTTGGTTGCCGATTTATTTCTTTACTTTGGTAGGGGCGTATAAATATGGTTGGAAAGTCGGTTTGCTGACTGCCATTGTTTCGCCGTTGGTCAATTCGGCTTTGTTCGGCATGCCGGCTGCAGCTGCGCTTCCGGCTATCTTGCTGAAATCGGTATTGCTGGCTGCAGGTGCCGGAGTGGTGGCACATCGTTTCCAGAAAGTGTCTGTACTTGCCCTGTTGGCAGTTGTATTGTTTTATCAGTGCATCGGAACATTGGGCGAATGGGCATTCTTTGCCGATAGCTTCTATGCGGCTGTTCAGGATTTCCGTATCGGCATTCCGGGCATGTTGCTGCAAGTATTCGGAGGTTATGCCTTTATCCGTTACCTGATACAGAAATAAGGGTTGTTATTGAATATTGATGCAGAGGCGCAAGGGTGCGGAGGTTATAGAAATCTTCAGTCCTTGTGTCTCTGTGTTTTTTATGCCTGTTCGCGCTGGTAAGCGATGCGCGGTGTGCCGTTGGCCACATAGATGATGCCGCAACGAACGAAACCGTTCTTCTCTAACAGGTGTTGCATAATCAGGTTATCGGCATGTGTATCGGCACGCAGTTGGGAGGTATGGGCACTGCACCAGTCAAGGCATGCCATAAAGATTCCTTTCTCGCTTCCGTCCGAAGCCAGCCGGTGGATGACGTAATACGGTTTGTCATTCAGCCACTTTCCGTTTTCTATATGTGCATAGTTCGGGTCGGGAGCTGGGACAAAGCAGAAGGTTCCGACTACTTTCCCGGCTTCATTCTCGCATACATAGCAATGTTTCTGTTGGATTTCTCCGGCGATAAGTTCCCGTTGCGGGTATCCGTTAATCCATTGGTGAGGATTGCCAGAACTTGCCATAAAGCGGCGTGCTGTGTCGAAAATCCTCATCAGGCTATCCAGGTCGTTTGCGGTTGCCGGGCGTATGTGCTGTATCATGTTTTTAATGGGCTTTTATAAAAGACAAAAAAGGTGAAACACAAACAGAGATGCTCCACCTTTTTCGTTGTTATGTAATTGAATTGGCTTTAACGTTCCTTTTTTGTTTAGAACTCGATAATCAAGGATTGGTTAGCGGGTATAATCAGGTTTTGCGCGAAGTCAATCTTTTTACCAGTTGTCAAGATTGTACCTTGTTTGCTGTCTTGAGTTAAAGCATTGTAGTGTTGGCTTGGCAGAACTTGTTCTTTGTCAGTACTGTTTAAGACAATCATTTCTGTTTTACCTTCACTAGTACGTGCGTACAAGTATATTCCCTGTTCCGGAATATGATACTTTACAGTTTTGTTTTCTGACATTTTCTTGTTTAGTTTTGGTTTTGCGCTTCAAAGGTAGCGCTTTTGCCGTAAACAAGAAGCAAGCAAAGGCTGGAAATCGTTTTTAACATGGATTTGTTGATATAAGTCAAGCCGACGGAAGAAAAGAAGGTATCAGTTGACATGTTGACAGGACTCGGAACGAATTCAGTAGGTTCGTACGTGATTGTCCTGTTAATTTGTCGGCTGATACCTTTATTTATAGATTTAGACTAAGAATCCCAGCAATACACCGGCAGCTACAGCTGAACCGATAACTCCTGCCACATTCGGACCCATGGCATGCATCAACAGGTAGTTGCTTGGGTCGTATTCCAAGCCGAGTATCTGCGATATACGGGCAGAGTCGGGCACGGCGGATACGCCGGCATTACCGATAAGCGGGTTAATCTTATTGTCTTTCTTCAATACCAGATTGAATATCTTCACGAAGAGGACGCCCGAAGCGGTTGCAATGATGAATGACAAAGCACCCAAGCCGAATATCTTCAGGGAGTCTACCGTAAGGAACTCGGATGCCTGTGTAGATGCTCCTACCGTCAGTCCCAGCAGAATGGTAATGGTATCAATCAGCGGACCACGGGCTGTTTCAGCCAATCGGCGGGTCACGCCACTTTCTTTCAGCAGGTTTCCGAAGAACAGCATACCCAGCAGCGGAAGGCCTGAAGGAACGAGGAAACAAGTCAGCAGCAAGCCTACGATGGGGAACATCACCTTTTCGGTATGCGATACGGCACGCGGAGCTTTCATGTGGATGACACGCTCTTTCTTGGTGGTAAGCAGACGCATGACAGGAGGTTGGATAACCGGTACAAGTGCCATGTATGAATAAGCCGATACCGCAATGGCGCCCATCAGGTTAGGTGCCAGCTTGGAGGAAAGGAAGATGGCGGTAGGACCGTCCGCACCGCCGATGATACCGATAGATGCAGCTTGCATCGGGTCGAATCCCCATTGCAAGGCAAGCATGTAGGCACCGAAGATACCGAACTGGGCAGCCGCGCCGATAAGCATCAGCTTCGGATTGGATATCAATGCCGAGAAGTCGGTCATCGCGCCGATACCCAGAAAGATGAGCGGCGGATACCACCCCGAGGTTACTCCCTGATAAAGGATGTTGAGCACTGAGCCTTGTTCGTAGATGCCGACTTGCAGACCGGCTTCCATATTGAAAGGAATGTTGCCCACCAGCATACCGAATCCGATAGGAATCAGCAGCATCGGCTCGAATTCCTTTGATACGGCAAGATAAATGAAGAATATACCGACGGCTATCATGATGAAATGCTGGTACGTAGCATTGTAGAAACCGGTATAAGTCCAGAAATCTGCCAGGTTATTCTGTAAGAAATTGATGAATTCTCCCATAGTTATTCGATGATTATAAGGTCTGTACCTTCAAGAATAGATTCTCCTTTGCTGACGTTGATGGCGGTTACCTTGCCGTCGCGGTCCGACTTGATGTCGTTTTCCATTTTCATGGCTTCCAGTATCAAGAGGGTCTGCCCGCGTTTTACCGTGTCGCCTTCTTTCACCTTGATTTCGAGTATGACACCAGGCAAGGGAGACTTGATGCCCGATTTGCCTTGCTGCACTACCGGACGGGTTACTGCTGGAGGAGGAGCGGCAGGTGTAGTGGCAGCCGTACGGATGACGGGCTTGATTTTAGGGCTTACATGTTTTTCCAGTTCTACGGTGTAAGCCGTGCCGTTCACTTCTACTTGTACATGGTTTTCTACGATGTCTCCCACGGTAACCTTGTAGAGGTTTCCGTTGATTTTGTATTTATATTCTTTCATGGTTATTGATTCATTAGGGGTTATTTCTTATGAGGGGTTTCGCGCAAAGTATAAATCTTCGAACTCCACGGCGAGTAGCTTCTCTTCACTCGGCTGATGGTAAGGATGGTCTCTTCCACATCGTGGTCGGCTCCCTGGGCTTCGTGCAGTGCCAGGGTGATAGCGGCAATCACATCTCCCGGAGCTTGTCCCAGTCCGCGTTCCTTGGCTTCCTGTTTGTCGGTGATGTTGTGTACCTTCATCGCATTGCGCTGACGTAGTTTGACAGCTATCTTTCCTACACACCTGAAACAGATATACAGCAGGATGAGTCCGGTGAATACGACACACATGGCCGTGATGGTCATGCCGATACCTGCTGAGTCGTGTTGTTCGAATTTATCCATCTTTGGATTGCCTTCCAGTGTCTGGTTGTTGGTGCTCGGAGTCACATACTTTGTCTCGCTATCGTCCTTGACTTCCCATGTGGCAGCTCCGTCGCTTACGCGGGCATACGACTGGTCGGTCTTCAATACACCTGCTGGAACCACCACTTCATCGAGCAGCTTTTTACCTGAGTCGTATAGCCCGATCCAGTTGTCTTGAGTTTTGCTCAATACAAAATTGGTGTGGAATGTTCCCCTGCGTGGAGCTCCGTCTGCCCAGAACAAGGCATGCTGGCGAGGGCTGATGGCGGTGAGTACGTCCCCTTTAGGTATGAAATAAGAAGCGGTATCGCCTGGTTCGCTGCTCACTTTCAGGTAGCATCCAGCCAGGTTGACATTGTTATAAGATGTGTTGAATATTTCCACCCATCCGCTGTGCACCCCGTAATCATCTTCGAAGTTGTTTTGGTTGTCTACCAGCACTTCGTTGATGACCATCTTGCTGTCGCTTTTCGGTGCGGTGCACGCGCTGAATGCTCCCAGCAATATGGATGCGAAACATAGTCCGGCTATCTGTCTTTTTATCATAAATGTCTGGATTTTAAAGATTAATATTATAAAGGAATATTTCCGTGCTTCTTTGCCGGATTGCTCTGTTTCTTGGTCTGTAACTGCTGCAAGGCACGGATGATGCGGAAACGGGTGTTGCGCGGTTCGATGACATCATCGATATAACCGTATTTTGCCGCGTTATACGGATTGGCAAACAGTTTGGTGTATTCGGCTTCTTTTTCTGCCATGAATGCCTTTGGGTCTGCAGCTTCTTTGGCTTCCTTGGCATAAAGCACTTCTACCGCGCCTGCACCACCCATTACGGCAATTTCGGCGGTAGGCCATGCATAGTTCATGTCTCCACGCAGCTGCTTGCAGCTCATCACGATGTGCGAACCTCCGTACGACTTGCGGAGCGTAACGGTCACTTTGGGCACAGTCGCTTCGCCATACGCATACAGCAGCTTGGCACCATGCAGGATGACGGCATTATACTCTTGACCTGTTCCCGGAAGGAAGCCCGGTACGTCTACCAGTGATACGATAGGAATGTTGAAGGCATCGCAGAAGCGTACGAAGCGTGCCCCTTTGCGCGAAGAGTTGCAGTCGAGCACGCCTGCCAGGAATTTAGGCTGGTTGGCGACGATGCCGACTGATTGGCCGTTGAAGCGGGCAAAACCAATGATGATGTTTTTAGCGAAATCGCGTTGCACTTCCAGAAATTCTCCGTTATCAACAATGGCTCCGATGACTTCATACATATCGTATGGCTTGTTGGGGCTGTCAGGGACAATTTCGTTCAACGAATCCTCCAAGCGGTCTATAGGGTCGGTACAATCGATATAAGGAGGTTCTTCCAGGTTGTTTTGCGGGATATAGCTCAATAATTTACGGATAAGAGCCAATCCTTCTTCTTCGGTTGCAGCCGTAAAGTGAGTCACACCCGAACGGGTAGAATGCACGCTCGCACCTCCCAGGTTTTCTTGAGTCACATCTTCGCCGGTTACGGTCTTCACTACTTTCGGACCTGTCAGGAACATATACGAAGTGCCTTCCATCATCAAGGTGAAATCGGTCAGAGCCGGTGAATATACCGCACCTCCTGCACACGGGCCGAAGATGCCGGATATTTGCGGAATAACTCCCGAAGCCAGGATATTGCGTTGGAATATTTCGGCATACCCAGCCAGCGCGTTGATACCTTCCTGAATACGTGCGCCTCCCGAGTCGTTCAGTCCGATGACAGGCGCGCCCATCTTCATGGCCATATCCATGATTTTGCAAATCTTCTGCGACATGGTTTCCGACAAGGAGCCTGCCGACACGGTAAAGTCTTGTGCGAAAACATATACCAGACGTCCTTCGATGGTTCCGTATCCGGTGACCACGCCGTCGCCCAGATATTGTTTCTTTTCCATGCCGAAGTTGGTGCAACGGTGGAGGACAAACATGTCCAGTTCTTCAAAACTACCTTCGTCAAGCAGCATCGAGATACGTTCGCGTGCTGTATATTTTCCTTTTGCGTGTTGTTTTTCGATGGCCTTTTCTCCGCCTCCCAAACGGGCTTTCGCACGCAATTCGATTAATTCTTTTACTTTTTCAAGTTGGTTACTCATGGTATTGGGGTTTTATGGTTTTTAAATAAGTGTTCCGCTCAGCTAGGTTTCAGACACCTTATTATATATTATAGAATAGGGTTTGCAGCCTGCACCTTGTGACTTCGTCAACTGATACCTCGTCAACTGATACCTTGTCAACTCGTCAACTCATCTTACTTTTCGCACAATTCAGTCAATACACCCATGGTCGATTTCGGGTGCAGGAAGGCGATTTGTAAGTTCTCGGCTCCTTTGCGGGGCGCATTATCTATCAGTCGGATTCCTTCTTGTTCGGCTTGTGCCAAGGCGTTTGCCACTCCGTCTTCTACAGCAAACGCAACATGGTGCACACCCATGCCGCGTTTCTCGATAAATTTAGCGATGGTACTGTCTTCGCTGGTCGGCTCTAACAATTCGATTTTCGTGTCTCCGCACTTTAAGAAAGCTGTCTTTACTTTTTGATCTTCTACTGTTTCTATGTTATAACAAGTCAGTCCGAGAACTTTTTCGTAGTAGGGCAATGCCTCTTCAATGCTTTTTACGGCAATGCCTAAATGTTCGATGTGAGAGATTTTCATAAATGTTGTTTTTTATAGGGTATTAAATTTTTTTAGTCGTTCGCTTTGATTGCACAAAGAAAAGAAAAATGTGCGAAATACGAAATTTTTCTTCAATTTATTTTCAAGAAAGAGCCTTAAAAAATGGATGATAGCAAACAAGCGATTGAGGAAAAGTTTATTGTTGTGCTATCATCCACTGATTTTCTTATGTATTGGAAACGGGTAGGGTTCCCCTTAATTCAATGCGGCTACGCCCTTCTCCTTTTTTGATTACACGAATTTGTACGTTGATTCGTTCGTCCAATTCTTCGCGGTGTGAAATGATGCCAACACGCCTCCCGTTTTGTCCGGCTATTTCTTGCAGGCGTTCAAGGGTAGACATCACTGAGTCAAGGCTTTTCTCGTCCAGTGTACCAAAGCCTTCATCAATAAAAAGGATATCTACGTTCATATCGGGACGATTTAAGGATGAAAGTGCTAATGATAAGGCTAATGAAATCATAAAACGTTCACCGCCGGATAATACAGTCACACTGCGCACTTGGTCTTTGTTGTAACGGTCAAGGACCAAGATAGAGAGTTGTTCGTTTTCTTCACTGCAAGTCAGCTTGTAGCGGTCGGTAATGCGGGCAAGGTAAATATTGGCGTTATTGAGCAATGGGCGTAAAATATACGACTGTACCAGTGTACGGAAACGGGTCCCGCCAAACCGGGAATTCAGTCTGTTCCATTTGTCAAACGATTTTTTGGCTATTTCCAGTCGGTCACTTATTTTCTTGAAGTTTTCTTCGTTTCGTTTATCTTCTTCCAGTTTGCTTTTGATGGCGGCTATGTTGCTTAAAAGCTGGTCGCGTGTGAAAGTCAGTATTTCTTTTTCTTCTTGCAAGGGCTGAAGGTCGGGAATGTCTTGTTCTTCACTGATGCCGAGTTTTCCCATAGCTTCCTCTTGCTGCTTTTGTGTATTGGCAATGGCATCCTGTCGTGACTTGATGTTTGCCTGGAGGGTATTGATGCGTTGACGGGCTATCGGAATTTCCTTTTCTTGTGCCATAAGTGTGGTAAGTAACTTCTCGTCCGTGCCTGACTCCTGATAATATATATGTAGGATAGCTTCACAAGTGGTGATGCTGTTGTTACATTCGTTGATGTCTTTGGTTATGTTGCTTATATTAACGAACAGATTGGTCCATTCATTATTGATATCCTGACATACATGTGTCATTGGAGAAACAGAAGTATCCCACTCCGGATGTAGTTCGATGATTTTAGTCCGGGTGAATCGGATGGAAGTTGTGGTGTTTTGCAAGGTTTGCAAGGTTTGCACAGTTTCATTCCATTCTTTTTTCTTGTTTGCATATTCATTTGCTCCGGCTGTAAGTACACTTTGGGTGTGGGTGATATCTTTTTCCCATTCAGGCAATAAGGTTCCTAACGCGTTGGTCAGATCTGTCAGGAGATTATTAAATTCTTGTTCTCCGGTTTCTTTCTGTTCCTTCCATTGATGTATCAGTTGCTCGTTGGAATATAAGTCTTTATCGGCTTGTGCTTTAGCCTTGTCGGCCATTACCTTATGCTGGTCGAGTGGCTTTTTTTCTTCCAGTAGCTGATTGATTTGGTTTTGCAGGTCTTCGGCTTCTTTTTGTTGTGCCTTGAATTGTTTGATGGTTTGGTTTACAGCTTCAAGAGCCATCGTGACTTGTGACGGTAAAGGTTGTTCCGTATTCAGTCCGAACCGTTGGGCGGCTTTTAGCACGTTGCTTTGGGTTGTTTGTGCTTTGCTTTTACGTTCCTGCAATAGATTCTTGCTGGCTTGAAGTATCCCGGTTGCTGTGTCATAGTCTTTCAATGCTTTTTTATGCACTTTTGTTGCCTGAGTCAGTGCAGCTCCAGCCAGTTGTTTTTCTTTTTCAAGCGGAGTAAGGAGGGTTTGAAAGTCTTTGGCAAGATGTGTATGTTCAATGTGCTGGCCACACAAAGGACATGTGTCAGCTTGTTCTGCAATCAGTCGGTTACGTAAAGTGACGAGATGTTCTTCCAGACTGGTTTGCATGGTATGAAGCAGATTATTGGCTTTTTCGTCTTTTTCTTGTGCCGATTTATAGGCTGCTTCTGCCTGTTCAGCCAGCTGGCGTAAAGTTGAAAGTTTTTCTTCTTGTCTTTTGATTTCTTTATCAAGCTGCTTTATTTCGGCTGCATCTGTTCCAATGGTTACCAATGTTTGCTGAAGCTGTTCCAGTTGAGCGTTTGTCCGGGTAGCTTGGTCCAGATGACGGTTGATGGAAGCAGGATTCAGCTTTTCGCGTTGTTTGCTTAATGCATCTATGGCTTGCTGTTTGGTGGCAACAGCTTCATCGGCTTTGATGGCAGTGTTTTGGGCTTCTTCTACAACTGCTTTTAGTGTTGCGGTTTGAATTGTTGCTGCCTGAATCTTATGGATAAGGTTTTTTGTTTCTTGGATAATACTTTTGTACCGAAGGAGTTTTTGATTGATTTCCCCCGTTTTGTCGTAAATCGGTTCCCATTCCGGATGGGTTGTTATCCATTGTTGTAATTTTTCGATACATTGAGATAATTGACCGGCTTTTTGCTCACGTTGAAACAGGTCTGCAGAAAGCTGGTTGAATATCAAATGGCATTGAGGTTCTTGAACAAGTGCTTTTGCTTTCTTTTCCCGAACCTCTTTTAATCGGATTAGTGTTTGGCGTTGTTGGGTTGTATCGTCCCAGCTTTTGACAAGCTTTTTATCAGTTTGATAGGTTTCTTTTTTCGTGTTTTCTTTCAATTGTTTCAATGCTTGCTGTGCCAAAGCTTTTTCTTGTTGGCATTTTTTTATTATTTCAACCAGATGAAGCTTTTCTTCGTTTAACCGAACTTTGGTTTCTATTTCCTCTTTTTGGGCATTGAAATGGATGAGCTCTACCAAGAGTTTTTCTTTTTCTTCATGTTCTAAGATGTGTGTTTTCTCTGTATCATATTCCGTTTGAGTCTGTGTGTAAGTAGTTTGTGCTTTGTTGAAAAGATTTTTAATGGCAGCTCCGTATTTCGAGAACCGTTCCGTGTTGGTCAGTTGTTCCAGAATGGCTTCACGTTCTGTTTTATCTCCGGTAAGGAAAGTTGCGAATTGTCCTTGTGCCAGCATGGCCATACGACCGAACTGTTCGAAAGTCAGTCCGATTGCCTGAAGAATGGTGTTTGACACTTCTGTGACGCCTGTCACCCAGTCGTTGTCTCCCTTTTTCACTCCCCATTGGGGACGGCGGTGCTGCAGCTGCCGGTTCCTCCGCAGCATTCCGAGGGATAAACGTGCGTGATATGTGATTCCGTCGTTGCCTTCAAACACGACTTCGCTATAACATTCATCCCGTTCAGATATTCCTAGGCGTGTATATTGTTCGATGCTGGCTACCCGCAAGATTTCCCCTTCGGCATTGGCGTATTCATTTTTGGTGATGTTTGTTACGCCGTCTATGCGTGGCGTTTTCTTATACAATGCCATGGCAATGCAATCCAATATGACGGTTTTCCCTGCTCCCGTATCGCCGCTGATAAGAAAGAGGGGAGCTGTTTCGCCGCTTATGGCATCGCGCAGTCCGTTTGCAAAGTCGATATCTCCTCGTTCGATGGAAGCTATGTTTCTGATATGCAGTTCTTTGATTCTCATAGTTGAATGTGTCGGTTAATTTTGGGTTGTCTTTTTACGTGATTTGTTGTTTTCTTCTTCCTCCATACGTTTCATTTCCGCTTCTATTTCGGTAAAGGCTTCACGCACTTCGTCCAGGTCGAGTTCCGGATATTGTTGCCAGGTTTTCTCGATGAAACACATAGGGTCGGTCATCTGTTGGATTTCAGCCACTTCAAACTTTGGCTTGTTAGTTTCCACCTGGTCGTTGCCGTCAATACCTGTCCATTTAATTTTCGGGTTGTAGCGTACCTCTCCATTGTAAGGTTCGATGATGGAGTAGACCATTTGGTTGAAATCGGAAGGCAATGACACGGTGTTGTCTACTTGCAGGCGTATATACCCTTTGCCGCCTTGTCTGGCAAATTCTTTGATGCCTTCCAGTGCTTCTTGTGTTTGGGTGAACGAAGTGTCATCCGAAGGTAAGGTATAGAAATGTCTCAACTCTTCGATGCGTAATTGCTGGATGCGTACGTTTCCGTTGTGGCGGTTGATGTCGACGGCGCTTACAGTGTGAGGGTAGATTTCATCGCAACTTACGTGCAAGGCACTGCCGGCATATCGGATGACAGGAGCCATGTAGGTGACATCCGTTTTCATGCAATCGGTTTTATGTCCGATGGTTTGTGGCTTATGGATATGTCCCAGTGCAAGATAATCGTATCCGATGCCTAAACTGGCGATAGCTTGTGTACGGACATTCCCGATGTCGAGGTCATGTCCAGTCATATCACTTCCCGTAACGGCAAGATGACCGGTCATGATGACAGGTTTCTGTTCGGTATTGTCTAAAGCAACATAGTCCAGCAATGATTGAATCATCGAAGTACGTTCGCCGGTCATGTAAGGCAATGCTACAATGTACCCGTTCGCAAGTTTTATCACGAAGCGTTCTTGCCATTCGTCTGACGAGGCAAAATCAGCAGGAGGCGGTGTCCCTATCAGGTGGACGTTGGCTAATTTCCAGACTGCATTGTTGGATTGGATGCGGGAAGCAGAGTCGTGATTCCCGGCAACGATAACGATGTGCATATCGGGAGATACCTGGTGCAGGTGTACAAAGTGGTCGGTAAATGCTTTCCAGGTAGTAGCAGACGGTTGTTGGATATCGAATATATCGCCACTGACAATCAGGGCGTCAGGATGTTCTTCTTGGCACCATCGTTCCAGTTGGGCAAAGAAACGGTCGTGTTCATCTATTCTCTCGTAGTTTTGGTAAATGATTTGTCCTAAATGTAAATCGGCTGTATGTAGTATTTTCATGGTTCGTTTTCAATGGTTTAAGGGTATGTTGTTCTATGAAATGACTTATATGTAAAAATAGATTAGCAACCGGTTCAGCCATTTCCATCTTATCCGGAACCAGCGCCGGGTGCTCAGTTGCTTTCCGCCGAAGCGGAGAATAAAGTCACGGTAAGCATATTGCTTAAAAGGGATGCCGGCTTCAATAAATTCGAAATGCCTGTATCCTTGCCGGCGTGCATAGGTCATGGCATTCCATACAGCCAATATGCCGGGATAGAGCAGGGGATAGCTTTTGCGCATTCCGGCAGAGAAAAGCAGGTATGCCGTGTTTTGCGAGAACAGGCAGACCGACCCGCCGATGATTTTCTCTTTGTAGCGGATAACGAAGATTTGTCCCAGTCGTTTGCCGAAAGGATGTTCCAGCAAGGAGATGAAGAAACGTAAGTCGGGCAGGAAACGATGGATTTTCGATGCGTAATATTTTCGCAGCATGGCGAAAAAATCTTCCAGGTCTTTACGGCTTTTTACCACGTCCATTTGGGCGCCATTCTTCAGTCCGCGTGCAATCTGGCGTTTGCGGGAGCTGCTAGTCCACTTGTCTAAAGCTGTATGATGGATAGAGTTGCGCACCCGAAGCCAGCGTACGGGGAAATAACCGTTCTGACGGAAATAGCGGTATCCGAAGAGAGGTTGTTCCAAGTTGCGGAATTCCAAAAAGAACGACTCGTCTTGGAAGCGGACGGTAAAATAAGAAAGGAATTTACTGAAAATAACTTCTGCTTTTGTAGCAGATTTAAAGTATTCTCCCGTTCCATAGGCATAGGTCTTTTGGCAGAATCCGGTAATCCGGGCATTGCGTCGGGTGATGCAAAGTAACTTGCCTACAGGCTTTTCGTCTTCCCATGCCACGAGCAATACAGGACGATAGCCGGGAGTTTGTTCCAGAATTTGAAACAATTCGGTAGAATGAAAGACATTGGTTCCCGGAAGAGCCGGAATGTCGGTCGAATGCTCGTATGTACGCACTTGGATAGCCATGACAAATGCAAAGATAAAATTTTTCTTCTATATGGTAGTCTTATTGAAGATGATTTCTTATCATGGGACAAATAATTGTGTATAGTCTGGTAAAGATATTAAGAAAGTGATATGGTTCTTTTCTTTATTTGCTCATATAACAAACAAAGCCCTGACTTTTGCAAGTAGGGCTTTGTTATATCTCAATTTACATTGAAGCAGTTTCTATTATGGTACAGACATGTACTTTAGTATAAAGTAATTTTCTTATTTTATCGTTTATCTCATTTCGGCTTTGGTGATTTCGCCAATATACATGGTGTACTGTTTAGAGGAATCTACGGTTTGGTTGAGCGATTTCAGCTCTTCTGCTGTCATTTGTTGTGCCATGGCTTTCTTGCAGGTGATGACAACCGATGGCTGTGTGCTTTGATTAAGGAAGAACGAAACTTGGTAAGTTGTGCTTTGTTCCATCAATGCATTGGCTGCAATACGGCTTTGGTCGAATAGGATATAAGCCACGTTCTTGCCCAACATTTTGCCAAGTCCACTCCAATTTTCAGGTTTGATGTCAATAGATTCTCCATTTTCGGCAGTTAGGGTAATACGCCCTTGACTTGCCAAGTCTGCTAAATTGGTAGGAAGTTGTTCGATGCTTATTTCTTTCAGCTCGCCGGTTGTTGACAAAGTAGTTTGTGGTTGTTGAGCAACCTGGTCGGTAGGCTGTGTGCCGGTTGTTGCTTGATTATCCAGTAGTTTCTGTCCCAAAGCATCGGCAACCTGCTGGAAAAGTTGATCTTTCAGGTCAATGGTTTCACGTCTGAATTTTCCGCAGATAGGGGCGAGTTTCGTTTTTTTCTTGTTTAAAGCCATGTCATCAGTAATCCATTCTTCGGCAGTATATTTTTCTCCGCCGTCGCGCGCTTCGTCATACCAGTAGCGGATGCGTGTCATCGTCAGATCGCATATTCCGTCTTTGGCATAAATCAGGAACTGGTAATAAATACGTGTGCGGTCGAGCGACAAGGCGGATGAAGAGAATACGATGTATTCTTCTGCCTGTACGGCTATTTCGCCTTTCTCTTCATTGGTATAAGCGACAAAGCTATTCAGCTTATCGTCCGGCTTGAAGCGGTTTTTTGCCCAGTCAAGCAGTTGGGTGAAGATAGCGGTTTTCGATAATCCAGGTGCTTTGATTTCTTTGTTGAAAGTCACTTTCCCGTCTGTCAGAGTTACAGCACCAGCCAGATACTTCGGGTTCGAGTTGTCGTTTTTCTCCTTGGCCATGCCTGTTAAGGGCAAACATATTAAAAGGATGAACAATAGTTTTTTCATGATACTATATACGTTTAATTGATTGTTAAGCTGAGCAAATATAGAAAGAAAAAAGTAAACGCACCTGTATTGAGACGTAAATTATACAAAAAGTATATCAGATTCCATAAAAAAGGACACAGAGACACGACATACAAAGGTATAATTACTGATGGATAATCAGTGCCTCTGCGACTTCGTGTCTTTGTGTCCTTACTATAATGACAGCCGATAAGTTTAATGTACCGGCATTTTATCGATGCGTTTCTGATGACGTCCTCCTTCGAAATCGGTGTTGAAGAATTCGGTCATGATTTTGTCTGCCATTTCCGTGTCAATGAAACGTCCCGGCATAACCAATACGTTGGCATCGTTGTGTTGGCGTGCCAAGTGGGAAATCTCCGGAATCCAGCAAAGGGCGGCACGTATTCCCTGATGTTTGTTCAGGGTCATGCTGATGCCTTCTCCGCTTCCGCAGATAGCAATGCCCGGATAACATTCGCCTGCTTCTACGGCAAGAGCCAGCGGATGGGCATAGTCGGCATAGTCGCAACTCTCGGGAGTGTATGTCCCGAAGTCTTTATATTCCCAGCCTTTGGCCTCAAGCCATTTCTTGACATATTGTTTCAGTTCGAATCCGGCATGGTCGGACGCTAATCCAATCACTTTCATATCAGAGCATTGATTTTACTTGGTTGTATACATTTTCAGCAGTGAAGCCCAGTTTTTCGTCCAATACCTTGTACGGAGCAGAGAAACCGAACGACTCCAATCCCCAAATCTTGCCGTTGCTTCCTACCAGTCCGAGCAAGTTGACAGGCAGACCGGCTGTCAGACCGAAGATTTTTGCACCTGTCGGGATAACGCTTTCCTGATATTCCTTGCTTTGGCTGCGGAACAAACCTTCCGAAGGAACGGAAACGATACGTACCTTGATGCCGTCTTTGCGCAACAGTTCGGTACCGGCAACTAATGTTGATACTTCAGAACCTGAAGCCAACAGGATGACATCCGGATTTTCATCAGAGCCTGCTACGATGTAAGCGCCTTTGGCTGTCTGTGTATAGTCGTTGCCTTCAGGCAGATTGACAATGTTCTGACGAGAGAAAATCAAGGCAGTCGGAGTAGCCGTGTTTTCCATAGCCAGTTTCCATGCCTGGGTTGTTTCTTCGCAGTCTGCCGGACGGAGAACCAACATCGAGTTGTGTCCCTTGTGGTTTTTCAGTTTTTCCATCAGGCGGATTTGTGCTTCCTGTTCTACCGGCTCATGAGTAGGACCGTCTTCGCCTACACGGAATGCGTCGTGTGTCCAGATGAACTTCACGGGCGTTTCCATCAAGGCAGCCATACGTACGGCTGGTTTCATATAGTCGGAGAATACGAAGAAGGTACCGCATGCCGGGATTACACCTCCATGAAGTGCCATACCGATACAGCAGCAAGCCATGGTCAATTCGGATACACCTGCCTGGAAGAAAGCGCCGCTGAAATCGTTTTTGGTGAAAGCATGTGTCTTTTTCAAGAATCCGTCAGTCTTGTCCGAGTTAGACAAGTCGGCAGACGCGCAAACCATGTTTTCCACTTGGGTAGCCAATGCGCCCAATACGGTAGCCGAAGCGGCACGGGTAGCAGAGCCTGCTTTCTGCTGGATAGCATCCCAGTCTACCTTCGGAGCCTTGCCAGAGAACCAGTATTCCATCTTGGCAGCCAGTTCCGGGTTGGCTTTTGCCCATTCTGCTTTGGCTGCATAGCGTTCGCTTACGATGGCTTTCAGTTCTTCGCGGCGTTTTGCATAAAGTTCTGCAACTTCCGGGAATATCTGGAACGGGTTTTCAGGGTCACCGCCCAAGTTCTTGATGGTGTTGATATAAGCATCACCTCCCAGCGGTGCACCGTGGGTAGCACAGTTGTGTTCGTAGCTGCTGTTATCTGCTTTACGGGCACCTTTACCCATGATGGTCTTTCCGATAATCAAGGTCGGCTGACCTGTTACAGCTTTAGCCTCGGTCAATGCAGCACGGATTTCGTCGGCGTCGTTACCATTGATGGTGATGACCTTCCAGCCCCATGCTTCATATTTCTTTGCTACGTCTTCATCGGTTACATCCTTACATTCGGTAGACAATTGGATGTCGTTCGAGTCGTAGAACATAATCAGGTTGTCCAGTCCAAGGTGTCCGGCAATACGTCCTGCGCCCTGTGAGATTTCCTCTTGTACGCCACCGTCTGAGATATAAGCGTAAATTGTCTGGCTCATTACATCGCCCAGACGTGCTTTCAGGAATTTGGCAGCTATGGCAGCACCTACGGCAAAGGTATGTCCTTGTCCCAGCGGACCTGATGTATTTTCGATGCCTCTCATTACGTCTACTTCAGGATGTCCCGGAGTAGGGCTTCCCCATTGGCGGAACTGTTGTAACTCATCCATGGTAAACTTGCCGGTCAAAGCCAATACCGAATACAGCATCGGCGACATGTGACCAGGGTCGAGGAAGAAACGGTCTCTGCCTTCCCAACGTGGGTTTTCTGGGTCATAAACTAAAAATTCAGAGAAGAGTACATTTACAAAATCAGCTCCACCCATTGCGCCGCCCGGATGTCCGGATTTGGCTTTTTCTACCATTGAAGCAGCCAGGATACGGATGTTGTCGGCTGCACGGTTCATAAGTTCTTTACTGTTTTTCATTATTGGATATAATTAGGAATGTATTAGTTTGATGCAAAGATAAAGAAAATCTTGAAAGGGGAAAGTATGAATGAAGATAAAATTATGCAGATTGGAAGTTTTTATAACAAAAGAAGCATACAGACACAGGGATGTTCCAAGCTGAATCAGGCTTTTGAACGTTGTGTCTGTATGCTTCTTGGTTTATGAGTATCTGTCTGTCAGAAGCTGATAAACTCCAGTGTAGCGTAATCCGATTGTAATACGAGGTGTTTGCCGTCGGCTTTCAGTATGTCAAATGTAGTTTCGGTAGCATTGATGCCATAAGGCAACAGCTTTTCTACAGGCACGTCTTCGCCGTTGTCTCCCGTAGACTGACGGTACTTGAAATCTTTCATGACAGCCTGGCTATGGTCTTCGTTGAGGTAAAAGTGTCCGACATAAGTGCCATATCCATGGGTGCATTGCTTTTCGGCAAGCTCTACGATTTGCAGTTGGATGCTATAGAAAATACGCGGACAATCGCGATGAACCGTACCGTCGGCATGTGTCGTGAACTGTTCCAGTTTCCACATGCCCTCTATGTTTCCGTCAATCGGTTTTTTCTCGCATGCTGTAATCAAAGCGAGCAAACCTATCATAAATAATAAGTGAATAGTCTTCATATTCATTAATGTATAAACTGAAAAACTCAAGAATTTACAAACTCAAAAACTTAAAAGATTCTTCCCGTCTTCTTGATGGTCAAAATGCCGCCCGTAGAGTTGCCTAAGTAATTTCCCCGGTCGAGCCCCATGCCTACCGAAGCGCTCCATCCCGTTGCCCATTTAGGACTGTAAGTCACTTCGTAAAGCGAACTGAACTGTTTGCGTTGCTTGTCCAACGGCGTTGCATAGGTACCCCAATGACGGGCAAACGAAATCAAGACACGCCAGTTCCATTCATCACTGGGATTGCCTTCGACGCCTATGTGCTGTGCACGCACGCGGTTGCTCTTGAACGTGATTTTTCCATCCTTATTATATATAGGACCCGGCAGGAACGGGTTGCCCATGCCTTGTCCCCAATGCTGCCAGGCCTGATAGCAATAATTGTTGTAATAATTGTCTCCTGCACTGACCTGATAACCCAGTGTGCCGGCAAACTCATCATACAGAAGCGGTCCGGTCTGCTGTTTGGTGGACATTCCTTCCCATACCACGGCACTTATCCAGCGGTTTTGGGGAAAATCGACTTCAATTCCCAGCTGACCGTCTTTCCAGCGTCCATATTGCCATACCATTTGTGAATGGTCGTCGAAATAATGGTCCAGGTAAGCACGGAAGCGCCAGTCGTTGACGTAATAGGTCAAGGCAAAGTTCCAGCTTCCCAAATGATTGCCTTCCACGTTTACCTGGTCGCCCCATGGTGTATCGCTTCCGCCGCTCATCGGGATAAAAGCCTTGAAGAAACTTTTCAGCCCACCGGGCATATCTACGTTGACCGAACTGGTTCCGTCGGCATTCTTTTTCATTTGAGCTCCGGCAAACTGGGCAGCCATCAATAAGCCGAGTTCGAATTCTACCGGGAATTTCTCGCGGTTCCCGATGCGGAACATCAGCGACTTGCTATGATACAAGACGTGTTTTCCCCAATAGTTTCCGGCAGATGCAAAGTCTTCCTGCCAGTTCCAGTCGGTAAACGCTCCGTAGGCAAGATGCCCTTTTAAAGAAAGCCATTTACCTGTACCGGGAACAGCGACGTATTCGGGAATATCGATTCTGACCTGAGGAACAGGGCGTGCGTTGGGACCTTCTACCATCATGCCGCTACTCAACCGTTCATTCTTGACAAGTGGAAAGCCGGGACGTTCTTTGCTGCCGATGCTGAGCCGCAAGAATTTCCAGGCAATGTCGGCGTATGCTTGCTGTACCACGAAGCTGGATACCTGGTCAGCAGCCCCGGCTAAATCAAGTCCTGCTTCGATGCGCCAGTCGTGTTTTAATGCTTTGTTGTAATGCAGCCCGGCACGGATATAGCCGCTGTTAGGCTTTTGGCTGGACAGCCCATATCGGTTAGCTGTAAACCAAAGCGGAGCGTAGGTACCGTTCGATATATTGCCACTTGCTTCAATACGGTAGGTAAGGGTAGTATCTGCCTGCCGGGCAATGGCTGGCAAGGATAGGCAACCTGCTGCCAACCATAAAGTCAGTTTCTTCCAATTCATGTCGATTAGGTGTTGAAAATACGGTGCAAAGGTAACAAATATTTGATATATTCCTGTTGTTTACCGGATATTCCTACGATTTAGTGCCTGCTGGTAACGGCGGGCATTGGCCAAATGCTGGTTCATGGTACGGGCAAAGTTATGGGTGCCCGAGAAATCTTCCTTGGCACACATATAAAGATAATCGTGATGCGTGTAGTTCAGCACGCTTTCGATGCCTTGAATGCTGGGGATGCGGATGGGGCCGGGAGGCAATCCGGCATATTTGTAGGTGTTATAGGGACTGTCTGTTTCCAGGTGTTTATGGAGGATGCGCCGTAACCCGAATGCCTTCAGGCTGAATTTGACCGTGGGGTCTGCCTGTAACAACATTCCCCGTTGCAGGCGGTTCATATACAATCCGGCTACGATGGGTTTCTCTGCCTGATTGGCTGTTTCTTCGTCGACGATGGATGCCAGGGTGCTGACTTCGGTAGGGGTGAGCCCGATAGCCTTGGCTTGGGCGGTACGTTTGTCATTCCAAAAACGTTGGTGTTCTTTCTGCATACGGGCAATGAAGTCTTTGTCGCTGATGTTCCAATACACTTCATACGTATTCGGGATGAACAGGGCAGGGAGGGTGCACGAGTCGTAGCCCAATGTGGCACAATATGTGCTGTCGTTCAGCAGACGGGCTATGGTCGCCGAGTCGGTCATCAGCTGGCGTGAGACTGCCTTGCACAAGTGTCCGATGGTACGCACGCTGGGTACGGTAACGGATACAGGAGTCTGGTTGCCTGCCTGCAGGGTGCGGAAGATGTTCCAGCTTCGTTCTTCCGGCTGGAAGCGGTATGCACCCGTATGGATGTGGCCGGCATAGTGGGTATAGGATGCCAGCAGGCGGAATCCGGTCAGTCGGGACGCATGCAACTGGTTCTCCAGTTTGTAATATACCGAATCGATGTTGTCATCCTCATCTATATAAAGAAAGGTGGCTTCCTTTAGTTGAAGCGGGCGGTTCATCAGGCAGGCGTATCCGGCCGCGATGCCCGAAGCGAGGACAAGGAGTACGATACCCAGTCCGATAAGCAGTCTTTTCTTTTTCATCCTTTTGTTTTCTGATTCAAATTTGGCGGCAAAGATAGCGTATTTCCTTTCATTATGCAAACATGCGGATATTGTCATCGCTTTGAAACCGGATTGAGATATCTCTTGCTTACTTTTGTCAAAAAAGAAATTTATGGATACAAGTGTTTTTGTCAGAAAGCCAAATCCCTGGTGGGTAATTGTGTTGATGCTGCTCGTGGCGGGTATGTATCTTTTCTATTTGGGATATAGCCTTTACTGTTTCGGGCATTGATTGAATAAAAAAATCTCCCAAGCCAGCGATATGCTGACCGGGAGATTTTACTTATTTGAATGAACTATTATTGGTATTTCAGTTGCGGAACTTCAAGCCGTCGGCACTGCGTTCTACCACAATCGGTTTCGTGCGGTCGACTTCCTGAGCCAGCAATTTCTTCGACAAGTCATTCAGCAGGTAGCGTTGGATGGCACGTTTGACAGGACGGGCACCAAATTCCGGATCGAATCCGGCAGTTGCCAAGAACTCTACGGCTTCATCCGTCATCTGCAGCGTGACTCCGTTGTCGGCAAGCATCTTCTGGATACCGTTGATTTGCAAGCGGACAATCTGCTTAATCTGTTCTTTGTCAAGCGGCTGGAACATGATGATTTCGTCGATACGGTTCAAGAACTCCGGACGGATGGTCTTCTTCAGCATCTCCATCACTTCTTTCTTGGTCTCTTCTACAATCTGGTCGTGGTTCTGAGCATTGATTTTCTCAAACTGGCTCTGGATGTACGAGCTTCCCAAGTTGGAGGTCATGATGATGATGGTGTTCTTGAAGTTTACCGTACGTCCCTTATTGTCGGTCAGACGTCCGTCGTCCAATACCTGAAGCAGGATGTTGAACACATCGGGGTGTGCTTTCTCGATTTCATCGAACAGCACGACCGAGTAAGGTTTACGGCGCACGGCTTCGGTCAACTGTCCGCCTTCATCATAACCGACGTATCCCGGAGGCGCACCGATCAGACGTGAAACGGTATGTTTCTCTTGATACTCACTCATATCGATACGGGTCATCAGCGACTCGTCGTCGAACAGATATTCGGCCAAGGCCTTTGCCAGTTCGGTCTTACCTACACCGGTTGTACCCAGGAAGATGAACGAGCCTATCGGACGTTTCGGGTCTTGCAGACCTGCACGGCTACGGCGTACGGCATCGGCTACCGCTTCGATGGCCTCGTCCTGACCGATGACACGTTTGTGCAACTCGTCTTCCAGATGAAGCAGCTTGTCGCGTTCGCTTTGCAGCATCTTGCTGACCGGTATGCCTGTCCAGCGCGATACCACGTCGGCAATGTCTTCTGCCGTCACTTCTTCCTTAATCATGGCACTGTCGCCTTGTTTCTTCTTCAGGTCTTCCTGAATGCTCTTTATCTCATTGTCCAAAGCCTGGAGTTTTCCGTACCGGATTTCTGCCACTTTACCGTAGTTGCCTTCCCGTTCGGCACGGTCGGCTTCAAACTTCAGTTGCTCAATTTCCTTTTTGTTCTGCTGAATCTTGTTCACCAGTTCCTTCTCGCTTTGCCATTTGGCACGGTACGAAGAATCCTGTTCTTTCAGTTCGGCAATCTCTTTGTTCAACTGGGCAAGCTTGGCTTCATCCTTTTCCCGTTTGATGGCTTCACGCTCGATTTCCAATTGTTTCAGCCGGCGTTCGATTTCATCCAGCTCTTCGGGAAGTGAGTCGCGCTCCATCCTCAGCTTGGCGGCAGCCTCATCCATCAGGTCGATAGCCTTATCGGGCAAGAAACGGTCGGTGATATACCGGTTGCTCAGTTCGACGGCGGCAATGATGGCTTCGTCTTTGATACGCACCTGATGGTGGTTCTCGTAACGTTCCTTCAGTCCACGCAGGATGGAGATGGAACTTGCCGTGTCCGGTTCGTCTACCATGACGGTCTGGAAACGACGTTCGAGTGCCTTATCCTTTTCGAAATACTTCTGGTATTCGTCCAAGGTCGTCGCGCCGATGCTTCTCAGTTCGCCACGTGCCAAAGCCGGTTTCAGAATATTGGCGGCATCCATCGCACCTTCACCTTTGCCTGCACCTACCAAGGTATGGATTTCATCGATGAACAGGATGATGTTCCCCTCCGATTTCTTTACCTCGTTGATGACCGATTTCAGACGTTCCTCGAATTCGCCTTTGTATTTGGCGCCGGCAATCAGCGCACCCATATCCAATGAGTAAAGCTGCTTGTTTTTCAAGTTCTCGGGCACATCGCCACGCAGGATACGTTGGGCAAGACCTTCTACGATGGCTGTCTTACCGGTACCCGGCTCACCAATCAGAATCGGGTTGTTCTTCGTACGGCGGCTCAGTATCTGCAGCACCCGGCGGATTTCCTCGTCACGCCCGATGACCGGGTCCAGCTTGCCGTTGCGGGCTGCCTCAATCAGGTTGATGGCGTACTTGTTCAGCGACTGATACGTGTCTTCGCTGGATTGCGAAGTGACGTTTTGTCCCTGACGCAGTTCGTTGATGGCAGAACGCAGTTCCTTGTCGGTCAGTCCCGCGTCTTTCAGCATGGTAGCTACCGTGCTCTTCACGTTGAGCAGGGCAAGCAGCAAGGCTTCCAGCGATACATACTCGTCGCCCAATTGCTTTGAGTAGTCGATGGCTTTCTGCAATACTTCGTTCGTTTCACGGCTCAGATAAGGCTCGCCTCCCGAAACCTTCGGAAGAGAAGCTATCTGTTTGTCGAGCACCGTTTGAATCTGCTGGCCGTTGACGCCCAGTTTCTGGAAAATGAAGTTCGTTACATTTTCGCCTACCTTCAGCACCCCTGCCAGCAAATGTTCCGGCTCGATAGCTTGCTGTCCGCAGCTCTGTACCAGATTGACCGCTTCCTGCACAGCCTCTTGCGATTTGATAGTAAAGTTGTTAAAGTTCATATTGTATTCTCCTTTTTTATTTCTTTATCGATTGATTACGCTTAGTACTCATCAAATACTTTGCCAAAGCTTATCGGAGGTGTTTATCTGTCTAAATGTCAGTGTATTATCTCTTTCTTCTGCAATATTGTCTTACTTTCGTACAAATTGTCAGCGAAGTTTTTTGTATCTTTATCCCCGAAACCGATTGAAGATATGAATATGGAAAAGAAAATACCTTTCGACCCTGTGGTGATGCTGATAGACGCATCGTATCTGAACCGTGTAGGAAATGATTTGAAAGCTCATTTCGCTCCGATAGTGAAACGTGAATTGCCGAAAGCCGATTTGGCTGTGCTGTTGGAATGTCTGGCTTTGGATGCGGGCATACCGTTGGGCGAAGGGAAAGTGCAGGTGATTTTCATTTATGATGGCGCCTCCCGTCGCTTTACGTTTTGCACTCCTTCCGATTTGGAAAAGGAAATTCACTCGATGGCATTCAAAAGCAAGCTGGGTGAGTTCTCCTTGTATGCCTTCCAGCCTTCGGAGTTTGCTGCCCGTGAAGACTTGTTCTTCGAGTCGCTCCAGTTGGTCGGCGAATCGAAAGAAGCGCGCTGGGTGATTGTCGTGCCTGATGAGGACGGTTACGGAAGCCGTATGGGCGACTATATAAATAAGGTAGAGAAAAAAGATTCCATTACGGTGTTCGGCATGAATCCGCCTGCCTGTACCGGTGGCTTTACATTCGAGATGTTGGGTTTTGCCGTTCTCCAGTCGTTGGGCATTCGTGCCGATGAGTTGTAAACGGAGGAAATGTTATGTCTGATTTCCGCTTGAAGGTTTTTTATTCGGTTGCCAAGAACCTGAGCTTTACCAAAGCCTCGCAGGAACTGTTTGTGAGCCAGCCTGCTATCACCAAGCACATTCACGAGTTGGAGCGGCTGTATCAGGTGCGGCTTTTCAATCGGCTGGGCAATAAGATATCGCTGACCGAAGCCGGGCGTTTGCTGCTGGAATACAGCGAACGGATTTTGGGAGAATACCGGAAGCTGGAATACAGCATGCATCTGTTGCATAACGAGTATAACGGACAGTTGCGTTTGGGGGCAAGCACCACCATTGCGCAATATATTCTGCCGCCTATACTTGCCGAATACACCCGTCAGTACCCCAAAATCAAGTTGACATTGATTGAAACCAATTCGCGTAATGTGGAACAGGTTCTGCAAGAGCATAGCATTGACTTGGGCATGGTGGAGGGAGTTTCCCGTTTGCCTAACCTGCGTTATGAAGCTTTTCTTTGCGACGAATTGCTTCCTGTCACGTCCGTGACGGCAGAACGAGGGTTGGGAGAGGAAATTTCACTGGAAGAATTCAAGCAGATACCCTTGATACTTCGGGAGCGGGGATCGGGCACGCTTGATACCATCGAAGCCGCATTGGCAGAAAAGGGGGTGAAGCTTTCTTCACTCAATGTGCGGATGCATTTGGGAAGTACCGAGGGCATCAAGTCTTTCTTAAGGTATAGCCCTTGCATGGGGATTGTTTCGGTATTTGCTATCCGGCGCGAATTGGAAGAAAACGTTTTCCGGATTACTGATATCGAAGGCTTATGTTTCCAGCGTCAGTTTTGTTTCGTGTCTCAGCAGGGAGAAGAGGACGAGACCGTCCTCAACTTTATACGTTTCGTCTTCCGCTATTTGCAGGAGCACCGGATTTCGGGGCGGATAAAGAGTGGTCAGTAAACCGGCACTTATTCTCTTTTTTCATTTTGGATGCATCCTGTCGTTTCCTTGATAATAAGAGGTGATAGGTAATAAAAGCCCCTATATTTGTCTTTATATTGTATGACAGATATAGGGGCTGAATAGTTATTTATTCTGTTTGGCTTTCCAAATGGCGAAGAGTAATCCCGAAAGCACGAAAGCGATGACTGCCGATACATAGCCTACAATGTTGGGCAGTCCGAAACTGTTGTCGGATATGAGCAGGAAAGACAGGCAGACCGCGGTCATGAACATGGCGGGAAGGAGCGTTATCCAGTAATTCTTTTTCTTGCGGACAAGATAGACCGTTACAGTCCATAGGGTAAATACGGCAAGGGTCTGGTTTGCCCATCCGAAATAGTTCCAGATGATATTGAATCCGTTTTCGTCGGCAATGTTATACCACAACAGCCCTAAGGTGACGGCGAACACCGGAATGCAGATATAGATGCGTTTGCGGATAGAGTGTTGTTCCAGGTGCAGGAATTCGGCAATGATAAGCCGTGCGCTACGTAGCGCAGTGTCTCCGCTGGTAATGGGAGCTGCCACTACGCCCAATATGGCCAATGCTCCGCCGAATGCTCCCAGCCATCCTTGCGATACGGTGGTCACTACTTCGGGAGCCTGCAGGGTAGCCGGTACACCTAATTCTTCGGCCGCTCCGCCGTAAAAGAAATACATGGATACGGTAGCCCATATCAAAGCTACTACTCCTTCGGTTATCATGGCTCCATAGAACAGAGGACGTCCCTGGCGTTCGCTTTTGATGCACCGCGCCATGAGCGGGCTTTGCGTGGCGTGGAAACCGCTGATGGCTCCACAGGCAATGGTGATGAACAGGCAGGGGAAGATGGTTCCGGCAGAAGGGTTCATGTTTTGCAGTCCGTCGGTCAGTTCGGGCAAAGAAGGCCATTTGACGAACAATACACCCATCAGGGCTACTGCCATAAACAGCATGGCAACGGCAAACAGCGGATAGATGCGCCCGATAATCTTGTCGATGGGGAGCATGGTAGCCAGGAAGTAATAGATGAAGATGATGATGCACCAGATATAGACCCACGTCAGTGAATCGCTGCAGAGTTTGCCGAGGATGATGGCGGGACTGTAGACAAACACGGCGCCTACCATCAGCAGCAGGAATACGGAGAAGACAAGCATGACTTTCTTGGTGCGTCCGCCTAAATAGGCGCCTACCAGCTCGGGCAGTCCGGCTCCGCCGTGGCGCATGGAGAGCATGCCGCTCAGGTAATCGTGTACGGCTCCGGCAAAGATACAGCCTAATACAATCCACAAATAGGCCGAAGGACCGAACTTGGCTCCCATGATGGCACCGAAGATAGGTCCTGTGCCGGCAATGTTCAGAAACTGAATCATGAAAATCTTCCATCCAGGAAGCACTACATAGTCCACTCCGTCTGCCATACTGACCGCAGGCGTGGGACGGTCGTCGGGAGCGAATATGCGCTCTACTACGCGACCATAAATGAGGTAGCCTACAACGAGGGCTACCAAGCTTAATACAAATGTTATCATATCTAATCAGTAATTAAAATGTTTCATTTTGTAGCAAAGTGTTGCAAAACTACGAATAATTTTTTGATGGTGTTGTATTTTATGTGCTGATTTTATATGATACGGATATACAAAGACGCAGGGAATCTGTTTCGAATGATTTCGAACGGATTCTCTGCGTCCGGTGTCTTTGTATTTTGTTGTATCGGGAACGATGTGCTACATCAATGCCGGGACCAGCCATTTTGTCAGCAGGTATCCGCCGCCTACCAGCCAGACGTAGAGCAGTCCTGCCAGTACAAAAGGTTTGGCGCCTGCCTGTTTGAACTTTTCTATGTTGGTATCCGTGCCCAGTGCGGTCATGGCCATTGTCAGCATGAAGGTATCGATGTATTCGATGGTGCCGTTCAGCGGGATTTCCTTCACGCTGTCTACACCTAATATATATTGGAGGAAAGAGTTGAGGCAGATGATGCCGATGAATCCGAAGGCAAACCAGGGAATGGTTATCTTGCTCTTGCCCGAAACATTGTTTGTCTCGGCTGATTTGCGTTTGGCTAAAGCGAAGCTCATGATGACCAATACCGGAGCCAGCATCATGACGCGTATCATTTTGGTGATGGTTGCCGTTCCGGCTATGCCCAGCGCATCGGTCGGGTCCATCGCGTTTCCGGCTCCGGCTACGTGCGCCACTTCGTGAAGGGTGCTTCCTGTATAGATGGCGGTGCCTATGTTGCCCAGTGCGTCCAATAGACCGGCACGGTACATAATCGGGTATAAGAACATCGAGATGGTACCGAAGATAACCACGGTTGATACGGCGATGGCGGTTTTATGTCCTTCGCATTTCACTACAGGTTCGGCTCCCAGTACGGCTGCCGCACCGCAGATGGCGCTTCCGGTAGCTGTCATCAGCGAAGTATCCTTGTCCATTTTCAATGCTTTTCCCAGCCATACACCCAGGAAGATAGTGCCGCAAACGATGATGGTATCAATGGCTACGGCGGGAAGACCTACGGCGGCCACTTCGGTCAAGGTCAGCCGGAAGCCGTATAATACGATGCCGGCACGCAGGATTTGCTTGGTACAGAACTTGATGCCGGGCACCCATGTCTCGGGCAAACGGTTGCGCAGGCTGTTGGCATAGAGCATGCCTAAGATGATACCCACGATAAGCGGACTGAATGAAAGACTTTTTACGAAGGGGATTTCGGCAATGTAAAATGCCGCAAACGAGAATAGCGCAATGAGCAGGATTCCGTGAAGGGTGTTACCTCTGTTTCCTTTTTCGAACATATAGCAATAATGTGTTAAATGGTTATTTTTCTTTAATGCGGGTGCAAAGATAGGGGATTATTGCCGATGAACCTATTGAAAAATATTTATCCGTGATAACCTGTGGTAATAACGTCGGGAGCCGCTTGTTTGTTACAAGTAGAAGAAAAAGGATTCCTTCACTTGTAACACACCATGCGTAAAAGTCATCATTACAGATATCATCATCCGCTCAGAAGGAGGGCTATTCAAAAACCTTTCCCTTTCCTTTTCTATTTGCTATAATTATATGTAATCCTATTGAAAACAAGTAAAAATGTAAAAAGAATTTTTGTATTAGGAAAGGTTACAGGTTATTCTTTACGATACCGTCCAATAGTCTACAAATATACACAAAATTTTAAATAGCCGGCAAATTATATGTGGTCTTTTTAAGAGGAAATTGTATATTTGTTCCCGATTTTAAAAAACTTATAATATATAACGCTGAATGAGAATACGTTTTTTGTTGGCACTGGTAGGAGGAGCGGTGCTTTCCTTACAGGCTCAAGAAGGGGTGAAGCCGGATTTCCGGTCTCCTTTCGACTTTCCGCTTTTGCTGAGTGCGAACTTCGGCGAATTACGTCCCAATCATTTTCATAACGGTCTGGACATAAAGACCGGTGGGGTAACTGGAAAACCCATTCACAGTGTGGCAGAAGGGTATGTGTCGCGGGTGATGGTGTTGCATGGCGGATACGGGCAGGCTCTTTTTGTGACGCATCCCAACGGGTTTACTTCGGTATACGGCCATGTCGTTTCCTTCTCGCCGAAGATTCAGCAATATGTGCGTAATTATCAATATGAGCACGAGACTTTTGTTTGCGATATCCGTATGGAACCGGGTGTGCTTCCGGTAGAGAAAGGTGAAATCATCGCATTAAGCGGAAACGAAGGCGCTTCGGCGGGACCGCATCTGCATCTGGAACTGCGGCGCAACGATAACGGTGATTATGTAGACCCGATGCCTTATTTCGGCAAGTATTTAAAGGATGACAAACCGCCCGTAGCGAGTCTGATTGGGCTTTATCCCGTGAAAGGCAGGGGCGTAGTAGACGGAAGTTCCCGGCGTAAACTGGTCGGAGCGGGAAATCTGAATCAGCCTTTTACGGCATGGGGCGAGATTTATGCAGGCATCGCTGCCAAGGACTATATGACCGGAACGTCTAATTTCTACGGTGTACATTCCGTTACGTTGTATGTGGATACGGTCAAGGTCTTCCGGAGCAAGACCGATGAAGTGTCTGCCAAAGAGAACCGGATGATAAACAGTTTTATCGATTATGCCGAATACGCGAATACGCGCAGACTGATTATGCGCTCGTATAAAGCGCCGGGCAATCCGCTAAGGCTGTTGCAGGTCACGCCTTCACGTGGAGTGGTGACCATCGATGAAGAGCGCGATTATCATTTCCGCTATGTATTGGAAGATAACTTCGGCAACCGGCATACGTATCGTTTTGTGGTGCGGGGGAAACGTCAGGAGATTCCTGCGTATGTTCCCGACGCGAAACACCTGTTGTATTGGAACCGCACGAATGTGGTGCAGGAGCCCGGTATGGAACTGGTGGTTCCCAAAGGAATGGTGTACGAAGATACAGAGATGCAGACCCGTGTGGTAGGCGATAGCGCTCATATCTCGTTCGATTATGAACTGGATGCCGGTCCTGTGCCTTTCCAGAGCTTTTGTTCCTTGTCTATCGGCGTGCGTCATCTGCCGGTGGCAGACACGACAAAGTATTACATCGAACAACGTTCGGGCAAGTGGAAGGCTTCGGTAGGAGGTAAGTATGCCGGCGGTTGGGTGAAAGCGGACGTACGCACCCTGGGTACTTTCTTGGTGCAGGTAGATACCATCGCTCCCCGTGTCGTTCCGTTGGGACAGAATGCCTGGCGTACCAACCGCCGTATCCGTTTTCGGGTGAGCGACACACAAACCGAAATCGCTTCTTATAAAGTATATGTAGACGGCAACTTTGTCTTGTTCGGTTTGAAGAAAGGTGTTTTGGTGATTCAAGATCCGGAACGGATAAAGAAAGGTGTGCCTCACCGGCTGGAGGTTATCGTGAGCGACGCTTGCGGAAACGAGACACGTAAAGAATATAAATTTTAAATTAAATAAATACGATGAGAAAAAAAGTTGGATTGATTGCCATGCTCTTGGCAATGTTTGTGATGAACGGTTGGGCTTGTACCAACCTGATTGTCGGCAAGAAGGCTTCTGCCGACGGGTCTGTAATCGTTTCCTATTCCGCCGATTCGTATGGGATGTTCGGTTTCTTGTGCCATTATCCTGCGGTCATGCATGCGGCAGGCACGATGCGTCCTATTTACGAATGGGATACCGGCAAGTATTTGGGACAAATCGAAGAAGCCAAGCAGACCTACAATGTCATCGGTAATATGAACGAGTTTCAGGTGACTATCGGCGAGACGACCTTCGGCGGGCGTCCCGAGTTGGTCGACTCTACGGGCATTATGGATTACGGAAGCCTGATTTATGTGGCTTTGCAGCGTTCGCGCACGGCAAAGGAAGCCATCAAGGTCATGACCGATTTGGTGAAGGAATACGGTTATTACAGCAGTGGCGAGTCATTTTCCATCGCCGACCCCAATGAGGCATGGATTATGGAGATGATTGGTAAAGGTCCGGGCGTGAAAGGTGCCGTGTGGGTGGCGGTGCGTATTCCCGATGACTGTATTGCTGCACATGCCAACCAAAGCCGCATCCACAAGTTCGACCTGAACGACAAGGATAATTGCCTTTATTCACCTGATGTCATTTCGTTTGCCCGTGAAAAAGGATATTTTAATGGCATGAACAAGGATTTCAGCTTTGCCGACGCTTATTGTCCGCTGGACTTCAGCGGTCTGCGTGCCTGCGAAGCTCGCGTATGGAGTTTTTATAATATGTTCAGCAAGACTACGGGAGAAGCTTACTTGCCCTATATCCAGGGAAAGAGCAAGGAGCCGATGCCGCTTTATGTGAAGCCCGACCGCAAAGTGTCTGTACGCGACATCCAGCATGCCATGCGCGACCATTACGAAGGAACGCCGCTGGATATTACGAACGATTTGGGTGCAGGGGCTTTCAAGATGCCTTACCGTCTGTCTCCGCTGACTTTTGAAGTGGACGGACAGGAATATTTCAATGAGCGTCCCATCTCTACGCAGCAGAGTGCCTTTACTTTTGTGTCGCAGATGCGTTCTACCATGCCCGACGCAATCGGCGGTGTATTGTGGTTCGGACTGGACGATGCCAATATGACGGTATTTACGCCGGTATATTGCAATACCGATAAGGTTCCCGCTTCGTATGCCGAAGGAGAAGGGGATTGCGTAACTTTCTCTTGGAATTCCGCCTTTTGGATTTACAATTGGGTGGCGGATATGATTCGTCCGCGTTACAGTCTGATGGTAGAGGATATGCGCACGGTGCAGAACTCATTGGAAGATATGTATGCCGATGCACAGACCGGTATCGAAAGTACGGCGATGAAATTGTATGCCGATGACCCTCAGAAAGCCAAAGACTTTTTGACTAACTATACGGGGATGACGGCACAGGCGGCTGTAGATGCCTGGAAGAAGCTGGGCGAATTTCTGATTGTCCGTTATAACGATGGAGTCGTGAAACGTGTGAAGGATGGCAAGCTGGTACGGCCTGAGACCGGTAATTCCGCTCCGCTCGACCGTCCGGGTTATCCGCAAGAGTTTTTGAAAGAACTGGTCAAGGCTACGGGCGACCGTTATAAAACGATAGACTTGGCAGATTGACATTGACCATCATCACCCATAAAAACACAGAGTCACGGAGAAAAATCAATCGATTGTCGGATTGATAAAACTCCGTGACTCTGTGTTTTTGTATCCGAATCAGCCTGGACCTCTGATTATTTGATGACCTGGTTCCCTGTAGACCAAGTGGCTTTTTCGGTCGGTTTTTTCTTGTTCAACGCCATGACACCCACTAAGGCATGTGGAACATAGGCTTCCTCCAGATAAGTCATATCCTCATCTGTCAGTTTCAGGTCGAGGGCAGCTACAGCCCCGTCAATGTGGTGTAATTTTGTAGCTCCGACTACGGGCGACGAAACCTTGCGCAAAAGCCAAGCCAATGCGACTTGTGTCATGGTTACACCATAACGGTCAGCAAGTTCGGCTACACGGGCGATGATGATGCCGTCCTGTTCGGCTGTGGCATCGTATTTCATCTTGGCCACACCGTCTTCTTCCTGGCGTTTGGAAGTTTCACCCGGGCGTTTGGAGAGACGCCCACCCGCCAATGCGCTGTAAGGAGTCAGGGCGATATTGTCCTCCTCACAAAGGGGAACCATTTCACGTTCTTCCTCACGGAACAGCAGGTTGTAATGCCCTTGCACGGATACGAACTTCGCCCAACCGTTACGTTCGGCAATGGCATTGGCTTTAGCAAGCTGCCAGGCGAAACAGTTGGAGATGCCGATAGCACGCACCTTGCCTGCTTTCACGGCATTGTTCATGCCCTCCATGATTTCCTCGATGGGCGTGTTGTAGTCCCACATGTGGCAGATATACAAGTCCACGTAGTCCATGCCGAGGTTTTCAAGGCTCTTGTTGAGCATACGTTCTACATGTTGCTGCCCGGTTATCCCGGCGGCAATCTCGTCAGCAGTACGGGGCAGGAACTTGGTGGCAACTACCACGTCTTCCCGTTTAGCAAGGGAGCGGAGAGCACGCCCCACATACTGTTCGCTTGTACCGCTTTGATACGCGATGGCGGTATCAAAGAAATTCACGCCTAGTTCCAATCCTCGTTTAATGATTTCTTTTGATTGTTCTTCACCGATAGTCCAGGTGCAGGCCCCTTGTGTAGGGTCGCCGAATCCCATACATCCCATACAGATGCGGGACACGTTCAAATCTGAATTTCCAAGTTTGATGTATTCCATAAGTTGATTTATTGTGTAATTATATAAATAAATGAGTTAATTCTTTCCAGCATAAACCTGCGTCATGCCGCCGTCGACAGTAAGCTCGATGCCCGTGATGTATTTGCTCAAATCCGACGCAAGGAAGACTACGGCATCGCCCAGTTCCTCGCTCGTGCCGACACGACCAAGTGGAATTTCCGAAGAAACGCGGTCGGCATATGCCTGTACGTCGGCGGCACTCATTCCCTGCACCACTTCGTATCCCTCTGTCGGTATCACGCCCGGACTAACGGCATTGACACGGATTCCACGGCTTTTCAGGTCGGTTGTCCAGCTACGGGCGAAGGAACGGACGGCAGCTTTTGTCGCTGCATACAACCCGAAGCCCGGCAATCCCATGTAAGCCGTGATAGAGGCGTTCAAGATGACAGATGCCCCGTCGCGCAGGATAGGCAGCAGGGTTTGTACGGTGAGGTACGTGCCCCATACGTTCACATCGAATGTGCGGTGATAGTCCGCTTCGGTTGCCTCCTCAAACGGGATAGCCTTGCCTCCGCCTGCGTTGGCGAAGATGATGTCAAGCCCGCCTTTATCCTCCTTGATGATATTTGCCAAACGGAGCATATCGTCTTTGTTGGAAATGTCCGCTTGCACCGCCTTTACGCCACTGCCCAACTTGGCGGCTGCCTGCTCCAATACCTCCCTGCGCCGTCCGGTGATATAGACGAATGCGCCTTCTTCCTTCAGTCTTTTGGCGGTTCCGAAGCCGATACCGCTGCTGCCACCCGTCACGAGGGCGACTTTGCCTGCCAATAATTCTTTCTGTTTCATACTTCTATTGCTTTTAGAATGTAAATATTCATGCTGTTTCTTTTGCCCTGCTGGTAGATACCACGTATGCCCCGGCGATAACCAGCACCGCCGCCAGAGGCTTGTCCCATGAAAAACTGTCCTGTCCGACGCAGATTGCCGCCACGGAAGACACTATCGGCTGCAAGTTCATATAGACGCTTACGGTAGTCGCCCTCAGATATTTCATGCCGAAAGGAGTGGGGAAATAGGCGACGGATGTAGCCAATATTGCAACAAACGCCAACTCCCATACGCCAGACCAGCCCCATGAAGCAGAAAAGAGGGTCTGTTCGGAATATTCAGTACAACCCAATGGAACAAGGATGATTGCTGCAAAGAGGAACATCCATTTCATTTGTGTCACCGTAGTGTATTTTTGCGCCACCGAGCGGATGATTATCAGATAGACGGAAAATGCCGTTACGCTGATAATCGCAAGGAATATCCCCCACAGGTTGTTTTTACCCGATGCGGAATTGTCTATCTGCGTAATCATCAGCAATGCCCCGGCAATACCCAATACTACGCCTGCCATTTTCTTCCCTGTAATCGGTTCTTTCAGGAACACTGCCGCAAGCAGCATCACGACCAGCGGACTTAATGCTACAATCAGCGAGAAATAAACCGGTGAGGTATATTGTAAGCTGATTGCCGTCAGGGATTGCGACACGACAAATCCCATGATACCGCCCATAGCGATAATCGCCAAATCCTTTGGAGATACTTTTTCCTTGGACAAGAAACTTTGTATAATCCAGAAGATAATGGTTGCCGCAAAGGTACGTGATGCCATATATCCGAACGGTGTCATCCATTGACTGAGCAGAGCCTTACTTATCGGAATGTTCAGTCCGAATATCAAGTTGGCACACAGGACAGCCACATGACCTTTCCATTTCTCTGACGCACTTCCCATAGATTGGTCTTATTTCTCTTTTCGTGCTTGCAATGTATGTTCCAAACGTTGTGAGCCGACTTCCGCAGCCTCAAATGATACTTCTTGTTCAATGAGCATCAGTATTTCATGCAACTGTTTCTCTGTCACGCCGACATTCAGCGCACCACCGTAATGCGATTCCACCATGGGCTCTTTGATAGCAGCAAGGGCAGACACGGTGGTAATCTCCCGCTCGACATACGAAAGCAGGTCGCGGGCAAAGAGATCGGCAAACAAATGTTCTTTCAGGCAGAAGTCCAGCAGTGGATTGAACCCGAAGAAACCGCTGCGCAACTGTTCTGCCGTCATTCCTGCGCAAAACATTTGCAGCCGTTCACCCCGTGCGTATTTGCTTTCGCTCTCATCAAGGGGCGATGCTTCTCGTCCCTGCTCGTCATGTATGCCTTTGCTACGCCGTTCATTCACCAAGTTCATAAACACAGTGGTTGCCCGGCACGCCGGAGCAAAACCCACGTAGCAATACAGATGCACAATCTCCTCGTTAATCTCGTTAATGGTCATGCCGAAGTCCAACGCATCTGCCAAAACTTTCTTCAATCCCTCCACATCGGTGGTGGTGATAGCCGTATGAATGGAAATCAAGGCGATATGTGCCTGCCGTTCCGTCAAATGTTTTAGTTCCATAATCTCTTTATTTTAATTCGATGATGCAAAATTAGGGCGTTCCGGGCAGAAGCCCGTTATACAGATTACGGAACGTTTGATACAGATAACTGAAAATCATGCGAAGAGGGAAACTATTAGAAAACAATGTCTTATATTTGCATGGACTAATAAAACATATTCGGATGAAACGCGTAGAAAAAGTAAACATAGACACATACAACAAGTATATGGGTGTGGAGACCCTGCACCCGTTAGTGAGTATCATTGACTTTTCCAAAGTGCCGCCCATACACAGTTTCCTGTTCAATATAGACTTTTATGCCGTATTTCTGAAGGAAACCAAAAACGGGACTTTGACTTATGGAAGGAAATATTATGACTATCAAGAGGGAAGTGTCGTCTGTGTTTCTCCGGGGCAAGTTCTTGGCGCCGAAGCAACAGAAGAAATCTTCCGGCCTCAAGGATGGGGCTTGTTGTTCCATCCGGACTTGATTGCCGGGACAGCGTTGGCATCCAAGATGAAGAAATATACCTTTTTTGCATACGATGTAAACGAGGCATTGCATCTGTCCGAACGGGAAAAACAGATTATTCTCGATTGTTTTGGTAAAATGTTGGAAGAACTGAATCGTCCGATAGACAACCACAGTCAGACTTTGGTATGCGTCTATATTGAACTGTTGCTGGATTATTGCACGCGTTTCTATGAACGGCAATTTATTACTCGCAAGAAAGCCAATACCGACTTGCTTATTCGTTTTGAGAAACTGTTGCATGACTATTTCTATTCCTCTCAGCCGATGCAGTCCGGTCTGCCTACGGTCAAGTATTTCGCTTCCGAACTTTTCCTTTCGCCCAATTACTTTGGTGATTTGATTCGGAAAGAATGTGGAAAGTCGGCGCAAGAATATATCCAAGATACGGTCATATCTATTGCCAAAGAGCGTTTGTTGGATTCTTCCAAAAGCATTGGTCAAGTGGCGGAAGAACTTGGATTTCACTATCTGCCTTATTTTTCGCGTATGTTTAAGAAGCATGTGGGTAAAACGCCGGGAGCCTATCGAATGCAGGGGTTACAATGAGAAGAAGATATGTCCCATGCGGATAATAAGCCGCAGATTTTGCGGTTAATTGTGTTCAGAAGAACCGGACAACTGCTACGGTGTTTAATAAGTTAAGGTATCCGTTTTACGTTCCAATTTCAACTCACATTTTTGAGTTGTTCAGTTCGTTCTGTAACCCAATTATAACAAGGGCATTGGATACTACGTTTTTGGGAACGTAGAACTGGACACCCTAATCAATCGATTGTCAGATTGATGAAACTCCGTGACTCTGTGTCTTTGTATCCGAAGATGAGTTTGCGTCAGTCTGTATGCCGGGTGTCTAACGCTTCACGTTGTTTCTTTGTGAGCGAAGCCACCACAAGATCATACGATTGCCTGACCAGTTCCTTGATTTTCGAGTCGGGCACATTCCGGTTGAAATAAACACTAATCCAATGCTTCTTGTTCATGTGATAGCCGGGACGTATTCCCTCGTAGCGTTCTTGCAGTTCTTCTACCTGTTCCGGTACGCACTTGATGTCGCAGAAGTCGAATACATCAATGTTCACAAAGCAAAACCATTTGTCGAGTACGCAAAACACCAGCAGGTTGTGGTCGTATTTCGATGTAGCCTTGTCGAAGGGCATCTTCTCATGCGCGCCTTTGAATGAAAGGCAGTACGCTCTGAAATCTTCTATGTTCATTTTGGTCTGATTTTCATTAGCGAATACAAATTTAATGCAATCTCTGCAATCTGTCGCTATTGTTGTCAAAGAATGTTTGTCGGATATTTTCAATAGCATCGGTCAAGTGGCGGAAAAACAAGAATCCTTTCATTGGCCTAAGATGCTGATAAATATGGAATTCATTGTCCCGTGCGGATAATAAGCCGCAGATTTTGCGGTTAATTGTCCGCAAAACCGTATATTTGCAGAAAACGTGCGATGCTTATGTATATACATGAACATAAAGAATGACCTTCCTTTTCGTGGAATAAGGAACTTGTCGGTGAGAAACTGAACCGGGTACACAAGGTTGTGGGTTATCTGATGGGACGTCTTAGCGTAATCGGATCATTCAAAAAATGCCTATTCAAAATAACGAATGACTTATAATGTAAATGCTATGAGCAAATTAAGTATAAAGAATATCGGAGCTATTAAAAATGTTGAATTTGATGTCAATCGAATCAATGTGTTTATGGGACCACAATCGTCCGGCAAGAGTACAATCTCTAAAATCCTTTGCCACTGCCAATGGGTTGAGAAATCATGCTTTCTCAACAAGCAAGAGTTAGAATATTACCAGAAACCAGGTGTATTTTTCAATTCATTGGTAGAGTATCATAAACTGGAAGGGTATTTTAACCGAAATGCAAGCATCAAATATGTAGGTGACTACTTCACGCTTACTTATACACACAGTTCGAAAAGAATAACCATTAAGTTAAGAGATAAGGCTGCGTACGCCTATCCTAAGATAAGTTATATCCCGTCTGAAAGAAACTTTGTAACAGGAGTCTCAAACTTTGGCAAATACAACGAAGGGAACAATGTCATTTTGTATTTTGGTTATGATTGGTCGGAAGCAAAACGAGATATTACCCGACTGGATATATCCCAATTACTTAATCGAGAAGTAGTTTATGAAAATTTGAACGGGCAAGACTATATTTTTGACCATGGTTCAAAGATACAGTTAGTAAACGCTTCTAGTGGAGTACAATCCATTCTACCCTTATATCAGACCATTTTATACATGCTATCCAATGTCTATACGAAAGCAAGAACCCTCTCTCCATCCAAGGAATTTGCCCAAAAGCAATTATATGCTGCATGGACTTCGTTATCTGGGATGGTAAAAGGAAAGAAAAATAGTTTGGATAACGATGCACAGCATATTCTATTGACGGTTTTTAATAGCCTGAAACAACCGGAAGTGAAGGCAGTTGATAAACTGTCGAAACTAACGTCTGAGGAGTTAGACAAAAATGTTTCTGAAGCCTCTGCCTTGCTCAATAAACTTTTCGATTATCATTTTACGCAATTGTTTATTGAAGAACCCGAGCAAAACCTTTTCCCCGATACCCAACAAGAGTTCGTTTACTGGCTCATTGAGAACCTTTCGAAAAACGAACGCAAACATGCCGTGGTATTGACCACACATAGTCCTTATATATTGTTTGCACTTAACAATTGCATGATGGGCGGTTTAGTGAAAAACAATATTCCGCTGGATGAGGCAGAAAACTTTCCTTCCCATGCAGCCTGGATTGAGCCTCACATGGTTTCTGTTTTTGAAATAGAAGACGGAAGCATCAGACGAATTCAGGACAAGGACGGCATCATCGAAGACAACTATTTGAATAAGGCTTATAAAAAGAATTCGGAAGAATATCTTTCACTTTTAAACTATTATGAAGATGAAGAGTAAAATATTGACTGCATATCCAGATTCACAATTTAAACAAGGTTATGCTCCCGTTTTCTATATTACTGATTTTACAGAACGTACGGAAAGTCTCCGTAAGGTGGAAATACATGAAACAATTCCTCAGACACCCGACGGGTCCCAAAACATGGATTGTCTGACTGTTAATAATCCCCATACGCTAACTATTGAATTTAATGTTTTTGAAGACAATCAATTCAAAGATGAAGAAGGCAGAGACATTCAACACTGCGAATGTTGTCTGTTTCCAGCGGCAAACGACGAAACATCATGGCTTGCTTTTGTTGAAATAAAAGATTGCAAGCCTAAAAACATTGCAGACTATAAGGAGAAAGTCAAGGAACAAATAATCTCGACAGTACAACTTTTCAGAAACGCTCAAATAACAACAGGACAGCAAAAAATATACGGTATCATATCATTTCCTCGGAAAAGGAAAACAAGTTTTAATGAAACTATTTTTACGGATTATACTGAATATAAAAAACTTTATACTGAATATCGCATACATTTTTATCCTACAAACACAGTACAAATTAAGAATGAGAGAATCTTGGAATTAATTTAAACATAGAATTCAAAGAATCCTGGCGCGATGAATACTAGAATGGATTTGTGGCTTTGCCAATGCACAAGGCGGTATCCTTTATATTGGAGTAAAGGATAATGGCGAGTATTGCCAACACATTCTTTCGTGCGGGTGAGATAGAGGCATGGGGACATGGTATTCCCGGAAAGGGCTATTTATAGAATAAGGGCTTATGGAGATTGGGAAGTTATGTAAAAAAGATTCAGCTATTTATCAGTAGATTATGATTTCTGGTAGTACAGGATGGAATTAAAGAGTTACAGCATTGTAGCTCTTTTTTTGTGGTTTTTGATAAGGCGGTTGTCTGTGATTATCCTGAAATGCGCATTAATTCCATATTAATCCCTCAAACACTTGACTTTGCAAACGTGTGATATTATCTTTGTGGACGGCTTCATTTTATGTCCTCCAATCGGAGGACGTATGTTTTTGGTATGGAAAACGTATATCCCCCGATTGGAGGACGTACGTTTTCCGTATGGAGGACATAGAAATGAAGCGGCTGCAAACGAGAAATTAACCTTTTAAAAATACGTTGTTATGAGTGCTTTTTATGATTTGATGCCCGTGCCTTCCAAAAGCGAAGACGGGGAAGCTCCGAAACTTTATCCTAAAATGATTCCTTACCAGACCGTTATGTTTGACGAGCTGGCAGAGAAAATCGCCAGCCATTCCGGACTGACGAAGGGGAATATCCTTGCCGTGATGGAAGAGATTGAATACTGGACCGCCCGTCTTTTGTCGGACGGGTACCGTGTGCAGATAGGCCATATCGGCGTTGCTTCCGTCTCGCTGAAGACCGATGCGGAGGTGCACGACAAGGACGAGATACATGCCCAGTCCATCCGCTTCGGTAAGGCAAAGGTGACGGTGTCCAAACAATTCTCGAAACAATGTAGCGGCGATGTGCTGCGTGCCCCGTCGTGGAAGAAAATCAAGCAAAGCTCTTCCCGTTATTCTGAAAGCGAACGCCTGGCTTTGCTTCTTGAATACCTGGAAAGCCATGCCTACATCACCCGTACCGAATATGGCAACCTGACCGGGCTGTTGAAGAACAAGGCGTGGCAGGATTTGAACAAATGGGTGGGCGAGCGCCTTATCAGTGCTGAAGGGCGTGCGCCTCATCGTGTCTACGTAAAGCGCAAAGTGCAGGAAGGATAATTTCTCTTGCGGTATCCCGAATAAAAAAGTGGTCTAAAATTAGGATATTTAGAATGAATCTTTTATTTTTGGGGTGTTAAAAACGTATTTGTACATTACTAACTTTAATAATATTTATAACATCATGGAAAACGAAGAATTGATTAAACTTTGTACAGAAAAAGCTCAGAGCTGGCTGACTCCTGCCTACGATGCAGAAACACAAGCCGAAGTAAAACAGATTCTTGAAAATCCCGACAAGAGCGCACTGATTGACGCTTTTTATAAGGACCTCGAATTTGGTACAGGCGGTTTGCGTGGCATTATGGGTGCAGGCTCCAACCGTATGAACATTTATACTGTAGGCGCCGCTACACAGGGAATGGCAAACTATCTGAACAAATGCTTTGCCGGAAAGAAAGACATTGCCGTAGTAGTAGGACACGATTGCCGCAACAACAGCCGCAAGTTTGCCGAAATTTCGGCTGACATCTTCTCGGCAAACGGTATCAAGGTATATCTCTTCGATGACATGCGCCCCACTCCGGAAGTTTCGTTCGCCATCCGTCATTTGGGATGCCAGAGCGGTATCAATATCACGGCTTCGCACAATCCGAGAGAATACAACGGCTATAAGGCTTACTGGGAAGACGGCGCACAGGTGCTTGCTCCGCACGATAAGGGCATTATCGACGAAGTGAACAAGGTGAAAGTGGCAGACATAAAGTTCCAGGGCAACAAAGACCTGATTCAGATTATCGGCAAGGATGTGGACGATGTTTACCTGGAAAAGGTGCACGGCATCTCTATCGACCCCGAAGTCATCAAACGCCAGAAAGACTTGAAGATTGTCTATACACCGTTGCACGGAACCGGTATGATGCTGATTCCGCAATCGTTGAAGCTGTGGGGCTTCGAAAATGTGCATTGCGTGCCCGAACAGATGGTGAAGAGCGGCGATTTCCCGACCGTGGTTTCTCCGAATCCCGAAAACGCCGAAGCGTTGACTATGGCTATCAACCTCGCCAAGAGCATTGACGCCGACATCGTGATGGCTTCCGACCCCGATGCAGACCGTGTAGGTATGGCTTGCAAGGACGACAAAGGCGAATGGGTATTGATTAACGGTAACCAGACTTGCCTTATCTTCTTGTATTACATCATCAAGAACCGCATCGCGATGGGTAAGATGAAAGGCAACGAATTTATCGTAAAGACCATCGTGACTACCGAGGTAATCCGCAAGGTGGCAGAAAAGAACCACATCAAGATGCTCGACTGCTATACCGGTTTCAAATGGATTGCCCGTGAAATCCGTCTGCGTGAAGGCAAGGAACAATACATCGGCGGCGGTGAAGAAAGCTACGGATTCCTGGCAGAAGACTTCGTGCGTGATAAAGACGCTGTATCGGCTTGCTCATTGCTGGCTGAAATCTGCGCTTGGGCTAAAGACCAGGGCAAGACTTTGTATGACATCCTGATGGAAGTTTACCTGGAATACGGCTTCTCGAAAGAAGTGACTGTAAACGTAGTAAAACCGGGTAAGAGCGGTGCCGACGAAATCAAGGCGATGATGGATAACTTCCGCGCTTGTCCTCCGAAGGAACTGGGCGGCTCTGAAGTGGTTCTGGTAAAAGACTACAAGACGCTGAAGGCTACCGACAACAAGGGCAACGTGACCGACCTGGATATGCCGGAGACTTCGAACGTACTTCAGTACTTTACCGCTGACGGTACAAAGGTATCGGTACGTCCGTCGGGAACAGAGCCGAAGATTAAGTTCTACATCGAAGTGAAAGGCGAAATGGGTTGTCCGAAGTGCTATGCACGTGAAACGGCAGCCGCGCTCGAAAAAGTGGAAGCTGTAAAGAAATCGTTGAATATCTAATAAGCGACTGATATTTTTTCGTGAGAGCCAAGTCAAGGGTTTGCTGGTTGCGGCAAGCCGTTGGCTTGGCTTTTTTATTTAGAGCCTGACGGCGTTTTCCAGTTTCAATAGCTTTTCCTTTCGCCACAGTCCGCCTGCATAGCCGGTAAGGTTTCCGTTGGTGCCCGTTACCCGATGGCAGGGGATAAGGATACTGATGGGATTGTGTCCCACGGCTCCTCCCACGGCTTGTGCAGCTAAGTGCGCCGTACCGCGCAGGGAAGCCAACCGCCGGGCTATCTCCTTGTAGGTGGTGACTTGTCCGTAAGGGATTTCCAGGAGAATCTTCCAAACCTCCAGGCGGAAAGGAGTATCGTTCAGGCTGATGTCGGGCAGCGCGCCCGGCTTTTCTCCGTTGAAGTACCGTTCCAGCCATTCGACGGTTTGACGGAAGACAGGCAAGTCTTTTTCCATATATGTTTCCGGCAATGTAGAACCGAAATATTTCTGTCCGTCGAACCATAGTCCGGTCAGCGCCTTGCCATTGCTGGCAAGGGTCATTTCGCCCAGTGGCGAAAGGTATTTGGCGATATATCCTTCCATCTTTAATTTATTTATGTAAGGCAAAAATACGTTTTTTCATACAAAGGGTAAAGAAAAAACGTGTAAATTTGACTGCCCTGAAAAGAGGGGAGAAGGAGGGTTTGTATGAAAGGAAAACTGATTGTCATGAATTTCACCCATGCGTACGAGGAAGAGCGTTTTCTGCGCAATCCGTATTTTGAATGGATTGACTGTACGCACTTGGAAGGCACGGATTGTTATTGCGACTCGGAGGGAGAGCGGGAAGTGAAGCGTCTCATCGCTCCTTATCCGCCGGAGGGAATTCATTGGATTGACTCGGGCGACTACCATTACCTCACCAAGCTATGGACCGATAAAATCACCTGCCCGTTTTCATTGGTCGTGTTCGACCATCATCCCGATATGCAGCCTTCGCTGTTCGATAACTTGCTGTCGTGCGGATGCTGGGTGCGTACCTTGCTCGATACCCATCCCTATCTGCAGAAAGTCTGCATTATCGGTGCGGCGGAGAAGCTGAAGAAGGAAACCGAGGGGTACGACAAGCGTCTGTTGTATTTCAGCGAGGAAACCTTATCGCATCCCGAAGCCTGGAAACTGTTTTCCGAGTTTTACCTGAATGAGCCTGTCTACCTGTCGGTAGACAAAGATATCCTGAACCCGAAGTACGCCACGACCAATTGGGACCAGGGTTCATTAGATTTGTCTCAGCTTCTTGCCCTGTTGCGTGTCATCCTTGCGCACGAGCGGATTATCGGTGTGGATATCTGCGGCGATTCACCGGATTTGTTGGGCGAGATAGGCGACCGCCTGACTTGTGAGAATATCAATGAGCATACCGATGAAGCCTTGTTCCGTTGCCTGATGCATTATCTGGCTAGGGACATTTACTGAATATCCCTTTTGCATCGAGCTACCGGCTATTCCAGACAAAAACTTTCATTGTCCTTAAACCAGTCTGCCAATGCCTCCTCAAACGTCCATTTGAACGTATAGCCCGATGCTGCCAGCTTCTTGCCGCAGATGTTTGTGGAGATTTGCAGCTTCCTTACCCGTGCCGGGCAGATACCCATCGGACTGCCCAAACATTGTGCCACCACGGCGGCAGGCATTATCAATGCATTGGGGATATAAGGCACCGCTTGTTTCAAGCCTGTCACCTGTTTCATCGCTTGCACAATGTGTTCAATGGTATAGGCAGGTTCATAACAACAGTTGTACAATTCTACTCCATGCTCGTGATGTTCCAGTCGGTACAACATAAACCGCACCAATTCTTTCACATAAATGCAGGCTTTGATCGTATCCTTGCGACCGGGGTAAGCAAAGGTATGCTTACGGATGCCCCAATACAGGCGAGTGAAGTTTCCGTTTTCACCCTTACCGAACACTACGCCGGGGCGAACAATCGTCAGTTGCCTGTTATCACTGTCTTTTGCCTGCCATATCTGATGAATCTTTTCAGCTACCAGCTTCGAGATTCCATAAGGTGTATTTGGCGTGGGTAGGGTAGTCTCTTCTTTCAGTTCCTCAGCTGCGCCGTATGGTGCAATCGAACTGGTGAACACCATCTTCCTGATGCCGTACTTTTCCGCAAAAGCACACACGTTCTCCGCTCCGCGGATATTCGTTTCAAAATATTCATGGTCGGGATGTCCCGGTGTGCGGTGAACGGCAGCGAAGTTGAAGATGACATCGTCGGGAGTAATATCAATGCCCGTCAGATTAATAGGTTTTCTTACATCGCAATAAACATAAGTGGACTGCAATGTTTCCCCTTTCCGCAAAGGAGAGTGATAATGACCTTTCACGGCAGGCAACGGAGTACTCGGTTTTACAATGTCCAGGTTATAGATATTAGCTTTCGGATGTGCTTCTTTAAGTAAATGGGTGAGGTGGGTACCGATAAAACCGGTACCGCCGGTGATGAAATAGTTCATTTTTCTTTTTGTTCTTTTATTGCTTGTTCAAAAAAACGAGTTAATCTTTGAGTCTCCATTACAGCGTCAAAGCCGTGCGCTTTTAAATATTCACTGCGCCCTCTTCTATTTACCATATCCTTCTGGGTCTTTGAAATTATAATATCAGCCCATTCATCTGCTGTTTTATTTAAGCTGATAAAACATCCCAACTCCTCTATTTTAGCTTCTTTAGTAATGGTATCGGAAAAGAATACAGGAAGTCCGGTTGCTTGAGATTCAACACCTACGACAGGGAATCCTTCATATAAAGATGGTAATAAAAAAGCATCATAAGCATTATAAAACTGATTGATATCTTCTCTTCGACCGAGCCAACTCATTTTATCACCAAAACCATATTGATTAATCCTTTCTTTCATTTGTTGTTCTTTAGAACCTATACCAATTATGGCAAATTGAGCTTGAGGTTGCTTTTTCATGATTGCATTCATGATGTCTATCAGAAATAAAGGATTCTTTTGTGTTTCAAAACGAGCAATTGTGCCATAAACTATTTTGTTTGTCCATTTCATCCGTTTCCGGGTCTCTTCGCGCAAAGTTGTATCAAAACCCAGCTTAGATGTATCAACCGGATTTAAGAATATGGCAACTTTTCCTTTACGAACAAACTTTTTCCCAAATTGATATTCTGCACTTTCAATGCCATTGGCCATATAATAATTACAAAAACAATGGGAGAAACGTCTCAATATGTTTTTTACAAATGTCTTCTTCCGTTCTAATTTAGAGGCGGTTGTCAAACTTTCACTAACACGGACTTTGATGTCACATGACCAAGCTATAAATAGCGGAAAAAGATTCATCGTGTTATTGGCAGCAAAGAATACATCATATTTGTTCTTCTTGCATAATTCCCGCAAAGCATTCATATGGCTTATGATATGCTGGTAAGGAGGAATTACATGGACCTTACCGCCCAACTTTTTCACTTCATCAAAGGGGATACTGTTTGAGTCAGAATCGACAATCAAATCAAACAGAACCTTTTCCTTATCAAAATTTCGCAAATACGACATGATGACACTTTTCTGACCACCTGAGTCACATTTGTTTATACTAATTGCTACATGCATCATATCCCTTTTATTTAATATTCTCTTTTACAGATTCCTTATAGAACATCGACATACCCTCTAACATGGGAGTAATGGCCACCTTGGTATATTTCAGCATCTTTTGGGTAGCCAATACCATATTGGACACATCCACAGGTCTTGCATTGGTATAATTTATCTTGAAGTCCACGTCCGATATGATTTTCAAGAAAGCCAATACATCATTCACGGAATATCCCCGACCGCTTCCTATGTTTATTGTCTCATTGCAAACACCGCCATCCACCAGCTGGAAAAACACATTGGCAAGGTCGTCTATATAGATATAATCCCGTATGGCTGAACCATCGCCCCAGACTTCCACCGGTTTCCCTTCAAGGATACGACCTATAGCTACTGCCACCAGTCCTTGTTTGCCGTGCAGGTTTTGTCCGTGTCCGTAAGGATTGGAAGGACGGACAATCAGATAACGCAGCCCTTCAGTCCTGTTCTTGAACAGAATGCTGTTTTCCATCATCTGCTTCGACCAGCCATAATAACTGATGGGCAACATTTCATCGGTCTCTACGAATGGCTGCATGGTATTCCGGTTGCCATATACAGTGCCGCCTGAAGAAAAGTAGACAAACTTCACATCGTGTCTGGCGCAATATTCCATCAGTCTGATGGACGGAAATATCATGTTGCTGAATTCACGGTTGAAATCATCATAACCGCTTCCCGGAATCAATGTCGATACCAGGTGAACAACGGTTTCTATCTCTTGTTCGGAAATAATTTTTTCAACTGCTTCAACGTCCGACAAGGAGTTGCGCAAGACTGTTACAGGTAAACCGTCAATCCGTGAAATATTCGCAGTCTCCGGTTCTAATACAAATACATTGTATTTTTCATTTTTGCAGAAAGTATGTACAAGACTTGAACCGATAAAGCCTGCACCGCCTATAAATAATATATTCATAATTGTATGATTTTTGTTATTGATGAAGGGATATCAATTTAATTATCCAAGATAAGTGCGAACCCCGATAGTGTTGAATGCGCTTTTTCTATGTTTCTATTACGCATATTTTTCTTTCAAAAGAAAGATTTCAGCCTGTTTCTTTTCTTTTAAAAGAAAAATTTCTATCTTCGCAGAAACAGTAAGCCTAAAATATGCAGACATTGTTTCAAACATACTACCGAATGAGATAGGCACCATCCGTGAGTCCTTTTTGGCCGCTATGCTTGCTCAGGCACACACGTTGTAATATCCGCCGCAAGGCGATTTTCTGGTAGATCGCACCTATTTGTTCGAGATAGGCGGCAAAGGGAAAGGCTTTGCTCAAATACGCAACCTCGACAACAGTTATGTGGCTGCGGATGAGATTGAGGTAGGATATGGGAATAAGATTCCGCTGTGGATGTTCGGGATGCTGTATTGAAAAAGGGGAAGTCCGCTTTCACTCAATAAAGAAAGACGCTGGCATAACAACCGCATATGCGTGTTTATATGACTTAATTTATTAACAACAAGATAAACATCCAATTCCGGCACACATCTGTACAATATCTTCAATCAGTTTTTGATACTTACATGATATAATTTATCATATATGATAGCAGCAAATCGTGCAAATGTATACTTTCCCAAAACTACTTCTCCATCCTCTATGTGTTGTTGCAATAATTCATCCAAATTAATATTTGAATCATACGGATCAATATAATATGCTGAGTCCCCGAATATTTCCGGCAAGCAACTGCTTTTAGCTAAAATAATATTTGCCTTTACGCTTAAAGCTTCTAAAGGAGGAATGCCAAAACCTTCAAAAAATGATGGGAAAATAAAGGCTTTGCAATGTCTCATTAGGTACTTTATCTCACCATCAGAAATATATCCTAAGAACTTGACATTTGGATTACCATATTCCGTGTAATCTTCTCCATATGCCTTCAGACTTGCATTACCGGCTATCAAGAAATTGTATTGTGGATGAAGTTTGGCGACTTTCAATATCCATTGTATATTTTTGTTGGGGGCTAAACTACCTAATGAAAAGAAGTACGGTTTAATAAATAATTCCGGTTTACGTTCTTTTAAAGATTCATCATCTTTTATTTTATTAAAATGTTCCCATCCATTCCCTATCACAACTATTTTATCTGGTCTTACATGATAAATGTCAATCATTTGTTGTTTGGAATATTCAGATACAGTGAAAATAATCGGAGAAAAATGCCAGGCAAAGTGGTATTGTATTTTGTGCCACCATTGAGATATTTTTGCATATGGCGTTTTAAAGTATTGCGGATTGACTTTATAACTTAAATCATGAATGCAGATAATACCAGGTTTCAATAACGGCATCACCGAACATAAATTTAAAGAAATAGCTTTATTCTTAATCACATACCACGCAAAAAACGTCTGTTCCCACAATGAACCTTTAGCTTTGCCGTATTTTATAATAGGAATGTTAACCAATTTGGGTACATTCTTAGCATCTTTTGGTACGATTAACTCATACTCATCTTTCTTGCATATTTTGTCAAGTTCGGTTATTATCTCGTAGGCAAAACGCTCTTGACCTGTCATCCGTCTTGCAGTAAATTGCCCGTTAATCGCAAGGGGACTTGTTTTCTTCATTTTAACAACCTTCTTATTACATTAAACAACCCTAATCTCCCTAATATATCCTTGACATAAAACCTGAATGGCAAATACTTATTAAATAGAGCCATACCCATTTCCGGATGGTTATTCAAATCCTTAAAGAACAAATTTCGCTTAGGATTCATCGCTACAGAGTGACAAATCATTCCATTTACACTTCCTACTTCATCTATGGTAGATGCCTTTGTTGTTCCATCGAGACTTTGTATCAGAAGATTCCCCTTATTAGTTAAAGCAACCAGACAAGAACATCCATCGTTCCCCGCTCCCTGAGTAGAAGCATAAAAATCACCTACGATAATATCGGCACCTGTATGTACCGATTTATATTTGCAACTATAGCAACTATTTCTTAGGTAAAGGTCATCTGTAAAAAGAAATATATAGGGGTCGCTTAGATACGTCGGCCAACTGGTCGACGTTTCTAAGCTTCGCCCAGATACGGACTTTGCGAATGTATATCGAGCATAAGAGAGCGAATATCCCTTAGCGTGTTTGTCCCGCATATTCGCATTAACCATTTTCTTCTTATATTTTTTCTCCAAGCACTGCTTATAATATTCCCACACTTTAGGCGAAGCTACTCCGTGACAGATTAAACAAATTGAAATAAAACATTCGCTTTCAGCCAATTTGCTAAGATATTGTTTTAATCCTGCTGTCTGGCAAGGTGTGCCACAAAAAATTACCTTGTTATCCTGCCGTAGCAAGTTGCGTATGTTTTTAAAACATTCTCCTAATTCGCTCTGTACATATTTAGAACTCTGCGTCCTTATCACCTCCTTTTTGTTATGGCATATCATATGTCGGGCCTTCAGATTATCATCCCATATACAGCCTGCCGCATACCCTCCTTTATCTACAAAACTCATAAAAGCATCATAAACGAATCCGCCTGAGGCCGAATTTATACGTTCTGCTTTATTGGAGTAATAAAGATAGGCGGGCATACCCTCAAAATCCTTAAGACTGAAATCTTGAACATTCGCATCAGTGTTTAGATATGGACATTTTTTATCGCATACACCACAATCAATGCATTTATCCCGATCAATAGATGGCATCAGAAAACCGTCTTTATCAGGCAGCATCTGAATGGCACCCGATGAGCAAGAATTGGCACACGAGGCACATCCACAACAATACTTTTCAAAATCAAAATTTATCATGATTCCAAGGCGTTGTATAAATAACTTATAGAATGCTCACGAAGAGGCTTTAGACGTTCACTTACACTATCAAAATCTGTACAATAAATCTTGTCTAAATCCATATTGATCGGATTCATTAAATGATTTTCCAATCCCAATTGTTTCATCAGAGAAGCCCGTCGTGTATCCGGATTATTTGCTATAGCTGAAATGAATGGTTTCTGGTAAATAGTAGAGAATACTGTTCCGTGGAATGAGTTTGTTACAACAAAATCAGCATGTTTTATGAGGCTTAAGAATTCCTTAGGACCAACATCCAGTTTCCTTTCTATTCCACAAAACATAGCTCTTGGTGGCGGAACGATATAATAGGCCTTACATCCTAATTTCTTTGATACGGCTTTAGCTATAGCCACAGCTTCAGCCGCACCATTCCAGGAGAACAACAATACGTAGGGTTCCTGAATAATTCGTTTGTTGGCTATTTTATCATAATCTTCACATTGAAGAAGCAGTGTCGGATCAAGCACCCATTCGCATTTTAATCCTTTATTACGTAACAGTTCGACCCCGCTTTCTTCTCTCATAGACAAGTAGTCAAATGCTTTTATCCAGGGCATGACTTCCTGTTCTCTTGTATGAAAGTCATTCACCCAAGAGCCAAAAGATGTGGCATAAGTGATCCGTTTTTGCTTTTTGGGAAAATTCAAATAATACAAAGGAGTTTCGTAACGGATGGAAGGATCAAGATTCCATGTCTGATCGCTTCCGCAAACAATGCAATCATAATTTTCACATTCCTGTTGTACCGCTTCGTCATCAGAGCAACGTTGACTCAAATCCAATTCATGGTTGATAAAACTCTCAAACAATTCTTGTCTTTTTATGAGCTGAGAATAATAGGGCAATCTCGTCAGATTTTTAATTAACTCTTTAGGATGTTTGGGAAACTTGCAAAATGGATGATTAATATCGATAAGTTTCTTCGACTGGTAATCAATGATTTTACAATTTTGATATTTCTTTTTAATTGTTTGCTGTAAAGCGTATGCTTGCAGACATGCCCCGTAATTGAAACAGGCATGATAAGTGAGGATTCCTATTTTTTTCATATTAACCATTTATAAATTCTTGAATAAAATCCCATCTACGTTTATTTAAAATCCTTTTATCATACTCTTTAGCTTTTTCAAAATTACGTTCTGCTGCTTTATTTAGATTTTCAGTAGAAATTATGCGTTTTAATGTTTTTGTTAAATCTTTATAGTCGCCAACGTTAAAAATATATTTATCCTCGATTAGTTCATAATTACCGCCAGCATTGGAGCAAACAATAGGGCAAGCTCTGCTCATTGCTTCTACAATAGATCTGCATAAGCCTTCTTGATAACTCGGTTGTACATATATGTCAATATTATCATACCATTCATACATTTGGTTGTGAGGTCTGGCCGGTAATATTTTGATGTCTTCATTAATACCTAATTTATGTGCTAATTTTTTTATCCGTTCTCCCGAACCAAGACCAATCATCTGATATTCAATATCGTAACCTTCTTCCTTTAGCTTGGCTAATGCCTTTAGCATTAAATGATGTCCTTTCCATTTAACATCTAAATATGCTGCTGTTCCTATAATAATTTTATTTTTTAAGCATGCAATTCTTTTTAACCTTTGTATTAGAATTTCAGGATTTATAGTCTCTAGTTCGACATCTGAACAACCAATTGATTTTCCTTTGCAAGGATATCTTTTTTGACATGCTTCTTGAGTTACATAGATGGCATATGGGGCATTTTTCATTAATTTTAGACATGTCCACTCACGTGGGAATGCCACAAGCTTGCCTTTCCAACTATGATACCATTGTCCTTCAAAAACCATTCCTAAATTAAATATCATATAAGGTCTATTATATTTTTTGCAAAAGTGTACAGTACGTGAAATAACTGATGTACTCTGTGTACCGCAAATTACTCTGTCAGTTTTTTTTACAGCATTTTTTATTATTGAGCTTAATAGTAATTGCTTTTTGATATTGAAAAATGATTTGATATTAAATATGTTTGGATACACAATTAATTCACCTACACTTGTGTCAAATCGTTCATAAGATGAAGAGTTGTTTTCTATAAGTCCACCATCGCGCAAAAGAAGTGTTAAGTTTTCAGCAAATTTCTTATATTGCCTAAATCCTTCGTTAGTTATATGGGGGTTTATGTATAGATTCCCGTTTTTATCATGAAAAATTTTCGAAGAGGTACTAACAAATAATAAATTCATAGGTTATTGATAAATGTTATTGGGTTATATTATAATCTGTTTATTTATAGAAATATGAAGGTGGTAGACTGAATAGATGTGATATTTTTTTGATTACATATTGAATAGAAAATCTTATTAATGACTGATTTTTGAATTTTGAATCATTCGAAAATTGGACAATGGGATAATTAGTAACCTTTTTCTTGTTTGCTTCAACGTAAATATTTAACAGTCGTTCAGCCATGTAACCATAAATTCTTTTTTGTTTATTATTATAATGAGAGGTGTCAATTCTTTTTTCGGCTTCATTTAAAATGGGGAATAACCATGTACAATACTTATCAAAATCTTTCCAGGACATGATAAACATATTACATGGCGAAAATGAATTTTTAAGCATTATTTTATTGAATGCTTTAATATATTTAATGTCCTTTTGTTCTGTAATAATATCTCTCAGAATTTTTATATCATCACTTATATGAGACAAACAATAATGTGCGAATAAGGATTCTCTCAAGGTTACTTTCTTAGGTAGGATAATTTCTCCTTTAAAAAGTTTGTTGATAATTTTTTCAGATATGTTAAAGTTGAAGCTAAATAATTTCTCTGGTTTCATTGCTGTTGCTGGAAGATACCAATATCCTTGTCGATGAAAATCGAAATATCTTCTGTAGTGACATAATCCAATATAATCTATATTTTTTAGATTTTTCCAAGCCCAATATAAAGCTGTTAATTCACAATACATTGGGTTTTTCTCGCTTATATTATTCCCTGTATTGTCTGCAATCATATCTAAAGAGTAATCCGACAAGGCTTTTCCTACATGAATAGGCGTATAAATATCATCTTTATAAACGATGTCTGGTTTGTGGCATGCTACAAGAATAGTAATTTTCATAATGTATATTTTTAGGTCAGATACATTGTATATATATTCTAAATACCCAATATCTTTGATTTATATGGCATTGTTTCATTCTCATTTTTTAGAACTATATTCCAATACCACATAATTATTATAATGCTTAATAATAAGATGGTTATTAAGTAATAAAAACTTTTCTTCTTATTATATATTGAGTATATGATTTTAGGTAGGAACAAACAATTGACAGGATAATTAAAATAAAATGATATTCTGGAAGCCCATAGCGTAATAAATGATGAACATATTAGAATCATGCCATAAAAACTATTAAAACAAAAGTAGTTGATTGTTTTTGTTCCTAAGAAACTATATCTATAATAATATAGTCTTATATAGCTGAAAATAGCAAATATTGCAGCGGCGATAAATAACATTGATTTTCCAATTGCCTCGTAATTTTGATCTGTTATATAATATGCATATCTAAAAGGCAGTATTCCAAGATAGACGGCTGCTAATATTATGTAGTTTAAAAATAACACAGAT
>ENA-UOIW01000209-UOIW01000209.1-human-gut-metagenome-genome-assembly--contig:-P58-NODE-209-length-57590-cov-21.044877_pt1 | contig 57590 bp, 57 predicted proteins | sample MGYA00242334_ERZ723881 | MGnify/ENA metagenome assembly ERZ723881 | reverse complement strand
GTAGCTTAACTTTAACACATGAGGCCCTATTCCTCATACCCTTTTTATTCAATTGCCCAAGATGTATTGTAGTCCTACACACTTTTTTGACCCGGAGCGCAGAAATCCATTGACAGCCGGGACGCAATGTGGTAAAATGTGTCCTGCGTCTGAGTTGAATATGCTTTTGCACGCACGGAGAGATGGCTGAGTGGTTGAAAGCACCGGTCTTGAAAACCGGCGATGTGAAAGCATCCGTGGGTTCGAATCCCACTCTCTCCGCCAATTTCCATATCGTTTGCGGAAGTACCCAAGTGGCCGAAGGGGCTCCCCTGCTAAGGGAGTAGGCGTCTAAACCACGCGCGAGGGTTCAAATCCCTCCTTCCGCGCCAAAAGAGGCGGCGATTCCAAAGAATCGCCGCCTCTTTTTGATCGGCGCCCGGCTCCTGCCCCGGGAATGGGCTGCGCCGGAAACAGGAACAGGCTGCGTGCCGCCCAGGGAAATGCTCTGCGGCACGCAGCCTGCTTGTTTACACGTTGAAGCGGAAATAGATCATGTCGCCGTCCTTGACCACATAGTCCTTTCCCTCGGACCGCAGCAGACCCTTTTCCTTGGCGGCGGCCACGCTGCCGCAGGCCATCATCTCGTCGAAGTTGATGGTCTCCGCCCGGATGAAGCCCCGCTCGATGTCGGAGTGAATCTTTCCGGCGGCTTGGGGGGCCTTGGTGCCCTTGCGGATGGTCCAGGCCCGGCACTCGTCCTTGCCGTAGGTCAGGAAGGAGATCAGGCCCAGCAGCTCATAGCTGCACTGGATCAGCCGGTCCAGGCCGGACTGCTCCACCCCCAGGTCCTCCAGGAACATGGCCCGCTCGTCGGGGTCGTCCAGCTGGGCAATGTCCTCCTCCAGCTTGGCGCAGATGGGCAGCACCTGGGCCCCTTCCTTTTGGGCCAGGTCCCGGACCATCCGGAAGTAGCGGTTGTTCTCGTGGTCGGCGAAGCCCGCCTCGTCCATGTTGGCGGCGTAGATGATGGGCTTCAGGCTCAGCAGGTCGGCGGTCTCCACAATGGCGCGGTCCTCGTCGCCGCAGTCGAAGGTGCGGGCGGACCTTCCGGCGTTGAGATGCTCCGCCAGGGCCCGGAATACCTCGGCCTCGTGCAGGAACTTCTTGTCGCCCTTGGCGGCCTTGGCGGCCTTCTCCACCCGGCGGTTCACCATGTCCAGGTCCGCCATGATCAGCTCCAGGTCGATGGTCTCGATGTCGCCCAGGGGGTCCACCGGCACGTTGGTCCCGGCGTCGGCCACCACGTGCATGATGTTCTCGTCGTCGAAGCAGCGCACCACATGGACGATGGCGTCGGTGCGGCGGATGTTCTCCAGGAACTTGTTGCCCAGGCCCGCCCCCTGGCTGGCGCCCTTCACCAGGCCCGCAATGTCCACAAATTCGATGACGGCGGGGGTCTTTTTGTCGGGCTGATACATCTCCGCCAGCTTATCAAGCCTTGCATCCGGCACGGCCACCATGCCCACGTTGGGCTCGATGGTGCAGAAGGGGTAGTTGGCGCTTTCGGCTCCGGCGTTGGTGATGGCGTTGAACAGCGTTGATTTGCCCACGTTGGGCAGTCCCACGATACCTAATTTCATTTGTACTCATTCTCCTTCGATTTTCCTTGATTTTCAAGGGGTTTCAGCGTTTGGTGTCTTGGCTGTTACACCATTTTTACACCATTTTCGCATTTGGCTTTATTGGATTTCATCAGACTACACCATTTTGCTGAAATTGCTTGATGGCATAATCCAGCGATTCGGCAGTCACATGAACATACCGATCCATTGTTGTTTTGATGCTGGCATGACCCAGCAGTTTTTGCAGCACCTTCGGCTGCATACCGCTTTCGATTGCTCTCGTGGCGTAGGTATGGCGTAAAGCGTGCATACAGAATTTTTCAATTCCCGCTTCGTCGCATAGCTTGTAAAGGTGGGTATCATAGGAACTGTTTTTCGCCGGTTCCCCGGTACGCCAGTTGATAAAGACAAGATCGCGCATGACAAGCCGAGAAGAAACGCCTGTACGTCTGTCTATGTACTCAAGCGTTTTGTCCAGCGTCGGTGACTCCTTTTGCTCCGGGCGGCTGTTCCAAATACCTTTGAGGATTTCATAGGCCCGATCCGTCAGCGGGATGGTGCGATAGCTTTGCTGTGTTTTCGGAGGTCCTGCACGCCAAAAATGCTGCTTGTGACGATACTCCAAGGTTTTATTGACCGTCAGCGTCCGATTCTGAAAATCTATCGCATCCCACGTCAGTCCGATCATCTCGCCGGTACGCAAGCCGGTTTCAAGGATCAGCGCGTACTGATTGTAGTTGTGGGAACGTTTCGCTGTTTCAAGAAACACGCGCTGCTCGTCACGGGTGAGGAACTTAATATCGTCTGTCGCACGAACCGGCTTTATAAACCGCACACCGTCCATCGGGTGCTTGTAAATCAGATCGTTCATCTTCGCAGCCTTGAGCAAGGTTCCCATCGTGATATAGGTCTGCCGGATGGTAGACCCTGCATAATCCGCATCCATGGAAAGCAGCACTTTTTTGCAGTGCATGGGCTTCACATCGGAAAGGAGCATTTTGCCGATGATGGGCTGGATATTCTGCTTATATCGCTCCCGATAATTTCGCAGGGTATTCGGTGCTAAATCGCCCACAATGTTCTCGATCCAAAATGAAAACCATGCGTCAACCGTCGTGTCTGAGGGACAAAACATATCTTCGTGCTTGTCGGCATATTTCGCCTGCTCGATCCAGTTGCGCGCCTCGGGAATCGTCTGGAAATATTTCTCATGTCGTTTTCCTGCTTTGACTACAAAACGTGCGTGATATAATCCGTCCTTTCTTTGGTAGATACCCCTACCGCATTCTTTGCCTTTTAAGTTTTTGCCCATTGTATACTCCTTTCCCGCAGAGAGAAAAGCGCCTACTGCAACAACATAATTATAGCAGATAGGTTCTTTTCTCTCAAGCTGTTTTTACAAATTATCTTTTGCTGTCAGATCACCAGCTTTTGACTGATGTACTCTTCAAACTCCCGGCGCTTCACCAGCTTTTTCGTCCCGACGAACAAGACGAAGGGGCAGTTGGGCACTCTCAGCATACTGTCGATCTTGTTGATGCCGATGCTGCTGTATTCTGCCGTTTCTCTGGCGGTCAGTGTCATTTTGAGGTGGATGGGGACGGTGAGAATGTTGTCCATAGAAAATTCTCCTTTCTTGGCGGCTATGTAGACAAATAGAATTCGATTTCGCGGCTGCGAGGGAAATCGTATTGCCTTGCTGGAACTGCGGTGCGGGAGACGTTGGTATTGCTGGCCTTTCGGGGCCTTATTTGTCTACGCCGGACCGGCGTTTCCGGGCGGATTCCGCCTTTTGTTTGCGATGGACTTTGGCCGCGCAGTCTCGGCAGTATTTTGCCCTCCCAGAGCGAGCAAGGATGCCCGTGCCGCAGACTTCGCAGCGGCGAAGTCTTTTTGGGTTGAGGATGGGTGCGGCAGGCGTTCGATGGGGTCAAGCTTGTACATCTTCACCCTCCTTTGCGATGAGCTTTGCGTCCGCTGGGTAGTTCAGCGTGATGAGGGCGGGCTTTCTCTGCCGTTTTTTAAGTATCAGAGAAGAAAAAATGTCCCCGCTTTCGAAAAAGCGGGGACATCACGATCTGCGGATATTGGGATTTGGGAGAATAGCAAGCACAGCCGCTGTCCGGACACGCGGCGATTTTGGGAGTATCCCAAGCCCTTTGCATTTGGCTCACAGCCTTATATTCAGGAGGCAGCCGATCATGAATCATTCAGTGGTTGGTGCTTGCTTTCTTCATGAACTCCAGATAAAGACTGTACAACACAGCACAGACGGGTACGCTGAACAGCATCCCTAAGACGCCGAATGCTTCGCCGCCGATTGTAACAGCCATCAGCACAAGCAGTCCGGGAAGCCCAACGGACTTGCCGACCACCTTGGGATAAATCAGATTGCCCTCCACCTGCTGCAAAATGAGCAGAAAGAGAATGAACCACAGAGCCTTGCCGGGTTCTGCCAGCAGGATCAAAAACGCGCCAAGACCGCCGCCGATCCATGCACCGAAAATCGGTACCAGTGCAGTAACGGCCACAAACGCGGAGACCGCACCGGCATACGGGATCCCAAGGATCAGCATTCCAAAGAAGCACAGAACGCCGATGATGACCGCTTCGGTAAGCTGTCCGCTGACAAAATTTGTGAAGGTCTGGTTGGTCAGAGAGGCAATACTCAGAAGCCGCTGTGCCTTCTTTTGCGGAAGGACTGTTACAATGAGTTTTTTCAAATGTGCCGCGACGACTTCCTTCTTTGCAAGCAGATACAGCGCAAAGACAAGTCCCAAGAGAACATCCACCAAAGCCGACAGGACAGAGGTTGCCGCGCCCCACGTCACGGTGAGGATGCCGCTTCCCTCATCGCTGATCAAGGCGGTGACCTTCTCGATCAACAGGTCGGAGTCTATGGCGTATTCGGGCAGGACAATGTTATATTTTGCGGCAAACCGGACAACGCCTGTCCACCACCGCCCGATTTCCTCCACATAGGCCGGAATGTTTTGAATAAACTCGTCGCCGGACTCCCGCAGGCTGGGGATCATCATAAACACCACGGCAAACAGAATCCCAAGAACGAGCACGGTGCTTGCGCTCAGGCACACAGGGCGGGTCAGCTTTTCAGGAGCCCTTCGGCACACCTTGTTCCAGCAGCATTCCAACGGTCGAAGGACTACGTTAATCAAAAACGCAATCGCGCCACCGATCAGAAATGGCGTGAACAGCGCAAGCACCGTGCCGAGAAAACGCAAAACAGCGTCAAGGTTTACCAGTGCCCACGCAAATACAATCAGCAGCACCAATGCGCGGATAATGTAACGAATAATCGCCTTGTCCGGCCATTTGCGTTCCTGCGGCGCGGAATCCTCATTTCTGTTACCGGCTGTGTTTTGCGGTTTCTTCGCCATGTTTCTTCCTTTCCACTATTGTGCACAGGCCCATTCAAATCCGAAAGCACTTTTGCAGCGCTTTATACTCACCCATTGCCAGAATCGTTATGTCATCGGACAATACAGTGTCCGGCGTAACGGAAACATCCGTTTTTCCTGCACGCTTGATGCCGAGGATATTGATGCCGAACTTTCGGCGAACATCCAGTTCTCCAACGCTTTTCCCGACCCACGCCTCTGGCACCTGAACTTCAAAGATGGCGTGCTGCTCGTCGATCTCTATATAGTCAAAAATATGGTCGGCAGTGAATCGAATCGCTGCCCATTTTGCCATCTGCTTTTCGGGATAGACCACGTTATCTGCGCCGTTGCGGAGCAGAAACTTCGCCTGCACGTCGCGTTCGGCGCGGGATACCACGTATTTTGCGCCCAGCTCTTTCAGCAGCGAGGTGGTTTCCAGCGAGTTCTGGAAGTTGCCGCTGATGGTCACAAAGCAAACATCAAAATTCCCGATGCCGAGCGAACGCAGGAACTCCGCATTGGTGCTGTCGCCGATCTGTGCGTTGGTGACAAACGGAAGCACATTGTTGATCCGTTCCTCATTGGTATCGACTGCCATGACCTGATGCCCCAGTGGAGAGAGCTGCATGGCGATATGCCGCCCAAAGCGGCCTGCTCCAATCAATAAAACATTTTTCATGGGATAGACAACTCCTTTGCTTATCCAATCGTGATTCTTTCCTGTGGCAGCTTTGCATTGCTGCTTTTTTTGCTGGACACCGCCGCATAAATGAGCGTCAGCCCGCCGACCCTGCCCAGATACATCAGCGCGATCAATACCGCCTGCGAGGGAATGTGCAGCTGCGGCGTAATACCCAGAGTCAGTCCCACGGTGCCCACCGCCGACGCGGTTTCATATAGGCAGGGGGACAGCGGAAGATTCTCATATACGCTGATAAAAACGCCTCCGCCAAAGAACAAGGCAAGATACATCGTCAGAATGGTCGCGGCGGTTTTGACGGCACTGCAATCGACTCTGCGCCCAAAGAATTGAGCGCTGTCCCGCTGCCGGAAGCTCGCAGCAGCATTGGCAAGCAGAACAGCCAGCGTTGTGGTTTTCATGCCGCCTGCCGTGGAGCCGGGAGAACCGCCGATGAGCATCAGAAGGATCATCACGCCCAGCGATGCGCCGGACATGGCGGGTAGATCGACTGTGTTGAAGCCCGCCGTTCTCGGCGTGACCGATTGGAACAGGGCTGCCTGAACCCGCTCTCTGAGGGGAAGGGCATCAAAGTCCACAAAGAAGAAAAACAGCGCCGGAAGGACGATTAGTGCAAGTGTCGTGACAAGAATCACCTTGCTCTGCATTCGATAACGGTGGAAGTGCAGCTTGTTTTCGCAAATGTCATCCCACGTCAAGAAACCGATGCCGCCGGTTATGATCAGCAGCATGATCGTGATATTGATCACCGGATTTTGGACATAACCGGTAAGGGACGGATACAAGTTGTTGTTCGTTCCCAGAATGTCAAACCCCGCGTTGCAAAAGGCGGAGATGGAGTGAAATACCGCCATCCAGATCCCGCGCCATCCGTAGTCCCGGCAAAACACCGGCAGCATGGCAAGCGCGCCGATCAGTTCGATCAGAAATGTTCCCCGCAGGATGAACCGTGTCAGCCGGACGATCCCTCCGACCCTCGGCGCTGAGATGGCGTCCTGCATGGTGCTGCGCTGCATCAGAGAGATCCTTCGCCCGGACAGCAGCGCAAACGATGCCGCCACGGTGACAACACCAAGCCCGCCTATCTGAATCAGCGTCAGGATTACAGCCTGCCCAAAGACCGACCAATAGCTGCCGGTATCCTGCACCACAAGACCCGTTACACAAACAGCGGAGGTCGCGGTGAACAGTGCCTCATGAAACGGCGTTACACACCGAGCTGTCGCAGAAATTGGCAACATCAGCAGCAGCGCGCCCAGCAGGATTACCCCTGCAAAGCCCAATATGATGATTTGAAAAGACGAAAGACGATGCTTTCTGCAAACCATTTCTTCTGACATCATCCTCACTCCTTGTGAATTGCGCGATAGATTTATTGTGCGCAGGCCAAACACACGCCGCATTGCCTGACTGTGACAGAGGACACCCGATGCGCGCTCAGCCCGGAGACCGTGATCTCCAAATTCTGCACAGCGAAGGAATCACCCTTGACGGGGACTCTATTGAGTTGCTCCATGACCCAGCCGCCAACGGAAACGCTGTCCGAGTCCAGCTTGACGTCAAAGAATTCCATAAAATCCTCCAAGCTGACGGAGCAGTCCACGCGGTAGGTATTCTTGTCCAGCTTTTCAAAATCTTCTTCCACTTCGTCGTGTTCGTCCCAAATTTCACCAACCAGTTCTTCCAAAATATCCTCCATCGTAACAATACCGAGCGTGCCGCCAAAATCGTCTACAACGACGGCGACATGGGACTTCTGATGCTGGAGCATTTTTAGAATGTCGCGGATCTTCGTGTGCTGATAGACGAACAACGGTTCCGTCATGATTGCCGTAATGGGCTGATCCGTCATCTTGCCGTTGATATAGAAGTCCTTCTGATGAAGAACACCGACGATCTGATCGATGGTATCCCGGTAGACCAGCAGACGGGAGAAGCGGGACTGTGTAAAGGCTCTGGCAATTTCCTCGTGGCTCTCGTCGATGTCCACGGCCTCCAATTCGATGCGATGCGTCAGAATTTCCGCCGCCGTCAGGTCGCGGAACTCAAGGACGTTGCGCAGCAGCTCACCCTCATTTTCGTCAATGCCGCCGTCCTGCTCCACGTCCTCCATGAAAAGGAGCAGTTCCTCGTGGGACATTTTTGCGTCGTCATTTGTCTTGAAGAAGCGAGAAACCAGCTTTTTCCACTGGGAAAAGAGAAAATTCAGCGGGGTCAGCACCCAGATCCAGAGCCGGATAAAGGGCGCACTGAACATGGCAAAGCGCTCCGGCGTGTCCTTTGCAACGCTTTTGGGGGTGATCTCGCCAAAGATCAGGACAACGACCGTGACCACAATGGTGGAAACGGTCGCGCCGATGTCGCCGTAAAGTCCGACGAACAGAAGCGTGCCGATGGACGCCACCATGATATTGACGATATTGTTGCCGATCAGGATGGTGGAGATCAGCTTGTCATAATCTTCGGACAGCTTGAGCGCCAGCGCTGCCCGCTTGTTTCCGTTGTCCGCCAACACCTTGAGGCGGGTCTTGTTCAGGGATGAAAACGCCGTTTCTGTGGCACTGAAATAGGCGGACATGGCAATGCAGACCACCATTGCGAAAATGCTTCCAAAATAATTCATTTCAAACTCCTTTATGTTCTGTTCGTATTATCGTACCAAGCAAAAAAAGGCACGCCTATACCCGATACCGCAGCAAAGGGCGTAGATATGCCACACATGAACAGAACATATAGGAGCTGTTACCGTTATCGTCGCTACTGTCGTTTTCCACGAAATTCTTCCTCCTTTTTGCTATGTGCTTATATCATAGCATTTCTCCGGTGTAGATTCGGTAAAGAAACAAGTGCGGCGCAATATCCCCCTGTGAGAAATCTTGAAGCGTTTCCGTTTCTGCGGTATAATAATGTCGCAGTATCGTACAGGAGAAACATGATGAAGAACCGTCAACGACAAAAGGATATTTTATTTTCAATCCTTATTTTTGGCAGCGCTTTTGCCGTCAATTTGCTGATTCAGAAGCTCTTTACCACGCAGACGCTGGTGCCCATGATCTTTGTGTTCGGCGTATTTTTGATCTCGCTGAAAACGCATGGGTATTGCTATGGCATCACTTCGGCGATCGTCAGTGTGTTTGCGGTGGATTTTGCCTTCACCTATCCCTATTATGTCTTTGGCTTTTTCGTAGAAGAAAGTATCCTATCCGCTGTCATCATGATGGTCGTCGCCGTTTCCACCAGTACGCTGAACATTCGCATCCGCGATCAGGAGAAGCTGCGCTCAGAAAACGAAAAGGAAAGAATGCGCGGCAATCTGCTGCGGGCGATCTCCCATGACCTGCGCACGCCCCTCACCTCCATATACGGGTCATCCTCCACGCTGCTCTCCAAGTATGATGAGTTGCCGAAGGAACAGCAGCTCAAGCTGCTGGGAGAGATCCAGGAGGATAGCGAATGGCTCATCCGCATGGTCGAAAATCTCCTGTCCGTCACAAGGATCGACGGTGCAAAGGTCAAGGTCGTGAAGACGCCGACTGTTCTGGATGAACTGATCGACTCGGTTCTCATGAAGTTTTCCAAAAAGCATCCGAACCAGAAGGTCATCACGCAGATACCGGACGAGTTTGTGGATATTCCCATGGACTCGCTTCTCATCGAGCAGGTGCTGCTGAATCTTCTGGAAAACGCCGTGTTCCACGCAAAAGGCATGACGGAACTGATACTTTCCGTTTCCCTTGCGGGGGACAAGGCGGTATTTGAGGTCGCCGACAACGGCTGCGGCATTCCGGAGGATGCGCTTCAAAAGATTTTCAGCGGAAGCTATGAAAAGTCCGCCGCGCCGGTGGACGGGACCCGCCGCAATATGGGGATCGGACTATCTGTGTGCGCTGCCATCGTCAAGGCGCACGGCAGTGACATTACCGCAGAAAACAGGAAGGGCGGCGGTGCGGTATTCCGCTTTGCGCTGGAAAGAGGGGGTGAGGACGATGGGCAATAACAAGTACAAGATCCTGATCGTAGAGGACGAGGCCAACATCCGAAGCTTTATCAAAGCCAATCTGGAAACCAGTGACTATCAGGTGCTCTGCGCGGAGACCTGTGCGCTCGGCATAATGATGTACGCCTCCCATCGTCCGGATCTCATCGTTCTGGATCTCGGCCTGCCGGATCGGGATGGTTTGGACTTGATTCAGAAAGTCCGGGAATCGGACACCGTGCCCATCATTGTGCTCTCCGCCCGCTCCAACGAGCGGGACAAGGTGGAGGCGCTGGATCTGGGGGCGAATGATTATATTACCAAGCCCTTTGGGACGGAGGAACTGCTGGCCCGTATCCGCGCCGTTCTCCGCAGCCATCGGCACAGCAAAGAAGAGGAACGTTCCCCCGGCGGAAAATTCCGCCTTCAGGATCTGCTGATCGACTATGATACGCGGCAGGTCTTTGTTGGCAAAGAGGAGATCGACCTGACTCAGACGGAGTACAACATCATGGCGTTTCTCTCCGTCCATGCGGGAAAGGTGCTGACGTATGCCGCCATCATTCGGGCGGTCTGGGGGTATTCGGACTATGGCAGCGTCAAGAAGCTGCAAGTCAACATGAAGAACATCCGCAAGAAAATGGGCGTGACGCCTGGTGAAAAGCGCTACATCATCAATGAGCTTGGCGTCGGATACCGGATGCTGGCGGAGGATGAGGCATAGCGCTGCCAAAGTTCTGCGCCGCTTGACAGGCGTGGTACAACACAAATGAGCTTTTTCCGTTTCTATACCAAACGGAGAAGGCTCATTTTTTGTTTGGAGGATCAAAAATGAAGAGAACATTCAGCACGGAGCTTGCCTATGTATTCGGCATCGTATTTGTCGCGCGGGGCGTTGTCCTGATGGAAAAGGCCGACTTCGGCGTTTCCATGGTGGTCGCGCCTGCATACCTTCTTTACCGTTGGCTGTCTCCCGTGTGGAGCTTCGTCACCTTCGGCATGGCGGAATACTGCTTGCAGGCTGTGCTGCTGCTCGCCATGTGCCTGCTGCTGCGCTTCCGCGTGTCATATCTCTTCTCTTTTGTCACGGCGGTCGTCTACGGCTTTGCGCTGGACGCTTTCATGCTGCTTGGCGCCGCACTTCCGGCGGGCAGCGTCTGGCTCAAAATTCTCCTTTCACTAGCCAACGGACAAAATGAAGCGGACTGTCACGTTTATGTCACGAAACCTTTTGCAGGCGATCACGTCGCTGCCTCACTGACTTCTGCCCCTCTATATGACAACGGACAATTTCTGCGAAAAACTTGGTAGCCTTCTGAAAAAATTCCTTCTACTTTACAACGCGCATTTTTGCCCTTGCTGGGGGGACAGGCAGAAAGTTTTTCGGCGCTGAGCCCCTTCCACTATCCAACGGACAAATGGAGGCGATTTGTCTCACGATTGACACGAAAAAGAGCAAAAAAAGAAGCGCCTGTCGGCATGACAGGCGCTTCCGGGAAGCTGCTATTATTCGGTTGTGTCCCAACGATCCTCTTTGTTTTTCTGCGATAACCGGCAGATGCCGTCCGCTTCATCTCGCTGCCGCAGAAGCACGGCGAACGCCAGATACAGCGCGTTCTGCCGCCGTTCGACTGTCCCGCGATTCATCTGTAAAGCGTCCGCTGTCTTGCGGATGGACAGCCCCTCGGAAAACCGTTTTTTGAAGATCTCCGCGTAGTCGTGGAGCACCGTTTTGAGGGACTGCTGGAGAAATGCCAGATCCTCGCGCATGGCCAGATATTCCTCCCGGTCATGAACACCGATGTACTGCTTCCGTTCCCGGATGAGCCGGTAGCGCTGCAAGTCCATGCGGTAGTTCTCGCAGATGTCCTTGGCATATTCGTAGTAGGTTTGACTGCGGCGGATGAAGCGATCTTCGTACTCGTCGCCAACGAAAGTGAAGCGCTTGCTCTTGGGCTCCGGAAAGCCGTCCTCGTACACCTCGCGGACGATGGAGGTGTCGATCTCGCGGCGGGTCTGGCGGACGTATTTATCCCGCAGCTCCCCGTCCACCTCGACCTTCTCGCAGAAGGAGGCGTATCGGATGAGGTAGTAATGTTCGTTGTCCTCGCGGGAAAAGCTGGCATCCTTGCAGACCACGATGGCCTCGCCGGTGTCGATGTCCCTGAGCACGCGGACGACGAAAATCGGCTTGCCGTCGTAACGTTTGTAGTAACCGGCAAATATCCGTCTCTCTGCCATGCGCAGCCCTCCCTTCGGTGATTTTCCTACAGTATACCACAGTTTGCGGCGAAGGAAAAGCGCAGCGCGAGGACGGAGAAAGCTGGGATTGGAGAAACCAGCAAGCACATCCGGTGTCCGGACACAACGGAAAATGCGCGTTTCCGCCCTGCGGGCAGACCGCGCATTTGACTTTTGGGGATGCTCCCAAACCCTGCCTGATTTTTGCAAAATCGCCGCGAATCCGGACGGCATTGCACGCGAACTTAACGACATCTTTGCAATGACGCTTTTTTGTGATTTTGAAGCCCCTCAGGCCGCCATTTCCGCGATGATTTCCCGGCTTTTCACACGGAAATTGGCATACAGATTTTTACTGAATGCCATTGCGTAACTGCATTGTTTGCTGTATAATTAAATAGCCAAATAGTCATATCTCGCATAGCAGATCGCGGAATATGACTATTTGCGGGAGATTTTAAGTTGTCCTTGCCGGGGGAATGATACCCTGCAAGACTGATAGGAACCGAATTACATGTACAGACGATATGTGAAGCGCATCATTGACGTGATTTTGTCACTGGTCGGTCTGATCCTGGCCTCGTGGCTGTACCTGCTTATCATGATTGCCATCGAGATCGACGATCCCGGCCCGGTGTTTTTCTCACAGAAGCGCGTGGGCATCCACAAAAAATATTTTCAGCTCTATAAATTCCGCAGCATGAAGATGTCCACGCCACACGATATGCCCACGCATCTTCTGGAGAATCCGGAGCAGTACATCACACGGGTGGGGAAATTCCTGCGCAAGACATCGCTGGATGAGATTCCGCAGCTCTGGAACATTCTGCGGGGTGATATGAGCGTCATCGGCCCGCGCCCGGCCCTCTGGAATCAGGAGGACCTGCTGGCTGAGCGCGACAAGTACGGTGCCAACGATGTAAAGCCGGGCCTGTCCGGCTGGGCGCAGATCTGCGGCCGGGATGAGCTGGAGATTTCTGACAAGGCGCGTCTGGACGGCGAGTATGTGCAGCGTATGAGCTTCGGCTTTGATTGCCGCTGCTTCTTCGGAACGGCCATTTCCGCATTGAGCGGAGACGGTGTGGTAGAGGGCGGCACCGGCGAGCTGCACAGGATGGAGAACAAGCAATGAAGATTCTGATCGCAACCAACCATTCCTATATGTTCTACCGCTTCCGCAAGGAGCTGGTGGAGGCGTTGATGCAGGAGCACGAGGTCATTCTCAGCACGCCCTTTGTGGGGCATGAGGACGATCTGCAGGCCATGGGGCTGCGCTGCATCGAGACGGATATTGACCGCCGCAGCATCAACCCCTTCAAGGATATGAAGCTGCTGAAGACGTACCGGCAGATGCTGGACGAGCTTCAGCCGGACATGGTGGTCACCTATTCCATCAAGCCCAATATCTATATGGGCACAGCCTGCAAGGCCAAGGGTATCCCATACGTCGCCAACGTGCAGGGACTGGGCACGGCGTTTGAAAAGCCGGTGCTGTCGTCTGTGGTGTCGGTGATGTATCGCAGCGCCCTGCGCAAGGCAAAAACGGTGTTCTTCGAGAATGAGGAGAACGCCCAGTTTTTCCTGAACAAAAAGATCATCTCCCACCGGCAGGTAAGTGTGCTTCCCGGTGCGGGCATCAATCTGGACGAGTATCCCTGCGTTCCCATGGGGGATGACGGCGTGTGCAGTTTCCTGTTTGTGGGGCGCATTATGAAGGAAAAGGGCGTGGACGAGTTTTTCTCTGCGGCCAGAACGCTGAAAGCGGAATTTGGTGGGGAAGTCGCCTTCGATGTGGTGGGCTTTTATGAGGACGCCTACAAAGAGCAGGTGGATCAGCTGGTTGCCGATGGTATCGTGCGTTTTCATGGGTTCCAGACGGATGTGCATCCGTTTTATGAGGCGGCGGACTGTGTGGTGCTGCCGTCCTATCATGAGGGCATGTCCAACGTGCTGCTGGAGGGTGCCGCCACAGGCCGCGCCCTGATCACCAGCGATATCCCCGGCTGCCGTGAAGCAGTGGAGGATGGCGTCAGCGGGTATCTGTGTCCGGCGCAGGATGCAGAGGGCCTGACCCAAGCCATGCGTGATTTCGCGCAGCAATCCTTTGACCGGCAGGTGCAGATGGGGCAGAGCGGACGCGCGCTCGTTGAGCGTAAGTTTGATAAACAGCTTGTGGTGGCAAAGACGCTGGACGGCCTCGGCCTGCCTGCGGCAGTGAGGAGCTGAGCATGCGGCAGCTGATTTTGCTCTATTGGGGCTGCGTCTTTCTGATGTATCTGTCTCAGGTTTATTATCCCACGTCCATGCAGTTGGAGGGCCCCCAGACTGGGCGTTGCCACTTCATGCTGCGCAAAGCGGACGTGTTTATGATTGCCGCGATCGTGTGGATGACATGCTTTTCGTTCCTACGGACAAGCTATAACGATACGGGAACATATATCGCCCACTTTATGGACTCAGAGTCTGTCGCAGACTATTTTGCAAGAAACGGCCTTTTGGACTGGACGGGTAATCCTCTTTCGGAATTGTATCGTGATGCTATGCGCGATATCACGACTAACTATCATATTTACTTCTTTTTCCCAGCATTCCTCAGCAGTTTTGCGGTTGTTAAGCTTTGTAAGAAATACTCTGTCAGCCCTGCGCTTTCACTGCTTGTTTTTTTCTCTATCGGTACATATGTCATGTATATTGCGGCACTAAAGCAATGCTTTGCAATGTTTTTCCTGCTTTTGGCATTGCCGTATGCAATAGACAAGAAATATGTGAGATTTTACCTGCTGGTGTTTGTCGCGGTCCTGTTTCATACCCATGCATTCATGTTTGCAATTGTGCCGCTGCTTTTTGGAAAGCCGTGGGGGAAAGTTACCATTGCATTTTTCGGAGCTGCCCTTTTTGCAATGGCGACTTACGATGCAACCCTTGGTGCGTTTATGGAATATGCGCAGTCTATGGGAGCATTGGTGGCAGAGATCGAGGTGTTTGATAATAACGCCATCAACGTTCTGCGCGTTGCTGTTTACTGGGTGCCTGCGTTGCTCACATTAGTGTTTCGTAAGAGGCTTTTTTCAAACTCGACAAGGGTGGAAAATCTGTTTGCTAACATGAGCCTCATCAGCGCATTTATTTTGATGATCGGATTGGTTCAGGCGGCAAATCTGTTTGCGCGAATGGCAGCATATTTTGAGATTGCCACGGCGATCACGCTTCCGTGGATGATAAAGAAGCTGTTCACCAAGCGTTCTGCGCAATATGTTACAGCTTGCGCAGCTGTGCTGTATTTCATCTATTTTCTGTACGAATTTGGCGTATCGAAAGGATTTGGCAGCGGATACTCATCTATCACACTGTGGCAGTTTATCACAAGTCTTTTTGGAGGTTAGGGTTATGATGGTCTCGGATGTTCCTCAAATAATTGAATCCTGTGGGTTTTGCCGCGCTGAGAAGGTTAAGAGTCTCCGGGCAATGAAAAGCGGAATGACCAACCGTTCCTATTCGTTCTGCATGGACGATAAGCGATATATTATCCGCATTCCGGGAGAGGGCACGGATCGCCTGATTAACCGCAAACAAGAGCACGCGGTATATAATGCAATTTCATCTCTGGGAATCAGCGAGGACGTTTATTATTTTGATCCCAAATCAGGAATTAAAATTGCGGCCTATTTAACGGATGCCCACGTCTGTGACAGCAGTAACTGGGAAGAAGTTGAGCGTTGTTTATCAGCATTAAAAAGATTCCATGCGCAGAAGCTGCACGTTTCTCATAGCTTCGATCTTTGGGAACGTCTCGCTTTCTATGAGAGCCTTTGGAATGGTGCGCCTTCCGTTTACGCGGATTATGATAAAACGAAGCAGACTGTCCTTAGCTTGAAAAGCTATATTGACGCACAGCCAAAGAGCATCCAGCTCTGTCATATCGATGCTGTTCCGGATAACTTCCTGTTTGTGACTGGAAAAGATGGAAGCGAGGAGATTAAGCTCACCGACTGGGAGTATGCTGGTATGCAGGACCCGCACTTGGACGTCGCAATGTTTATTATCTATGCAATGTACGATAGAGACTCAGCTGAGAAACTGATAGACCTGTATTTCTCTGATGGCTGCGATAAAGCCACCCGCCTGAAGATATATTGCTATATTGCTGTCAGTGGCCTTGTGTGGAGCAACTGGTGCGAGTTCAAGCGTCATTGCGGTGTGGAGTTCGGCGCTTATGCACAGCGACAGTATGATTACGCGAGAGAGTATACCAAAATCTTTTTCAAGGAATACAGGGAGGCATTTGGCAGAGATTATGTCTGAACATATTGTAGAACGTGCAATCATTATGGCTGCGGGCATCGGCCAGCGGCTGCGCCCTGTGACCCTGACGACTCCCAAACCGTTGGTCACAGTAAATGGCGTGTGCATGATCGATACGATCATCGCGGCGCTTCACGAGAATGAAATCCACGAGATTTATGTCGTGGTCGGATACCTAAAAGAGCAATTCTATGAATGGGCGAAGAAGTACAACGGCATTACTCTGATAGAAAATCCATGGTACGCGGAGTGCAATAACATCGCGTCCCTCTATGTCGCGCGTGAATACCTGAACAACGCGATTATTTTGGACGGCGATCAGATCATCCGCAACCCGGCGATCCTTCACCGGGAATTTACCCGCTCCGGGTATAGCTGCGCCTGGACAGACAGAGCTACAAACGAATGGCTGTTGACGGTTAAAAATGGGATCGTGACAAAATGCAGCCACACAGGCGGCGATCACGGCTGGCAGCTCTTCAGTGTGTCACGCTGGACAGCAGAAGATGGGCAGCGACTCAGAAAGCACTTGGAACTGGAATTTGTGCAAAACGAAAATCGGAGCATTTACTGGGATGATGTTGCAATGTTTTGCCACCCTGATGAGTACCAGTTCGGCGTTTACCCCATTTCAGCGGAAGATCTGCGCGAAATTGACAGCTTCACAGAGCTTTGCGAGGCGGATTCATCATATAGAGGAAGGGTTAATTGAGATATGAAGAAAAACACACTGAAAAAAGAGCTTGACTGGGTATCTATGCTGGTGCCGCTGGCAATCGTACTGACGGTATGTGCGCTGTTTATGATTTTTCCGGAAGGCTCCAAGCTCGTCCTTAGCGTGGTGCGCGGCTTTCTGGGGGATGACTTTGGCCTCTACTATGCACTGCTCGGCGTTGGCATCGTAGGCTGTACGCTTTACATAGCCTTTTCCAAATTCGGCAAGATCAAGCTTGGCGACTGTGAGAAGCCGCAATATCGCTCTTTTCAGTGGGGCACTATGATTTTTACATCCACCATGGCTGCGGATATTCTGTTTTATTCGCTGTGCGAGTGGGCGCTGTATGCCAATGAATCGCAGGTGGAAATGATGGGCGGCATGCAGAAATGGGCGTCCACTTACCCGCTTTTCCACTGGGGACCTATCGCGTGGGGCTTTTATATCGTGCTCGCGGTTGCATTCGGCTTTATGATCCATATCCGCGGCCGTGATAAGCAGAAATTCTCTGAAGCCTGCCGCCCCCTGCTGGGAAGCCGGGTAGATGGAGTTTTGGGGCGTGTGATCGACCTGACTGCGATTTTTGCGCTGATTGCGGGCACAGCGACGACGTTTTCTCTCGCAACGCCGCTGCTTTCCAGAGCAATCAGCCATGTGTTTGGCCTGCAGGACAGCATCGGGTTAACGATAGCAATCCTTTTGATGATCGCGGCAGTCTACACCTTTACGGTCTGGTTCGGCATGAAAGGAATCGCGAAGCTCGCCGCCATTTGCAGTTATTGCTTTTTTGCACTGCTTGCATACGTTCTGTTTGGAGGCGGTGAAACCCGGTATATTCTTGAAACAGGTTTTTCTGCCATAGGCAATCTTGTCCAGAATTTTATCGGCCTGTCAACATGGATGGATCCGCTGCGGGAAACGAGTTTCCCGCAAAATTGGACGATCTATTACTGGGCGTATTGGATGGTCTGGTGCGTTGCGACACCGTTCTTTATTGGCGTGATCAGCAAGGGACGCACGATCCGCAATACCATTCTCGGCGGCTACGGCTGGGGGCTTGCAGGGACGTTTACCTCGTTCATTATCCTTGGAAATTACGGCCTTGCGCAGCAGCTTAAACACGGCCTTGATATTACGGGCTTTGTCGCAGCGGGCGGGGACTATTCCGAGGCAATTGTGAAGATCTTTGATACGCTTCCGCTAACGGAGGTCGGCCTGATTCTGCTGGCGGTTACAATGATTGCCTTCTACTCCACCACGTTTGATGCGCTGACAATGGTTGTTTCGAGCTATTCGTACAAGAGGTTGAAGCCGGAGCAAGAGCCGGATAAAAGAGTCCGCACCTTCTGGGCTGTGGTATTCATTCTTCTGCCTATAGCGTTGATATTCTCTGAGAATTCCATGCACAGTCTGCAATCTGTATCAATCATCGCGGCATTTCCCATTGGAATTATCATCCTCATTATCGCAGCGAGCTTCTTTAAAGATGCGTCCGGCTACTTACAGGAGAGAAAGGACACACAGGCATGAAGCAAATATCAGATCAGCTCCAGCAGCAGATTTGGACGACCGAGCAGGAGATATTGGATGTGATCCATCAGGTCTGTACAGAGTATGGGCTGCGGTATTCTCTGGCATATGGTACGTTGATTGGCGCTGTGCGGCATAAGGGCTTTATTCCGTGGGACGATGATATTGACTTGATAATGCCGCGGGAGGACTACGAAAAGCTTCTTGCCATCTGGAATGAAGCTACACCCAAGGGGTATATTCTGCAAAACACACGAACAGATCCGGATTTCACACAAAATTTCACCAAAATCAGGAAGGATCATACGACGTTTTTGCAGGACGAATCTGAGCGGGAAAAGCACTATCACAAAGGGATATTCGTTGATATTTTTCCCGGCGATCGGGTCGCCCCCAGCAAGTTGGGGAAAACCGTTCAGTACATTGCCTGCGCTGTGAACCTGCTGTACAGCCGAGGGCATACAAGTGGTTCCGGCGGATTGATTGGAAAAGTCGAAAATATCTTACTCAGGGCGCCAAAGAAAAAATACGCCACAAGACGCGAACGTGCTGAAAAATCAATTCGCAGATGGAACGGCAATGCGACCCTGCAATATGTATTTCCAAACACCATCGGGTGCAGCCGCAAACTTTATCCTGCAAATTTGTTTGAAAACCTGAAAGCGATGGAGTTTAACGGAAAACAATATATGTGTGCTGCGGATCCAGATACGATGCTGCGTATAGAGTATGGCGATTATATGCAGCTTCCGCCAGAGGAAGAGCGGGTATGGAAGCATCATCCGATCTTGATTGATTTCGAACACAATTATGAGGAGCTTATGCAAGGATAAGAGGCAAAGGTATGGATAAACCGATCCGAGTGCTGCATGTTATCGGTATTATGAATCGCGGTGGAGCGGAGACAATGATTATGAATCTCTACCGTCATATTGACCGCAGTAAGGTGCAGTTTGACTTTGTGGAAAACAGCAGCGAACCGGCTATATTCGATGAGGAAATTATCAGCCTTGGCGGAAGAATTTATCGGTGTCCGCATTACAATGGGAAAAATCACTTTACCTATGTCAAGTGGTGGAATGAGTTTTTCCAAGCGCATTCAAAAGAATATCCTATTGTGCATGGGCATTTAGGGAGTACGGCTGCGATTTATCTGGCGATTGCGAAGAAATATGGGGTATATACGATTGCTCACAGTCATAATACGCGAACCTGTATAAACCTAAATGAAGTCGTTTACGCAATCTATGCGTTCCCTACACGCTATATTGCCGATCAGCTCTTTTCGTGTTCTAGAGCTGCGGGAATTTCGAGATACGGGAAAAGACGCGGCGGGAACAAAGAACAATGTCAAATAGTAAATAACGCCATTCCTACGGAAATGTTTTCCTTTTTGGCAGAAAGACGGAAACTGGTACGTAACCAATTGGGGTTAGAGAAAAGGCTGGTAGTCGGCCACATTGGCCGGTTTAATCCGCAAAAGAACCATCCTTTCTTGCTTGCCATTTTTGCCGCGCTGCTGAAAAAAGAGCCGAACGCCACGCTCCTGCTGGTGGGCGGCGGCGAGGATATGCCGAAGATGCAGGCAAAGGCGCAGGAGCTTGGCATTGCGGATCACGTCCGCTTTTTGGGGGTTCGCAGTGATGTTGCCGACCTGATGCAGGCCATGGATGTATTTGCGTTTCCGTCTTTGTATGAGGGACTTCCCGTTACCATGGTGGAAGCGCAAGCGGCAGGACTGCCCTGCATCATCTCTGACAAGGTTCCTCCGGAGTGTATTCTGACAGAGGGGCTTGTGGACGTTATGCCGCTATCGGCTGGGGCGGAGGCGTGGGCTGACGCGATCCTCGAAAAGCGTAATACACCTCGCACGGACCGCAGAGCCGAAATTGCCGCTCACGGCTTCGATATCACCACAGAGGCTGTCAAACTACAGGAGTTCTACTTGAGTGCTTATGAACAAAACTGCTGATCCGATTCTCACCATTTTCACCCCCGCCTACAATCGCGCCCATACGCTGCCGCGCACCTATGAGAGCCTTTGCCGCCAAAGCTGCAAGGCCTTCATCTGGCTCGTTGTGGACGATGGTTCCACGGATAACACAGCCGCGCTGGTGCGAGAATGGCAGAGCCGGGACAACGGGTTTGAAATTCAGTACATCTACAAGGAAAATGGCGGTATGCATACGGCTCACAATGTTGCCTATGCCAATATTCACACAGAGCTGAACACCTGCATTGACTCGGACGATATGCTGGCGGGCGGCGCGGTGGAGAAGATCTTGAACAGGTGGGCAGAGGTCAGGGATAGAGGCTACGCCGGACTTGTGGGCCTTGATGCTGATTTCTCGGGGAATGTCATCGGAAAAGGCTTCCCGGCAAACATGGAGGAAACAACCCTTTCCGGTTACTATGCTGCCGGAGGGGCAGGCGACAAAAAGCTGGTCTACCGCACGGATGTGATCAATGCTTATCCGGAGTACCCTGTGTTCGATGGCGAAAAATATGTCAGTCTTGCCTATAAATATCTCCTGATTGATCAGGATTATAAGCTGGCTGTGCTGGATGACGTCCTGTGCAATGTGGAATATCAGCCAGACGGCTCCAGCAATAATATGTTCCGGCAGTACCTGAAAAATCCGAAGGGGTTTGCCTTCTGGCGGACGGTCAAGATGCAGTATCCGGAGTCCTTCAAGCGGCTGGTCATGGACTGCATCCACTACTGCTCCAGCAGCCAGATTGCCGGAAACCGGCACTATATCAAGGAATCCCCCCGCAAGCTGCTGACGGTGCTGTGTACACCGGTTGGATGGGTACTGACTGCATTTATAAACAAAAAAGTAGGACTGTTGCGGTAGAATAAAACTCAGAGGTGTAGCTATGCTTGAAGATCATAAGCAATTACGAAAATTGCAACTGGAACAGTACAAGATTTTACAAAGCGTGAATGACCTGTGCTCAAAATACGGCATCGAGTACTATTTGCTGTATGGTACTCTGCTGGGTGCTGTGCGCCACTCGAAGTTTATCCCGTGGGATTATGACATAGATATCGCGATGGAAAGAACGCAATTTAACCGATTTAAGAGCGTTGTTCAAGAACTTCCAGACTGGTTGGAGGTGTGGGATATATGTTATAGCTCTATAGAGTATGCCGGATTGTCGAGAGTTGTAAAGCCTAAGGACTGCGTATTTGGAGATATTCACATAGATATATTCATAATCGATAACGCTCGTATAACTTCAAATATATGTACTAAAATTAATGGAGCGTTGGGACGCTTTTTACATATCGCGAAACTCAGCAAAGCAGAGAAAAATATTCTTTACGAACATTTTAAAGACAGCAAGAGTAAAAGGTTTGTTGTCTTTTTAGGTGATGTATTATGCGGAATATTTGGCAGTGCAAGGATCGAAAAATGGATTTATTTGCTTTTGGTAAGTGAATATCCAACTGGCCGGTTGGTGATACTTGAAGATCCGTCCCGAGTTATAAGAAGTGAGTGGCTTTTAGAAACTAAGATGCTCAAATTTGAAGACATGGATTTTCCGGTACCCAGCGGGTATGAGTACTTACTTAAATTGTGGTATGGTAACTATATGGAGATCCCCGAGGAAGGAAAAGAGTATTTGCGGAAGGAACAGATGGAAGAGTAGTCTGATTTGTATTATGCCTAAAAAAATAACGCACACCATTCTCATCTTCTCCCAAGCCATGGAGCTTGGCGGGGTGGAGCGCAGTTTGCTGGGACTGCTGGACTCCATCGACTATGACCGCTATGACGTGGACCTTTTTCTGATGCGGCACAGCGGCGAATTGATGCCCTACCTGAATCCGAAGGCGAATCTTCTTCCGGAAATTCCGCAATACGCATCGCTGGCGGTCCCCATGGTATCGCTGCTCAAAAGCGGGCAGATCGGTGTTTTCTACGGGCGGCTAAGAGGGAAGCTTGCGGCCAAGCGCTTTGACAAGCGGCATCCCAGCAGTAAGCCATCTGTCACCGCGCTGACATACAGCCACAAGTTCACGCTGCCTGCCATGCCGCAGATTTCCGATAAGACCTATGACCTTGCTATCAGCTTTCTGACGCCGCATTATTTCGCGCGGGAGCGGGTCAAGGCAAAAAAATATGCGGCGTGGATTCATACGGACTATACCGCTCTGTCGTTTGACCGGTCGGCGGAGTTTGCCATGTGGAGAGAATATGACGCGATTTGCGGCGTGTCGGAGCAGGCGTCCCGGAGTTTTCGGACGGTGTTTCCGGAGCTTTCCAATCAGGTTCAGACCGTCGAAAACATCCTGCCGAGGGAACTGACCACCAAGCAGGCAGAGCAGCCGCAGACTGATATGCCCTCCGATGGCGCGGTTAAGATTCTTTCTGTTGGCCGTTTCTGTGACGCAAAAAACTTTGACAACGTGCCGGATATCTGCCGCCGCCTGATGGAGAACGGTCTGGATGTCAAATGGTATCTCATCGGTTACGGCGGAGGTGAACCGCTGATCCGGCAGAGGATCGCCGAAGCTGGGATGCAGGAGCGTGTCATTATTCTCGGTAAGAAGGACAACCCCTATCCCTATATGCAGGCCTGCGACCTGTATGTGCAGCCCTCCCGCTACGAGGGCAAGGCCGTCACGGTGCGGGAGGCGCAGCTTCTCGGCAAGCCTGTGGTCATCACAAACTATGCCACCTCCGCCAGCCAGTTGGAGGACGGCGTGGACGGTGTGATCGTCCCGATGGACAACGCAGGCTGCGCTGCCGGTATCGCGGCTCTGCTGCGTGCCCCTGCGCGGATGCAGCAGCTTTCAGAAAACTGCGCCAAGAGAGACTATACGAACAGCGCGGAGGTTGAGAAAATTTACGCGCTGATGGAGGACTGACCCATGATCCCGAAGATCATCCATTACTGCTGGTTCGGCCGGGGCGAAAAGCCGGAGCTGGCGAAAAAGTGCATTGCCAGCTGGCGGAAATTCTGCCCGGATTTTGAAATCCGCGAGTGGAACGAGGACAACTGCAATTATCTTGCCATGCCCTTTATGGCCGAGGCGTATGCTGCCAAGAAGTACGCGTTTGTGTCAGACGTCATGCGGCTTCTGGTGCTGGAGCAGTACGGCGGTGTGTATTTTGACACTGACGTAGAGGCCGTGCGGGATATCGCGCCGCTGATGGATGACGAGGGCTTCATCGGATTTGAAAACGACCAATATGTCGCATCAGGACTGACCATTGCATCCGTGCCGCATCATCCGGTTGTGCAGGCGATGATTGAGGAGTATCGGAAGCTGCATTTCACCAATGCAGACGGAACGACGAACGCGGTGGGGTGTCCGCATCTGAATACGGACATCATGGAGCGCTACGGCCTTGTCCGAAATGGGCAGGAGCAAACCGTAGCCGGTATCCATGTCTACCCGGCGGACTTTTTCAACCCGCTGGATAGCGTGACAGGGAAGCTGACCAAAACGGAGAATACATACTCCATACACTGGTACTCTATGAGTTGGTTGCCATGGTATAAACAGATTAAGGTCAAAATTGGGAGGATATACAGGAGAATGAAGAGGGCGATTAGAGGATGAAAAGAGCAACAGCATTTACGGTTCTGTTATTGGCACTTTTGACATTCGGATGTTTGGGGTGTGTACTGACTTTGACAGATTACTTTGCACCAGCATTTTCGCAATCTGAAGGTAGCGCTGTATTAAATATTGAAACGTATATTGATGGACAGAACCAACCCACACACCCGGCAGTTATTGATATGAAGCGTGAGTGGAATGGATACAGATATTGGATGTCTTATTCTCCTTATCCCAACGCTGATGGTGCAGAGGAAAATCCGTGCATCGGAGTATCGAATGACATGATTCACTGGACAACGCCGGACGGATTGTACAACCCCATTGCATTCAATGAAGAAACGGCCTGCGATGAATTGAAGGATCCGCATATCGTATACAACAATGATTTGAACAGAATGGAAATCTGGTATCTGGGACGAACCGATTCCACCATTAAAAGCGGCGGAACACTGCTTTTGTTCCGCAAAGTTTCTTCAGATGGAGTGCATTGGAGCGAATATGAAATTATGCGGGATTTGGTGGGCTACCTATCTCCGAGTATTGTTTATAGCGAAGGCAAGTATAAACTGTGGGCAATTGAACCATCTACCTCAGGAAGAGAAGGTGCATTGGCCTATTCGGAAAGCACAGATGGTGATACATGGACCCCGTTCGAAAAATGCACTTTCGGAGGCTATTATGGAATAGAAAAGATTTGGCACGGAGCTGTTTCACTTGACGATACATATCGATTTGCATTTATAGAGGATTCAGGGAAAAGCAATACCATTTTGTATACTGAAAGCCATGATGGAATCACTTGGGAAAGTCCAGTGCCTATTGTCCGGAAGGAGAATTTCTGGAAAGCGTTCTACCGCCCATGCATTCTTAATAGCGATAGCAGATTATATTGCATATATGGAGTCATCACGCAAGATAATGAATGGTATCTCTCTATGAGCATGGGAGACTCTGTCGATAACCTTCATGGAATTTCTACGCAGGATATTGGCAATTCAAAAGTGAATATGACAATTTCGGAAAAGCACACTCTTTCCAATTTGACAAAGAATGTGTACCACTTTGTCCAGTCCATTTGCAGGCCGGAATTATTACTGATTTGTGCTGCCGTGGCAATACTTTTGCTGATAGTTAGAAAGTGTTCTTTTATTTTGCTGTGGGGTGGGTCTTGGCTTCTTGGTGTTTTGAGGTTTTACAGCCAAATGAGAGGGATTCCCCTGTCAGAAAAGTTCTGGTTGCTTTTCTCGGTGGGTGCAATCAGTGCTGTTTGCTCTCTAGCAATACAGCAAGTGATCAACTGGCTTGATGTCAGGAGAGAAAGGGCGAGATAAGTCATATGCCGAAAGTCAGTATTATCGTTCCGGTTTACAATGCCGAAAAATATTTGCAGGAGTGTGTGGAGAGCGTGCTGTGCCAAACACTCTCTGATATTGAACTGATTCTGGTGGATGATGGTTCTACCGACAGCAGCCCAGCGCTCTGTAATCAGTACGCGGTGCAGGATCACCGGGTGAAGGTGATCCACAAACCCAATGGCCGGGCTGCGTCTGCGCGGAACGCGGGACTTCGTGCTGCATCCGGGGAATATGTCGCCTTTGTTGACGCGGATGACTGGATATCCCCGGATATGTATGAAAAAATGCTGCAAACCAATGCGGATGTGACACTATGCGATTATGTTCGCTTTCAGGGAGAAAAGCAGTTTCCGTTTACACAGCCCAACATAGCGGCGGGCTTTTATAATAAAGCCCAGATTCGAGAGATAATATATCCGCATCTGGTCATGGATGGGATCGAGTATCCCATTACGATTTCAAACTGGGCGTTGCTCATTCGGCGGGAGGTTATTGTAAAAAATCGCCTGTCATATCGTGAGGATATCCGTATCAGTGAGGATGCACCGTTTGGCTCTGAGGTGCTGTATTGCGCGGACAGCTTTGCCTACTTGAAAGGAGAGCAGCTTTATCACTACCGTATGACGGAAGGCTCTGCCTCCAGAACCTATCAGCCGTGGTGGTGGGACAGCAGCCTGAAGATCAACGAGGAGACAGAGAATTTCTTCTCCAAATGCACAGATTATGATTTCACCCAGCAGATCAAGTCCAACATGTTCTATCTGGCGCGGGCTGAGATTTATTACATTATGGCAAATTCCAAGCTGTCGCGGGAAGAACAGAACAACAAGATCAGAGCGGTCATGAACCATCCCCGTGTGATACGGATGATGAAGGACTTTGACGTCAGTCCATATCCGATTCAGTTTAAACTGCTTTATTGGTCGATTCGGTACCGGTCTGTGGCGTTGAGAAGGGTGGTTGGGTACTGTTCAAGCATAACCACTCTGCTCAGACGGATTCATTAGATTGTTGAAAGGAGGAATACGAAATGGAAGCACAGCCTCTTATCACGGTAATAGTTCCCGTATACAATGTTGAAAAGTACTTGCGGAGGTGTCTGGACAGTATTATTCGGCAGACGTATCAGAATCTGGAGATCCTGTGTATTGATGACGGAAGTATTGATAACTCCGGTGAAATCTGCGAACAGTATGCTGCACGGGACGCGCGCATAAAAGTAATTCATCAAGAGAATCAAGGGCTGAGTACCGCGCGCAACAAAGGCCTTGATACGGCAACAGGAGAATACATAGCATTTGTGGACAGTGACGATTATATCGCGGCAGATGTACTTGAGCAGTTATACCAGAGTGCCGTCTCCTCAGATGCGACATGCGTGATTTGTGGCTATAACTGCGTGGATTCAAATGGGAGTATCCTCAGTACATATTCTGTGCATTCTGTACAGCAGTATTCAGGTGTTGAGTCGTTGCGTCGCCACTATTATCATGCAAGTGGCGAAGAAAATTTTGTAACCGTTTGGGGGAAACTTTTCTGTAAAAAGCTATTTTCAGACCTTCGATTTAGAACCGGGATTTGCTTTGAAGATATACATCTCATGCCATATTGGTTGCTACAATCGGAAAAAGTCGTGCTCATCCCCTATGCCGGATACAACTATACACAAAACGAAAACAGCATCATGCATAAGACAGATGAAGCTCACAGTACAAGACTATACAAGAATGCATTTGTAATATGGCAGGAGCATCTTGAACTATACAAGCAGCGTGGGCTTGAAGATTTTGAAAATGCTGTTTATTGCTCGATTGTCAACAAAGTCATAGCACATAGTTTGGCAGAAAGCATTCCCAATGAAATGGTGCGCGAGTCGCTAGTTTTGGCACACCGCTATACGAAAAAGCTGGTATGGCACACGGCGCTCCCAGTTAAACAGAAGTTGTATTTTGCACTTTTTTCAATTTTAGGTCCGAAGTATTTCAGATCCTTCATGCGCATGCGTAGTGCTCACCGCTCCGAGTCTGATTAAGTGGAATTCCAGATGAGAGTGACGATAATTGTCCCTGTTTTTAACAAAGAATTATATGTAAGCAGTGTCTTATCAAATATAGCTGATCAGACACTTGCAGATTTTGAGTGCCTTGTGATTGACGATGGATCGACAGATATGTCAGGGAAAATCTGTGATGCCTTTGCAGCGAGAGACAGCCGTTTTCAAGTATTCCATATTCCCAACGGCGGAGTAGCTCACGCACGCAATCTGGGCCTTGAAAAGGCTGCTGGCCAGTATATTACATTTGTTGATGCCGATGATCATATTGAGCCTGATTATCTGCAGCAGCTGTATGCAGACATAGAAAACAGTAAGGCAGATATCGTAATTGCGGGTTTGCAGAAGTTCTGGAAGGATGAACGGCTGCCTGCTGCGGTTGAAGTCCCCTATCGTGGAATGAGGCAGATGGCGCAGCTGCTGCCGGAATTTGCTGCCGTTCAGCAACGCACGGGCATTTATGGGTACAGCTGTGCAAAATTGGTGCGCAGAGAATTGATATCCGATATTCGTTTCTCGGAATGGCTGCATTTGGCTGAGGATTTTGAGTTCTATCTGCGCGTATATCCAAAAGTGAAAACAGTTTTCTTTGATGATCAGTGCAAGTATTATTATTTGCAGGAAGCAGAAAACTCGTCCACTATTGTCAAGGACGACAATATTGATTATATGGCACAGCTTAAACTGAACCTGATATACAGAGATTTTCTGATAAAGATTGGTTATTGGAACGAAAAGAACCGTGCCATAGTAGAACAAATGCTTACAGATTATGCGTTTTTTACGGTATTTCACGCAAACAGAGATTCTGTTCCAGATGTAGTGAGGCGCGTCCATAATATCGTAACAGATGAGAAGATTTCGATGACAGGCAAAGGCCTTTGGAGAGGCAGTATCTTGCGATGTATAAAAGAGGATGATGGACTCAAAGCAAAACGACTGTTAGAACTCTATGATTGCTTGCGTAGTATAAAAAGGAAGTCTCTTTATTTTCTGAGAAATCGTTAGGAGATGCGAGCCTTATGATCAGTGTAATCATTCCCATTTACAATGCTGCGCCCTACCTGCCGGAGATGTTGCAATCACTTCTTGAACAGACAGAGCGTGATCTTGAGATATTATTGATCAATGATGGCAGCACGGATTCTTCTGCTGATATCTGTAAGGCGGCGGCACAGGAGGACGTAAGAATCCGCTATGTCTTCCAGCAGAATGCCGGAGTATCCGCAGCTCGAAACCACGCATTGACTCTAGCCAAGGGCGAATACATCGCTTTTCTGGACGCAGATGACAGGATTGATCCGAATTATTTTGAGCAGCTTTTCTTGGCATGCCGCGGTGTAGATATTTCTGTCTGCGACATCTCTGTTGAAACAAGAGATGGTAAACAGCAGGCTGTTTTTTCTGCGGGAAATCAAAGCTTTTCTGCACCGGATGCGATGAATCTATTGCTGACAAGAAAAGGTATTAACTCTGGTCCATGTGGAAAGCTGTTTCGCCGCGAAACCATAGCAGACTTGAAATTCCCGCCGCTAAAAGCATATGAGGACATCCTGTTTGTCCGCGATGCTTTTGCGCGTGCAGAAAATGTGACCTCAACTTCAAAAACCGCATATCACTACTACCAAAATGCCGGAAGCGCGATGGCTCAACAGAAGAAAGCTCCGTCTCAAGATATTATTTTTGCAACTGCCGACCTGCTGGAGTACATAGTGCAGCACACGGAACTGAATCCGATGTGCTTTTATATCACAGTGTCGCATCTCTATCAATATGTGCTGGGACTTGATCGCAACGATCTGTTGGGACAGCAATTCAGACACGAGGTTAGACGTTTGTACCGCAAGCACTGGACGGATATCGCTTTCTGCAAAGCATTTCCGTGGAAAGAAAAAGTTTTGTATCTGCTGTTTACCTTTGGATTGAGATAACTAGAGAATCAGGCTGGGTAATGAAATGAAAAATGTTTTTTTATATGCTCACGGCGGAAGCGGAAACCATGGCTGTGAAGCGATTGTTCGTTCAACATTAGGTATTCTTCAATGTAAGGATAGGTCTAATTGCACCTTGATATCAAAAGTTCCCGAAGAAGACGCAAAGTATGGTATCGACCAGCTGTGTACTATTATTCAAGAACAGGAACCTTATTCGCGCTTAACCTTGGATTTTGCAAAGGCTTACCTGCATCTCAAGATAACGCATGACTATGTTCCGCTGGACAAGTTGTATTACAAAAAAGCTTTTGATCATATCCGCGCCGGAGATATTGCACTTTCCATTGGCGGAGATAATTACTGCTATGCCGATGTGAAGCGCTATACGATGATGCACGATATGCTGCTTCAACGCGGTGCAAAAACGGTGCTGTGGGGATGCTCGGTTGAGCCATCCCTTCTGGAGGAGCCGCCTATTGCGGAGGATCTTGCGCGGTATAGCTTGATTACCGCGCGAGAGAGCATTTCTTATGAAGCTCTGCGACGTGTCAATCCGCATACTGTACTTGTGGCAGATCCAGCATTTGCTCTGGAATGTCGCGTACCCACACTGCCAGAGAATTTTTTCGACGGCAACATGGTTGGCATCAATCTCAGCCCGATGATCATGGAGAAAGAGTCTCTGACTGGTATGGCGATGGAGAACTACCAGAAACTGATTGAATACATCCTTGAAAAGACGGATATGGGAGTTGCGTTAATTCCGCATGTGGTGTGGGATTTCAGTGATGACAGAATTCCTTTGCGTGAGCTTCATCGGAAATATCAGAGAACCGGACGAGTGGTTATGATAGAGGATCATAACTGCATGGAACTGAAGGGAATCATCTCGCGCTGCCGCTTTTTCATCGGTGCGCGGACCCATGCGACCATAGCGGCATATTCTACTGGCGTTCCGACTTTGGTGGTCGGTTACTCCGTCAAGGCGCGCGGCATTGACCGCGATCTGTTTGGAACGGAAGAAGGTTATGTTCTTCCGGTGCAGCAGCTGAAGGAAAGCAATGAACTGACACGGGCATTTATAGATCTGTATGAAAGGCGCGAAAGCATCCAGACACATTTGAAAACGATACTCCCTGCGTACATTGCCCGCGCGGATGATGCGCGCAGTGCATTGGAGGAACTAATAAAAAAATAGTACAGATCCTTATCAGAAAACCGACGAGGTAAATATGTCACGACTGGAAAATTCTGCAAAAAATATTGTGTTTTCTTTTGGAAATACAATTCTTGCCTCAATACTAGGCTTTATCTCAAGAACAGTTTTTATTCATATATTAGGGACGGACTACTTAGGATTGGCTGGGCTGCTTGGGAATGTCCTCGGCTTTTTATCCATCAGTGAGCTAGGTATTGCCACCGCAATTGGCTTTAGTCTCTATAAGCCGCTGGCGGAAAAGGACTATAAGGTTGTCAGTTCCTTGATGTCTTTATATAGAAAAGCGTATTCAATAATTGGAACGATTGTGCTGATATCGGGAATTCTGCTTTTCTTCTTTTTGGATTTCTTCATCCCCGTTGATCAACAACCAGCAGGAACTGATTTCGCGTACTTTGCTTTTCTTGCCAACACGGTTGTCAGTTATTTTCTGGCATATAAGACAACCCTCATATCCTCGGATAATCAGGCGTTCCGCCTTGTTCCGATCAACATGGCGGTCAACACGGCACAAACCATTTTGCAGATTCTTGTGCTTGTCTTAACTCGAAATTATGTGGTTTACTTGAGCGTACAAATTGTTTGCTCAATTATTCTAATGGCACTCCAAAACATCTATATAACCCAAAAATATAGTGAAGTTGATTTTTCTTCTAAGGACAGGCTGCCGAGTGAAAAAACAGTAGAAATAAAGAGAAATGTCTCTGGCCTGATTATTGCGAAAATTGGCGACTATTTGGTAAATTCAACTGACAATCTAATTATTACGAAACTTGTAAGCCTTGCGGCCACAGGTATATATTCAAATTATCTGTTGATTCGGAACATGATCAATGGCTTTATTGCCACATTGTTTAGTGGAATAACTGCTAGCATGGGAAACGTTGTAGCAGTTGAAAACGATGAGAAGAAACTGGAAATATTTGATGCGGTTTTTTTCTGCGCATTCTTAATTTACAGCATAGAAGCTACGTGCTTTATGAGCCTTTACAATCTGTTTATTGGAGATATCTGGATAGGGAGAAACTACATTTTTAGTGCGGGGACGGTTGCGGTAATTGTTTTAAATAATTATCTGACGGGTCTGAGAATCCCTCTTATTACGATGAAGGGTGCTGCTGGAAAATATCTGGAGGACACGTGGGTTCCGTTCGGATTCGCTATAGTAAATTTAGTCGCGTCTATTTTGCTGGCGAAACCATTTGGAGTAGCGGGTGTATTTCTTGGAACTATTATTGGAAGTCTGTTTACTGCGGATTGGTACAGACCATTTGTAATCTATCGAACGGTATTCCATGCTCCTGTGAAAAAGTATTTTAGAAAATATATGGTGTACCTGCTCCTTGGCGTTGGATATATCGCTCTTACCTATTGGCTGAATGCACAGATTTACCTTTCAAACGCATATTTACTATTCCTTGTTAGAGGGATAGTGTCAGTAGGCGTTCCTGCCTTACTGAGTTGTGCCTTGTTTTATAGGACGACAGAGTTCGGCGCAATCAAGACTTTGACCATCCGTTTAGTTAGAGGAACGACAGCAAGGCTTCGTTCAAAAAAAAGAGGATAGAAATGGATAGTTTAGCTAGTATAATTGTTCCGTGTTATAATGGAGAAAAGTTCGTCGATAGGTGCTTTGATTCAATTCTCAAGCAAAAGTACGATCACATGGAAGTTATTGTCGTGAATGATGGATCAACTGATCAGAGCGAACAACGCGTACTCGCATGGAATGACAGATTCAGAAACGCAGGAATACAGCTCGTTTACGTTTCTCAAGAGAACAAAGGTCCCGGGGGAGCGATTAATACTGGATTGAAGCATGTGACGGGAGAATATTTGTGTCTGCTAGATATCGACGATGAATTACTCGAATCTGCGGTTTCTACAAGGGTTGCTTTTTTAAAATCGCATCCGGATATAGATGTTGTTCGCTCAAATGGCTGGTATAATCGAAAAAGCGGAAAGAGCCTTTTTATATATGATGAAAAAGAGAAACGTATAGATGATGTTTTTTCTGCGCTGGTTGGAGGAGAAACAAATAACTGGGCAGGAAGTTATATGGTCAGGACATCTGCACTGTTTGATTTTTACCCGGATCGAGAAATCTACCAGTCTCGCTTTGGACAGAATCTACAGTTCCTGATGCCGCTAACCTACAAGAAAAAGTGCGGCTATATAGATGAGCCGCAAATGATTTACAATATTCAGGAGGATTCTTTATCAAAAACATCTGATATCAAGAAGACTGAGAAAATTCTATCGGATAATTTGGCGGGATATCGTGATATACGTATTTACCTAATAGAAAAGATCATCAAGACACCAAACGAAAGCGAAAGATACATTAGGATAGTTGATATTGCTTACTACAGATCATTGTTAAAACTTGCAATTGACACCCGAGATGAGCAGTTATTAAAGGCAACGTATTCTAACCTGAAAGAATTATCCGGAGTTACCATAAACGAGAGAATTGAATATTGCCAATATTTCTTCCCATATATGGTTTTTCCGCTGCGCTGTATAAGAAAGATTAAGACCGCAATAGATACTTTAAGGGAAACTTTATGAACATCTCTCAAATTTCTGATATCTGCACCGGCTGTGGCAGTTGCGTTGCCGTTTGTCCGTCTGCCGCGATCCGGATGCAGCCGGACGAACACGGCTTTCTCCATCCGGCAGTTGAGGCCGCGGCGTGTACCGACTGCGGCCTTTGCGCCCGCAAGTGCCCGGTTTCCACACCGCCGCAGGTATCGGCCCACACGGAGATCCTGACCGGATACGCAAACGATGAAGCGCTCCTGCCTGCATCTTCTTCCGGCGCGATTTTCCCAGTGCTGGCCTCCGAGATCATCCGCCGTGGCGGTATCGTGTTCGGCGCGGCGTTCGATCAAAACTTCGACGTGGCACATACTGCCGCAGAGAGCGCCGCGGAGCTTGCTGCGCTTTGCAGCTCCAAATATGTGCAGAGCAGCATTCCGTCAGGCATCTATGCGCAGGTGAAGGCGGCGCTTACCGCCGGACGCTGGGTCTACTTCAGCGGAATGCCGTGTCAGGTGGCCGGACTAAAGAATTACCTCGGCCGGGAGTATGAGACGCTGATCACGCAGGATACCGCCTGCCACAGTGTACCATCCCCTATGGTCTGGAAAAATTACCGCTCCGCGCTGGAAATGCAGAACGGCAGTAAATTGAAATCGTTCTCATTCCGCAAGAAAGCAACCGGATGGGAGAACTATCATATCCATGCTGCATTTGAGAACGGCAGAGAATTTTTACAGCTCGCTGCCAAGAATCCGTATCAGCGTGGATTTATCAAAGGTCTGTATTCCCGCGGCTCCTGCTTTGATTGTAAATTCAAGGGCATCGAGCGGTGCAGCGATATCACATTGGCGGACTACTGGGGCGTCAAGGGTATTCAGCCGGAAGCCTACCATCCGCAGGGGACATCCCTTGTTTTGCTGCACAGCGAGAAAGGCCGCGCTTTGCTGGAACGCTGCAAGGATAGGCTGCAAACCTGTCCTGCCGCAGAGGGCGCGCTTACATGGAATCCTGCTATGCTCCGGCCTATTCAGAAACCGGCGCGGTACGATGAGTTCTGGGCAGGATATGAACAGAAACCGTTTGCGGAACTGGTTTCCGCCTGCTGCGAACCGACAAAGGAAGAGGCAGCGAAGGAACGCTGGAACAGAATCCTTCTGGCCCGCGTCATTCGCCGCCTGACGCGATAAATATGATATTTCGCCAAATCTATGCGATGAATCCATGGACGGTGTGCCTCCTGATGCTGTTGGCGTTTGCCGGATGGACAGTGCTCTGCAACTGCCTCCGCGCAAAGGTCAGAATCGCCGTCAATGTGATCCTGTTCTGCGTGTCCGCAGCGATCATCCTCCACGCCACCCTCCTCTCCCGCACGCCCGGGACTTACGCCGCCGTCCTCACCCCCTTCGCCGCGCTTGCGGCCGCGCGGCAGCAGCCGGAGCTTTACCGGGAGATGCTGATGAACGTCTTTCTCTTCTTCCCGCTGGGGCTGACGCTGTCCAACGCCCTGCCGCGAAAGTGGCACCGCTGGCTCCGCATTTCCCTCACGACGCTGACCGGCTGCATCCTCAGCGCGGGGATCGAGTACGCGCAGTACCGCTTCGCCCTCGGCATGGCGGAGACGGACGACGTGATCTGCAACACGCTGGGGACGTTCGTCGGCGCAACATCGCTGCTGCTGGCCCACGCCATGGAAAAACACAAGGAAAGGCCCACGACCATGACCCTGACTGCCACAGAAACGCAATTTCTGCATATCGCCAAGACTGCCGTCTCCGGCGGGGAGCTGCCCACGGAGGCCGTGGACTGGCCTGCCATATTCACGCTGGCAAACCAGCAGAAGCTGCTGCCCATCCTCTTCGAGGCCGTCCGCAAGACGCCTGCCGCCGGGGAGAACGCCCCGCTGTTCGCGGCCATCAAGCGGCAGGTCATCGGGCAGGTGCTGAACCAGACCGTGCGCTCGGCGGAGTTCGCCGACCTCTACCGCAGCCTCCGGGCCGCCGGGCTGCACCCTGTTGTGGTGAAGGGGCAGCTTTGCAGCAGGCTTTACCCCCTGCGCGATCAACGCATCAGTGCGGACGACGACCTCTTCATCCCGGAGGGCGAGTTCTTTGTCTGCCACGAGGCGCTGCTGGCAAATGGCCTGACCACCGATACGCCCGTCGATGAGCTGCCCACGGCGGACGAGGTGTCCTACACAAAAAAAGACAGCCCGCTTTACATCGAGCTGCACCGCCACCTGTTCGATTCCGCTGAGGATGCCCACGACGAGCTGAATCACTTCTTTGTGGACATCGCCCCCGTGGAGGTGGACGGCTTCCTGACTATGCCGCCCCATGAGCACCTGCTGTACCTGATTCTGCACGCCTACAAGCACTTTGTGTACAGCGGCATCGGCCTGCGGCAGTTCTGCGACATCGGCCTCTGGGCGCAGGCGTACCACGATCAGATCGACTGGCAGCGCCTGCATGACCAGTGCGCCAGCGTCCACGCGGCGACCTTCGCCGCCGCGGCCTTCCGGATCGCCCGGACGTATCTGGACATCGACTTTGACCTGCCCGGGCTGTGGGATGGCGATGTGGACGTGGAGCCGCTGCTGCACGACACCCTTTGCGGCGGCGTGTACGGCTCCAACAGCTACACCCGCCTGCACTCGTCCACCGTGACGCTGAACGCCGTCAAGGCCAGCCGCACCGGCGGGAAAAGCAGCGTCCTGCGCACGGTGTTCCCCAAGCGGGAGTATCTGGAGCGGCGCTATCCGTACCTCAAAAAGCGCCCGTACCTGCTGCCCGTGGCGTGGGTGCAGCGCATCGCTCACTACGCCGGAGAGCAGTCCGGCGCGGACAACAGCGCATCCGGCTCCATCAAGCTGGCAAAAGAGCGCATCGAGCTAATGAAGCGGTATGGGATTATTGATGAGAAGAAATAAGCAGAAGTGCTGTCCGTTTTGGAAAGCTCTTCTGTTGAAATATGGGGTGATTGGCAGGGAAGAAAAGCCCTGAAAATCTCAGACAGATTCAATCCCTTCCCAAACCGCAAAGTTTTTTCCTCCCACGCAAACGAATTTCACCCTTCTGCGCTTCTGTAAACCGTGCATGGCGTGCGCGGTTCCGAGTAACTTGGTGCGGTTCGGCGTGGCCGTTCTCGTTTCCGTAAAGTGCAAAGGGCGCTTTTTTGGCCAGTGCATCGGATGGGAGATTTCAAATCGCTGGAATCGGGAATCCTGCATATAGTCCCTGATTTCCCGGTCGAGCCGCTTCCCGGTACGATCATTTTCGTGACCTCACGAAAATGGTCTGATACTCCAAACTCGCCGGTTTCACCTGACATCACAGCCCAAAAGAAGGTCGGAGGACGCATGTCCTCCGGCCTTCTTCACCCCGTTGCAGCGGGCTCATTTTCCCTCAAAAACCACGCAAATTTACTGTACCATTTCTGTACCAAACGTGTAAAAATCTATATCGAGTTATATAGATTTTTATAATTTTTCGAATCTTTGGAACCATTGATATATCAGGATTTATAACGTTTTATTAACTTTTTGAGAGACTTCCGGGTACGGCGATACCTAATTTCACCCAATCGCCCGCGTGACCGGCCGGAATAGAGAAACAGCATAGCGGGGACGCGGCCATTCTGCCGCGTCCCTGCTGCTCTTATCAACACATGCCTGCCGCCCTGGGCCAGATCCAGAACATTTGTTTGAAAAAATCTGTTTACAGATAAAAATAATGGTGCTACAATAGAGTACTACGACAGAATACTGCATCCGGGAGGCGCTTATGGGAAAATTCAAGGTGGTATCGGAATACACCCCCAGCGGGGACCAGCCCCAGGCCATCGACACACTGGCCAGCGGCATTGAAAACGGCCTGCGGGATCAGGTGCTGCTGGGCGTTACCGGCAGCGGCAAGACCTATACCATGGCCAAGGTCATCGAGCGGGTCCAGCGGCCCACCCTGGTGCTGGCCCACAACAAGACCCTGGCGGCCCAGCTGTGCGAGGAGTTCCGGGCCTTCTTCCCGGAAAACGCCGTGGAATACTTCGTGTCGTACTACGACTATTACCAGCCGGAGGCATACATCCCCCACACGGACACCTTCATCGAAAAGGACGCCGCCATCAACGACGAGATCGAGCGCCTGCGCCACAGCGCCACCGCCGCCCTGTTTGAGCGGCGGGACGTCATCGTGGTGTCGTCAGTGTCCTGCATCTACGGGCTGGGGGACCCCATCGACTATGCCAACATGGTGATCTCCCTGCGCCAGGGGAAGGAGTACCCCCGGGACCAGCTGCTGCGCAAGCTGGTGGAGATCCGCTATGAGCGCAACGACATCGCCTTTGACCGGAATATGTTCCGGGTCCGGGGGGACACGGTGGAGATCTATCCGGTATATGCCAACGGCTACGCCATCCGGGTGGAGTTCTTCGGCGACGAGATCGACCGCATTTCCCAGATCAACCCCGTCACCGGTCAGGCCCAGCGGGTGCTCCAGCATGTGGCCATCTATCCCGCCAGCCACTACGTCACCACCAAGGACAAGATGGAGCGGGCGGCGGAGGAGATCGAAAAGGAGCTGGCGGAGCGGAAAAAGTGGTTTGAGGATCATGGCAAGCTCATCGAGGCCCAGCGCATTGACCAGCGCACCCGGTATGACCTGGAGATGATGCGGGAGCTGGGCTACTGTACCGGCATCGAAAACTATTCCCGGGTGATCTCCGGCCGGGAGCCCGGCTCCCCGCCCACCACCCTGCTGGACTATTTCCCGGAGGATTTTCTGCTGTTCGTGGACGAGAGCCATGTGACCCTGCCCCAGGTGCGGGCCATGTACAACGGGGACCGGGCCCGGAAGGAGAGCCTGGTGGAATACGGCTTCCGCCTGCCCTGCGCCTTCGACAACCGGCCTCTGAAATTCCCGGAATTTGAGGAGCGGTATCACCAGGCGGTGTTTGTGTCCGCCACTCCCGGGGACTATGAGCGTGAACACGCCGACCAGGTGGCCGAGCAGGTGATCCGGCCCACGGGCCTGCTGGACCCCCGGGTGGAGGTGCGCCCCGTGGAGGGGCAGATCGACGACCTGGTGGACGAGATCCGCCTGCGGATCGGGAGAAACGAGCGGACCCTGGTGACCACCCTCACCAAGCGCATGGCCGAGGACCTGACGAACCACATGAAGGGCCTGGGCCTGCGGGTGCGGTATATGCACTCCGACGTGGCCGCCATCCAGCGGATGGAGATCATCCGGGACCTGCGGCTGGGCGAATTTGACGTGCTGGTGGGCATCAACCTGCTGCGGGAGGGCCTGGACCTGCCGGAGGTGAGCCTGGTGGCCATTCTGGACGCCGACAAGGAGGGCTTCCTCCGCAGCGAAACCAGCCTGATCCAGACCATCGGCCGGGCCGCCCGGAACGCCCAGGGCCTGGTGATCCTGTATGCCGACACCATCACCCCCTCCATGCGGGCGGCCATGGAGGAGACCCAGCGCCGCCGGGAGAAGCAGGACGCCTATAACAAGGCCCACGGCATCGTGCCCCAGACCATCCGCAAGGACGTGCGCAAGGTGCTGGAGATCTCCAAGGACGCCCAGCAGGAGCAGCAGGCCGGCCGCCGCAAGCTCACCGACGCTGAGCGGGAGGCCACCATCCGCCGTCTGGAGAAGGAAATGAAGGAAGCCAGCAAGATGCTGGAGTTTGAATACGCCGCCCTGCTGCGCGATCAGATCATCGCCCTGCGGGGGGAGAAATGAGGAAGCGCCATGCCCCATGTTCCCACCGTGGATATCCGCCGCCTGGGGGATATCCGCTTCGATACCCAGCTGGAAAAGGCCCTGGCCCCCAGTCCGGACTATGACGTGCAGCAGTGGCTGTTCGTCCCCAATGAATACACCGAGTACCGGTACATCCTGGGCACCCGGGGGAAAAAGCCCCTGATCTGCATCGGCATCAACCCCTCCACCGCCCGGCCCGGGGACCTGGACCCCACCCTGAAAAGCGTGGAGCGGGTGGCCCGGAACAATGGCTTCGACTCGTTCATCATGTTCAATGTCTACGCCCAGCGGGCCACCTCCCCGGACGATATGGAGCCGGAGTGCAACCCGGAGCTGCACCGGGAGAATATGCGGGCCTTCGCCTATGCCCTGTCCCTGAATCCCCGGCCGGTGGTGTGGGCCGCCTGGGGGACCATCATCGAAAAGCGCCCCTACCTCTGGACCTGTCTGGAGGATATGATCGCGCTGGGCCGGGAATACGGCGCCCAATGGGTCACCTGCGGCCGCCGCTCCAAGGCCGGGCATCCCCACCACCCCCTGTACCTGCGGGCGGACTCCGTCACGGAGCCCTTCGACCCGGAGGCATACGTCCTGGCCCAGCAGGCCCAGGCCGCCGCGGCTCCCCGGGGCCGCCGGAAGCGGGTATGAGGAGAGGCCATGGAAAAAAACCGGCTTGACCTCAGCGCGTTTGACCTGAAGTTGCTGGCCATGGCTGCCATGCTGGCGGACCACATCGGCTATCTGTTTTTTCCCCAGGCCCTCTGGATGCGGTGCGTGGGGCGGCTGGCCTTCCCCATCTTCGCCTTTCAGGTGGCCGAGGGATGGTATAGGACCTGTAACCGGCGGAGGTATTTTCTGCGGCTGGCCCTGTGCGGCCTGCTGTCGGAGATTCCCTTCGACCTGGCCATAGGCGGCCAACCGATAGACCCCGGGTACCAGAACGTCCTTTGGACCTTCTGCATCGCGGCGGCGGCCCTTTGGGCCATGGAGGCCCTGCAGCGGCGGCTGCAGATCCCCCTGCCCCTGGCGGCGCTGCCGGCCGCAGGGGCGGGCTATCTGCTGGGGGAGGCGCTGCAATCCGACTATTTCGGTCCCGGGGTGCTGACGGTGCTGGTGTTCGCCCTGTGCCGCCAATGGCATATAGGGCGGCTTCCGGAGCTGGCGGCCATGCTGGTGATCAACGGCTGGCTGCTGCCCAGCGCCGATATGACCCTCTGGGGCGTCACCCTGCCGGTGGAGCTGCTGGCCACGGCGGCCCTGCTCCCCATCTGGCTGTACCGGGGCCGTCAGGGCCCCCACGGCCCCTGGCTCCGGTGGGTATGGTACGGCTTTTACCCGGCCCACCTGCTGATGCTGTGGCTGATTGATACCAAAACCTGTTAAAAAGCTTGAAAAGCTTTTTATAGCACCGAAGGTGCGTCAGGTTTTGTATGAGACGGCACAGCGTGTTTTCACACGCTGTGTGTGCGCGCAGCGCACAGGATTCTTGATTCATTTTTTTGAATCAAGAATCCGTATTATAGAATCATTTGGTAAGACAAGGAGGCACACAATGGCCAAGAAGGAAGAAAAAACCAACGTCATGCGGACGCTGGACCAGAAGAAGATCGCCTATATCCCCCACGCCTACGACCCCGACGGCCCCATCGACGGGGTGTCCGTGGCCCGGACCCTGGGCCAGGACCCGGCCTGCGTGTTCAAGACCCTGGTGACCCGGGGGGCCAGCGGCGGCTATTACGTTTTCGACATCCCGGCAGCGGAGAACCTGGACCTGAAAAAGGCCGCCCGGGCGGTGGGGGAGAAGTCCGTGGCCATGCTGCCCCAGAAGGAGCTGCTGCCCCTGACCGGCTATGTCCACGGCGGGTGCAGTCCCGTGGGCATGAAAAAATCCTTCCCCACGGTGTTCCACCGGACGGCGGCAGATCTTCCCACCATCATGGTGTCGGCGGGCCGCATCGGCCGCCAGGTCCAGTGCGACCCCAAGGACCTGCTGGCCCTGCTGGGGGCCAAAACGGCGGATATTATCGTGGAATGAGGACAAATCACCATGCAGGATCATATTTTCATCAAAGGCGCCCGGGAGAATAACCTGAAAAACATCGACGTCACCATCCCCCGGGACAAGCTGGTGGTGCTGACGGGGCTGTCCGGGTCCGGGAAATCCTCCCTGGCCTTCGACACCATCTATGCCGAGGGCCAGCGCCGGTATGTGGAGAGCCTGTCCAGCTATGCCCGGATGTTCCTGGGCCAGATGGACAAGCCCGACGTGGACTATATCGACGGCCTGTCCCCGGCCATCTCCATCGACCAAAAGACCACCAGCAAGAACCCCCGCTCCACCGTGGGCACGGTGACGGAGATCTACGACTATCTGCGCCTGCTGTGGGCCCGGGTGGGCACCCCCCACTGCCCCAAATGCGGCAAGGAAATCAAGCAGCAGACCATCGACCAGATCATCGACCAGATCATGGCCCTGCCGGAGGGCACCCGCATCCAGGTGCTGGCCCCGGTGGTCCGGGGCCGCAAGGGCGAGCACGCCAAGGTGTTTGAGGACGCCCAGCGCTCCGGCTATGTCCGGGTCCGGGCCGACGGAAACCTCTATGACCTGTCCGAGGACATTCCCCTGGAGAAGAACAAGAAGCACAACATCGAGATCGTGGTGGACCGTCTGATCGTCCGCCCCGACGGGGCCCAGCGGCTGACGGACTCCGTGGAGACCGCCTCCCACCTGTCCGGCGGCATCGTGCTGGTGAACCTGGTGCGGGAAGGGCAGGACCTGACCTTTTCCCAGAATTACGCCTGCGACGACTGCGGCATCAGCATCGAGGAGCTGACGCCCCGGATGTTCTCCTTCAACAACCCCTTCGGGGCCTGCCCCACCTGCACGGGCCTGGGCATGCAGCTGAAGGCGGACCCGGCGCTGATCATCCCCGACGACCGGCTGTCTATCTTAGATGGGGCCATCGTGGCCCCGGGGTGGAACTCCATCCGCTCCGACGGCATCAGCCGCATGTATTTCGAGGCCCTGGCCAAGGCCTATCACTTCTCCCTGCAAACCCCGGTGGCCCAGCTGCCGGAGGAGGTGCGGGACGTCATCCTCTACGGCACCAAGGGCCAGAAGCTGGAGCTGCACTATGACCAGCCCCGGGGCCGGGGCACCCTGTACCAGCCCTTCGAGGGCGTCGCCAACAACCTGGAGCGCCGGTATCAGGAAACCCAGTCCGACGCCAGCAAGCGGGAGATCGAGGAATTCATGACCCAGTGCCCCTGCCCGGCGTGTAAGGGCCGCCGCCTGCGGCCCGAGGCCCTGGCGGTAACGGTAGGGGACCTGTCCATTATGGAGGCCACAGAGCTGCCGGTGGACCGGGAGCTGGAATTCTTCAACGCCCTGACCCTGACCCCCACCCAGCAGCTCATCGCCGCCCAGATTCTCAAAGAAATCCGCTCCCGGCTGGGCTTCCTGCAATCCGTGGGCCTGAGCTACCTGACCCTGTCCCGGTCCAGCGGCACCCTGTCCGGCGGCGAAAGCCAGCGCATCCGCCTGGCCACCCAGATCGGCAGCAGCCTCATGGGGGTGCTGTATATCCTGGACGAGCCGTCCATCGGCCTGCACCAGCGGGACAACGACAAGCTGCTGGCCACCCTGAAGCGGCTGCGGGACCTGGGCAACACCCTGATCGTGGTGGAGCACGACGAGGACACCATGCGCGCCGCCGACTACCTCATCGACATCGGCCCCGGAGCCGGGGCCCACGGCGGACAGGTTATGGCCGCCGGCACGCCGGAGGAGGTCATGGCCAACCCCAACAGCCTCACCGGCCAGTATTTAAGCGGCAAAAAGTCCATCCCCGTGCCGGAGAGCCGCCGCCCGGGCAGCGGAGCATACCTCACCGTCCGGGGCGCGGCGGAAAACAACCTGCGGCATATCGACGTATCCGTCCCACTGGGGACCTTCACCTGCGTCACCGGCGTGTCCGGCTCCGGCAAGTCCTCCCTGGTCAACGAGATCATCTTCAAGCGCCTGGGGGCGGACCTGAACCGCATGAAAGTCCGGCCCGGCAAGCATGACGCCCTGGAGGGGGAGGAGCATCTGGACAAGGTGGTGGGCATCGACCAGAGCCCCATCGGCCGGACGCCCCGCTCCAATCCCGCCACCTACACGGGCCTGTTCAACGAGATACGCACCCTGTTCGCCGCCACCCAGGAGGCCAAGGCCCGGGGCTATGGCCCAGGGCGGTTCTCCTTCAACACCAAGGGCGGCCGCTGCGAGGCCTGCTGCGGCGACGGTATGCTGAAGATCGAGATGCACTTCCTGTCCGACGTATACGTCCCCTGCGAGGTGTGCCGCGGCAAGCGCTATAACCGGGAGACCCTGGAGGTGCGCTACAAGGGCAAGAGCATCGCCGACGTGCTGGACATGACGGCGGAGGAGGCGCTGGAATTTTTCGCCCCGGTGCCCAGGATCGCCGAAAAGCTCCGCACCCTGTGCGACGTGGGCCTGGGCTATGTGAAGCTGGGCCAGTCCTCCACCACCCTGTCCGGCGGCGAGGCCCAGCGGGTGAAGCTGGCCACGGAGCTGTCCCGCCGGGCCACGGGCCGCACCTTCTATATCCTGGACGAGCCCACCACGGGCCTGCACTCCGACGATGTGAAGAAGCTGCTGGAGGTGCTGCAGCGGCTGGTGGACGCCGGAAACACGGTGCTGGTCATCGAGCACAACCTGGACGTGATCAAGTCCGCCGACTGGCTCATCGACCTGGGACCGGAGGGCGGCTCCGGCGGCGGCACCCTGGTCTGCGCCGGGACGCCGGAGACCGTGGCCGCCTGCCCGGCGTCCTACACCGGCCAGTACCTGAAAAAATATTTGCACTAAACCAAGGGGCTGTCGAAAAACACGTTTCTGTCATTCCGAGGAGCGAAGCGACGTGGGAATCCGTTGATTTGCCGCCTGCGGGCGGCAAACTCTGCGAGACTTTTTCTGAAAAACAGGGGAGAGGGGCGCGCCCCCTCTCCCTTTGTTAATGCGCCTTTACACATTGCTCGTATTTTTAACGCCATATTTACGGCAAAAACACTTGAAAAATGTAAAATTGTTGTACTTTACCAAAAAGATTGTTAAAATTTCGGCGAAACATTAATTGTAAACAGGACCGCACTCCTATACAATAGAAGCAGAGACAGCCCGGCCCCGCGCAGAGGCCCGGCCAGGACAGCGGGGGAGGGGACCCCTCCTCCGGACATATTAAAGGAGAGTGAGTCTGTGTTCAAGAAATTCACCAACGGCTGCGTTCGCGTGGTCAACCGATGGCTGCCGGATGCCTTCCTGTTTGCCATCATCCTGAGCATCATCGTTTTCATCGGCTCCATGTGCGCCACAAAGATGGGCCCGCTGCAGGTCCTCAACGCCTGGGGCGACTCCAAGGGCTTCTGGGGTCTGCTGAGCTTCTCCATGCAGATGGCCCTGGTGTTGGTGTTCGGCTCCGCCATGGCCGCCGCCAAGCCCTGCAAAAAGGCCCTGCGGGCCGCCGCCGGTCTGTGCCACAACAATATGCAGGCCATCGTGGTCACCACCTTCATCTCCACCATCTGCTGCTGGCTGAACTGGGGCTTCGGCCTGATCGCCGGCACCCTGCTGGCCAAGGAAGTGGTGCGCCGGGTCCCCACCGTGGACTATCCCCTGCTGATTGCCTCCGCCTATTCGGGCTTCGTGATCTGGCACGCGGGCCTGTCCGGCTCCATCCCCCTGGACCTGGTGGCGGGCAAGAAATTCGGCGAGGTCCTGTATCAGGCCTCCATCACCGACACGGTGTTTCACCCCATGAACCTGATTATGGTGGGCGTGATTCTGTTTGTCATGCCCCTTGTGAACTACGCCATGCATCCCGATAAGGCCCACACCGTGTGCATCGACCCCACCCTGTTGGAGGACGAGGCCGAGCGCACCTATGAGATCAAGACCCCCGCCGACAAGATGGAGCACTCCAAGATCCTGTGGGCCATCACCCTGGTGGGCGGCTTTGTGTACATCGTCTATTACTTCGTTCAGAACGGCTTTACCCTGGGTCTGAACATCGTGAACATGATCTTCCTGTTCCTGGGTATTCTGCTCCACGGCGACCTGCGCCGCTATGTGGACGCCATCTCCGACGCCGCCGGCGGCGCTGCCGGTGTGCTGCTGCAGTTCCCCTTCTATGCCGGCATCATGGGCATGATGGTGGCCGCCAATGCCGAGGGCGTGTCCCTGGCGGGCGTGATCTCCGAGTTCTTCGTGAGCGTCTCCAACAACGTCACCTTCCCCATGCTGTCCTTCCTGGCAGCCGGTGTGGTGAACTTCTTCGTTCCCTCCGGCGGCGGCCAGTGGGCTGTCCAGGGTCCCATCATGATGCCTGCCGGCGCAGCTATGGGCATCGAGAATGGCCGCACCGCCATGGCCATCGCCTGGGGCGACCAGTGGACCAACATGATCCAGCCCTTCTGGGCCCTGCCTGCCCTGGGTATCGCCAAGCTGTCCGCCCGGGACATCATGGGCTACCTGGTCATCGTCACCCTGTTTGTGGGCGTAGTGGCTTGCCTGGGCTTCCTGGCCTGGGCCGCCTGGTTCTGATCTGCTTTCCCGGACATTCCGAAACCCAAGGGGTGAGGGTACCTTCTCCTCACCCCTTTGACCCGTCAGGCAGCTTGTCAAAAATCCCTTTTGGCAAGCTGCCTGATAATCTTTTACTACGGATTGACGAAATCCGCACATTGTGATATTATAAACACACACGACATAGGGCGGGCCTGGGTCCGCCCTATGCTCCGGGTACGGCTGTACCCCTTATGAATTAGGAAAGAAGGAACGACCATGTATCGCATCGTGACCAAAGAAGCGTTGAAACCCACCGTGATCCTGTATGAGATCGAGGCTCCTATGGTTGCCAGGAAGGCACAGCCCGGCCAGTTCATCATCCTGCGGGTGGATGAAAACGGCGAGCGCATCCCCATCACCATCCATGACTATAACCGCGAAAAGGGCACCGTTACCATCATTGTCCAGACCGTGGGCGCCACCACCGAGAAGCTCAGCCACAAGCAGCAGGGCGAGTATCTCCACGACTTCGTTGGCCCCCTGGGCAAGCCCACCGAAACCGAGGGCAAGAAGAAGGTCTGCGTCGTCGGCGGCGGCGTGGGCTGCGCCATCGCGTATCCCGTTCTGAAGAAGTTCCATGACTGCGGCGCAGAGGTCCACGCTGTGGTGGGCTTCAAGAACAAGGACGTGGTCATTCTCGAGGACAAGTTCAAGGCCGTTTCCTCCGTGCTGAAGGTCTGCACAGACGACGGCTCCTATGGCCAGAAGGGCCTGGTCACCGAGGCCCTGAAGCAGCTGCTGGACGCCGGCAACCAGTATGACGAGATCTTCGCCATCGGCCCCATGGTGATGATGAAGTTCGTCTGTAAGACCACCGCCCCCTATGGCGTGCCCACCACCGTGTCCATGAGCCCCATCATGATCGACGGCACCGGCATGTGCGGCGGCTGCCGCCTGACCGTTGGCGGCGAGACCAAGTTTGCCTGCGTGGACGGCCCCGACTTCGACGGCCAGCAGGTGGACTGGGATCTGGCTGTCAAGCGCAACCAGATGTATCACGATTTCGAGGTGCGCAAGCACGAGGAAGTCTGCAATCTGTTCAAGCAGGAGGTAAAGTAACATGGCTGCCAAGATCAATATGCGTCTGGATAAGAACGAGATGCCCTCTCAGGACCCCAACGTCCGGAACAAGAACTTCCTGGAGGTAGCCCTGGGCTACACCGAGGAGCAGGCCCTGGACGAGGCCGCCCGCTGCCTCCACTGCAAGAATCATCCCTGCGTGGACGGCTGTCCCGTGAACGTCCGCATTCCCGAGTTCATCGCCAGGATCGTGGAGCGGGATTACGAGGGCGCTTATCAGGTCATCCACCAGACCAGCTCCCTGCCCGCCGTGTGCGGCCGCGTCTGCCCCCAGGAGAGCCAGTGCGAGATGCACTGCGTCCGGGGCAAGAAGGGCGACCCCGTGGGCATCGGCCGTCTGGAGCGCTTTGTGGCCGACTGGCACAACGCTCACAGCACCGAGACCCCCGAAAAGCCCCAGCCCAACGGCCACAAGGTGGCGGTGGTGGGTTCCGGCCCTGCGGGCCTGACCTGCGCCGGCGACCTGGCCAAGAAGGGGTATGAGGTCACCGTGTTCGAGGCTCTGCACCTGGCCGGCGGCGTGCTGGTTTACGGCATCCCCGAGTTCCGTCTGCCCAAGAGCATCGTCCAGAAGGAAGTGGACGGCCTGAAGGCCATGGGCGTGAAGGTGGAGACCAACACCGTGGTGGGCCGCACCATCACCATCGACGAGCTGATGGAGGAGAACGGCTTCGAGGCCGTGTTCGTGGGCTCCGGCGCGGGCCTGCCCATGTTCATGCACATCCCCGGCGAGAACCTGAAGGGCGTTTACTCCGCCAACGAGTTCCTGACCCGCATCAACCTGATGAAGGCCTATCGCCCGGATTCCGACACCCCCATCATGGACCTGAAGGGCAAGAAGGTGGCCGTTGTGGGCGGCGGCAACGTGGCCATGGACGCCGCCCGCTGCTCCAAGCGCCTGGGCGCCGACGTGTACGTGGTCTATCGCCGGGGCATGGAGGAGCTGCCTGCCCGTCATGAGGAGGTGGAGCACGCCATCGAGGAGGGCGTGGTGTTCAAGACCCTGAACAACCCCGTCCAGATCAACGGCGATGAGCAGGACTGCGTCAAGAGCATGACCTGCATCGAGATGGAGCTGGGCGAGCCTGACGCTTCCGGCCGCCGCCGCCCCGTGGAGAAGAAGGGCAGCGAGTTCGAGCTTCCCGTGGACGCCGTGATCATGTCCCTGGGCACCACCCCCAACCCCCTGATCAAGTCCACCACCAAGGGCCTGGAGGTCAACAAGAAGGGCGGCATCATCGTCAACGAGGACGGCCTTACCTCCCGCCAGGGCGTGTACGCCGGCGGCGACGCCGTTACCGGTGCGGCCACCGTGATCCTGGCCATGGGCGCAGGCAAGCTGGGCGCCAAGTCCATCGACGAGTACCTGAGCAACAAGTAAATCTACGCCTTACATAAAGAGCGGCGCTGCTGTGCAGCGCCGCCCTTTTTATAGCTTATTTCTTCAGCTCGTCCACCATCTGGTGATAGCCCTTGGCCATAAACGCCAGGTCAGAGGCGATGGCGATATAGGACGCGCCCAGGTCCCGGTATTTCCGGGCGGCCTCCGTGGTGCCCACGAAGATACCGAAGGGCTTTTCGTTTGCGTTGCAGGTATCAATGACCTGCCGCACCACCTGCTGGACCTCCGGATGGGCCGGATCTCCGGGGTGTCCCAGGGACTGGCTGATGTCCATAGGCCCGATGAACAGCACGTCAATATCCTCCCGCCGGCACAGCTCCTCCGTGTGGGCGGCGGCGCAGCTTTTCCTTCAGCTCCCGGGCAATCATTTGACGTACTCCTCCCGTTTGGGGGTAAAGATATCGAAGTTCACCAGAACCTCATCGCCCACTACCTCGGCATAGTGCATCAGATTGGGAGGGATCACCAGCATGCCGCCGGGAGTCAGACGGAACACCTGGTCCTCGATGTGGTAGTCGCACACGCCGGCGGCAATGTAAGCGATCTGCTCAAAGGGATGCTTGTGGGGCCGGGGCTCATGGTGGGGCTGCAGCTCGTTCATGGCGAAGGTAGCGCCCTCGCCGGTGAAGGCCTTGCGGCGCACGCCGGGGCGCACCTCAGTCCAGGGCAGGTCCGCCCAGTTGGCACAATTGTAAATCATAACAGGTTCCTCCTTGATAAAATGTTCGTCCGGCCGGTCAGCGGGTCTCCAGGCCCAGCAGCCAGGCGGGATTGTGATAGGTCATGACCTCCATCTGCTCCTGGGTGAGGCCGCAGGCCTCCTGCAGCATGGAGATGAAGCGCAGCAGACCCTGAACGGGGCTGCCGTTGCCGTTCTGGCCATAGTCGGAGTCCGCCACGATCTTGTCCAGACCCACGGCGGCCACGATGTTCCGGGCCTCCTCGATCTCGTTGGAGTGGAACTTGGAATCCGGCACAAAGGCCACGGCGTTCAGCTCAATATAGGCCCCCAGGCGGCTCCAGGCCACCATATCCTCCAGAGAAGCGCCGATCATATAGTGGGGATGGTTCACCAGAATGCGCTGCACGCCCCGCTCCACGGCGGCATGGATCAGCGCGTCGATCTCGTCCCGGCTGCCGTGGCCGGTGGCCAGGATCACGTCGGGATGAGCCGCCAGATAGTCCAGCACCTCCAGCACCTGGGGCTGCAGGCTGCCGTCCTCCTGCAAGTACATGATGGGCTTTTCCGCCACGCTCATGCCCTTGCTGGCGGGGAAGGCCACGCCCTTGCCGGAGTGCATGATCTTGTGCCGCAGGGCGGACACCGTGGGCATCCACACCAGCTTTGCGCCCATGGCCACGGCGGCGTCCACCGCTTTCAGATTGATGCCGCCCACGGAGTTGTTCAGGGCGATGCCGCCGAACACCCGGCAGCTGCCGTCGCCCACATACTTTTCGGCGATATAGGCCGAGAGCATGGTGGGGCAGTAGTGGTCCTTCACCACAAAGGCGGAGAAGTGGTGCTGCTGGGCCTCCAGCAGCATTTGATGAGCTATTGGAAAACAACCGCCGTTTCAAGGAAAGCTCTTTGACGGAAAGCTCCACCTGAAATGAAAAGAGCCGCTTACTCCGATTGGGAATAAGCGGCTCGAACTCTATTCAGATGTATACGACCTTCAGCTTTTTTCGCTTTGCGCCGGTCAGCTTCACCAGCAAATCGTCAACGGCATCCGTGTATTTGCCTTGACGGATAAGCGCGTTTTTCAGGTCTATGAGGGATTTGATAACCTCCGACCGTTCCTGCTCGGTCAGATAGATATGATACTTCTGTTCTTTCATTGTCCGGCACCTCCTGACGCTTCCATTATACTCCGGCAGTTGCAAAAACGCAAAGATGCGATTATACCATATATGCGGATAGCAACAAGGCTCCAACCTTGCCGGTTGAAGCCCTGTTGCTGCCTTTGCGAATGCCACTTTTCTGTTCGTTTGAAATTATCGCCTTAGTGGGCTGTGCCATTGTGCAGACTCCCTACTTGACCGGTGTACTTGTTGTAAAATTTTTCTTATTTCTGGGAGAGCGGAAGGAAGCCGCTGCCCTGGGTGCGGATCTCCCGCAGATAGTTGTACAGGGTGGCCTGTGAAATGTCCAGCAGCTCGCAGACCTGGGGCACCGAGTCCTTCAGCTGGAACACGCCCTTCTCCTCCAGCTTGCGCAGGATCCGCAGCTTGACCTCTTTGGAGCCCAGGGCCGAGGGCTTGCCCACGGTTTTGATGATGTCGGCGATGACCATCTTGGAATAGTCGGCGATGGTCAGGTCGGAGCCTATGGCCTCCGGCGAGTCGAAGGGCATCACGTTCATCAGCGAGTCCAGCATCTTCTTGGCCTGGTCCAGGGCCGTCAGGTTCACCGTGAAGCACAGCATGGCCTCATACGCCCCGTTTTCGTCAAAGAACATCATGGTGGTGGACTTATGCAGCTCGCCGTTGTTCTTCCGGGTCAGGCGCACCACCGTGCCGTTGTTGGCCCGGGTCTCGTCCTCGAAATATTTGAACACGCTCTCCTCCATCTGCTGGCCCTGTTCCCGGCCGGAGATGTGCCCGTTGGCGATATAGGCGATGCGGTGGTCGCCGTCGTGCACCACGGCCTCGCAGGTTTCGCCCAGCGACAGCGCAATGCCCTTGGCGATCTGAATCAGTCTGTTTACCATATCCATGGAGGGGTTCCCTTCTCTTTGAAAAATTCTTACAAGTATTATACCATATCCGGATGAAAATTCCAACATTTCCCCATGTAAAATTTCGCCGCGCAAATGCGCACCCGGCGTGGAGGGCCGGGTGCGCATCTGCATGGTATGGGAAAAATGAGGAAGAAAATGTGCGGTATAAGGAGAGAAAGCGCCGGGGAGTGGAAAGGCGTCTCCCCGGCGCGGGATAAGGTCAGACGCTCTGCAGACCCACCTGATAGGCCTTCAGGTTGGCCTCCAGGAATTTGGCCGGCACCTTCCTGCGGATCAGGGCCGTCCAGTCATACTGCTCCAGGCCCAGCTTCTTCACCAGAGCCCCCAGCAGGATGATGCTGGCCACGCGGATGGTGCCCAGCTGCTGGGCCAGCTCCGTGGCCCGGACGGGGCACACATGCTCCACCGTCTGCTACAGCTGCTCAATGGCATCGTGGGGATAGGAGGCCTTGCCCATCTTCACGGGAATGGGCAGGATCTCGTTGTCGTTGACGATCAGGGTGCCGCCGGCCTTCAGCAGCTTCAGCCAGCGCAGGGCCTCGATCTTCTCAAAGGCCACCACCACGTCGGCCTCGCCGTCGGCGATGATGGGGGCGTACACGGCGTCGCCATACTTGACCATGCAGTTGACGCTGCCGTCCTGCTGGGACAGGCCGTGCTGCTCGGTTTTTTTCACGTCGAAGCCCAGGTCCACCAGGCCCTCGATGAGGATATCAGAGGTCAGAACGGTGCCCTGACCGCCCACGCCCACAATGGCGATGGATCTCGTGTTGGACATATCACTCGCCCTCCTTCTCAATGGCGCCGAAGGGGCAGATCTGCTGGCAGATGGTGCACCCGTTGCAGTCCTCGGTGGAAATGGACACGCCGTTTTCACCCACCGTCAGGGCGGGGCAGGCGGTCTTGTTGATGCACACCTTGCAGCTGCGGCACTTGTCGGCGTTGACGCGGCAGTGCTGGCCCTTGCGGTGGGCGATAACGCTCTTGAGCAGGGCGCAGGGCTGGCGCACGATGACCACAAACAGGTCCTCGGCCTCATAGGCCTCCTTCACCACGGCGGCGGTGGCCTTCAGGTCATAGGAGTCCACGGTGCGCACGTTCTCCGGCTTCACGCCGCAGCCCAGCACCAGGGTCTTGATGTCCACGGCGGTGGTAACGTCCTTCATCAGGGTCACGCCGGTGACGGGGTTGTCCTGGTGGCCGGTCATGCCGGTGGTGCTGTTGTCCAGGATGAAGATGCTGGTCTTTGCGCCGTTATACACGGCGTTGATCAGGCCCGTAATGCCGGAGTGGAAGAAGGTGGAGTCGCCGATAAAGGAGAACACCTTCAGACCCCGCTGGGCAAAGCGCTCCACCCGCTCGAAGCCGTGACCGGCGGTGATGCTGCCGCCCATGTTGATCTGGGTGTGGGTCACGCTGAAGGGAGGGTTGATGTTCAGGGCATAGCAGCCGATGTCGCCGGTGGCCACGATCTTGCCGTTATACTTGCTGATCTCGTGATAGATGCCCCGGTGCGGACAGCCTGCGCAGAAGCTGGCCGGACGCACCGGCGCCTGAACGGGAGCCTCATAGGCGGCGCTGACGCCGGGCAGGCCCAGAGCCCGCCGGATGATGTCGGCGGAATACTCCAGATACAGGGGCAGAACCGCCTTGCCGGTGCACTCGATGCCCAGACCCCGGACATAGTCCTCGATAAACGGGTCCAGCTCCTCCAGAACATAGAGCTTGTCCACCTGGGCGGCAAACTCCCGGATCTTGCGGTCGGGCATGGGATAGGTGAAGCCCAGCTTCAGATAGGAAGCGCCATCGCCGAACACCTCCCGGGCATACTGATAGCAGATACCGGCGCAGATCACGCCGATCTTGGTGTCGTGCAGCTCCACGCGGTTCAGGTCCGTCTCGTTGGAGAACTCCTGCAGCCGCACCAGCCGCTCCTCCACGGTCTTGTGCTTGTTCCGGGCCAGGGCGGGGATGTTGGTGTTTTTCATGATGTCCCGCTCATAGTGCTTCACGGGAACCTCCACCCGGTCCTCCAGGGTGACGATGCTGCTGCCGTGGTTTACCCGGACGGTAGTGCGCAGCATGAAGGGGGTGTCGAACTGCTCGGACAGCTCAAAGGCCCGCTTGGTGAAGTCCTTGCACTCCTGGCTGTCGGCAGGCTCCAGCATGGGCATCTTCATGTGGGGGGCGAAATGACGGCTGTCGGGCTCGGTGCCGGAGCTGTTCATGCCGGGGTCGTCGGCGCAGACATATACCAGGCCGCCGGTGGCCCCGATATACACGGAGGGGAACACCGCGTCGGAGGCCACGTTCATACCGAAGTGCTTCATGGCCGCCATGGCCCGGGTATCCGGCCACCCGCTGCTGCCCCGCTATGGCCGCACCCACACCCTGAACCACAAGCGGGTGGCCCGCACCGTGGCCCAGGAGCTGCAGCCCTTCGCCAACGTGCTGGACCAGGCGGACTACCGCGCCGGGGTCATTGCCCGCTGCCTGGAGCAGGCCGGGCTCAGCGGCCAGGTGGACGCCATCGTCCTCACCGGCGGCGTCATCTATTCCCAGGCCTTCCGGCAGCTGCTGCTCTCCCGCATCTCCTATCTGGGCCGGGTGATCTGCAAGCCCGGCGAGGGGGAGATGGACAGCCTGGCCTATTACCTCAACGCCGTCCTCACCGGCGAGCTCCAGCCCAAGGAATATAACTGATTACATCATTACATATAAGAAAGGAACCTCCCGCTATGGAACAGATCCGCAATTTTGACCAGCTGCTGCAGGCAGCCCTGGCCCACGGCCGCAAGGGCATCGCCGTGGCCGCCCCCTATGACAAGAACACCCTGCTGGCCGTGAAGGACGCCCTGGCCTCCGGCCTGGCCGCCCCCCAGCTTTTCGGCGACGTGGAGCGCATGCTGCCCCTGCTGGAGCAGGTGCAGCTGGACGCCGGAGCGGTGGAGCTGACGGACGTCCGGGATACGGCCCAGGCCATCGACGCCGCCATTGAGTCCATCCGCAGCGGCGAAAACCAGATCCTCATGAAGGGCACCGTGTCCACCGGCACCCTGCTCAAGCATGCCCTGGACCGGACCCGGGGCCTGAACATCGGCCGCCTGGCCAGCCACCTGATCGTTCTGCAGATCCCCGGCCTGGACCGGCTGCTCATCAGCACCGACGGCGGCCTGAACATCGCCCCCACCCTGACGGAAAAGGCGGATATCCTCCGCAACGCCATCGACGTGGCCCGGGCCCTGGGCATCGAGACCCCCAAGGCCGCCTGCCTGGCCGCCGTGGAAACGGTGAACCCCAAGATGCAGGCCACCGTGGACGCCGCCTGCCTGTGCAAGATGGCGGACAGGGGGGCCTTCCCCGGGGCCGTGGTGGAGGGCCCCCTGGCCATGGACAACATCCTCTCCGCCGAGGCCGCCAGGAAAAAGGGCATCGACTCCCCGGTGCCCGGCCATGCCGACATCATCCTGGCCCCGTCCATCGAGGTGGCCAACACCTTCTCCAAGACCCTGAACTATCTGATGCACTCCTCCAACGCCGGCATCGTTATGGGAGCCGCCGCCCCCATCATCCTGCCCTCCCGGGCCAGCGACCCGGCGTCCAAGTATGCCTCCCTGGCCATGGGCGTGCTGCTGGCCAAGTAAAAATTCCGCAAAGACCCTCTCACAGACGCAGAGCACCCCCGGGGCGATGCCCCGGGGGTGCTCTGTATTTTTGTCCCGCTTTATCCCGGGTCTGTCCCGGGGGTGTCCCGCCCTGTTCCGGGACCGTCCGCGGAGGTTTTACAGCCGGACGCCGCTGTCCACCACCACGGCCCGGGCATAGGCCAGCTTCAGGTCGTGGCTCAGCTGCATGGGGGGCAGCTGCTGGCGGATGTGCTCCACCGGCACGCCGAACTGCCGGGACATCTCCTGATACCGGCGCTCCACGTCCTCATCCGTGACGCGGATATGCTCCAGCCGGGCGATCTCCGTCATGGCCAGCTCATACCGGGCGGACTCCAGGGCGTTCTCCCGGGCGTGGGCCCGCAGGTCCTCCTCGGTCATGCCGGCCATCTGCAAATAGTCGGACAGGGAGGCTCCCTGGCTCATCAGGCGGTTTTCCAGCTCCTGCAGAAGGCCCGTCAGCTGGCTTTCCACCATGGAATCCGGGACCCGGACCTCCATGCCGTCCAGCACTTGGCGCACCAGGGCGTCGGCGTAGGCGTCCCGGGCCTGGGCCTCCTTGCGCTGGAGGGCGGCGGACATGATGGCCTGGCGCAGGGCCGCCGCATCAGAAAAGCCCTGGGCCCGGGCAAATTCGTCGTTCAGCTCCGGCATACTGCGGCGGACGATGCGGTGGGCCTTCACCCGGAACACCGCCGCCTTCCCCGCCAGCTCCGGGGTGTACTGCTGGGGGAAGGTCACATGGATCTCCCGCTCCTCCTCCGGGCGGATCCCCGCCACCTGCTCCTCGAAGCCGTCGATGAACATGCCGCTGCCCAGCAGCAGGGGATAGTTCTCGGCCTTGCCGCCGTCGAAGGGCACGCCGTCCACGGAGCCGTCGAAGTCCAGGGTCACCTCGTCGCCCATGGCGGCCCGGTCCCGCTCCTCCTCCACCAGGTGGGCCTGGAGCCACTCGCTTTCGGCCTTGTCCACATCGTCGTTGGACAGCTCCGCCTGGGGCATGGGGGCGGCCAGACCCTTGTACTTGCCCAGCTTTACCTCCGGATACAGCTCCGCCAGGGCGGCGAAGGTGAAGCCCTCCGGCCCGATGTCCACGATGCGCAGCTCCGGCGCTCCGGCCACCAGGATCTCCTCCTGGCCGAAGGCCTCCACCAGGGCCCGGGGGAAGGTCTCGTTCACCGCCTCCTGATAAAACACGTCCGGGGCGTAGGCCTGCTCCAGGGCCTGACGGGTGGCCTTGCCGGGGGCGCAGCCGTCCACGGGGTACAGGTCCCGGTTGGCCTGATAGGCGTCGTCCAGGGCCTTCTGCCACTCCGGCTTCTCCACCCGGATGGTCAGCTCCACCCGGTTGTTGTCCTTGGTTTCTTTTTTCAGTATGGTCATGGGATATCCTCCAAATTTATGATCTTGTCCCCTATTATACCGGAAAAGCCCCGCCGCCGCAACCGTTTCCAATTGTAAAAAAACTGTGACATATATCACTTTCCCCTTTTCTTTTTCCGCGCATTATGGTATCATCTATTGCACTATCACTTTCGGAGGAATACCATGGAAACCGTTAAGAAATTCATCAAGGAACACCCGCATATGTGGTGGGGACTGTATCTGCCGGTGTACCTGACCATGTTTTTCATCATCGAGCATCTCATCACCGACAACTATTGGGCCACCCAGACGGCCATCGACGACTATATTCCCTTCTGCGAGTGGTTCATTTTCCCCTATGACGCCTGGGCCTTCCTGCTGGTGGCCATCGGCCTGTACCTGATCGTCAAGGACGGCGAGGGCTTCCGGCGGTATATGTGGACCATTATGATCACCTTCACCACCGCCACGGTGTTCTGTGCCCTGGTGCCCAACGGCCAGGACCTGCGCCCGGCGGTAATGGAGCACCACAACATCGCCGCCTGGCTGCTGCAGAACACCTATGCCCTGGACACCAACACCAACGTGTTCCCCAGCGTCCATGTGCTGGGGGTCATCGCGGCGGTGTCCGCCGTGTGGCACACGCCGGGTCTGCGGAAGTGGGGCTGGCGCGCGGGGTCCCTGGCCCTGGGCATCGTCATCATCGCCGCCACGCTGTTTGTCAAGCAGCACGCCTTTATTGACGTTCTGGCGGGCCTGTTTGTGGGGGCTTTGGGTGATATCATCGTGTACGTCGTCATCGGAAAGAAAAGAGACCGCCTGATGGCGGAAGGAAAGAGGCTGCGCTATGGAAGCTGTCAGAACGCCGATTCTTGAGGGGATCACCCTGGAGGAGCAGGAGCAGATGCGGGTGTGCTTCGGGGTGCGGGAGGAGCGCTTCCGGGCCGGAGAGACCGTGTATGACTTCGCCGAGGGGCGGAAGTATCTGGGCCTGATCGCCCGGGGCAGCGCCGTGATCCAGCGCATCGACCACCAGGGGGGCCGCACCATTCTGGAGCACCTGGAAAGCGGCGGCGTGTTCGGGGAGATGCTGATGTTCGAGAACGTGGCCGGAGACAGCATCACCGTAATCGCCGAGGAGCCGTGCCGGGTGTGGTTCATGCAGGACGAGCACATGACCCGCCGCTGCGAAAAGGCCTGCGCCCATCACAGCCGCCTGGTGGAGAATATGTTCCACATCATGACCGAAAAGGCCGCCGCCCTGTCCGAGCGGGTGGAGGTCCTCAGCCGCCGCAGCATCCGGGAGAAGCTGCTGTGCTATTTCGGCCTGCTGGCCGGACAGCGGCAGAAGCCCAGCTTCCAGCTGCCCTTCTCCCTCAGCGCCCTGGCGGACTATATCTCCGCCGACCGCAGCGCCATGATGCGGGAGTTGAAGAAGATGAAGGACGAGCACCTGGTGGAGGTGGCCGGGCGGCAGGTGACCCTGTGCACCCCGGCCCGGTAAGGGGCAGCGCAGCCTGTCGAAAAAAAACAGATATTTTGTAAATTAATGCTTGACATTTCTGGCAGTCATGCTATAATAAACAAGCATTCGATTTGAGGCTGATTTGCGAGTGTGCTGGAATAGGCAGACAGGCAAGCTTGAGGTGCTTGTGTTCGACTGGACGTGTGGGTTCAAGTCCCATCACTCGCACCACTTTCCTCTTTCGTCTGTGGGAAAAGAACTTCGGATATGCGCGAGTGGTGGAATTGGCAGACTCGCTAGATTCAGGTTCTAGTGCTCATTACG
>ENA-UOIW01000204-UOIW01000204.1-human-gut-metagenome-genome-assembly--contig:-P58-NODE-204-length-58953-cov-48.250110_pt1 | contig 58953 bp, 57 predicted proteins | sample MGYA00242334_ERZ723881 | MGnify/ENA metagenome assembly ERZ723881 | reverse complement strand
GACCTTCTTGCAGAAGAACCTGCTCCTGCTCCCGTAGCTAAGGCAGAACCTGCTCCTGCAGCAGATGATTTCAGCGACCTTCTTGCAGATGAGCCTGCTCCCGCTCCCGAAGCTAAGGCAGAACCTGCTCCTGCAGCAGATGATTTCAGCGACCTTCTTGCAGATGAGCCTGCTCCCGCTCCCGAAGCTAAGGCAGAACCTGCTCCTGCAGCCGATGATTTCAGCGATCTTCTTGCTGATGAACCTGCTCCCGCAGCTAAGACCGAACGGACTGCCGACCGCAGCGGCGATAAACCTAAGGAAAAGCTGAATGAAAGTCGTTCAATGGGTGTTGCCGGCAAGGAAGAAAAGGTGAACGATCCCTGGAAGGATCTCGAAGCACAGATGAATGGTATGTCTATTACTCCTCCCCCTGCACATAAACAGGCAGACGATGACGGAATGACATCTTCGTTTGACGATCCTGCCGCTCCCGCAACTTCCGCTAAGGAAGAAAAGATTGATATGTCCGATTATTCGTCCATGCTCGGCGGAATAAACGACAATATGACCACCAACACAGCCCAGTATGATCCTTCGTGGGATCTCAAGATGATGGAAGGTCTTAAAGACAATGACGATGACGACGACGAGATGAGCTCGGATAATGTGGGATTCTTCGACCTTTAATCAAAAGTAAATATCGTATGCCGGAAAGTGTATGCTTTCCGGCATAATAAATTCAATGCGAACAGGAGTACAAACTTGGAACTTAACACAAGCGAACTTAAAGAAAAGGCAAAAACGCTCAGAGCCGGTGACAAGATAGAGCTGAGCGGTACTGTATACACCGCTCGTGACGCCGCTCACAAGCGTATAAAACAGCTTATCGACGAAGGCGGAGAACTGCCCTTTGAAATAGACGGTGCGGCTATTTACTACGCAGGTCCTACCGGCACTAAAGAAGGCATGGCTATCGGCTCATGCGGCCCTACGACATCGGGCAGAATGGACCCCTACGCTCCCCTGCTGCTCGATATGGGGTTATCCGCAATGATAGGAAAGGGAGAACGCAAACCTGCCGTAGTAGACGCCATAAAACGCAACGGTGCGGTATACTTCTGTGCCATAGGCGGTGCAGGTGCACTTGCCTGTCAGTGCATAACCGAGTGTGAGGTAATAGCCTTTGAGGATCTTGGCTGTGAAAGTGTGAAAAAGCTGACTTTCGACAAATTCCCTCTTATCGTTGCAATCGACGCTGTCGGCGGCAACATTTTCGAAACAGGCAGAAAGCAGTACGCAGAGGTCTGATTAGCTGATTTTTATATAAAATATCACGGCGTTTTTCAAAAACGAAAAAAATCGAAAAAAATTTAAAAAAAGTGTTGACAAACGCAAAACGCTGTGATATAATATAAAAGTCGCTGATACAGAGTGACAAAACAGAAAGATATGGCGGTATAGCTCAGTTGGCTAGAGCACTTGGTTCATACCCAGGGTGTCGTTGGTTCAAATCCGACTGCCGCTACCATTTCTACGGCCCGTTGGTCAAGCGGTTAAGACATCGCCCTTTCACGGCGGAATCATGGGTTCGATTCCCGTACGGGTCACCACACTACGATACTCCTAAATGGCTTTACAGAGCCGTTTGGGAGTGTTTCTTTTTATACGGATTTTGGTCTTGGTCTTTATTTGGTCTTTATTGCAAAGCAACAAGGTTCTCGTTGCTGTTCAAAATCTTTGATTTCGTTAACAGCAGAGGTTCTTATTTTGAATTTATGGTCTTTAAGCAGGGAATTCGGCTTTTTCGCCGCCCTGCTTTTCTTTTTTGTCAAAGATAAGTGCGTCGGCGATTGCCCGGCTCGTCCTTGCCTGTGCTTCTTGGAACATAAGACAGTAGATGTTCGTTGTCGTTGAAGCCTGCTAGTGTCACAAATCCCCCGATACTGCAACCACATCAACGCCCGCATTGATGAGCAGGCTTGCGTGTAAGTGCCTTAACGAGTGAATGTCGCAGAACCTTATGCTGTTCTTATCGCAAAACTCCTTGAACCGGAAGTAGGGAGTATTGTTGTTCATAGAGCTTCCGTCCCACTTGATGAACAGACGGTCGTAGTCCTGCCACTTGTCACCAATTCCGGCGCACTATTCGTCCTGTTCCTTTCTCAGCTCCCACAGCATTTCCATAACGTACTGCGGGTACTTCTGCGTTCTCTGGGACTTCTTTGTTTTCGTTGTGTCGGTATAGATACCTTTCTTTGCCGCCTGCACCCACCCGTACAGCGTTCCGTACGGTACCTTCAGTTCCTCGCCGGCTCGCTTTACCCCTATTTCCAGCGCCGGCTTTACTGACTGCTCATTGTAGCTCCTGTCGTATTTCTTCGCTTCTGACATGTCCTTCACCCTCCTGATTTTAGCATATTCTTTTGAGCGTGGGGTGTCAAGTTTTATTATACAACATCAAAAATTTTGAAAATTAACCAAATGGGTTATATTTGAACGTTGTATTAAGCAAAATAAAAGAATCAGCCGTCATAACGGAGAGCCACACCGATTACTCGGAAGCATCTACTCCGCTGGTAGCTGATTCTATTATTAGTTTATCACAACTTTTTGCAAATGTCAACTCCAGTGACAAAAGGTTTTTAAAATATGTGCCGGATAACTTCTTATCAGCAGAACAAATCGAAGCAAAGCGTGAAGCTCAGAAGATCGATTACAACAAGTACGGTAGATATGCTGAGGTGTTTGAAAATGACAAAAACGGTAGCGACAACAAATTCTCCCTCCTTGATGTTCTGGGGTCAAAGAGGCTTCGGCAAGACGAGCGTTAAGGTGGAGCAGGATTAGATAAAATTTATTAATTTAACTGAATATGAACAACCCGCACCATTATGAGGTGGGTGGTTTTTGCAGCCGTTTTCTTTGTTTAATGCTGCTCAAATTTTGGCTTTACTTTTTCTCCTTCTTAGCAGTATTGCAGTTACTGCCGCAGTACCGTACTTAAATTATAACACAAAGCCGCTATTTTTCAATGAAAAAAACTCTTTTCTCCCGAAAGAAGAAAAAACAGCAGCCCGAAAAAGAAAAAGCCGCACAAGGTCTTACCCCCTGTGCGGCTGAAACGCATTGAATGTATCAGTTTATTTGAGCAGTTTGTTTTCCACCCTGAAATAGTCCACGTCGACATAACCTCCCGTCTGCTTTGTCGGGAAGTTGAATATCGCATAACGGTATCCCATAAAATGCAGACCGTAATAATTCATTTGCAGCGTGTCTCCTATTTTTGTCCAGTTCTCGCCGTCGAGGCTGTAATAGAAATACGCCTTGTCCGTTGCGTTTTTGAAATCGCAGTCGACCCGCAGATAAACTTCGTTTTCCGTTATTTCGACCCTTTCCGTTTCAAATTCCTTTTCAACGTCGTCGTTATCGTCATACCAAACCGTTACGATATATTTTTTCCCGTCCTCGATTTTTACGGCGACATAACCGTATTTCTCCGCGAAGGCGGCAAACCCCGCAACATCGCCCTCTTTCATTTCTGAAACGTCGAGCTTTATATATGCGCCGCATTCCGGTCCGAAGGTTCGCTGCGAAATGGTGTTTCTCGCATTGGCAACTGTGCCGCAGACATTGACCGTTCTCAGCCTCAGATAGCCTTCCCTCTCGGTGAGCGACCAGAGGCGGTTGTCGGGATTGTGGTTCCATTGCCATTCCAACCCGAGGTTAGAGCCGTTATAATCGCTCTCGCCCGCTTCCTCGGGCGTGTCGGCAAAGCTGTGATAGGATCTCACTATCTGTGAGTTGATAAATTCGTCGCTTGTGACGATGCCCTTTTTCTCGTGACCCGCGATAGGAATCTTGTCGGTCGTTGGCACCTTTCCCTTAACTCCGACTACCGGCCAGCCATCCTCCCATGTCATGGTCGACACAACGGGAGTCCTGCCCACCGCTCCGTGATCCTGAAATACAAAGCAATACCAGTTGCCGTCCTTATCGTCGACGATACCGCCCTGTGCGGCACCATCATTTCTGAAGCCCATATTATCTCTGATTATCACTTTCCTTTCCCACTCGCCGTCGAGCGCTTCGCTTCTGTAACAAAGCTGCGTTCTTTTGCTATTAGGTGGCCATGTTATGATAAAAATATAGTAATATCCGTTCAGCTTATAGACGTGAGAACCCTCGGCAAGGCAGCCCTTGACAAGTCCCGCGTTGTTGATGAGTTTTCTCTTGGTTCCGGGCTTGACCGCACTCAGATCCTTTTCCAGTTCAACGCACCATATCTCTCCGCCGCCGTAGATAAGATACACCTTGCCGTCGTCGTCGAACAAAAGACTCATATCATGGAAGCACTCGTCATACACGAACCTGTCCCATTTTCCGTTTTCTATATCGTCGGTATGATAGATATAAGTTTTTCCGGTGGAGAAGGAAGTGAAGCCGGCGTAATACACACCGTTGTTATATCTGAGGGTAGTCGCCCACTGACCCTTGCCGTAATTGTTTTCCCCGTTTCTTAAGGCAAGTTTATCACTGTCCTCCAGTGTATCAAAAACGTAATTTACTATTTCCCAGTTTACAAGGTCGTAGGATTTCATTACGGGACAACCCGGAGACAGGTGCATGGTCGTCGAAACCATATAAAACGCGTCGTCAACGCGGATTATATCAATATCGGGCACGTCGGCGAAAATAACGGGATTTGTGTAGTTTCCCTTGCCGTCGTCGGTTGAAGTTATCGTGGATTTTATGATATCCTTATCAAGCACTTTGGGGTCCTCCTCTTTTCCGGGCTCGGTGGTGACGCTCGGTAGCGGATTCGACGTTGATGTCGACGTCGTCGTCGACATCGGCGTCGACGTCACGGAGCTCGTGCCAACTTCCGCCGTGCATGCCGTCAGCGTCAATACCGCCGTCAGCGCCGCTGCGAACCTAACAAGTTTTTTCATTTTTCCCTCCTTATTTTCCGTTGCCTCCGTCAGCTGTCAAGCTCAAGACCGCTTACGGTGACATTGTAGGTGATGGATGTGAACGGCGTCTCTTCGCCGTTTACTTTAAGCGCCAGACGATAGTTTGTCCATGTTATGTCTGTTTTCGCTGCGAATATTCCACATTCCTCCGTGCCGTAAATCAGCGATCCGACCTCGGAGCCGCCCCAGCCGTTTTCAAGCCCGTTTTCCGACGAGCTTGTGGGATCGAGTTCCTTATTTACGGGAACTTCAACATCTCCGTTTTCGGTTGCCAGCGTCAGCGATCTCACAAGCACCTTATACTTCGCATTGGTATCGGTATTAATAAACCCGAGGTTGACTATGGCGCTGTCCTTTTCAAAAGAAGAGGATTTTATGGAATAGTCCCCGTCCTTCGGAATGTCGAGCATCGCAGAGGGGCTCGGTCCGGGCTCGGTCTGTCCCGATATTACCAGCGTCTTGTAGGGTATTTCGGTGGAGGCTATGCTCTCTTCAGGACGAAGCTGCTCGTCGCCCTTCGAAAACCTCCACGACTTAAGCTCTATATCGGAGCCGGAAAATACGAAATAAATGTCATGATTTCTTCCGTCAAACTGCGCAAAGCTGTCCGAGCGTATTTTGGTATAATCCGCGCAGTCGAACTCGACGAACGCAGCGGCTTTGGAGGAGATATCGTCAAGACGAACCTCTATTCTTCCCTTGCCCTTGACCTCAGCGATAAACTCTGATGCCCCATAGCCGAAGTCTGCTCCTCTTACATATATCCACGCGCCGTTGGCGGTGCTTTTTGCGGCAGGATCATTTACCTTGTCGTATCCGATATCCGCACTGGTGAACATCAGCGCGCCGCTGTTATTGGTATAGGGGTCGACCAGCTTTATCTGCGCTACGCCCTTCTTGCTTGCCGCAGTTATGGGGATATTGCCCGTCGCCTTGTCCATGGGCAGATAGTCTGCCATCATACTGCGGAAGCCCGCTTTTCCTCCCATAAGCTCCTCCAGAAGAAGCGTATGGTGAATGATGTAGTTTACGCCCTTATATTCAATGAAATGAGTGTGGTTGTTAGCCCAGCGAAGTCCTGAGGCCCCGTCGGCGTTCTCTCCCGCATTATAGAAATAGGGTCCTCTGCATTCCCAACTATCCGCGTCGAGAGGGGTCTTGGTAGTCATATACGCCATGCTGCACGCGGGCGGAACGTCGATCCCCTCGTACTCCTTCCAGCCGGTCTTGTGATCCTGCCAGTCGGTGCAGTATGTATAGTAATATACTCCGTCGATATAGTTCAGCTCGCTCGCCTCAAAAAAGTAGGGAGCGTCAATGGAAACAAATTCGCTGTCAAAGGAAAGCATATCCTTTCCCAGCTTTGCTATCTTCGGGATCTTGCTGTGCATAGTGTTGCCGTCCGCCGGTGTGCCTCCGCCGAAGGCGAGCCAGCCTACGCCATTTTCGTCAATGCACACGCCCGGATCAAAGGGTGCGGGGCAATTCTCCAGCCCAGGCATATTCTGATAAACCAGAGGCTCGCCGAGCGGATCGGTCCACGGTCCCACAGGGTCGGTGGAGGTTATCACGCCCACGCCAGAGCCGCCGTTTGAGAAGTAAAGGTAAAAATGCGTAAGTCCGTCGTCTTCAACGCGGGAAACTATCGACGGTGCCCACGAGTTATATATCCACGGTGCGATCTCTCCGACCTCTATCCTGCCGTGATATATCCAGTTTACCATATCGTCGGTGGAAAATACCACAAGCGATTTGATATAGGCGTAGTCGTTCTTTGTTCCCTCTTCCGCCTGCTGTTGGTCGTTCGTGCCGTAAACGTAAAGCCTTCCGTTATATTCCACCGCGGTGGGATCGGCGCAGAATATGTTCGGCGAGATGGGATTTGCGTTCATCTCGTTCTTATAAACGTTACCGCTTACGCTGTCGATAATTATGCCGTTGTTCAGACTGTCCATAATTTTCTCCTCTGATACCGTGCCGCTTTCATTCGTTTCGGAATTCGAAGCGCTGGAAACGTCTGCGGTTCCGGAGTTGCCGGAAGCGTTGGGCTCGGAGCTCCCGCTGCTTGTTTCGCCGCCGTTCGAGCAGCCCACCGTCATAAACAGGGCCGCCGCGCACAAAATAGCCGCGAATTTACTTGTGATCTTCATCGTTAAAACCTCCGTTTTGTTTCTCGTGTCCAAAGACACCTTTAAGTTTATTATACCAATAAACAACACAAAGTCAACAGGCGATATCTGTTTTGTCCACCTTTTAATCATAATATGCACCTTTTCGGTTGACATAACCGCATGAACGTGAATAAGTTATAATTTATACGAAAGCTTGTTTCCGGCATACTCTGTCGCCGAACGCGTCAAAAATCCTTCCCCGTCAGCGGCAGAATTTACCGCAGAACAGAGTTGAGCGGCTGCGGGAACGGGCTTTTTATGAATGCGTGAAAGGACGAACGAAATGTCAAGAAATAATTGCCGTAATAACCGCAAGAGCCGACGACCGCACCCAGAAGGATATCATATACGGAATAGCCGAGGCGGCATTTGCCGCGGATACGGACGTGGTGGTGTTTTCAAACATTTATAATCACCGGATAAGGGACTAATTTCTCAATTTTGAAAATGTCATATACGATTTTTTTGATCCGAGCGGCTTTGACGGAGTTATTGTCACTGCGGAAGCGTTTCTGGACATTTCCACCACAAAACCTCGCAGAGAGATCTGCGAGGTTTTTGTTTTATGTATTTTGTCGCTTTTGTCTCCTAAAACGTATGGCGGTTTTCCGCAAGCCATGCAAGGCAAGGTAAAATCCACTTTCAGCAGATTTTATATCTGAGGTTATCATATCACAAATTAGTATTGCTCCGCATTTTCTGTTCAATTTCCTTACGTCACCACTTATGTTTATCAATTACTTTGCAGTTTAATCTGCGAAATAACTTGTTGCTATGCAAAAAATCCACCGACCTTAAAAGTCAGTGGATTTTAATACTCTCTTCAAAAAATCTGATAAGGGTATCCATAACTCCGCCTGCCGCCTGAATACTGCCAATCATCAAGAGATCGGAGTTAAGCGATGAATAATCAATATCATAACCGGCATTTCTAATAAGCAATGCAAAGAAAACTCTCTCCGTTCTGCCATTACCCTCTCTGAACGGATGAAGTATATTCAACAAATGATATAAATCAGCTATTTCGGCTATAAACTTATTTTTTGATAAGCCCACAAAATAATTCATACTTTTCAGCCGAGAAAAAATCAAGCAACCAAGTTCGTCAATCTTTTCCGGATCAGTGAAAACGGTTGAAGTTTTTGATAAAGCTATCGTTCTTGTTTGCCCTGCCCATTCATACAAATCTTCAAATAAAATTCTATGCAATTCTTTATAACTTTCAAAGTTGAAATCAGTAATCTGTTTTTCTTTAATAATACTTGCCGCTTTGTATGATGTTATCAATGCCTCAGTACTGTTCAACTCATTTTCATCAGTAATCCCTAATTTGTTAATCAAAGTTGTAGTGCCGGTGTAACAATCGACATTTGTGATGTTCAGATTATATGCCATATTCAACCATTCTTCTTATTAAGCTCTTTTATAGCTTTATCCAATGTTATTTCTTTTTTCATCAGTTTCATGATAAGTTCCCTGTGTTTTTCGGTTATCGTAAAACCCTCCATTTCTGTGGAAGCAATTGCGTTATCTACAGCACGTTCAATCGTCATAACAGTTATAATAATCACCCCGTTTCATTTTTATTATATTATACTCCTGTTTGCCGATAAAATCAATGCTTATCCCCCGCAATTTCAATTTAAAATGATATTTGTTTCTTTATTGCAATGAAAATTTGACATACCAATATCAAAAATCGGAATGCCCGTAAATATTGACATACCCATAAAAAAGTGATATAAATTAGTTGTAAAAGCAGATAATAATGTCTGTATTTTATATCATTCTACGGAGGTGTTTCAATTATGATGGGAAGACTGAGAGCGATGCGTGAGCCGCTCAAATATGTACAGGGCAGAGATGCACTGCTTAAATTTCATGAAGAAATGGGTTATATGGGCAAGCGCTGGCTGTTTGTATGCTCAAACAGCGGTTACAAGGCCTGCCACGATAAAATAGAAAAGAGCTTTGAAGGGCTTGATGACTACAGACGTTACGAGATATTCGGCGGAATATCCAGCAACGGCGAAATAAATAAGATGAAGGCTATCGTAGAGCAAGACAACATTGATACAGTCGTAGCCGTAGGCGGCGGCAGTGCCGTTGATACAGCAAAGGCTACCGCATACTACAGCGGAAAGCACATTGTAATCGTGCCTACAGTTGCGGCTACGGACGCTCCCTGCACGGGACTTTCAGTAATTTACAACGATGACCACAGCTTCGATAAATATCTGTTCTACCCCACAAATCCCGACGCTGTAATGGTCGATACGACCGTTATCGCAAATGCGCCCGTCAAGTTCCTTATTGCCGGTATGGGCGATGCGCTCGGCACATATTTCGAGGGTCGTGCTTCTATCCGCACCGAATCCGCAAGCCTTGAGGGTACGGGCATCACAAGAGCGGGTCAGGCACTTGCTCGTCTTTGCTATGACACGCTCCGTGAATACGGCAAGCAGGCTATCGAGGCTTGCAAGGTTCACGCAGTTACTCCCGCACTTGAAAATATCGTTGAAGCTAACGTTTACCTTTCAGGTGTCGGCGCCGATAACGTAAACTGTGCCGCCGCTCACTCATTCTACAACGGAGTTACTTCTCTCGGCATAAAGCACGCAGATCACGGCTGCTGCGTTGCACTCGGCACGCTTGTACAGCTTGTGCTTGAGGGTGCGCCTAAAGAGGAATTCAAGGAAGTTCAGGACTTCTGTCTTGAGGTCGGTCTTCCCGTAACGCTTGAAGAAATCGGCGTTACAACTCCTGAACAGGTAAAGACTATTTCCGAGAACGCTTGTATCCCCGGCGAAACTATCCACAACCTCGCAGGCGATGTACAGCCCGTTGAGTTGTATGACGCTATTATGCAGGCTGACGCTATGGGTAAGATTGCACTCGGCAAATAAGCATAACAAATAATAAAAACACCGGACCTTTAGCACTGTGCGAAAAGGTCCGGTGTTTTGTTTTGCTGAGCATACCGACAATGGCTTTATAGCTTTTCAAAGATTTTAATATCGGCATAAAACAAAACCGCATCAGAACGATGCGGTTTTAATGTGGGAGGACTATAAAAAAGATTTTTTAGCCTTTTTAGGTTGGTATTTGTACCTTTACAAAAAATCTTGAACTTTCAAGGTTAAGGGCGGAGGTGAGCCGCTGTCATTCGGTCAGCGGCTGCACCGATTTGAGACCGCCTTTGAATATTACTGTGACCTGTTCTTTTGAGTCGACCACTATGCATTCGAGCAGTTGGCGGACGATTTGGTCATCGTATTCCATCGGACGGTTCTTTATGCCGTCCAATATCGTATAGATATCATCGAGTCGGGATTTTGCGTTTTCACGCCGTTGCTCAGCGTCGGCTATGTTGTCGAGCTGCTGTTGCAGACGGCTTTTTTCGTTCATGAGCCGAGTTGCGGTTTCCTCGTCAAAGGCTTCCACTGTTTCTGTGGATACTCGATCAAGCATTTTTCTGAACTCTGCGTCAATTTCGGCAATCCGCACCTGAAGCTCAATGCTGTTATCCTCGCTTCTTTCGCCCTCCAAGCCCATGCCGATGTGCAGCTTCAGTGTTCGCAGCACCTCGGTGTTTTGGTTGGCGGTTTCCATGATTGCCGTCATAACAGCCTTTTGCAATATGCTTTCTTCTATGGTCGGCGAGTTGTGGCAGTATTTCTTGCCGTAGTCAAGACGATTTATACATCGCCATACAATTTTCTTTTTGCCGCCTGCCGTCCAAGTGCATCGGCGATAGGGCGTCTTGCATTCTCCGCAGACCAGAAGCTCCGTCAAGGCGTACTTGCTTGAGTATTTGCCCTGCTCGGTGGTCGTACCTTTCTGCTTGACCTTGCGTTTGCCGGAGCGCCGTGCGAGCTCCTCCTGAACCCTGCCGAAGGTAGCCGAGTCGATAATGGCAGGGTGACTATTCTCTACATAGTATTTCGGGCGTTCGCCGTTATTTACTCTGACCTTTTTGCTGATGCAGTCGGTGATGTAGGTCTTGTTGATGATGGCATCGCCCTTGTACTTTTCGTTGGAGAGAATGGACTGTATCGTGGAGAGCTGCCATACCTCTTTCCCCGTTGGGCTTGAGATACCTTTTTCCTCGAGCAGCTCGGCAATCCCTTTGAGGCTGTCGCCTGCAAGGAAGCGGTCATATATAAGGCGGATCGTTTCGGCTTCTTCGGGGACGATTTTGGGCTGTCCGTCCTCGCCCTTGCGGTAGCCGAGGAAGTTCTTATATTGGAATATAACATTGCCTTGCTTGGCACTTTGTGCTTTGCCCCATTTGACATTGGCACTGATGTTCTCTGATTCGCTTTGGGCTATTGAGCCATAGATGGTGATGTAAAATTCTGAGGCGGGATCGATGCTGTGAATGCCTTGTTCCTCGAAGTAGACATCTACATTGATCTCTCGGAGCTTCCTCGTTATCTTGATAACATCGAGGGTGTTTCGGGCGAATCGGCTGATGGATTTTACGATAATCATATCAATCTTGTCCCTGTAGCAGAGACGGAGCATTTTATTGAATTCGTCACGCTTTTTCATGCTTGTTCCCGTAATGCCCTTGTCAGCGTAGATGCCTTCAAGCGTCCATCCGTTTTCCGAATTGATGCGCTCGGTGTAGTGTTCCACCTGATTCTCATAACTGTTGAGTTGTTCCTCTTGCTTCGTGGAAACTCGGCAATATGCTGCGACACGCAGGACTCGGTAATGGTTTTTGATGCTCTCCCTGACCGATATGGTCGGTTCGATTACACGCACCACTTTCTGTGGAGCGACCGCTGTCTGTTGCATGGATTATCTCCTTTCGTATAATCTGACCGTTCAGCAGTATGAGTTCTGCTGTTTTGTCGGGGTGTAGGCGTATTTCGCTGACCGTGCGGTTCAGCCGTTCGGTAATATCCGCCGTGCTGTCAAGTTCGGTTTTCAGTCTTTGTACGGCACAGCACTCATTGCCAAGCTCTCTGTATTTTTGACTTAGGCACTCTGTTATTTTGTTTCGCAGGATAGCCTTGTCTATTTCAGCAGCATCAAGCATTCGGCTGATTTCGTTGTTCAACCGTATTACCTCAGTGCTTGGCTCATAGGGCTTTTCGGCAGGCAGTGTGATGCTGTAGGCTGTTACCGTGCCGAGAAGGTCGGAGAGTGCGGTCAGCAATTCAGCGTCGGATATTTCTATCCGCAGACGGCAGTCCTTGTTTTCACAAGTCCAACGCTCTTGGCATTTGCATCGACTGTCATGTCTGCGTCGCATTAGGCTTCCGCAGATCGGGCATCGGACGGGAACGGTCAGCCTGAATATCTCTTGTGCCTTATCCGTATCCTTTTGGGTGTTACGACTGTGCTTTGTCTTTTGTATTTTCTCATAAGTCGCTTGCTCGATAATCTGCGGATATACCTCTGTGCCAAGATACCGTGGGTTATCAATGAGGTGCTTGAGCCGTCCTTTGTTCCAACCGATAACGCCGCTTGCGTATTCGATTTTTTCTCTGTTTAACTGCTCGGCAATGGTTAACATCGAATCGCCGTTAAGGTATGCGGAGAATATTCGTTTCAGCACCTTGCTTTCTTTTGACTCTATTGCAATTATGCCGTTTTTATAGCAGTATCCGTAAGGCAGTGTTCTGTTGCTCATGCCGTTTTGCACCGTCCTTTCTTTGGGATTTTCTCGGTCAGTGCAATATCACCGAGGAGCTTGAAGGTAAGCTGTTCACTGTTGTCCACCGTGATGTTCTCAATAATTTCGTCAAACAGCCCGTTGTCAAACTTGGCGGTCGGCTCATATTCTTCGAGTATGCCGTTTAAGTCTTTGATGGCGGCGAGCCGTTGGTCATCCTCATCCTCAGTGAGCTTTTGTCGCCGTTCTATGCGTAGCTCGGTGAGGCGGTTGCCGATTTCCGAAGTCTGCATGGCATACTCGACAGCGGTCAATGCACCGCTTGTATGCAACCGTGCAATGATATGATTCTTTGCACCGAGGTCGGCGATCTCCTTGTCTACCTGCCGTATGCGTTCCTGATTTCGACTTGTACGGTCCTGCATGAGTTCCATTTGGTGAATCAGCGTACCAAGCAGTTCGTTTCGGTAAGTTTTCAGCTTGATAACCATATCGGTAAAGATTTCGTACACAGCTTCCTCTCGCACATGGCGGTGCTGACAGTCAGTCGCACCCGATGATCGGCAGGTGCAGATCCACTGGGCTGTTCCATTTACAACCTGATGGCGGAATGCTCTGCCGCATTCGGGGCAGCGTAGCTTTCCCGATAGCGGATACATCTTTCGCTTGCATTTTTCTGTCTGCCGTGAGTGCAGCAGGTTCTGTGCTGCATGAAAGGTTTCTCGACTGACGATTGGCGGATTGCTGTTCTCCACATAGTATTGCGGCAGCCGACCGTCATTTTTCACTTTCCGAAACGGCAGGGTTTCGGTGGTATAACTTTTTTGCAGGAGCGCATCTCCCATGTAGCGTTCATTGTTCAATATATAAATGATTGAAGTCGGCAGCCATTTTTCATGACCATGCCGTCTTGGTACACCGTCCTCATTAAGTATTTTTGAAATGGCAGGCGTACCGTATCCCTGTAGGTACAGGTCAAATATTCTTCGTATGACCGCAGCCTCCGTTTCGTTGACGGTCATCTGTCCGTCTTTGAGGTCAAAACCGTAAGCCGGAGCGCAGCAGTTAAATTCGCCGGATTCCATTCTCTTTTTATAACTCCACCGCATATTCTGCGATATGGACACGCTTTCCTGTTGGGCAACCATGCCGGGGAAGGTAGCGAACATCTCGCTGTTCATCGACTTGGTATCAAGACCCTGTTCCTCGAAATATACACTGACTTCCATTTGCTCAAGCGCTCGGAGCGCCGTCAGCATTTCCTCGGTGTTTCTGGCGAAGCGTGACATGGATTTTACGATGATGCGGTCTATCAGACCTTTTTTGCAGTCCCGCAGCATTCGGCGGAAGTCATCACGCTTTTCCATGCTTGTGCCTGTTATACCTTCGTCCGCATAAATGTCTACGAATTTGTATTAGGGATGCCGTTTACAATATTCGGAGTAGTATTTGATTTGTGCGGCGAAGGAGTGAAGCTGGTCGCTTGAGTCGCTCGATACTCGGCAGTAAGCCGCAAGCCGTATTTGTGGCGGCGTTGGTTTTTGCCGTGTGATTTCGGTTATCGTTTTCATTTACTCTTTCTCCTTTCCGCAAGGGGCTGCCTTGCTGATTTGCCTTTTGGCAACACACACAATACCACAGGAGTTCGAATACATCCAGCAATATTTTTCGGAATTTTGGGAATTAAGATTTCAGACACAAACTACCTCGGTGTCGTAGTATTCCGCACTGATTCGGGTAATTTTTTCGTACTCGTCCTGGGTTACCAGATTCATATCAAGCAGCATTCGTAAAAGGTTTATGCCGTAGGCAAATGATGCATTGTTGATGTCGGTTCTTTTATCCATTGAGCAGTCCCTCCAAGTATTTGATGCCGAGACTCACTACAATGGCACGGTCAACTGCGGCGAGGGTCTTGCTGTCGAGCCTGCCGATATACTCGCCGAGCCGTGCTTTGTCTATCGTTCGGATTTGTTCGAGCAGGACGGTGGATTCGGTTTTGAGACCGTTTGCCGTAACTGTCACATGGGTAGGCAGAACTGTTTTTGTCTTTCTGCTTGTAATCGCCGCCACGATGGTGGTGGGGCTATGCTTATTGCCTGTATTATTCTGTAAAATCAAAATAGGGCGAATTCCGCCTTGCTCACTGCCGAAGCCTGCGCCGAAGTCGGCGGAATAGATTTCGCCTCGTTTAATCTCTTTCATAGTTAGCCTCCGTTTAAGTAAAAGGCGGCCGAGTGCTTTTGGGCAAACGACCGCCTTGGTATTTGTATCAATCGTTCTTGGTTCTGTCCGTATTTGTCCACGACGCCCCGAACAAGGGAACACATCCTCCGGTCATGCATTTGACCTCATTGGAATCCCACCACTCCCAGGATCTCTGCGAGGCGCCCTCATTGGTTGCGACGGCTCACGGCGCTTTTCGTGCCGCTTCAACGCTCGGCCTGTGACTGGACGCAAGTATCATTATTGCTTCTGCTTTTTATGGCCTTCGGTGCGGATGCGCCGCACCGTCCGACTCAAAAGGTCGTGTGGCTTATCGGTTTCGCCGACGGCAGAAGGAAGGTAAAGGATGCGCTGTACTATTCGGTTTTCAAAGAACGGGCGGAGGCTATAGAGAAAGCCCCCTCACTTTCCATGCCGAAAAGTTGAGGGGGCTACAACCAAGTTTTTTAATTTTCTAAAAGATTTTTGAGCTTTGCTCTGATTTTGGCGATCCGCTTGCTGATTGCCTGTTGTGATACGCCGTAAATCTCGGCAAGGTCTGTGCCTGAAATGCCGGCGTAATAGTGGCGGTAGATGAGGAGCTGTTCCTCATCGGTCAGCGTGAGGATGGCTTTCCTGAGCTTGTTCGTCATAATGCTTTCCACTACGGTGTCGCATACATCCGGCTGCTCGGCAATGAGGATGTCCTCGCCGCTGAATTCATCGGTGGTCAGCATATCGTAGGAGAAGTCGCCATTGTCCGCAGAGCGTTCGTCCAGATATTTCTGTCGGCGCTTTGCTCGGTAGAATTCCATGTAATCCTCTTTGGATACCTCCATAAGCCTGCCGTAGAGAGGCAGGAACAGCTTGTCCGCATATAACGGGCAGATTTGCTCACGGCGACGGAATTCCTCATAGGTCAGTTCCGTGTACCCGCCGTTTTCTATGATATAAACCGCTTTGGGTTGTTTTTTCAAGTTTATGTACCTCCGTTCAATCGTTTTTTGTTTGGTCAAAAACGATTGATACGGAGGGCTTCGACAGCCTACCGCAAAATTTGACAGTACGCTGCCGTTTATACAAACGCAGAAAGCCAAGCCAATTTGAAATTCCGAAATAACAGATTTATTGTTGGTTTTTTGCAGATATCGTATGGAATTCTGTTGACCGCAGAGGTCAAAAAAATATAGGTGTCTGTGTGTTTGCGCAAAGACAGCCTTTGCTATTTCAACACCTGTATCTTTCCTATGTTCTTTTTCATGTTATCACCTTGTCGCCGAAGGACGGCAGGGCGGCCGCCCTTTACGGCAAAGATCCGTATGGTATGTCCTCTGAAAGCACTGCACTGTACATCGGTATCACCTCCTTGCCGGAATATTTTGCCGAACCGTTTGTTTTGCTGCTGGAAACGGCTGATTTTTGTCGAAGGCATAAAGAAAGAGCGCCCAGCAAGTTTTTTACTTGCTGAGCGCTCTTGAAACTGTGCCGGAGATTGCCGTCCGGTCGGCTATTCTCTTTTCAGGCGGCATATCGCCGTCACCGTCCTTTCATGACCGCATGGGTCTTATTTTTCTGTTCTGTTCAGTATGTACTTCTCGCCTTGGGTCGTCGTACCCTTGCCTGCGGTCAGCTCAAGCCCCGTATCGATATATGCCACCTCGTACTCGCAGTCGGTCAGTGCCTCGGCTTCGAAATCGATAGAGAGCGTCCTGCCGGACAGCGTAAAACGGAATCTATACGGTGCGCCGGAAAGCCGCAACTCTCCGCTGCCGTCCTCACGGAAGGTATAAACGCAGCTCTTGTCGGACATTGCAAAGCTGCCGTAGATGCTCTCGTTACGAGGGCTGCCCTCGGTGCGGCCGCAGCCTCGGCACAGCAGCACGATGCCCGCTATGAGCAGCACCGCCGCAAGGCCGCAGGCGGTAAGGAAGAGCGTCCTTCTCCGCTTTTGCTTTTTGATGGCCGCACGGCGCAGCTTACGCCTGCGGAGTATTTCCGCCTCGGTCATGGGTCTTGTCTGCGGCGGTATTCTGTTATCCTGCATTACTTCACCTTACTTTACTTCAATATTCTGACCTCGTCCAGGAAATCGAACAGCATCGGCAGACCGGTGCCGATGGGCGTCTCATCTTCCCACAGACACATCTCGCCGGTCAGCGTGACGCCGGGCTTGGTCATGCGAAAGAGGAAAAATCTGCCCGTAGCGGCGCGCTTCCTATGGAGCAGGGACACCTCTCCGTCCCCGTTCGGCCGTGGATACACGGTCAGACTGTAGGCGTCGCTTGCCGCCTTACGATCATACTCCTGCATATCCGACTCGAAGTAATATCGTGAACGCCCGTCCTCACGGGAAATGAACAGCAGCTCCATGCCGTCGGTGGTGCGGCGGTCACAGCTGTAGGTATACCCTTCTTGTAGGGGCAGCAGCAGGCCACTGAAGGGAATTCTCTCTGAAATAGTCATGGCTATCTCCTTTATCTTATCGTAGTGTCCTGTAGTCCTTCCGAAAAGTGGCAACGCCGTGGTTGCCACCTTTCGGAAAGGGACTTGCTGCCAAGCCCGCTTTCAGGAAAATAGGCGGTGGCGGAATGATCCGTCACCGCCTATTGTGTTTAGGTTATTTCGATTTCGGAAGCGTCGGCTTATTCAGCCTCGGATTCCTTTCTCTTTTTGCCGTTTATGCCCAGCAGGGTCAGAACGCCGCCGCTGACGAACAGAGCAGCCAGCCAACCGATGAGGTTGCTACTGTCACCGGTCTGAGGAGACTTGGTAGAGTCGTCCTTTCCGGGCTTGTCGGTGTTATTATCACCGCTGCCTGTATTGCCGGTGTTGCCGCCGTCGGGGAGCTTGTCGATGACCGTATTCTCGCTGCGCTTAGCGCCGCAAACGGTGCATGCCTCGTGCTTGATGCCGGTGGCCTCCTTGGTAGCGGCCTTGTCGATCACCCACTGGAAGCTGTGTGCTGCCGTGTCGGCCTTGTCGCCGCACGCGCACTCGTGCCAGTGGTTGGTGCCGTCATACTTCCAATCCGTGCCATAGCTGTGGGTATGAGTGCTGCCTGTTGCGGGGATCGTTGCGGTTTCAAGAACCTTCTTGCAGACGGTGCATTCCTTATGCTTAGAGCCGTCGGCGGTTTCGGTAGCTGCCGTGTCAACGATCCACTCGCTGGCGCTGTGAGCTGCAATGTCGGCCTTATCGCCGCACGCACACTCATGCCAGTGGTTGTTGTCATCATACTTCCAATCCGTGCCGTAGCTGTGGGTATGGCTGGGAGGCGCATCCTTATAGGTGGCCTCAATCTTCACAGCACTTGCGGGCATGGTGAAGGTGGTGGTTGCCTTGGTGGCGTCTGCCAGGGTGACATTGCCCTCCAGCACGACCCACTTGTCAAAGACCTTGCCGGTCTCCGGTGCGTCCGCCGTAATGGTCACAACGGTGTTCTGCTCGATCTTGTCGGTGATGGGGGTGCCTGCGGCAACGGAGGCCGTGCCCTTGATAACCGTGAGCGTATACGCCTCTACGGGATTCTCGGCGAACTCCGCCTCGATCGTTACATCGTTTGCGGGCATGGTGAAGGTGGTGGTGGCGCTGGTCTCGTTAGCCAGTGTTACGCCGCCTGCCTTAACGACCCACTTGACGAAGTGCTTACCGCCAGGAGCCTGTGCCGTAACGGTGACCTCAACGCCCTCCATGGCGCGGGTGATGGTGGTGCCTGCGGCAACGGTTGCCGTGCCGCCGGTGACGGTAACGGCATAATCCCGCAGGGCGGGGATCTCGGTGTTCTCGTTGCGCTTAGCATGGCAGCCGGTGCATTCCTCGTGCTGCTTGCCGGGCTGATTCAGCGCCGCCTCCTGATCCACTACCCATACCCAGGTATGCTCGGCGGTTTCAGTGTAGGTGGAGCCGTCCGTCATCTTGCAGACGGTGCAGTGGCGGCTGTGTGTGCCGTCTCCGTTGTCCGTCCAAGCCGAGAACTCATGAGCCTGAATGTTGTAGCCGTCGCCTGCCTTGCACTCCTGATAGTGATTGCCGGGATCCAGATACAGGTACGGCTGACCGGAGTAGTCATGCTGGTGGTCGACCGTAACAGTGCAGGTAGCCTTCTTATCGCCGCAGGAGACTGTGATAGTTGCCGTGCCCTGTGCCTTAGCGGTTACCTTGCCGGTGCTGTCAACTGTTGCCACGCTGGTATTGCTGCTCTCCCAGTTCAGGCTGCCTGCTGCGTTGACAGGCTCCTTCACGGCGGAGAGCTGATAGGTTGCGTTAAGCTCCAGATTTACCTTCGTCGGGGCAACGGTAATGCCGGTAAGCTCAATGACGGGAGCCTCGGTCACGGTGACATAAAAGAGGGATTTCTTAGGAAGCGTTTTGTATTCGGTGCTGCCATCCTTGACGGCAACCAGCTCCAGTTGGGCTTTCTCCGATGCGGCATGAGCCGCCTTCGGCTTGATCTTGCCGTCCTCCAGCTTAATATTATCATTCTCCGTCACATACGTAGCGCCGTAGGTTCCTCTCTTGAGAATGCGCCATTCCAGATGATAGCCGCTGTTCGCGGGAAGCAGAGTCGGAAGATCGGTGGGAAGCTTCGCCTCTTCATTTTCGCTCAGGGTAATATCCGCGTATGCGTAAACGCTCTCAAGTCTCAAAGCATTGGCCACAGTGGAATCATCGTATACAACCACATACCACCGGCCATAGTAGGGCTGCGTGGGTCCAGAGTAACTGGCGTCCAGCGTTGCGCTGCCCTTAGAAACACCGGTGATCGTGATGGAATGGTCATTGGGGAACGCTGTGGCCGTCGTGCCGCTTGCGGCAATTTTTTCATTGGAGATCGTGATGTTGCTTGTTCCCAAGCTACTAACGCTACTATCCTTAAAGGTGATCTCCTTCCAAGAATTGGCGTTGCTGGGATCCGCGCTGACCTTCAGCGTAACGCTCTCGCCCTTCTTAATATAGATCGTGTTGCCGCTGTCGTAGCCTTCCAGCGACACGCGATCCAAAGGAACATAGTCATACAGCATGATGCTGTTTTTGCTCACAATAGAGCCTGCCGTATGGGTGTTAGTCTCCTTGAAACGGGCGAAAACATAATAGGTGGTATTGCTCGTCAGACCGGTTACGGTTGCGGAACTGATCTGATTTGCGCTCCAATTCGGCGTATCAGTCGTGCTGTAAACATACTCATAGTCGGAGTCGAAGTTCGTGATTTTGAAGCCGGTGTAATTGCCTGCGCCATTCTTCACGGCCTCCAGCTTAATAACCTCGGGATAATTGTTGTTGGCAGCCTTGCTGACCTTCAGCGCCGCGCCGACGATCTCGCCGAGATAGCCCTCCGCCGTGACCTTCACGCGGATGCGGACATTCTCGCCCACATCTGCCGCCACGGGAGTGTACTTGCCACTGGTCGCGCCCTCAATATTCGTCCATGTGCTGCCGCCGTCCGTGCTGCGCTGCCACTGGTACGACTTGGTAGCTTCTGCGGGTGTCACGCTGGCAGAGATGGAGATGGGGCTGCCGTAGACAATGCCGCTGGTGTAGTACACCTGACCGGTCAAGCTCGGAGGAGCTACCGGCGCTTCGCTTACCACCAGCTTGACGATATGCTGGTTGCTCACGATGCCGACGGAGCTGCCGTTCTTATCCAGATTCAGCTGCAAATCAAAGGGATAGACCGACGGGGCTGCGCCTGCGGGAATGGTATAGCTATATTCGGTGGCGGTGGCGCTGATGGGAACGCTGGTGGTGGGGGTGTTAGAGCCGACGGTATAGCAATCGAAATTGGCTCGATAGGTATAGCCTGCGTCTTTCAGCTCCTGCGCCAGAGGATACCACTCGAACTTGAGGGTATGCGCCTCGTCGTTGTTCAGATTCTCAACGGTGCCCTTCCAGTCCTTGAAGTAGTTGATGGGGTTGCCGTCCAGCGTGACGGACTTCATGCCCCATGCGTTGGGGATGATCGTGGTCGGCTGGTTATTCACAGCCTTGATAATAAAGGCATATCCTCCCGAATCGTGTTCCGATTTCCTGTAATTGGTAATGTACTTGTTGTAGCTGTTGTTATCCTGCGCCGCAAAAGTGCCGTTGCCCGTCTGGATGGCGTTTTGCCCCAGCAGCTTGTCGGCCAGCTGATAGATTTCGTAAGCCTCTAAGCGCTGTTTCACCGCAGCGCCGCTGTACACATAATTCCCGGAATCTTTATCAGCAGAGAATCCTTCGTGGAAGGTACCGCCGTCCAGCTTGGCCGCCACTTGGTACGCCATTCCTTCCTGCTCTTTATCATTCACCAGAGGGAATTTCGGTCTCAGCCAAAATTCCTTGCTGAAATCGCCGCCGCTGATGACCACTTCAGGCGTGGAAAAGCTGCTTTCAAAGCTGGCAGCCGCCCATGCCTGTACCTTTCCGAGGAAAGTGCCGCCTTTGATCTCGGCGAGCGTCACTTTACCGTCGCCCGCCTTGCTGCCTGCGCCGTTGAGCACAACATTATTTTCAAAGGTGCCGCCGGTGATGATGACGCGCGAGGTCGTTCCATTCCACTTGCTATTGCTGGCATTCATACGCACAAGCCCTTGGAAGGTACCGCCGGTGATGGTCACCTTGCACTCATTATCTGCAATCAGCGTGTAGCCGCAGGAGCCGTTGCGCAAATCATCAAACTCGTCAAGGAATTGGTCAAGGAGTTGGTTTTCGTATCTTTCGTATGTCTCCGGCGGAACATAGAGCGTACCTCCGTTGATGACGGCCTCTCCGCCATAACGGCAATCGATCGTCCTTCTCCATAGAACTTTTCGGAAATTTCCAGCTTCCACCTCCAGTTTTCCGCTGTTCATCGTGAACTTGCCGTTTTGCCACACGCTGATGAGAACGTTGGAATCGGTGCTCGTGACGCCGAGTATGCGTCCGGTCTTGGCTGTGCTGCTGTCCGAAAGCGTCAGACTGCTGGTCTGTATCATAATCAGATTTCCCAGTCCTGCCTTATTGGTAAACAGACGCAGCGTATGACCGTTCAAGTCAATCTGTTTCCGTCCTTTCACAGTGAGCGTGTTCAGCAGACCTATGCCGCTGTTCAGCGCTGCGGTGTCAATATCAGCGCCCAGCCTGACATTGCGCGGCGCATTTGCAGTCATAGCCTCCGCAAATTGCTCGTAGGTGGTTACGGTTTCCCATTTAGGCTCCGCCGCATTTGCCGTCACGGCGGTGATGGGCACCATTGTCAGCAGCATCACAAGCACCAGCAGGATGCTGACGATGCGACTTCGTGTGTTCGTTTTTGTCATACTATCATTTCCTCCCTCAAAATAATTTTGAAGATTTTTATGCGTTTTGTGTTGCCTGATTTAAACACTGTCGATGACCGAAGCAAAATAGTTTTCGGATACCGAGCCGAAGAGAAAAGCGTCTATCAGACCCTCGCGCTTTGCCTGCCGTACCTTTTCAGTCAACTCTCCGTCTGTGTCGTCATCCACAAAGAGAATGACCCGGCAGTTTTCCGTGTTCCGTTTTACCTTGTCACGGACCGTCATTCGTTCTTTGAACATCCAGGGCGAATACGCCTTGACCTCCATTAACAGCACATCCGGTCGATGCGTTTTGCACCACTCGGCGGTTGCGTCCGGCGACTCGGAAATCACAACTTGGCAATCGTCCAATTTTTGCATCAGCATTCGCTCCATGGTGTGCGCATGGATATCGCTCTGAATGTCCAGAACGATTTTTTTCATCATTCATCACCACCTTCTAAAAGCACAACCCTAATCTTACAGTATCTATTGTACGGATTTTTTGGCGCTTGTCACTGGCACTTGTGCCAGTAACAGAAGAAAAATTTCGATTTTTTCAAAAAATTTTTGCCTTTTGGGCGCGAAAAACCCCTTGACCGTACAGCCAAGGGGTTCAGTTTCTCTTATTCGTCTTTCAAGGTGGTTACCATGAGCTTGTTTTCAATGGCGGTTGCAACCAGCGCTTCTCTGCTTTCAAAGCCGCCCTTTTCCACCATATCGTCCAGGTTCCAGCGAACGCCGTTTTTGGAGATGCCCAGCTTATCGGCAATCTCCTGATAGGTAAAGCCCTTTATATAAAGCCGCAGGATGTCTAACTGCCGGGGCGAGAAGGCATCGGACATCGTGCCCTCCATTTCAATGGCCGGAGCGGTGTCGGGGAATACCTTTTCCCCTGCCAGGGTGCGCTTTACCACGCTCATCAGTTCCTCTGTGCCGTGGTCCTTATACCACAGGCTGTCGGCTGCACCTAATTTGGCTCTTTGCAAAACTTCGGGATCGACAAGCGAGGTAGCCACAACGATTTTGATTTGCGGAAAAGCCTTTTTGATGCGCTCCGCGGCGGCAAGACCGGAGTGCTTGTGCTGCGTCTGCACATCCATAAGGACGAGCTTTACGGTGGCGTCGCAGTGCTTTTCCGCTTCAAAGGCGTCACGGAAAACGCCGACAAGATGAAACTTGCCGTCTGCCGCAAGACGATCGACAAAGTGCTTTTGGATGTATAAATCATCCTCTACAAGTATGGTGTTTATCATAGGCTGATCTCCTTTGCGGGAATCGTAATCAGAAGAGCAAAGCGTGGATCGTGCGAAATATACATTTCACCGCCGGAGCTTTCAATACTGCGGCGAAGCGTTGACAGGCCGCTGCCTTCCTTGATCGGCTCTGTGGGTATTTTGCCGTTGTTGGTTATGGTAACATCATAGCGTTCGCCCCGCTGGGCAATGCGGATATATACCTCATTCCCGTCTGCGTGTTTGATGCAGTTGGTCACGCACTCCTTGGCGGCGGCAACGGTCAGTTCCTCGGCTGCGGTATCACGGGGCAGGTAGCCGTCGATTTTTACAGCCACGCCAAGCTGCCGTGCGGTTCTTTTTACCTCGTCCATTGTGCTGACAGAGGTGACACGGTTGCTTGCCAGCATACCGATGGCATTTTGCAGCGCCTCAAGCTTTCGCTCGGTGTCCTCTCCGCTGTCTATGATGTCACGGATGGTCAGGAGGCTTCGCCCGATGGTATCGTGAATATAGACCTTCAGGTCAAGGCTTTCCTTCTCCTTGACATCGTCCTCCATGCGGGCGTACATCTTCCTGAGCTTTCGATTGACTTCTGCCAGTTCTTTATTTATTTTCTCTTGCTTTTGGTAGCTGTTATAAGCTGCTCGGAGCGATAGGTTGCGACCTTGCCGAGTCCGGGGAGGATGGTTGCAGCCGGTGAGCCTTGAGATTGCCTTAGTGCATTTATCTTTTCTGCCGTTTTCCTTGCCACCTCGTTGGCGGTAGGTGTTTCGGCAGGAGCTTCGGGCTTTTCTGCGGGTGCAGGCGTCTGCGGTTTTTCCACGGCAGGCTTCGGAGCTTCCGTCTGCTTGGACGGTGTCTTGGTCTGCTGATTTGATTCGGCAGGCTTTTTGGTGTCTGCCTTACTGCCGCTGTCGGCAGGGGCATTGCCTTCAGCCTGTTCTTTTTCTGCTGTGGATTCGTCTGACTTTGATTCGCTCTCCGCAGGCAGGCTGCTCTCGGCGGTCGGCTCGGAAGCGTTGTCCGTTACCGTTGCCGTGATGCCGCTTTCCGTGCTTGCAGGATCGCTGCCTGTATTTTCCGTCTTATCCGCACTGCATCCCGCAAGGCTCACTGTTATCAGTCCTGCGAGGAGGGCTGCGAGCATTTTCAGTTTCGTCATCATGATCACCTCTACTTACACAATACCGAAAAACTCGCAAAAGTCCAGCGAAATCTGCACTTTTTTGAAAAAAGTCACATCTTTTGTGCCGGGCTTTCGTCCTCATCGGGTAATTCGTCCTCGGATTCCTCCAGAGCTTCACGGTAAGCGCCGAGAACGGTGTCGTTAAGACTCTGTCTTGCCTCATCGGTGAGGGCGAAGGCAATGTCGGAATATTTTGTTTCGCCGCTGCCGGTTTTGTAGGAGCGAAAGGGCATCCTGGCGAACATCCCTTTCTGACCGTCCACCACGGCGATGTCCTTAATAACGAACGCGCCGCCGATGTTCACGCTGGCATACGCCTTGACCGTTGCATTCTCACGCTCGATCATGCGGTCGATCTTGGCGCTGACAGGGATTTTGGATTTCGTTGCGTTATTGGTTTTCTTGGTTGCCATAGTTAATTCCTCCTGATTACAGATTTATTGTCATGCCGCCGTCCTCATCGGGTTCATCGGCAGGCTCATCGGCTTCAAGATATTTCCGTGTGTTTTCTTGTGCCCATTCGGGGATGAGCTCCTCTTTGAGTGCGCCGATGAATTCGTCACGGCGGTAATAGCTTTTTTCTCCGTCCGACACATGAAAGCCATATACCTTTGTGCCGATGGCGTTCGGTCGACAGCCGTTGCCGTGTTCGGCATAGAAGAGCTGGTCCTGCGGCGTCTTGCACTCGTCCTTGAGAACGGAGGCTTTCAGCACCAGCATTCGGTCGGTGTAGTCGATCTGACTGCCGCTTTCACAGTGGCGGTCGTCAAACAATCCGAGCTTATCCCACAGCCGCCTTGCATCGGCAACGAATAGATTGACGAGTCCGGGGTGACTGCGGACATGGTATTGCCATGCGTTTTCCTTGTCCATAACAGAAAAACGCCTCGCCCAATTTTTGTTGTCCTCGGAATATCTGCCGTCATGGCTTCCCTGACGCACGGTTGCGGCAAGGACGAAGTTGACACGGTCAAAGCCGTATCGGTCGATAACTTCCTTGGCACAAGGATTAAGGAGCTGACCGTCATAGTGTTCGTCAATGGCTCTTTCAATGGCACGGGCGCAGTCGCAGTTTTCGAGGTAGCTCTCTCGCCATTCGTCTTTTTCATCCCATTCCGCAGCTTCCTTGAGGGAATAGAGATACAACGGCTTATGCTCCGGCATTGTGTCCACCTGCTTTCTGTTCTGCCCATTTGACGGACAAATGCACGAGCGCCACACGCTGCTGTTCGGCAGAGAGGCTGTCGAGGAAATCCTCAAGCGTCATTTCGGTTTCCTTGTCGGCGGTCTTGGTGCCGGAGCAGTTATCGCAGATTTTTTCACGCTTGACGGTGACAGTTCTGCCGTCCGGCGATTCTGTGAAGGACAGCACATCGTTATAGGTGAAGCCGACACGCTGCCGGATCTCAAACGGAATAGTGATTCGCCCTCTTTTGCCAAGAACACGGTATAGCTTTGTCATATCAGTTCGCCTCGCTTTCGTCACAATTATCGCTGCAAGGACAGTCCTCGCAGTCGCCGTCACAGTCCATGTCGGCAATGGGACAGTTTTCGCAATCGCCGTCACAGTCCATGTCGGCAATGGGACAGTTTTCGCAATCGCCGTCACAGACGATGTCCTTCGGATCGTCGATGTTCTCAATGACGATTTTGTGTCCGTCTGTGTACATCTGCATGGGATCGCCCTCGAACATTCCGGCTTCGAGAAATAATTCAGCAGGCACGGGAAGCATAATGATTTCGGTTTTCATCTTTTTATTCTGCATACAATGTTCTCCTTTAATATTTTTTCGTAGTCGAGTGGTTTGTCGCCCACATCGAATAAGGTTAGTTGGTGCGGCTGCTGCCGTTCACGCTCAAAGAGGTCATAATTGGCTATGAGCAGTTCGGGAAATTCTTTGCCGGCCTCGTATTTCTGTGCCATACTATGCACCCGTTTGAAATCGAAAAAGTTATATTCTTTATATAACTCCCTGATCTCGGGGCAGTCATTATAGGACAGCAGAAATTTGCCTTTCATACCCGCAAGTGCGTGGTAGAGCCGCAGATGATCCTCCCAAGTGAAGCCGCAGTCATACACATATTCGCTTGTGAAGTACGGCGGATCGCAGTAGGTGAAGGTCGTCGGGCGGTCATAGTGCTTTATAAGGGTTTCGAAGTCCTGGTTTTCGATGACCACATTCTCGCATCGCTTGGCGAAGTCCTGCACGAGTGCGAACAGCGTCCTGAGTGAAAACGGCTGACAGGCAAAGGACTTGCATCCGCTTGAATAGCTGTAGCGGATGAGTTTTAGGAACATAGCAGCCCTGCGCAGGTCGTGGTCGTTTCTTGCCGCCGAATACAGCGTCCGCACTTCCTTGGCGGTCACTTCGGGCAGCAGTATTTCCGTAAGATCAAGCTGTGCTTTTAGGTAGTCCTCGGTGAATTCCTCTTTTTCGAAGAACTTTTTCAGCACGGCAAAATCGTCACGGGAATTCAGGCTTAAAAAGCCCAGCTCTCGGATGAACTCCATCGGACGGTCACGCATACAGCGGAACAGATTCACGAGGTTGTGGTTGTAATCGTTGAACACCTCGAATTTGTCCGGCACGGGTTTTCCGAGCAGTACCGCACCGGAGCCGCCGAACGGCTCGGCATAGCGGTCACAGCCTATGGGAAACAAGGCATACAGGATATGGAGGATAGAGGTTTTGTTGCCTATCCAGGTTACGGGGGATTTTATTTTGATCACCTCACTTTGAGGCGGTCAACCGTTCCGAAAACAAAAAAGCGGTATCTTTCGTTTTCAAAACGATTGATACCGCCGTGTGTTATATTGGTTATTCTGTTTTGGCTCTCTCTTTGGCACGGAGCCTGCGTATCTCGTCCTCATAGTCGTTGATGCGGTTGATCTGCATACATCCGAGTATGCAGAAGCTAATGCACCCGCCGAGGAGCAGGCCGATTATGAGCATGGCGATTTCCATTCTACATTCCTCCCATCGTTATGCTTTCGTCCTCATCGGGAAACAGCTCGGCGGTCCGGACAGCGTCCTCGCCGAGCCCTTGGAGCAGGCTGTTGAAATCCTCAATGTCACAGCAGGAGCGGATACCGTAATCGGCACACAGATCTCTGTAATAGCCGAGTTCCATGCCATCTCTGTCCATGAGGATATTTTCGTTCAGTTCGAGCCATGCCTTTTGCTTTTCCCAACATACGCAAAGGGAGGTCGGGAAACCGCCTGTTTGGTCGCACTGAAAATCCGGCGAAGTATAGACCTCGTCGGATGCGTAAAGCTCTGCGGTTTTCTTTTGCAGTTCATCATAGGTCATAGGCACATACCCATCCCTTCGTCCTCATCCTCGGATTCCTCGCCGCCGGTGATATTGACATATTCTCCGATAATGCAGAGAGCTTCGTCATAGCTGCCGCACTCATGAATGCGGCCGGTCATTTCCGTTGCCTGTTCCGCAAGTCCGTTATGGCGGAGAGTTCGGGCGGCAAGCCCCATAAGGTTGAAGATATTTCCGTCCTCGCCGATGAGCCTGCAATCGGGCTTTATCTTATCCGGTTCATGCTCGGTTATGAAACCGCCGAGCCGATTCGGGACATAGTCCGAAAGCCAGGTGCCGCCGAACTGTTCGTGGGAACGCAATCTCCACATGGCGAGCTTGCCCATGTCGATCTCCACACCGTCCTCAAAGGGAAAGAGGATATTTGTGAGGCTTCCGTTTTGGAATACGGAGATATTCTCGAACTTGCTGCCGTTTTTCAAGATACCCTCATCGGTGAGCAGACCGTTGATGCCGTCGAGCCACTCCTGCGGATCACCGCCGCAGCCCTGCAAAACAAGTCCTTCCTTGCCGTTCATTCGGCGAAGGTCATCGGTGGTTACGGTGCTGATGCTCATATTACATACCTCCCATCTGTAAGGTTTCGTCCTGGGCTTCTTCCTCGGCGAATTCGGACGGCGTCATTTCATCGCCCAAAAAGTTCGGCTCGGTGTCCTCATCCAGCGAAATATATCCGCTTTCGCCGAAGTCGAGGATATCCCGCATCAGAACAGTGCCGCCGTGGTTGACCCCGACCTTCGGCTCAATGGCACAGAATCGGCCGCCGTCATCGCTGTGGCGGAGGTCATAGGCATACAAGCCTTCGGGGATCTGTTCGGGCATGAGCCGTCCGTTGCTGAACAGCGCTCTGCGGTCAATCACCTCAATGACATCCAGCTTTTCCTCGGTCATCGCCTGCGTTTTCAGTTCCTTTGCCTCCGGCTCGTCATACGGAACGGGCTTGAACAGTTGACCGTTTCGTGCGGAAATAACGCCGTAATCGGTAAGCGTCGCACCGAGGCGACCGAGCAATTTATCCGCCTCATTTCTCGGAAGCAGATTTTCAAGCCACTTGCTGTCAAACTCCGTGCTTGTGTTCTCATAAATATACTTCTTGAAGAAAGTGTCCGCAGTGTCGGGTTCGGCAGTAAATTCATAGGCAAGGTCGATGCTGTCGCTGGGATGTGCGAGCTGAAAGCCGGATTTTGTATCTACCTTGATAGGCAGGGCTACATCGTAGAGTCCGGTTTTTCCTCCGAAGCCTCCGGCATTGCTTGTGAGAGTAATGCCGACTCCCTCGTCCGAATAGACCCGATTGCCCTCTGTGCCTCCAAGGAGTTGGATAAGAGACGCTGCATTTGCGTTTGTGAAAGAAAGTATTTCTCCGGCACATCGCTCTCTAAGATATCCGACAATATACACGCGCTTTCGGGATTGGGGGACACCGAAATCCTTGCTGTTAAGGATTTGCCATGCGACATCGTACCCCAGCTCATCCAACGCACCGAGGATGGTCGCAAAAGTCCGGCCTTGGTCATGCGACAACAAACCGGGAACATTTTCAAGCAGCAGAAAAGGTGGTCTTTTAACGGCGGCAATTCGGGCGATCTCAAAAAAGAGAGTGCCTCTTGTGTCATCTTGGAATCCTCTGCGGAGCCCTGCGATACTGAAAGACTGGCAGGGAAAACCACCGCAAATAAGGTCGATATCCGGCAGGGTGTATGGATCAATGGTTCTTGCGTCTGCAAAATATAGTTCTCCTTTCGTGGGGTACATGGCGTCATACGCCTGCTTTGCGTATTTGTCTATCTCGCAGTAGCCGACGCATTCAAAACCGCCGAGCCGTTCAAGTCCCGACCGAAAGCCGCCGATACCTGCGAACATATCCAAATAATTGATCGGCATAAGTCATCCGACCGATACCGTTGTTTTTCTGTTCCTCCTCGCTTTCCTTACATAGTCATACCGAAGCCTTCGGATTCGTCCTCATCCTCGGTTTCCTCATCGGCGCTGTTGTCGCCCTCACATTCGCCCGCAAAGCCGTTTTCTGCGGCTTCCTTGTCCGTTTCCTCGTAGGTATCCTCTGTGGGGCTTTCGGTGTCAATTTGGCTCTCACGCTCGGCCTGCTCTCGGTCGAGCTCGGTTTCAATAAGTCCGAGAACGAATTCCTTTTGACTCATATTGTTGCGGTGCAGGTAGTCCTTGATTCTCTGAAACAGTTCCTCCGGCACCTGAAATGCCATCGTTCTCATATTTCCCATGTTATTTCCTTCTTTCTGCTGTATTTTCGGGTGGAGCTCATCGTCCACCGCAAGGGTGATAAACTCAGCCATTGTCATTCCTTCATGCCGTTCGAGATATTCTCTGATTTCGGCATGGAGGTCGGCATCGATTTTTACGGTGATGCCTTTCTTTTCATCCGCCATTGCGCTCGTTCCTTTCTATATATTTTCTGACAATTTCCGCAAGCAGTTCCTCTGCCGACACTTCACGCTCGGCGGCTTCCCGAAGCAGCATATCTGCCTGCGGCTGCGGTATAAGAATATCGTGTTCCAATAGGCAACCTCCTACATTCCCATGACGGGGCCGTTGTCCTCGTCCATGTCCTCGCTGTCGGCCTGTTCCTCGGCAAGCTCCTCATCGGTGAGCTTGCGGAAGGAGTCCTCGCCGGGGATGATGCCGAGCTGCCTGCCGTTATCGAATTTGCAGTGGACGGTGGATGTATCATCCACAAACATTACAGTGCCGCGCATATCGTCCTCAACAGGTCGGGGATCGTCACCCATGTGCAGAAGTAGGATGCGCGTTCCTTTGGGATAGAGTTCTTTATATCGCTGTGCCTGTCTGTACAGGCGGTCATATTCGTTCATACTGTTTACCTCCATGTTTTCGTTATAATTTTATTCCGTAATATTCCTCCGGTGGCCGTAAAAAGGAGAAGTCGACATCCTCGATGTTGTCACAATGTCCGGCAAGGAAATTTTCATCCCGTTCCATGCGCATCATCAGATATGCGACCTCCTCGGGAGTGGCGGTCACGGTTTCCTCGCCGCCGTAAAGATATACCTTGGCATGTACGCTGACCTCTGTTTCCGCATCGACATTTTCCATAAAGTCATCAAAGGCTGTCCAGCCGACAAGATCGTCGTATTCTCTCGGTATTCCTCCAACCGTGAATTCCGCTTGGTCATAGCCTGCGGTTACGGTAACCGCAGAAAACAGCAAGGCCATATATTACATCCCTCCCATCTGCATTTCGTTTTGCTGCCGGTATTCGTCAAACTCGCTCTCGGTCATCATGGCGTAGTCATCGCCGCTGTTCCAGAAGGAGACGAACAGTTCGCCGTCCATGGTGTCAATGGGCTGCTGCTCAAAGCCTTCACCGAGGCCGTCCGAACACTGTCCGGTAAGCCAATCTCGAAGTGCTTCCGTTTCCTCTGCCGTGAGCGCTTCCTTGAGGCCGCAGTCAATTCGTCCAAACAGCCTGCTGCCGTACAGTTCCACCGACCATACAGCCGAGGTCAGCTTTTCGCTTACACCGTCATCCTTGTTATAGTAGGTTGCCATATCGTTTTCGTCATTGGCGGTGTAACGATTCAATGCGTCGGCAATTTCATCGGCGCTGTCGGCAAGGTAGGAATCTCCGACCGTGAACATATCTCCGTCGCCCTCGTCAATGTTACCGATGAGAGGGCAGAAGAATACAGCCTTTACGGGACCGGCGTCCTGCGTCATCTGACGGACGGCGGAAATCACTTCATCCATTGAGTCGTACTGGTCGTAGAGGATGTTCTGTTCGAGTTCCTCTTTGATGTCCTCGCTTGCCGACCCAATAACAAGCGTCAGCATATTGGCGTCGGCAATGGTGTTTTTCTCATGCAGTGTGAGGAGCAGATGCTGACCGAAGTCACTCTCGCTGAACAGCTTTACGCCGATGTCCTCGTCCTCGTTGTCGGTCAGCGGGATTCGCTTTGGCGGCTGCATAATGCCGATAGACTGCAGCTTTTCATAAATGTCGTAAATGCTGTGGGGCAGTTCGAGAACGAGGGTGTTCTCTTTATTGCGGATAATAGCGGTGATCATATTTACATTCCTCCCATCGTCATAGGCTCGTCCTGATATAAGATGTCGAGCAGGCTTGTGTCGGTGTCGTTGTAGATGAAGCCGCCGTCGACAAATTTGCCGTAAAATTTATCCGAGATATATTCTCCGAATCCCTCATAGTCGAAATAATCTTCCATTTCAAGATCAAGAATATATCTGTCCTCGGTTTCGGTAAAAAATCTTCCCACCTCGGCATAGCTTGTTGCTCCCTCAATGAAAGTAAAGCTCCCGATATTCTTTGCCAGCCTTGTAAGCTGCTCGGCGTCCTCGGCATATTCCGCCACCGACCACAGCTTTTTCAGATCCATATCCGCCGTATTAACGGCGGCGGTCAGCCGGTTCAGCTCGTATACGCCTTCCTCGGAGGCGATCTCACGGAATCGCCCGAACCATTCGGGGCTGTCGGTATTGAAGTCCTCCAGCGTAATTTTCACCTCATCCGCTGTTGTGCCGAGCCTTGCAAACGCCTTGTCGATGGCTTCCTCCTCACAGGGAAAATACAGATACTCGGTTTTGCCGCCATACTCGGCCTTGGCAACGCAAAGCACCCCCGGATCATACAAATACGGCGGGAAGGTCTGTCCGTCATATGACCGTTGGAACGGCGTGTTTTCGTCCACGAACAGCATTCCGTGTTCGGTAAATATGCCGTTGCCGGACTGTATCAGCTCCCGTCCGAGCTGCGCATATTTCGGGTCATCCTCATCGTGTGCCGGTATGCAGCCGTTGACCGTCAGCAGATACTCTCTGCCGATTTTGCCCATGTCACCGATATCCCGAATCAGCGGATAGCGATTGAGATTAAAGCTCAAATTGATGAGGTCGGGCAGGGTGTCAAAGCCCTCTAACTTCATGGCCTCATAGAATTGATATTCTTCATCACCGAAAAAGCTGTCCATGCGCTTGGCGAGGTAATTCACCTCATCCAGATTTGCGAATCTGTCTTGCAGAAAGTCGAGTTCTTCGGGGAATACCACCTCGGTCACATACAATTCCAGCGGTCGTACCTGCTCTGCGTCGATCTCGGCAAGTGCCTCTTGCAATGCCTTTTCCGTGCAGGGGAAGCGAATGTCGGTCTGATCGTTGTAATAGCGGATTTTTAGCTTAATCATGACAAATCTCCCTTATGGCTGCGAGTCCGAAGCGGCGGATTGCCATAGCGTTGCAGATGGTGCGGAACAGCATAGGCGGAACGAGGTCGGCGTCCGACAGATCCGACACGGTAAGATGCTTTGTGCCGAGCGTCAAATCCTTTGCCGCACAGTAGAGGGTGTAGGCTCGTTCGGTGCAGTTATTGAGCTTGATGTTCTCAAAGAACACACAGCCGTTAATTATATGGTGCTTGCAGCAGCTCCACAGCCTTTGGTCTGCGGTAAGTAGATACAGCGCCGAAAGCAATGCGTAATTTGCTTTGAGGATGTTCTTGGCGGCAAGCTCAAATCTTGCCCGATGCTTTTCATTAAGGTAGGTCATAGGCGTTTCCTCGCTTTCTATATATTCATTGAATCTCTTTCGGAAGGGCGGACACCGTATCTGCCTCATGGTGGCTGTCAGTATCTCTGTGGGTGTGGCAGCGGTTGTTGTGATGAATAGCTGTGCTTCGGTAAAACGGAAGCCCACGCCTCTCGGTGCAAAATTCGGAACGGTCATCATCAGCCGTTCCATGCGTCTGTCATGTGGATTATCTGAAAATATGGTCATTGTTTTTTCTCCTTGCTGTGAAATAAAAAAAGCCCTCCGGTTTTTGTGTAACCGAAGGGCGATCAATAGTATTACATATTCTGTTGCGGTGCTGATTTCTGTTCAAAGGTCGGCGGCTCGGCTTCAAGGGAGGGATATCCGTCCGTGAGCTTTTCTTGGAGCTTATCCAGCTGCCGTTCCTGCCCATAGGTCAGCGTTTCGCAGTTGGCTTTGGCAAAGTCCACACAGCGATAAAGGTATGCCGATTCATTCTCACTGAACAGGCGGTCTTTGCTGACGAGACCGGAGCGCACGGCGAAAGCTTCCTTGACATATTCATAGTTCGGAGAATAATCTCCCCAGAACACCGAGTCGCCGTCTGCATTCTGTTTCCATGTGCAGAACATAAAGCCGTTCTTTTCACTGTAGGTTGCCGCCAACACCGTATCTCCGAAGACGGCAAGTTGTCTGTAATCGGAGACATCGGCAGCTTTCATCTGCGGTGCGTGTTCGTAGAGTCCGACATATTCCCGCACCGTAGAGATCTCATCCTGAATATCTGCAATTTTACTGCGGTATTCATCCGAGAGGTTTTGGTCGGCGTTGCTTAGAAATTGACCGTTGTATTTTATCCGGCAGAGGGGGATGCCGTCCGAGGACACCTCCAACCATTCGTTACCGTCCATCTTGGTGTCGTACCGAGCCTTGAGCCGTTTGGCTAATTCTTTCTGTAGCATATCTGATTTCTCCTTTTTAGGGTAATAAAAAAGGCAGATAGATTTTTGCTTTCTATCTGCCTTGCGTATCATTATTCGGTTGTGTGAGAGTTCAAAACCTTACATAAAGGGAAAACGACCGATTTACATCTACAAAATCGGTCGCTGAAATTTTGCCGTATAAAACGGTGAAAACCCCGATAAAATCGGGGTTTTCACGGGCTATATCTTTTTTATAGCCTCTTTATGGCTGGGGTGGAAGGATTTGAACCCTCGAAATGGCGGAGTCAGAGTCCGATGCCTTACCACTTGGCGACACCCCAATATTCTTTAAGTTATCACTGCCGTGACAACGTAGACTATTATATCACACTGAAAAGCCGATGTCAAGCATTTTTTGAAATATTTTTTGATTTTTTTCGATTGTTCCCGTTTTTAAAATTACCTGTAGTTATATTCCAAGCAATTTAAACAATCCGTCAATTTTTCTCTCCCATTTTGTTGACTATAAATATACCTGCGCTGACCAGTACAAGAGCAATCAGCGACTCAAAGCGGAATGCCTGCTGTGCCTCTCCAAGCAGAAGCGCAGAAAGAAGCACACCGCAAACCGGGTTCATAAAGCCGAAAACAGCGATTTTCGATACGGGGTTGTACTTTAACAGCAGGCTCCAGATCGAGTAGGCACAAGCGGAAATAAACGCAAGATAAAAAAGCATCAGTACAGCAGGCAGAGGCGATTCAGGCAGAGTTATGCTACCGCCTGCAAGTAAGCCGATAACGGTCATGACCGCACCGCCGAGCAGAAATTGCCAGCCGCTGAGCATCATAGTGTCGGTGTCTTTGGAAAAGCGTTTTATAAGCACGGATGAAATCGCATAGGCAATGGTGGAAAGAAGAATAAAGCCATCTCCGGTAAGGCTGAATCCGCTGAGCAGAGAGCGGTCAAGATTTATAACTACTATTCCCGCAGTGCCAAGCACACAGCCGATAAACTTGAATTTTGTCAGCTTTTCAAGGCGAAAAACAAGCGATGAGATAAGTATGCACACAAACACGCTCATGCCCTCGATAACGGAAGATTTCACTCCGCTTGTATTGGCAAGTCCGATATAGAAGAACAGGTACTGTAAAATCGTCTGAGTAAGGCTCAGTGCCGCCACCTTCGGCAGTTCCTTGATTTTCGGAACAAGCGGTTTTTTGTGCATTATGCTTCCTGTTATAATAACCATAATTCCTGCTGCGAAAAAACGTATCCCCGCAAAAAGTATCAATGACATTGGTTGTGAGGTGTCAACGCCAAAAAGCCCGTAACCGATTTTTACGCAGGGAAAAGCACTGCCCCACAAAGCAGAGCAGAATATTGCGAGAATTGCGGCTATCCAAGTTTTTGTCAGAATATCGGCTTTCATAATGACCTCGTTATATGCACAAAATAAGCGGTGTATCTTCGGCACAAACGCACAGACACACCGCTATATATTTTATCACTCTGAAAGAACAAGGTCAATACTGTTTTTTCTGATATTCCGACAGCGTTGCGGAACGCACAGCATCATCGGGAATGTTATCTGCTGAGCCGCATTGCAATCACCGATATATCGTCGCTCTTTTCGTCACCGGCATAGAATCTGGCGGTATTGGCGACTTCTTTAGAGAATTCCTTAAGGTCGGGCTGTTTATCCATCTCCCTGTAAAGCCATTTCTCGTTCAGCTCTGCACCGTCACTTGTCATAACTATCATATCCCTGCTTCCTATCGTAAACGTTCTCCTGTCGTATACAGGCTCGTCCTTTACTCCTATCGGCAAGCCCTTACAGCCTATGGTGACAAAGCGGTTTCCGCACTTGATATAAGTGTTGGCACTGCCTGCCTTGTATAAGTCAATCTTTCCGCTGTAAAGATCGACAGCGCATATTTCAAGAGTAGCAAAACTCTCATCGGAGGATTTGCACACAAGTGATGTATTTATCACGCTGATTGCCGCCTCTACTCCGACACCTGCCTGCAAAAGACGTATGAGCATAGCGCAGGCAAACGATGAGTCCACTCTCGCCCTGCCGCCACTGCCCATACCGTCCGATAATACAACATACGCTGTACCGTTCTTATCTATGAAGCTTTCGTAATAATCGCCGCAGGCAGTACCCTCCGTCTTGCTTATCTGACATATTTCAACATCAAGCGTGTATGTCGTTCCCGAAAAAAGACTCAGCTTACATGCCCCTCCGACACGGCTCAAGGTCGGCAAATCAAAGCGGCGGCGGAAAGCAAGCGTCATAGCCTCGCATATATCCTGCTTTGATGCGAAAAAACCGGTATCGGAATATGCCTCGACAAACATTCTTCCCTGCTCGCCAAGCTCCACATTCACTGCGTCTGCATCTTCACAACCGAGCTTCGACAACACATTGCAGGCGGTTTTGTTGTACTGAGGCTCAATTTCTCCGCTGTTTTCAATCTCATCGGATAATTGTGAGAGAATCTGCTCCGTTGCCGACAGCTGAGCCGTCAGGATATTACGCATACGGGCAATTCTTCGTTTTTCCGTACTGCTCGCTACATAAACATCACACAGCCTGCGGATTTTGTCAATCAGCTCCTGCTTTTTAGGGCATCGTTCGCTTAAAGGCTCCGAAAAAGCATCCGGATCGGCACTTTCTCCCGACTTTACCATATTCGTAATCTTTGCAAACTGTTTAATGCTGTCGCCGTACTCCTTGCCCCAGCATTGCATATTATACCTGCACTTACGGCATATTTCGTCACAGGCTGTATTGTACACCCAGCTTATATCGCTTCCTATATTATTATCCAGCTTTTCGGCAGTGATACCGACCGTTCTTCTGACCTCGGCAATCGCTCCTCCGGCAAATTTCAGCCGTTTTGAAAACAGTTTTCTGACGCTGTTTTCACCCGCTTTAACTCTGGCAATATCGCCCTGCTCGGCTGTAAGCTTTGCCGGTAACAGCATAAAGACCGCCGACGACATGAATATGCAGGCAACAACGGCGAGTTTTGAATTATCCATTCCGAACAGCGCAGTGCCAAGCGTTGCGGTCAGCACAAAGCCTCCTGCGGCACTCAGCTTTCTTCCGCCGCTGAACATACCTCCGACAGCCGCCGAAGGAGCAATAACAGCCGCAAGAAAAGCGTAGTCGGCTGTGGCAACCGCACACCCGAGCGCAGACACCGCACCGCACACAGCACCTGCTCCCCTGCCGTACTTCATAGCACTGCAAAGAGAAAGGCAGGATGCGAAAATTATTCCTATATTGAAGATGCCGATGCTGTAATGCGAAAGTATACCGGACGCTATAGCACAGCCGCCCAGAACGCAGATAAAGCTGAGAGGATCGCTGCGGACGGTTATCTTTGCTATCTCACGCTTTTCTGCAAGCCGTGACAAGCGTAAAGCAACAACCGCACCCCCGCCTGCCATGACCGAAAGAATGATGCAGTTCATCACCTCGCTTACGGTAGATGATGTGAGAAAATTTGCCGCAAAGACAGAACCTGCCGCTGTGACAGCCGATACTATCTCAGACACGGCTGATTTTCTGCGTGAAACTATCATACGGATGGCAACAACGGAAAGCAGAGCCGATGTAACAGTAACGCCGTCGGTATAATTACCGCCGAGAATATAGCCTGCCACGCTTCCCACAAATGCGCTGATACAGTCGATTCCGCTCATAGCCGCCGCAAACGATGCCGCAAACGGCGATGGCTTTCCGAGCACCGTACTCATTGAAATTACCGCCGCCGCTATCATTACAGCCGTACATCTTATTACCGAATGTTCACGGATATTTATCTTATCCTTTGTTACTGCCCTTGACATTTCAAACTTCCTTTCGCAATCAGACATCAGTCACCGACTATGTAATTATTTTACAGTTGTCCGACAGCGTTTTTTGTCGCAACGGGTAATGCTATTACGCAAAAGAAAGGAGGTGCTGTCGTTTACGGTATAATGCGATTTCAAGCGATTATTTTCGGTAAGATTTTCTGGAAGATACTTAAAGAGAAATATGGAGAGCATTTCAAGAGCGATATAAAGAATTAATAAGAACGCACTTTCGGGAACGCACAGTCAAGTGCGTTCTTTTTTTGCGGAGGTTTATAAAAGGAAAGCAAGTTTCAGTGACACAAAGTCACACTGTGTCATAAAATGTAAAGGGTACCCGAATAAAAAATACTTTCAAGGAGGAAAAACAATGGCAACATTCACAAACGTTGCTACCCTTTCGTATAACGGCACGGTAGTAAATTCAAACGTAACAACAGGCGAGATACAGCAGACTCTTGCCGCAACAAAGCACTCCCTTGCAAACACCTACAAGCAGGGCGACACTCTGACCTATATCGTGAATATCGTGAACACGGGAAACACAGCGTTTACAAATCTTACGTTAACCGATAATCTCGGCGGTTACACCTACGGTGCAGGAACAGTGTATCCTCTGGCATACGGCGGAGATGTACGCTATTATATCAACGGCGCATTGCAGACAGCTCCTGCCGTAACAGCAGGTCCGCCTATGACAATAACGGGAATAAACGTTCCCGCAAACTCTGAGGCACAGATAGTATACAACGCCATAGCAACGGCTTATGCTCCGCTCAATATTGAAGGCAGTATAACCAACAACATCACAATAACGGGTGACGGCATTACAGAACCTATCACCGCCACAGAAACAGTAAATGCTGCAACCGCTCCTGCGCTTGATATTGAAAAGTCGCTCAGCCCGACAATAGTAAGCGAGAACGGTCAGATAACCTACACCTTCACTGTTACGAACAAGGGCAACACCGCTGTCACACAGGCAGACGATATTGTTCTGCGTGATGTATTCAACCCGATACTGAAAAATATCGGAGTAACCTACAATGGCACCGTTCTCAGCAATACCGGCTACACTTACAATGAGGCTACAGGCGTGTTTGAAACTACAGCAGGCGCTATAGAAGTACCTGCGGCAACATTTGCAACAAACACAGACGGTACGGTTTCAATTACTCCCGGTACGGCAGTAATTACGGTTACGGGCAATATCTGAGCAAAGCACGGATAAACACACATCGTCCGCTGTATGACAATCAAAAAGCAATAGATATGAGGCGGTACGGCAAATGTCGTGCCGCCTGTTCGTTATCAAAACATAAAAACAAAGAACTCCGGCTGTTACACCGGAGTCCTTTGCTTTGGGGAAATATATATGAAAATCGAAGATAGCAATTTAATCTGTCAGCTTGTTTGCTTTTCTGTTTCCTCGCTGACTGTGGTTATATAATAATGCTTGTTCGTGAAATTAAAAGAATAGTTTTGTGTAAATTAGATGAAAAGTGAAGATGAAATTTGTCAAACTTTCACAATTCTACATTATTACACCGCCGCCGAGTACAATATCGCCGTCATAGAACACAACGTGCTGTCCCGGAGTTACCGCTCTTATCTTTTCATCAAACACGACCCTGACCGTATTTCTGTCTTGCGGATATACGGTACACGGCTGTTCTGTCTGCCGATAACGTGTCTTTGCCCTGCATTTAAACTCGCTTTCGGGATATTCAAACGCTATCCAGTTAAGATTATCTGCATACAGCGTATCGGTAAAAAGAAGCTCGCTTTCGCCGAGGGTTACGGTATTATTATCGGCATTTTTTCCGATAACATACATCGGTTTACCAAATCCTGTGCCTATTCCTCTCCTCTGTCCTATCGTGTAAAATATAACGCCCTTGTGCCTGCCTATAACGTTGCCGTTTTCATCGAGAAAATCGCCGTCGGGGTAAGCGTTACCCGTATAACGCTCGATAAAGCCGGCATAATCGCCGTCCGGCACAAAGCATATATCCTGGCTGTCGGGCTTGTCGCTGTTGATAAGTCCGCTGTCAGCCGCAATATGCCTTATCTCGTCCTTTGTCATTTCACCGAGAGGGAAAACGCTTGCGGCAAGCTGTTGCTGACTTAATCGGTACAGCACATATGACTGATCCTTTGCGTTGCTCGTACCGTCTGCGTTGATTGCTTTCTTCAAAAGCCATCTGCCGCTTTTTTCATCGTAACAACTGCGGACATAATGACCTGTGGCGATGTGATTTATGCCTTGCTTTTTCACCGCATCAAGCAGTGCGCCGAACTTTATCGTTTCATTGCACTCTACGCAGGGGTTAGGCGTTCTGCCCGAAAGATAGCTCTGTACGAAACTTTTCTGTACCGTATCGGAAAACAAATCCCTCATATCAAGCAGATAATGAGGTACGCCGAATTTTGCCGCTATCGCCTTTGCGTCCTCGATGTCACTTGCCGAACCGCAAAGTCCGCTGTCGTCCGTTCCTCTGCTGTCGTGCAGTTTCAGCGTATAACCGCTGACATCATATTTATCCTTCAACAGCACAAGAGCCACCGAGCTGTCCACTCCGCCGCTCATCGCTATCGCTAATTTTTCTGCCATAATGTTATGTCCTCTGATATTATAATTTACCGCCGCTGTGTTTTCACGGCGGCGGTACTGATGCAATAATTTAATTTTCTTCACTGCCTGCAAGCTGTGATGGATGCTTTTTGAAGAAGTCAACTCTCGGCTCAAGGAACTTAAGCTGATGCTCGCTTTCGCCCTTGCAGAAGTAGTCCATTCCTTCAAACACATGATCCCAACTCCAGAAGTCCTCGCCGAATCCGAGATACTCTCTGAGCATCTCCGTACCCTCGGGAGCGAGGGGGTGCAGAAGAAGTGCGGCTGTTCTTATATAGTGGAACACGTTGATAAGCGTCTTTTTACGAAGCTCGTTATCATCTGCCGCATCAGCCTCACGGCTGAGCTTTGACCATACCTTGCTCGACTTTCTTACAAGCGAGTCAAGCACATAGGTCACCTGGTGGAACTCAAACTTATACATATAACGCTCATATTCAAGAATAGCCTTTTCGCACTCTGCGATAACGTCCGCATCGGGTGTGCCTACGGGCATCTTGCCGTCAAAATACTTCTGAGCGTAATAGAAACAGGAACGTATAGCTCTGTTGAACACGTTTGAAAGCAGGAAACCTTCCTTTACAACAGGGTCGTTGTCCTCAGGCTTTGCATCGGGGTTATAGGGCTTGGGCTGGAAGCTGACGCTCCTTGTGCCGAGTCCCAGTCCGAGCCAGTGCATACGGAGCTGTTCGGCTGTATAGTAGTTCAGCAGATCCGCCGCCATAGGAGGCTTTATAGAGCCGCTGCTGCTTGCTTTCTTGTCAAGGAACAGAATGTGGTTGTTTGCAACGAGGATAGGAAGCTGCATTTCGCCGTCCTCAGGGTCGGAGGTTATCTCTCCCTTTTTCAGCGCCATGAACATTGCCATTTCCGCAACACCGTAGAAGTAGATGTTATCCGAGCCGATAAACTGATATACCTGCGAATCCTTTGAGCACCAGTAATCCTTGTAATGCTCCATATCAATACCCTTGCTCTTGAGATAAGCGCAGGTAAATGAGATAGGTGCCCAGAGTGACTCAGGCCATACCCATACGGTAAGTCCCTTTTCATCCTCAAGGTCGGGAGCCTTTACGCCCCACTCGATATTACCTGTAAGTCTGAACGGAACAAGCGTCTTGCCTGTTCTGAAACGCAGACCGTGATGCGCCATGATCTCTGTTGCCGCATCACGCTCGTCAAGCGTGTCGAAGCATATCGTGAACGAAGGCTTTTTCGGGTCGTCCGTCAGCGTATGATGCGCAAGCAGATCCTTTATCTTCTCATAATCCTCACGCAACTCTTTCTTTATATGAACAACGGGCGGTTCAAGGAACTCGCCGATAGTCTTTGAAACAAGAGAACGGACATTCGGCATCTTCTTTATTCTGTCAACATATTCACCGAGCAGCTTTGTGTACTCGGTAAGGCGGAAGTACCAGTTCACAACGTCACGCATTACCGGTGTTTCGCCTGTCAGCGTGCTTTTGGGGTCAATAAGGCTTGAAGGCATATACTGATGTCCTAGATCGCACTCATCCGCATAGCCCTTTTCCGACTGACAGCCGAGAACGGGGCATTTGCCTATTACCTGTCTGCCGTTTAAGAACACTCCCGCCTTTTCGTCATAGAACTGCGAGGTGGTGATTTTTTCAAGCTGACCGTTTTCGTACAGCCTTCTGATAAATTTGTCGGATACTACGTTGTGTATCTTTGCAGGCTCATCCAGTGCGGACGCACCGAACAGGTCGAGGCTTATATCATAATCTCTGAGCGTTTTTTCCTGGCTCTCGTGATTTTTCCTTACAAAATCCTCAATAGTACCGTCAAACTCTCCGCTTTCCTTCAGCTTTCTGTAGCTTTCTGCTATAGGCGAGCCGTAGCAGTCTGTACCCGATACGAAAATTACGTTATCCTTACCGATACGGTCACGCAGGAATCTTGCGTATGTATCCGCAAATACGAACACACCGCCGACATGACCGAAATGAAGCTGTTTATTACCGTAAGGCATACCGCCTGTGATTACCGCTCTTTTCGGGAAGGACGGTCTGTTATCCTTTGACGGCTTGTTGCTTTTATAATTATTGTTATTTTTGTTGCTGTTTTCCAATTTCAACACTCCTCGATGAAGTTTATACAATTTGATAGAATTTATTGTATCACATATCAGCGGAAAATGCAATAAATTTGTGTGATTTTAGGCGTACCGCCGAAATTCGTTGTGCTAAGAAAGACAAGTACAGGCAGGTGCGGCTCAAAACTGAGAAAACTGTGTCAGATATGCTCATTTTTCATCGAATCTTCTTGATTTTTGTATACAAATGTGGTATACTGAATTTATATTATATCCCCGAAAAAATATTGTGTGATACGTTTTGATTTGAGAAAATTTTCAGTATTATTTTAATTTGATTTATAGGAGGGAGACTTATCTGTGGAAAATAAAAGCGGCAGAAAAAATGTTGCCTTCTGTATCGGAGATCTTGAAGGCGGAAAAATGCTTTTACAAGGCTTTTGTAAAGTACTCGGCGATAATCTTATAAATGTACATATTTTCAACTGCTGTACCTGCTTCTACGATGGAGCGCCGCATAATATAGGTCAGACAAACATCTTCACTCTGCCTAACTATGATATTCTTGATATGCTTGTCATTGTTCCTTTTTATCTTAGCAGCAGCGAAGAAGTGATACGGCATACTATCGAACGTGCGGTAGAAAAGAACGTACCCGTGCTGACAATCGGAAAGCAATACGATTACCCCAACTGCTACTGCATAATGCCCGACTACCGTCGCCAGATAGAGATGATAACAAATCATCTTATAGAAAGACACGGCATAAGAAAGCTGAATTTTCTGGGAGGATTCAAGAACCACTTTACCAGTGACGAACGTCTTGCGGGCTTCCTTGATGCACTCAAAAGCCATAACATACCGATAGAGCCGTCAAGAATATATTACGGCAATCTGTGGAGCGCCCCTGCAATTCAGCAGGTGGAAAAGATGAACGAGGACGGAAATCTTGACTGCGGAGCAATTGTCTGTGCAAACGATACAATGGCATCGGCTGTTATGATAAAGCTGGAGGAGCTTGGCTTTGATATGCCCGGCGAAATTGCCGTCACCGGAATGGACGGTACAGACGAGGCCAACGGATATATCACGACCGCAAAGATACTCGCCGACAAAGCCGGCGAGGAGGCCGCCAATATCGTGGCTAATCTTCTTCTCAGAGGTAAGAAGCCTGCAAAGCTCGGCATAATTCCGCCCAACATAATTTACGGTATATCCTGCCGCTGTACGAATATGCAGAACGCCCTTGATATCCTGCCGAAGCAAAGGCACGATCTGTTCGAAGAACTATATGACACAAGGCGTTTTTCGATAAGAACTGCGGCTATTGCGCAGGAGCTTGCAAACTGCTCTACATTTGACGATGCAAGCAAGAATATTTCGGCGACGCTTTCGAGAATATGGTGCAACAATTCCTGGATATGTATCTGCAAGGACTTTATGGAAAGTTCGCTTGTGAACGATTCGATTGACGATGTTGAAAACAACTGTCCCATACACATACACGGCTACTGCGATACTATGAGGTGCTTAGCACGATGCACAGATAAGAAGCCGCAGAGCGAAACCGAATTTCCCACTTCTGAAATGCTCCCCGACTTCTACGAAATGTCCGACAAAAGCAAGGTCATTTTGTACACGCCTATTCACATAAGGGATAACACGCTTGGATACCTTGCGTTCAATTTCTATCCATGGAGCAGTATGAACTATCTGCTGAACTTTCTCACTATGGCAATGTCACAGCTTTTAGAATCGGTACGCAGGCAGAACGAGCTGTACGCATACGCAAAGAAGATCGATATGCTCTATATCACCGATCCGCTCACCTCGCTGTACAACCGCAGAGGCTTTTTCAGAATATACAACGATTATGCCGAGGACGGAGTTAAGGATGACTGTATGGTCATTTCGGTGGATCTTGACAATCTGAAGCTGATAAACGACAACTTCGGACACAACGAGGGCGACAACGCTATTCTCACTATGGCAAACGCACTTAAGTCCGCCGCAGACGAGAACGATATATGCGCACGCTTCGGCGGCGATGAATATGTCGTATTCGGCAAAGGCAAGGGTGAATACGAGATGAATGCGTATATCGACAAGGTCAACAAATATCTTTCGGAATACAACCTGACAAGCAAAAAGGCGTACAATATACACGGCAGCTTCGGCGGATGCATTGTGCCGAAAGGCTCAAAGCTTCATATAGACTATTATATAAATAAAGCCGACTCGAAGATGTACATTGAAAAGGAATCGCATAAGAGAACAAGAATGCTGCATGACTACAGCAAGGATAAGCCTCAGACCGACGAGTAACATAAAACAGCAAGACCGCCTTTCCGGCGGTCTTTCAGCTTGTAGAAAAAGTATGTTTTTTCAAAAAAAGTGCTTGTTCTCAATCCCTATCCCCAAACCCCTTTCCCCGTGGGAAGGGCTGTGTATGCTTTGTTGGCTCTGCATCGTGCAGAGCCTTTGGGCATACACGCCCGGCATCCGTGCCGGGGCTGAATGTGGGGCTACCGCCCCTAGACCCCGTCGGGGGCTACGCCCCTGCGACCCCATTTTTTATAATCAAGAGGTTTATCGACAGTCTGAGACCGCCTTTCCGGCGGTCTTTTTATGTAAAACGCATATAATCCGGCGTTTGTGCGGCAAAATACTATAAAATTATGTCGATTGACTTTTTTATGCAACAGTTGTATAATAAAATAAATGTGGCTTACAGCAAAAGTATGATATGGCATTTTGAAATTAAGGAGCTGAACTTTTGAACAAGACCGAAATACTTCTGTCGTGTATGTTTCTGAACGACAGCGAAGAAATGATAAAGCGTTCTCATATCACCTCGGACACGATTATAATAAATCAGTGTGATGAGGACGGATATAAGGAAGAGCATATCGGCAATGCATTTGTCCGTACTTTTTCGGTAAAGGAGAGAGGGCTGACTAAAAGCCGTAACCTCGCCATATCTAAATCCGTTGCCGACGTGTGTATTATCTGTGATGATGACGAGGTGTTCTCGCTAGGGTACGACGAAGCGGTGCAGAAGGCTTATAGCAGTCTTCCGCAAGCGGATATTATCATATTCGATATGGCGCAAAGACCTCATAAATGGGGTGACAGCATAAAGAAACTCGGCTACAGGGATATTATGAGCGTAAGCTCGTGGCAGATAACGTTCAGACGTGAAAAGCTCCTCGCCAAAGGCATTCGGTTTGACGAAAACATGGGTGCAGGCTCAGGCAACGGTGCGGAGGAGGAATTCAGATTTCTGACGCAGTGCCGTAAGGCAGGCCTGAAAATATATCACTACCCCTATGAGCTGGCAACGGTGGCTCAGACGCAATCAACTTGGTTCAAGGGCTTCGACAGGGAATTCTTTGTGAACCGAGGAAATACGACAAGATATATAATGGGGCTTCCCTTGTCCGTTCTCTATGCCGCATATTACGCTTTTGCCAAAAGAAAACAGCTGACGGACATAAGTATGTTCAAGGCGTTTTCATATACGCTCGCAGGAATAAAGGAAAACAGACTTAATAAACTGAAAAAAGGTAACAATTAATGGAAAAGATACTGAGTATAATTATCCCGTCTTACAACAGCAAGCCTTTTCTGGCAAAATGCCTTGATTCGCTCCTGTGCGAATGTACGGACAGGCTCGACATAATCGTTGTAAACGACGGCTCTACAGACGGTTGCGAACAAATCGCAGAAGAATATATTGCAAAATACCCCGCCTCAATAAGCCTTATAAATAAAGTCAACGGAGGTCACGGCTCCGGTATTAATGTCGGCAGTGAAAAGGCTGTCGGCAAATATCTTAAAGTTCTTGACGCTGACGACTGGTTTCTTACCGAGAATATACCGGAGTTTATAAAGGCGCTTGAAAATACGGATGCCGATGTTGTGCTGACACCTCATCATACGATAAACATTTCAAACGGCGAAGTAAAAAGCTGGCGTTGCTTTCCGCCGCAGTTTGACAGAATATACACAATGGACGAGGTAATGTCGCAGTGGAAAAACTTCGACCGCAGCCTTACGTTCCACGGCATAACCTACCGTACCGATTTTTATAAAAAAGAAGGAATAAAGCTCAGCGAAAAGGTGTTCTACGAAGATCACGAATACGCCACTTTCCCTTGCAGTAAGGCAAAGAGCATACTTCCGCTCAATCTTTTCATATATGAATACCGCATCGGCGATGTGACGCAAAGCGTTTCTGCCGCAAATCAGCTTAAGCGCATAGGTCATACCGAAACCGTACTTAAACGTATGACCGCCGAGGGCAAGAGCTTTACGGGTGCGGCGGCGCTTTACTGTGCGAAGAAAACGCATCTCCTGCTGCTGAGCTTCCTTGTTACCTCGCTTTTGTGCGATAAAAACAGGAAAGCAGGCAGGAAAAGAGCAGACGAAATGATGGACTTTATGGATAAGGAATACCACGAAGTTTATGAGATGAGCAAAAAGCACTGCAAGATACTGAAAACACTCAACAGACTGCATATAGGTCTTACCGGATACAACAGAATTCTTAACTCAAAGCTCTATAACAAAGTAAGACATAACAAGAGCTTTGATTGACGGAGGTATAAATGACACTTGTTCGCAAGGATAAAACAGGCGGATTTCTTGAAGTAAGGCACTACAAGGATTTGCTTATACAGCTCGTTTCACGGGATCTTAAGCTGAAATACAGGCGCAGCTTTCTGGGATATGTATGGAGCGTACTTAATCCGTTGCTGATTATGATCGTTATGTACGTTGTATTTTCTAAGCTGTTTGACAGGAATATACCGAATTTCCCCGTATATCTTCTTGTCGGAAGAACCTTGTACGATTTCATTGTCGGTGCTACAAACAAGGCAATGGACGGTATAACATCAAATGCCGCACTGCTTAAAAAGACCTATGTTTCAAAATATATGTTCCCTCTCGCAAAGGTAACAAGCTGTATGGTTGACTATGTGCTGTCGCTTGGCGCACTGCTGATAGTTCTAATCTTCACAGGCTCGCCTTTCTACTGGACGATGCTTTTATTCCCTCTTATAACGCTGGAAGCGTATATATTCGCCTGCGGAATGGGATTCTTCCTCGCTCAGATGCACGTTTTCTTCCGTGACACAAGATATATATACAACGCCTTCACAACAATGTGGATGTATGCGTCGGCTATATTCTATCCTGTTGATATTCTCCCCAACTGGATGCGTCTGCTGGTAGAAAACTTCAACCCGCTATATATCTATATAAAACAATTCAGAGATATCGCTTATACAGGCTGCATCTCCGATATGAAAACGATAATACTCGGTGTAGCCTATGCTGCACTGTTCTTCGTACTTGGTACTGTTATTTTCAGAGATAAACAGGACAAGTTCATTCTGTACATCTGACGGAGGTATCGGTATGGAAGATTATATAATTGACGTAAACAATGTGACCGTCCGCTTCAACAAAGCGAATATGAAGGTCGATAACCTTAAGGAATATGTGGTAAGACTGCTGCGCCGTGAGCTTATGTTTCAGGAATTCATCGCACTCAAGGACGTTGACCTGCACATAAAGAAGGGCGAAGCGTGGGGACTTGTCGGCACAAACGGTGCAGGAAAATCAACGCTCTTAAAGGTAATAAGCCGAATACTCAAGCCCTACAAGGGTACGGTAGACGTAAAAGGCTCGGTTGCCGCTCTTATTGAACTTGGCGCAGGTATCGACCCGAATATGTCTGCCCGTGAGAATATATTCCTCAACGGCACACTGCTGGGATATAAAAAGGACTTTATACAGGAAAAGTTCGATGAAATAGTCGAATTCTCGGAGCTTCAGGACTTCCTTGATTCGCCCGTAAAGAACTTTTCATCGGGTATGAAAGCAAGGCTCGGCTTCTCGATAGCGACTTCGGTACAGCCCGATATACTTATCGCAGACGAAATTCTCTCGGTAGGCGATGTCCGCTTCAAGAAGAAATGCTCGGAGCGTATGCAGAATATGCTTTCAAACGGCACTACTCTGCTGTATGTTTCACACAATATGAAGTCTATCGAACAGCTTTGTGACAAGGCACTGTGGCTCGACCACGGAGTACCCGTAATGCAGGGCACTGCAAAAGAAGTATGTGCCGCATATAACAAGAAAATGGGTGTCTGACCGCCGACCTTTACCGGCTGCCGCAGGAGCTTAGAAGACTCTTGCGACAGCTTTTTTTCGACCAGTTTATCCGGCATTTATCAAAACGCAAATATTACCGTAAAATCACAGGCATTTAACCTGCTTTATTGTGCATTACTACTAATGCGTAAAACGGCTTAAATTCTTGACAAACAGCCGCTTTCGTTGTATAATAATATGAGTTTGCTTTACGCTTTGAATAAAATTTCTTTACAGAAATTTTTCAGTCTGTCGATAAACCTATATTTTTAATAATACGGGGTTTGGGGCGTAGCCCCAAGCGGGGTGAGGGCGGCAGCCCCACACTCAGCCCCGGCACGGATGCCGGGTGTGTATGCACAAGGGCTTTGCACGATGCAAAGCCAACCAAGCATACACAGCCTTTCACCGGGGAAAGGGGTTTGGGGTTTCGGCAAGGATGCCGAGATAGAACGCCCAAAGGCTTTGCAGGACGCAAAGCCCACAAAGCGTTCTTATAGGGATAGAGAATCCGCACTATCTTATAAAAAACAGACTTTTTTCTACAATCTGCAAAATTTCTTTACAGAAATTTTTATCATTATTTTTTCTTTACCCGATTCAATGCGTATCCGTTTTTACGGCTAATAATTATCACGGTGGTGAAAACTTGGAAGAACAGCTTTCAGAAAAAGAACTTGCCGACCTTAAAGCAAAAGAACTTGACATACTCGTAAAATTCGACAGGATGTGCAAGGAGAATAATTTACGCTATTTTATTACAGCGGGAACGCTTCTCGGTGCGGTAAGGCACAAGGGCTTTATCCCGTGGGACGATGATATTGACGTTGTAATGCTCAGAAAGGATTTCAAAAAGCTGAACGGCGTATGCAAAAAAGCATTACCCGAAGGACTTTTTCTGCAGGACAAGAAGAATGACAAGGGTTACCCGTTCCACTTTGACAAGATAAGGCTTGACAACACTGAGGTCATCGACCCGTTCCTTGAAGGCGTAAATATGCACAAGGGTATTTATATAGATGTTTTCCCTGTGGACAAGTGTCCCAAAAACAATAAACTGGCACAATTCATGTTCAAGTGGGTAAGCACGACATCTTATGCGCTTATAGCAAAGCAGAACAAAGATTTTGACTTTGACTATACAAAAAAATCGGCCCGTATGCTTTATCACTTTATGATAAAGATGCCGAGAGGCTTTGTTATTGCGATGCGTGACTTTGTTGTCGGTATCTTCAATGTATTCTGTTCTGGCAAAAAGCTGTGTACCGTAAGCGGTGCGCACGGCTTCCCCAGAGAAACATATAAAAGCGAATGGTTTGAGGAGAAGATAATGCTCCCGTTTGAGAGCGGCGAATATCCCGCACCGGCAGGGTATGACAGTCTTCTTACCAATATGTACGGAGACTATATGAAGCCTCCGGAAGATGATGAAAAAAGCGGTCACTTCACAAGCGTTGAAAGTGACAAATAAGTATCAGAATAAGGATCTATATGAAAGGACAAAAAGAATGAAAAGAGTAATTACCTACGGAACATTCGATCTGCTCCACTACGGACACATTGAGCTTCTCAAAAGAGCAAAGGCACTCGGAGATTATCTTATCGTAGTGCTTTCAACAGATGAATTCAACTGGAACGAAAAGCAGAAGAAGTGCTATTTCAGCTACGAGATAAGAAAGCAGCTTCTTGAAGCTATCCGCTACGTTGATCTGGTTATTCCCGAAACCTGCTGGGATCAGAAGATAAGCGACGTAAAGGAATACCACGTTGACACATTTGTTATGGGCGACGACTGGAAGGGAAAGTTTGATTTTCTCAAGGAATACTGCGAGGTAGTTTATCTGCCCAGAACACCCGAAATTTCAACTACGCAGATAAAGCAGGAGTTGGGTAAAAAGTAAAAATGACAAAAGAGAAATTCACTCTGAACGATACAAAGATATGCAAAGGTATCGCTATACTGATGATGCTCTTTCATCATATGTTTCTTGCCCCCGACAGATATAAGGGCTTTGCACTTGACTTTTCGCCGTTTTCAGAAAGCAGTGTAAACACATTTGCAAATTTCTTCAAGATCTGTGTAGGCATATATGTATTTCTGAGCGCATACGGTCTGACTTGCTCATATATCAAATGGAATAACGGTAATTCGAGATTTCTCGCTTACCGCTATTTCAAAATGATGCTTGAATTTTACATCATTTATATAATATCCGTACTTGCGTCGCTGATTGTCAACAGCAGCAAATGGAACATACAAGGCGTTTACGGCAAAGGCGGTATATTTGCGGCGGCATGGAAAATGCTGATTGATTTTCTCGGCCTTGCTGAGCTGTTCGGCACTCCGACATTTAACTCGACATGGTGGTATATGTCGCTTGCTATAGTAATAATCGTACTGATTCCTTTATTGAACAAGCTGTACGATAAATTCGGCTGGCTGGTTCTTACCTGCGCCGCAATACTTCTGCCGGCAGCCTTCGGGATTAAGGTCGTGCCGCTCACAAGGTGGCTTCTTTGCATAGCGCTCGGAATAGTATGCGCAAGAACGAATGCGCTCGGTGTGATAAAAGATAAATACAGCAGTATGCCTGTATTTGCAAAAATCATAGCGTTTATCGGCAGCTGTGCGATTCTGTTTATATTCTATAAACTGCGTCAGAGCGCACTCAAGGGAGATTTTATAGAAATATGGGACAGCGTGATACCTGTGCTTGTGATAATATTTGCGTTTCTGTTTATCAACCGTATTCCCGTCATTTCGCACATACTTGTTTTCTTAGGCGAATACTCAATGATAATTTTCCTTACGCATACTTTCATAAGAGGCTACTGGTTCTCGTCAATCGCATATATGACAGAAAATCCGTGGCTTGATTACTTATTATTTGTAATCATTTCGCTAGCGGTCGCTGTTATAATAAAGCTCTTGCTGAAGCTGTGCCGCTATAATAAGCTTGAAAATCTGATACTGAGCAAAATTTCGGGCGTTTAAACAAAAGGAAAGGTCAACAAATGGATTTAAACAATACAAAATGGAAAATTAAGAAAACCTTTGAGCTTCTTTCAAAAGGAACAAAGTCATATTTCAAATCGTCGACAGAGAGAAGAAACAACAAATACTACAGATACTGGCGGCATAAATCCTTGAAAGAGAACACGATTCTTTACGAATCGTTTTACGGCAGAGGTATGCTCTGCGGTCCGCTCGCTCTGTTCAATGCGATTATTGACGATCCGGAATATGCCGGATATAAACACATATGGGTACTTGACGAACCCGACGATCATAAGGAGCTTATTGAGCGCTGTAAGAAAAAATACAGGAATATATCCTTTGTAAAGTTCGGTTCCAAGCAGTACAGCAAATATCTTGCAAGTGCAAAATACCTTATCAACAACGTATCGTTCTACGGCTATTTTGTAAAGCGACCCGGTCAGATATATATCAATACATGGCACGGTATACCGCTCAAGCATCTTTGCCACGATGAACCTACCGGTCCTCTCAACGCATTCAATATGACAAGGAATTTCCTTCACGCAGATTACGTTCTTTCTGCAAATCCGTTCCTTACGGAAATCTATCTTGACGCTTTCAAGATGCGTGGACTTGCAACCGGAAAAATCATAGAGGAAGGCTACCCCCGTCTTGATACGCTCGTAAACACCAAAAGGGAAGACATATACGATGAGCTGAGACGCTCGGGTGTTGAGGTTGACCCCAACAAGAAAATTATTCTTTATGCTCCTACATGGCGTGGAAGCAGTTACGGAAAACCCGATTTAAGCGTTGAAGGATTCGAAGAATTAAAGCGCAAGCTCGACGAATCTATTGATACCGAAAAATATCAGGTTCTCGTAAAAGTTCATCAGGTAGTATACAGTCACATCAAGGATCAGCTTGCCGAATACAACTATATCGTCCCTGCAACAATGGACGCAAACGTAATACTCGGCATAACCGACATTCTTATCAGTGACTATTCAAGCATCTATTTTGATTATCTCGCTACCGGCAGACCGGTCCTGTTTTATATAACCGATGCAGATAGCTATACGGAAAACAGAGGTATGTATTTCGGTCTTGAATCACTTCCCGGCCCTTATACAGACAGCCTTGATACGCTCGGTGAATGGGTAAACAACATAGATGATGTATTCGAACAGAATAAGGAAAAATACAACGAGATAAAAGACTGGTGCTGTAATTATTCTATCGGTTCTATTTCGAAAAAAATAGTCAACGCTATATTTAAAAACAAATGGGATAACGTCAACGTTATTGATCCTTGTGCCGAAAAGAAACAGAAGGTGCTTATCTCAAAGGGTCCTATGCTTGTAAACGGAATAGGAACCGCAATGCTGAACTTGCTCAAGCAGTTCGATTACAGCAAGTACGATGTAACGGTAATAGTTGATGATACAAAAGATGCCGCACAGTGCGGAAAGATTCTTGAGATCGACCCCCGTGCAAGAGTTGTTGTACGCCAGAAAATGTATATCAAGACCATTTTCGGCGGTATGCGCAATATGTTCTATATGCAGTGCGGACCTAGAAATGCTCTTTTCAGAAAAATATTCCCGAAAAAGGTTTATGAAATGGAATTCCGCAGGCTTTACGGCGAATCCAAATTCGACTATATAATTGACTATGAGGGATATAATATATTCTATGCCTCGCTCTGCCTTGCTCAGCCGGACGCAAGACACTGCATTTGGATGCATAACGATATGATGTCGGAATATGAAATAAGATTCAAATGGCTGAAGAAGATATTTGCCCTTTATCCTCAGTTTGACAGACTGGTTTCATGCAGCCGTCAGATTATGGAAGTAAACCGTGAGAAGCTGTCTGCATTTGCACCTGCCGATAAATTCTATTTCAGCAAAAACTCAATCGACTTTGAAAAGGTACTGAGCGGTAAGGAAGACGGAAGAATCGTCAAAACGGGAGATAAGTATTTCTACGCCGTTATTTCAGGTACCACTTCTGTAAATATGCGCCTTATCCCGCTTCAGCCTGCGGTCAAGACAGAGATCGAAACAGGCAGTATGAGCGTTGCTTCGAGTGCCGATAAGGTAGATAACGGCTATATTAAATTTGTCAACATCGGACGTCTTTCGCCGGAAAAAAACCAGGAAGAGCTTATCAATGCCTTCTCACGTTTTGCCGAAAAGCACAGCAACGCAATGCTGTATATACTTGGCGAGGGTCCGCTCAAGGCGGCACTTCAGCGTCAGATTGATTCGCTCGGCTTAAGCGACAGAATAATTCTGACAGGCAACCTGTCTAATCCTTTCGGACTTTTGTCGCAGTGCGATTGTTTCGTGCTTCCTTCAATACACGAGGGACAGCCGCTTGTAATATTTGAAGCAAGAGCAATTCATCTGCCTATAATAGTATCCGACTTTTCTTCTGTCGGAGGTTCACTCATCGAAAACGGGCAGTATATCGTCCACACCGATGCCGACAGCATATATGACGGGCTTAACGCTTTCGTTGAAGGAAGAATTCCTTCAGATTACAAGTTTGACCATTTACAGTATAACCGTGAAGCATACGCTGAATTTGAAAATGCGGTATTTGGCGACTAAAAAAAATAAGAGATAATTAAAATGGCACGACAATCGTAATGAAAGTCGTGCCTTAATTATTTGGTTTTGCCGCTTTTCTTATTCATTCACCTCAAACTTATACCCTACTCCCCATATAAGCCTTATACTCCATTTTGAAGATAGGCCGTCAAGTTTGGATTTCAGCAGGCTGACCGATTCTTCAACCAGTGCGTCACTGCCCTTTGCGTCAGGACCGAATACTTCATAGGCAAGCTGTTCCTTGCTGAACACACGGTTCGGATTTGCTATAAACGAGCGGAGTATCTCAAGCTCGTTAAGCCCCAGCGGATACTCCTTGTCGCCTACCTTCGCACAGTTATGTTCATTATCAATCGACAGCGTGTCACACTCGCCGCACAGCTTCCCGTCATATTTGTCGAATACCTCCGACAGCTGTCCTATATCAAGCGGAAGCGATAAAGTATGCTCGCCTCCGTCATTCTTCAGCGTATATATATCAGCCATAAGCGAGGTGTGGCGGCATTCCTGCTCTGCATCAAGATAGCAGCCGCCGAGTATTATAATATCGGGGTGAAGAACAAGACATTCACGCACAACGTGCTGAGTATCCTCGCTTATATCGCATATTGTTTTTACCGTAAAGCCCTCTTTTTCGGCATAGTTCTCAATAAAATCACATATATGCTCGTTGTCACAGGCTATTATAATCTTCTTTGACATTTCAGTGCCTCCGTAAAGTACACAACATTAAATATTAAAGCGATAAATCCTTATCGCCACAGACTGTTGATAAACTTATATAATTTTTGAAAATGGGGTTTGGGGCGTAGCCCCAAGCGGGGTGAGGGCGGCAGCCCCACACTCAGCCCCTTCCCACGGGGAAGGGGCTTGGGGTTAGGGATAGAGAATTTGCTCATTTTTTTAAAAATAAACTTTTTCTACAATCTGAAGCGATAAACCCTTATCACCCTGTTTCTATTTATATTATACAGCCCCTCACGCCTTTTTTCAACACCTTTTTCAAAAATTCCGTCAATTTTATGTGTAAATCTGCATAAATAATTATCAATCTGCTGAACGACTTTTATGTTAATGTAACAAAATTATCACTTTTCACATTTTACCCCTTGATTTTTATGCGTAAAGTGATTACAATAATAATCAGCGGTTAGCGCTCATAACACAAGAGTGCTAACAACTTGGAAATCAAAAGCACCGTCACAGTTAAAAAGTGACAGCAAATATAACAAGGAGGTCATTCAAAATGACGATCAAACCGTTATCGGACAGAGTAGTTATCAAGATGCTCGAAGCAGAAGAAACAACAAAGGGCGGTATAATTCTTACAAGTGCCGCACAGGAAAAGCCCCAGGTAGCAGAAGTTGTAGCGGTAGGCCCCGGCAAGACAGTTGACGGAAAGCTCGTTCCCGTACAGCTTAAAGTCGGCGACAAGGTTCTTATGAGCAAATACTCAGGAACAGAAGTCAAGGTTGACGGCGAAGAATACACAATACTCCGTGAGGAAGATATCCTCGCAGTTGTAGAATAATTGAAAGTGAGGAACATTCACAATGGCTAAACAGATTATATACGGTGAAGAAGCCCGCAAGGCTTTACAGGCAGGTATCGACCAGCTCGCAAACACAGTAAAGATTACACTCGGCCCTAAGGGCAGAAACGTAGTGCTTGACAAGAAGTTCGGCGCTCCGCTGATTACAAACGACGGTGTTACTATCGCCAAGGAAATTGAGCTTGACGATCCTTTCGAAAACATGGGCGCACAGCTTGTTAAGGAAGTTTCCACAAAGACAAACGATGCCGCAGGCGACGGTACAACAACAGCTACTCTGCTCGCTCAGGCTCTTATCAGAGAGGGTATGAAGAACATTGCCGCAGGCGCTAACCCTATGGATGTTAAGCGTGGTATCTCAAAGGCAGTTGACTCGGCAGTAGCAGAGATAAAGAAGAATTCAAAGGCTATCGAAAACAGCGATGGCATTGCCCGTGTAGCTACAGTTTCATCCGGTGACGAAACAGTAGGTAAGCTGATTGCAGAGGCTATGGAAAAGGTTACAACAGACGGCGTTGTTACTCTTGAAGAAGGCAAGACAGCAGAAACATACAGCGAAGTCGTTGAAGGTATGCAGTTCGACAGAGGCTACATTTCGCCTTACTTCGCAACAGATACAGATAAGATGACAGCTAACCTTGATGACGCTTACATCCTTATCACAGACAAGAAGATAAGCAACATTCAGGACGTTCTGCCCTTACTCGAACAGGTCGTACAGGCAGGTAAGAAGCTGCTTATCATCGCTGAGGACATCGAGGGCGAGGCTCTTACAACACTTATCCTCAACAAGCTGCGTGGTACATTTGTATGCGTAGGTGTAAAGGCTCCCGGCTTCGGCGACAGACGTAAGGAAATGTTACAGGATATCGCAATTCTTACAGGCGGTACTGTTATCACATCAGAACTCGGTCTTGAGCTTAAGGATACAACTATCGACCAGCTCGGTCGTGCTAAGAGCGTAACAGTTTCGAAGGAAAACACAACGATTGTAAACGGCGCAGGTTCAACAGAGCAGATTCAGGCAAGAATCGCTCAGATAAGAGCCGCTATCGAAAACACAACAAGCGAATTTGACAAGGAAAAGCTCCAGGAAAGACTTGCAAAGCTTGCAGGCGGTGTTGCTGTTATCAAGGTTGGTGCCGCTACAGAAATCGAAATGAAGGAAAAGAAGCTCCGTATCGAAGACGCTCTTGCAGCCGCTAAGGCAGGCGCAGAGGAAGGTATCGTAGCAGGCGGCGGTACAGCGCTTATCAACGCTATGCCCGCTGTAGAAGCTCTTATCGCAACACTTGAGGGTGACGAAAAGACAGGTGCTAAGATAGTTCTCCGTGCTCTTGAAGAGCCTGTTCGTCAGATTGCCGCTAACGCAGGTCTTGAAGGCTCTGTCATCATCGACACTATCCGCCGTGAAGGCAAGGTTGGCTACGGCTTTGACGCTCAGAACGAAGTATACGGTGATATGATTGCCGCAGGTATCGTAGATCCCGCAAAGGTAACACGTTCAGCTTTACAGAACGCCGCTTCAGTTGCAGCTATGGTTCTTACAACAGAGAGCCTTGTTGCCGACAAGAAGGAAGAAAATCCTTCTCCCGCAATGCCCGCAGGCGGCATGGGCGGTATGGGCGGAATGTATTAATTCCGAACACAACAGAATAAGATCAGCCCGGTACGGAAAAATCCGTACCGGGCTTTCTGTCGTTTATTTATATATTCTCACAATTCATAAAGATTTGAGCAATTAAAGCTGTCTTCTGTGCCGAATTTTGCAATTGTGGACTTTACCTTGCATCTTAGACCGTCATCGGTTTTCACATAACGGTAAGCACAAAACTTATAATCAATAATTTCTTTGAAAGTAATTTCATCGTATACCGGGTTAGCGGCTATACAAATTATGCTGTCGTCATTATCACCGTCATATATCAGTAATAATTTTGCTTGTAAAGGATCAATCGATCTTGCGTCGCTGCCTCTTTCACCGAGCCTGTCACTTGTAACACACAGCTTTCCGTCAACCTCAGCATAATACTCCGGTATGAATGAAGTAAAGTTGTCATAATCAAAGCCTGTATAAAGCTCGCAAGCCTTGTCGTAAAAGCCTTTCATATCAGTAAAGCCGAAATAATCAGGATTTGTGGGATAATATTTGCCTTCAATCAGATAGTTCTTTTCAAATTCTTCAAAATCCTTTGAGTTTGATATCTTGTCGGCATCTTTTATAGCAAAATAACCGCTTGGAAAATCAACTATGTTGGAGAATTTCCACTGCTTTACTATGCGTTCGCTGATTTCATCTCCTATGCTCTCGTCCTTGCAGAGCCTTAAACTGTCAAAGTCATTTTTAAAGGAAATAGTCTTATCGTCATAAGAAACATCTCCGAACTGCTCCCAGAAGCTTTTATCCTGATACATCTGAGGTTCAAAGACCTTTGGAGCTTCATTTTCGGAAGACGTTTCACTTTGGCTCACATCTCCGGGATTCTCAGTTTGTGACGGAGTTTCAACCTTACTTTCGGTTGTTGTTTTAGGAGCAGATGATGTAACTAATGAAGCAGAGGTATCCTGCGATGAAACCGGTTGGGAGGCGTTATTGCCGGCACAGCCGCTGAGCAGAGAAACAAGAATTAAAG
>ENA-UOIW01000199-UOIW01000199.1-human-gut-metagenome-genome-assembly--contig:-P58-NODE-199-length-59907-cov-24.144440_pt1 | contig 59907 bp, 61 predicted proteins | sample MGYA00242334_ERZ723881 | MGnify/ENA metagenome assembly ERZ723881 | reverse complement strand
CAACCGAATTTTAATCTTATTTTAGACGTACCGCCTGAAATGCAGGGGGTATGTCAGAATTGGACGCTTACCTATCTATCCATAACTCTTAGTAAATACTGGGGTAAGGGGTGTGCGCATAGGGGTTGGATGCTTACTTTATTTTAATAAATAAATTCATAATTATGAATATAACTTCTCCTCTAAAAACTTCAATCATCATAGCAACATTTAATGCTGCAAAAACATTAAACAAAGCTCTTGATAGTGTATTAAATCAGACTTATCAAAACTGGGAATGCATCATTGTGGATGGCGCATCAAAAGATGATACAATAAATATAGTCAAGGAATATGTTCAAAAGGACACCCGATTTAGATATATTTCGGAACCAGATAAAGGAATCTACGACGCTTTCAATAAAGGTTGGGAAATGGCAAAAGGGGACTGGATATATTATTTAGGTAGCGATGATATATTACTACCAAATGGATTGGAGAGTTTAATCAAAGGAACTGATACAAATTCCTATGACATAATTTATGGTAATGTAATATGCCAAAAAAAAACAGGAGCAATAATGAAATCAGAAACTTGTGGCCATAAAGCTCTACCATACAAAATGTTAGCTTGTCATCAAGCCATAATAACCAAAAAATCTCTAATTGAAGAATTAAATGGCTTTGATCTCAACATAAAAGCTTATGCTGATAAAGATTTTTATATAAGATCTGTTATAAATCGCAAAAATACTAGATTCTTGTATAAAAATATAGACATTGCAATTTTTACTTTAGGGGGGGCTAGTGATATAAGCATAGACAAGTTCAGAGAAGAATTCCAAATTTATAAGAAAAATCACTTACCACTATCCTATATATTATTCCAAACTATAAGACATATTTGGCTTTATATAAAAAAATGGTTTAACCTAAACATCAATATATAAGCTTAAATTTATCAGTTAATATAGAAATTGTCGATATAAATAGTATTTGTATAACGTGATATTATGAAATATAAAGTTTTTCATATCGTAACTCATTTTGATATTGGAGGTTCAGAAACTGTAGCCCTTAATATTTCTAAGGCAAATCATCCTGATTTTGAATTCCATTTTGTTGAAGTTGTTCGTGGCAAAGGAAGCTATTCCGATGCTTTTATAAGAGATTTAGAAAAGCATCATATTTTTTATCATAGATCACCATTATCAATAAATTGCATATTAGGAGCATTATTATTTCCTATTTGGTTTTGGAAGATACATAAAAAATATAGTCCTGACGTTTATCATACTCATACAGAATCTCCAGATGTTGCCTTGTATTTATTCTTTCATTTATTCCCGTTTCTTATCAAGAAAAACATTAAAGTCGTAAGAACTTTGCATAATACAAAATTATGGAAGAAAAAACATTTGGTAGGTATAGCTCTTGAACGCTTTTTCTTAAAATATCAGGCAAATGTTGCAATAAGCCTTCCTGTGAAACAAAGTTACTTGTCTCAATTTAGTTTTTATGATAAAGACATTCCAATTATATTAAATGGCATAGAAGAAAAACAGCAGATGCCATTTAAGCATATTGAAACAAATAAGACGAATATCTTATTTGCCGGACGTCTTGTAGAACAAAAGGGAACTGATATTTTAGCAAGCGTTATTTTAGCATTAAATAAAAAAAGCAATAAATTCTTTTTCCATATAATTGGTGACGGACCTTTACGCAAGGAATTGTCAGATAGTTTACAAAATGAGGAAAATGTGCGTTTCTACGGGAATGTCTATAATTTGGCATCTTATTTAGGTTCATTTGATTATTTATTCATGCCGTCTTGGTATGAAGGATTATCAATGCTATCAATAGAATCTTCTTTTGCAAAGTTGCCAGTTATCATAAATTCATGTGAAGGCTTGGTTGATACTGTTCCAACTTTATGGCCTCTGAAAGTTAAAAATAATGATATAAATGCTTATCTACAAATATTTGAAAATATAGATAGCTATAATCGCAAATCTTTAAGTGATCAAGCTTATCTGTTTGTTTCTGAAAACTTTGGCATAAAGCAAATGCAAGAAAAATATTTATACCGATATAGATTTTTAACACATTATGAAGAAACATAACTCTAAAGTTTGTCTCGTCAGTTCCTGTGGCGGTCATTTCATGGAACTGATGCAGTTGCTACCAGCTGTGGAAGGCATGGATTTCTATATTGTGACGGAAAAGAATGTTGCATCAGCCGGCACGTTGAAGCAATACCGGCATTACTACCTTTTCCAACAGGAACGGCGTAGCATCAGTTTTATCTTTAAGTTTGCCATAAACATACTTCTCTCCCTTTTTTATTTGCTGAGAGAACGTCCGGATATTATCCTGACTACAGGGGCGGGAGCTTCCTATCCTACCTGCCGCATAAGCAAAATACTTGGCAAAAAGGTGGTTTATGTGGAATCGTTTGCCAAACTTAACAGCAGTTCGGTAACGGGCCGGATGGTGTATCCGTTTGCTGACTGTTTTTTAGTACAATGGGAAGAAATGAAAAAAGTATATCCGAAAGCTTTATATCATGGAACAGTCTATTAAAATATTCATCCCATTGGGAACACAGAAATTCCCATTTAACCGCTTGGTGCTTGCGATGAACCGCTTGGTGGAAAAGGGCTTGTATAAACCTGAAGAGGTGGTGATGCAGGCGGCGATATATGATGTAGAGCCTGTGTTTACCCATTATCATCTGATTCCGGCGGAGCAATTTGCCGACTTCATCAACTCTGCTGATTTAGTCATTACGCATAGTGGCGTGAACAGCATCATCACTTGCATGAAGCTGCGCAAGCCGCTGGTGATTGTTCCGCGATTGAAGAAATATGGGGAGCATGTAGATGACCATCAACGGGAGATAGCCGAGGTGATGAAGGTGAAGTATGATGTAGTCGTTGCTTATGACTTGACCCAACTTGAAGCTGACATTGAGAAAGCAAAGACACATACCTACAAGCCTTGGGTTTCGCACAGCAGTGAACTTATTAACTTTATAAAACAGTTAATGGGGGGGTAAAAATACTTAACACCAACATTCTGCGTGTCACACGCGAAACATTGCTTGAATGCTTGAGTGAGGGTGTTTTGGTCACCCCCAATGTTGACCATTTGGTAAAGCTCCAGCACGACCGTGAATTTTATAATGTTTACAAAAAGGCCGAATGGGTAGTATGTGACAGCAAGATACTTTATTTATTATCCAAGTTGCTGAAGCATCCTTTGCCGGAAGCGATTCCGGGAAGCAGTTTCTTCACGGCTTTTTATGAATACCACAAAGACAATCCTAATTGTAAAATCTTTCTGTTGGGAGCAAAAGAAGGCATTGCCATTAAAGCAATGGAACGGATTAATGAGAAAGTCGGCAGGAAAATGGTTGTCGGTGCGCATTCGCCTTCGTTCGGTTTTGAGAAAGATGAAAAAGAATGTGAGGAGCTTGTCCGCATTGTCAACGCAAGCGGAGCGAATGTTCTGCTGGTAGGTGTAGGCGCGCCCAAACAAGAGAAATGGATAATGAAGTACCGCAATCGAATGACTGGTGTTGATATATTTATGGCTTTAGGTGCAACAATAGATTTTGAAGCCGGGACACTGAAACGAGCACCTGTGTTCTGGCAGAAAATGGGTATGGAGTGGCTGTATCGTTTCCTAAAAGAACCCAAACGCTTGTTCAAACGTTATTTCGTGGACGATATGCAGTTCTTTTATTATTTTACAAAACAATTATTGGGGATATACAAGAATCCATTCGACAAACAATAATCATTTTATTTGCGAAACAGTTTACAGATTAAGGCTATCGGTACTAAAATAGCCGCAAACAGGTAAGCTGACATTAAACGGAATGCTGATACTAACTTATTCAAAGCTTTTCAATTTTTGGGGCAAAGATAATGCAAATCAATGAAAGGAAAGAATCTATCATAAATTTATAATCAAGATGTATAGCTGTGAAGATTTTGAGTAGCTTTTCATTCGTTATAAAAATGAAGCTATCCCTAAGGCAAGAACATTCGGACGTTCTGTCAAAGAAACAATATTTTCTAAACAATAGATAAGACTCGGTAAATCGTTTTTCCTTTTTTTGCGGTTCTCGAAAGAAATATGTTCCTTTGTATTAACTCAAACAAAAAACGCTTCACCATGGAACAGAATGCTTATGTCTGTTTTGAATGGGTCATCAGACATTTTGATGGAATAAAGAAGGTGTATTTGATACGAAGCACGCAAAAAGTTACGTTATTATGATATGTCTCCCGGAGACCGGTATGCTTACGACGAACATATCAATGCCATCATGATACAAAAAGTGCCTAAAACTGATGTGTTTTCCAGTGGCAAAAGCAATCATAATCACTGAGGGTGTGTCAAGATGATGCACCCTCTTTTTCGTTTAATTAAGGGGTATATGAAGTAAGCATCCAACCCCTTTTTTTAGGTCTTTCGGGTAAGTCTGTCTACCTTTTCCATATCACATATTCTAGAAATGGTACAAAAAGAATTTTCAGGAGCCAGCCGTTGCAGATGCCTCATTGAAGGTGCCCATATCTCATCCATTATGTCTTTTTCTGTCTTTTTTCTCTTCGTGTCTTTGTTAATTTCTCTCTTTAGATTTTCTTCTTTTTTTGAAAATAAGTATCTTTGCAGCCGTTATTTTCAAAGAATTTTCCATGCAGCGTTTTATTTTAATTGTGTTGATTCTGATAGTCTCGGTGTCGAGTTCTATTTTTTGCCGTTCGGAAGAAAAGAAAGATGTTCCCACAGTGAATGTTGTCGACCGTTGCCTTCAGTTGTATCAGGAGATGGATTTGGAAGGCAAGGTGAATTATGCTGCTTTCCGTCAGGCGGTGACGGGATATTACCGTATCGGAGAACGGAAGCGGGAGGTGTTGACTTTAATCGATTTCTCGAAACCTTCTACCCAGGAGCGGTTGTATGTGTTCGATATGAAGGCGAAAAAGATGTTGTTTTCGTCGGTCGTAGCGCATGGAAAGAATAGCGGAAATAATTATGCCACTTCTTTTTCGAATGAGGACGGCTCGCACAAAAGTTCGTTGGGCTTTTATCTGACCGAATCTACCTATCAAGGCCGGAATGGTTATTCATTGATTTTGGAAGGCTTGGAAAAAGGCATCAATGACCATGCCCGCCAGCGTGCCATCGTGATGCACGGGGCTGCCTATGCCAATCCTTCGGTAATCCGACAGGGAGGACGCTTGGGAAGAAGTTTTGGCTGTCCCGCTGTTCCGCAGAAACTTTGCCGTCCGATTATTGATGCTATCAAGGGCGGAAGCGTGATGTATATCTATGCTGCCAAGCCCGACTACTTGGCGCAAAGCAGTATTCTGGTAAAACCTTACTGAATCCGCGAAGCATATTTTCGGTAATACCACCAGCCGAAGAGGTCTGCCAGTGCCCAGCCGATAGGGATAGACCACCAGATGCCGTGTACTCCGATGGATGGAATAGCCGCCAGTCCGTATGCCAACGCTACACGTGTACCGAGCGAGAATACAGTCAGCACCACCGACATGCCCGGCATGCGGATGGCACGGAAGAGTCCGTATAATAGAAACAGGTATCCGATACCGATATAAAAACTTCCTTCTACCCGCAGATATTCTACTCCGATAGCGATGATTTCGCTTTCTTTGGCATCAATGAAGAGTTGCATCAAGGGGCGGGCAAAGATGAATACGACCGCAGAGATACATAAACAGAAAACGGTAGTGAGCAAGACTGTGCTGCGAATGCCTTTCCGTATGCGGTCGAATTGCCGTGCGCCGAAGTTTTGGGCTATGAAGGTGGAGAAGGCATTCCCGAAGTCTTGCACCGGCATATAGGCGAACGTGTCAATCTTAACGGCTACGGCAAAGGCGGCCATGACGGCTGTGCCGAAACTGTTGACCAATCCTTGCACCATCAAAATGCCGAAGTTCATTACCGATTGTTGCATGCACGTCAGCGAGGAATAAGTGGCTATTTCCTTGATAGATTGTTTGTTGATACGGAACTGTTTCCATTTCAGCCGGAATATCGGGAAACGGTAAAGGGTGTACAGGCAAAGTCCGATGCCGGATACGGCTTGCGAAATGACTGTAGCTGCAGCCGCTCCTGTCACACCCCAATGAAAGACTGCGATGAAAACCAAATCGAGTACGATGTTGAGTATGACGGATATTCCCAGAAAGCCAAGCGGTACGATGGAATTGCCCAAGGCACGGAGAAGGAATGCGTAATAATTGTAAAGGAAGGTGAAGAAGATGCCGGCAAATATCACCACTAAATAATCGTACATGATATCGGCGATTTCGGCCGGAGTCTGCAGCCAGTTGATAATGGGGTGAACCAGTGCCAGCGATACGGCGTTGATGACAAGGGTGATGCCGCCTGTCAGGACCAAGGAAGATACCAGGCTTTTTTTCATGCCTTCGTAATCTTTGGCTCCATATTGCAAGGAAAACACAGCTCCGGTTCCCATGCAAAGCCCGATGAAAACAGAAGTGATGAACACCATCAATGCGTACGCCGACCCTACGGCTGCCAGCGCATTGGCTCCTAAAAAGCGTCCTACGATAAGGGTATCGGCTATGTTGTAACATTGTTGAAGCAGATTTCCTAAAATCATTGGGATGGCAAAGCGTAGTATGGTTCCCGTTATACTGCCTTTTGTCAAATCCCCGGCTGAAGATTTGTTTGGTCGATTCATAACTTTGTCTTTTAGTTTGCGGCTGCAAATATATTGCATAAATCAAAAACAAGTGCTACCTTTGCCTAAATTTATAGTTAAACTTGGATTTATAAACTTTTTAAGATATGTTCAGAAGTCATACTTGCGGTGAGTTGCGCCTCACCGATGCAGGCAAAACCGTGACGCTGGCGGGATGGGTACAGCGTTCACGTAAAATGGGAGGGATGACCTTTGTGGATCTTCGTGACCGATATGGCATCACCCAATTGGTTTTTAATACGGAAGTGAATGCCGAACTTTGTGAACGTGCCAACCACTTGGGCCGTGAATATGTCATTCAGGTACAAGGTACAGTGAGCGAACGTTCGAGCAAGAATGCCAATCTTCCGACGGGTGAAATCGAAATCATCGTGTCGGAACTGAATATCCTGAATGCGGCACAGACTCCTCCGTTTACCATCGAAGACAATACGGACGGTGGCGATGACCTTCGTATGAAATACCGTTACCTGGATTTGCGCCGTACCGCAGTGCGTAAGAACCTGGAACTTCGTCACCGGATGACCATGGAAGTGCGCCGTTATCTGGACAGCAAAGGTTTCCTGGAGGTAGAGACTCCGATGCTGATTGGCTCCACACCGGAAGGCGCGCGCGATTTCGTAGTGCCTTCACGTATGAATCCGGGACAGTTTTATGCCTTGCCTCAGTCTCCGCAAACGCTGAAGCAGTTATTGATGGTGTCAGGTTTCGACCGTTATTTCCAGATTGTAAAATGTTTCCGCGATGAAGACCTTCGTGCCGACCGCCAACCCGAGTTTACACAAATCGACTGCGAAATGAGCTTCGTAGAACAGGAAGATATCATCCAGATGTTCGAAGGCATGGCTAAACACTTGTTCAAAGAGTTGCGCGGTGTGGAATTGACCGAACCTTTCTTGCGTATGCCGTGGGCGGACGCTATGAAATATTACGGTAGCGACAAGCCCGACTTGCGTTTCGGCATGAAGTTTGTCGAACTGATGGATATTCTGAAAGGTTACGGTTTCGCCGTGTTTGATAACGCTGCCTATATCGGCGGTATTTGTGCCGAAGGCGCGGCTCATTATACCCGCAAGCAGCTTGACCAGTTGACCGAGTTTGTCAAACGTCCGCAAATCGGTGCGAAAGGAATGGTTTACGCCCGTATTGAGGCTGACGGAAACGTGAAGTCGAGTGTCGACAAGTTCTATAGCCAGGATGTGCTTCAGAAGATGAAAGAAGCGTTCGGCGCCAAACCGGGCGACTTGATTCTGATATTAAGCGGCGACGATGCGATGAAGACTCGCAAGCAGCTTTGCGAGTTGCGTCTGGAAATGGGTAACCAGCTTGGTTTGCGCGATAAGAATCAGTTTGCCTGCCTGTGGGTGGTAGATTTCCCGATGTTCGAATGGAGTGAAGAAGAAGGACGCCTGATGGCTATGCACCATCCGTTCACTCATCCGAAAGACGAGGATATTCCTTTGTTGGATACCAATCCGGCAGCTGTTCGTGCCGATGCATACGATATGGTGGTCAACGGAGTGGAAGTCGGTGGCGGTTCTATCCGTATTCACGACTCGGCACTTCAGGAAAAGATGTTCGAAATCCTGGGCTTCACCCCTGAGAAAGCACAAGAACAGTTCGGCTTCCTGATGAATGCCTTCAAGTTCGGTGCACCTCCTCACGGAGGACTGGCATACGGTCTCGACCGTTGGGTATCTTTGTTTGCCGGACTGGATTCCATCCGTGACTGCATCGCTTTCCCGAAGAATAATTCCGGACGTGATGTGATGTTGGATGCTCCAGGCTATCTCGACCAAAAACAATTGGACGAATTACACCTGCAAGTGGTAAAAGAAGACTGATATATAATTAAGGTGTAGGTCTTCGTTATTAAATAGAACTGAATGAAAGAATCTGTACGTATCCTGCGTTTTGCAATTGTCGGTACGCTCAATGCCTTGATTACTGCGTTTGTGGTATGGCTATTGATGCATATCGAAGGTGAGAGTTATATCACGGCAAACATCATTGCCTATATCGTAGCGCAGATTCATAATTTCATTTGGTGCAAATACTGGATATTTCCTTTAGAAGCGGAAGGCAAAAAAAATAGCATCTGGCATCAGATGCTATTTTTTGCCGGAGCTTTCCTGTTAGCTTATTCTACTCAGTTTTTATTTCTCCTGATGCTGGTAGAAGTGCTTCACTGCAACGAATATCTTGCCCAGTTCTTAGGTCTTTTCATTTACGGTGCTGTGAATTTTATCACCAACCGGCACGTTACATTCCGTTGATTTATGCCATTTCCAGCAAGTGTTGCTCCTCGATGTATTTCAATCCTTTGTCGAGGATGACTTTGCGTGTTTCTTCCGGATTGTCCGTGCGGAACACCAGAATGCCTTTGCCCGACAGCAGGAATGAATAAAGATAGGAGATGCCTATGCCTGCCTCGCTGAAACTGCGGATGGCATCGGCGGCACGTCCGGGTTGGTTGTCAAGCATGATGGCGAATACATCGGACAGATTTGCCGATATGCCGGCTTGCTTGAGTGTATCGTATGCCCGCATAGGTTCGGAACAGATGATGCGGTAGATGCCGTATTCTACCGTGTCGGAAATGGTGGAAGCGATAAGCTGAATGTTTGCTTCCTTCAACAGTTCGAGTACCTGAAGCAGTGTACCCGATTTGTTTTCTACAAATACAGATAATTGATGGATGGTCATATTTTTTGAGTTTTTGAGTTTGTTAGTTTTTAAGTTTGTTAGTTTATTAGTTTTTGAGTTTGTTAGTTGGTGAGTTTGTAAGTTTATAAATTCATGAGTTTATGCTGATGTAAAGCTAAAGGACTCAAAACTCAAGAACCCAAAAGCTTAAAAACTCAGGAACTCAAGAACTTAAAAACTTAAGAACTTAAAAACTTAAATCAATGTTTTTCTTAAGTCTTTTACGCGCACGGCCTTGCCTTCTTGCTTGGGCAAAGTGCCTTTGGGTACCAACTTCACCCGCGGAGTAATCAGAATCTCGTCTTTCAGCTGGCGGGTGATTTCCTTGGTCAGCTTTTGCAGGAAGCCGTAATCGTCGGTAAAGTCGTTGAGCTCTACTTCTACGGTCATTTCGTCGTTCGCTTCCAGGTTGGTCAGCGTGATGAGATAGTCGTTTCCTAACTCCTTGAATTGCATCAGGATGTTTTCTATCTGAATCGGGAAGATGTTTACACCCTTCAGAATCATCATATCGTCGCTTCTTCCTTTCATGCGGTCCAGCCGTTTGTGATGGCGTCCGCATGGGCATTCACCGGGAAGAATACGTGTTAAGTCACGTGTACGGTAGCGTAGGAGTGGCATTGCTTCGCGGTTGATGGTCGTCAGCACCAGTTCACCGATTTCACCTTCAGGCACCGGCTCCAGCGTATCGGGGTCGACGATTTCTACAATATAATAATCTTCCCAGATGTGTAAACCGTTTTGTTCAGGGCATTCAAAGGCTACACCCGGTCCACACATTTCCGACATGCCGAAGGAATTATAAGCCTTTACGCCCAGCATATCTTCAATGCGTCGGCGTTGTTCGTCCGAATGAGGTTCTGCTCCGATAATCAACGTGCGGAGTTTCGTGTCACGGCGTGGGTCAATGCCCATTTCTTCCATGACCTCGTAAAGCCGTCCAGCATAGCTCGGGATGGCATGCAGGGCGGTAGTTCCGAAGTCGGTGATGAATTTAATCTGGCGTTTCGTGTTTCCTGCTGCAGCGGGAACGGTCAGCATCCCCAGCCGTTCGGCGCCGTATTGGAATCCCAGTCCGCCGGTGAACATGCCGTAGCCCGAAGAGTTCTGGAAGATATCTCCCTTGCGCAACCCTACCATATACAGGCAACGTGCCACCGCATTCGCCCATTCGTCGAGGTCGTGCTGGGTATGCAGGATGACTGTGGGTGTCCCCGTGGTTCCACTGGACGAATGCAGGCGTACCACTTCATCCAATGGCACTGCCGAAAGTCCGAAGGGGTAATGATCGCGCAGGTCTTGCTTGGTGGTGAAAGGAATCTTCTGCAGGTCATCCAGTGAGCGGATGTCTTCCGGTTTCAGCCCTATCTCGGCAAAGCGTTGTTTATAGAAAGGAGAGTGCATGCAGCGTTGTAGCGTTTGTTGCAGCCTCTTCAGTTGAAGTCGTTCTATTTCCGGGCGGGACATGGTTTCCAGTTCCGGATGTAAATACATTTGTTCGTGTCTCATAGCTTTTCTTTTGACGTTTTCGCTTGCAAATATAGGCTTTTATATGAAAAATGGAGAGTTTATCGCGAAAAATCTTTTAATTTGACGCGTTTCACTCTCCGATGATACCGTTTTTATGTCTGTTCTCCGATACCTATTCCAGTCTGCCCGTAGCCCGCAGGTATTCCGTTTCGTATATTTTATATTGGGTTTGGGCTTCGATGAGGTTGCTTTGCGCCTGTTGCCATTGCGATTGGGCATCGAGCAGGTCGGTCAGTGTGCTTAGGGCGTTTTTATACCGCTCTTGCATTACCCGAAGGTTCTCATCGGCTTGGCGTGCTGATAGTCGGGCAGTCTGTACCATATTATATCCGTCCGTTACGTTCTGCACCGCTTGGCGTGCCTCGATGCTGAGCAGACGTTTGTTCTTCTGCAGGTCGAGACGGGCATTTTCGAGGTCGAACCGGGCTTTCTTCACCTTCTTCAGCCCTTCTCCCCAATGGAACAAGGGAATGCTGACCGATGCCATCACCAAGCCCAGCCCGTCTTCAAACTTTTGTGTGAACGGGAAAGCGGTTCCGTCGGCATCGTAATTCATTCCTTTCAGTTTGATGTTGCCATAATACAGGTAGCCTGCCGAGAGTCCGATTTGCGGAAGCACGTCTGCACGTGCCATCTTCACTTGTTGTTCGCCGGCTTCCACCTGTTTGTTCAGCAGTGTCAGTTCGGGACGGGCGGCGATGCTTTCGTCCATGTGCTCCGGAGCCGATACTTCGATAAGTGTGTCGAGAGGCACGATTTCGGTATCGAGCGGTTGTCCCAGCACGTTGCATAACGCCAGCCGGCAGAGGTCGAGTCCGTTGCGCGCTTTTTGCAGTTGGTAACGGATTTCACTTTGTTTGGTTTGTATGCGGAGCAGGTCGTTTTCCACACCCATCCCGGCCGCGAGCGCCACTTCCGCTTGGCGGCATACCGTGTCCATCTGGGTTTGGTAACTGTCCAGCATCTGTACTTTCTTTGCTACCGCGATGTAGGTCCAGTAAGCGTTGTCGGCATCGGCAATCACTTCCATTCGGGTTTTGCGCCGGTTCTCTTCGGCACATTCCCTGCCTATCCGTGCCAGCTTGTTTCCGGCGATAATCCGTCCTCCGGCATACAGGGGTTGCATCAGCGTGATGCCTGCCATGTACATCCCCCGCATCTGGAGTTCCATTCCCATCATGTCTATGTCTGTCATATAAGTGCCGGTGGCTGTCCCGTCCAGTTTGGGCAGGTAGGCCCGGAAAGCAATTTCCTTATCCAGTTCTGCCTGACGCACCTCGTTGTCGGCACGTTGCAGGTCTTCGTTGTGTGCCAAAGCCATTTGGCGGCAAGTTTGCAGAGTGAGTTCAAGGGGCTCGTTTGCCATTACAGGCAAACAGCAGGCAATGGCGAGTGTTATCAGTATTCTTTTCATTTCATTGGTTATTTTTTTACGTGAAACAAAGCAGTGTAGAACAAGGGCAGCAATATTAGGGTGATGATTGTGCCAACGGTCAATCCTCCCATAATGGTGACTGCCATCGAACCGTACATCGGGTCGCCCACAAGCGGAATCATTCCGACAATGGTGGTGAGTGACGCCATCAGTACCGGGCGTACACGCGAGACGGTCGCTTCTATTACGGCTTTATACGGCGCGCACCGCTCTTCGGTCTGGAGGCGGTTGATTTCGTCTACCAGGACAATCGCGTTTTTTACCATCATGCCTATCAGTCCCATCATGCCGATAATGGCCATGAACGTGAAAGGCTGTCGGAACAGGAGCAGGGCAGGAGTGATGCCGCAGAACGCGAAGGGGAAACAAATGAGAATCAGAATGACCTTTTTCCAGTTGTTGAACAGCAACAGCAGGATGCCTAAAATCAGGAAGATGGTGAGCGGGACGAATTTCAGCAGGTTGGCGATGGCATCGTCGCGCAGCTCGTTCTCGCCTACCCAGCGCATTTCGTAGCCTTCGGGAAGCGGGATGGCCTCTATTTCTTCCTGAATGCTTTCTTTCACCTTGGCAGGTGTTCCGGCATAGAGGTCGGTGTTCGGGTCACATTCCGCCTCGATGGCACGGCGTCCGTTCACGCGGTTCACCACGTCTTCTTCCCAATCTATCCGTACAGGTCCGGCAATGCTGCTCAAAGGCACACATTTGAACACATCGTCTTGGATGTCGGCGGCATTCTTGCTGCCCGACAGTATGCCTTGCAGGTCTTCGTCGGTCAGCCTTGCGTTCATGGTGCTCCATACCGGTATGGTGTTCAGGTCGGTTATCCGGCTTCCGTCGGCATTGCGCACCATCAGGTTCAGGATGATTGTCCGGTCCTGGTCGGTCAGTATTCCTGCCGGCATGCCGTCGGTAGCTGCCAGCAAGGCATTGCCTACGTCACTGCGTTCGATGCCTGCCCGGAGCGCATCGGCACGCATATAGTCCACGCTTAGGGATTTTGCCAACGGTTTCCAGTTGTTTTGTACGGAATAAGGGTCGACATACGGACACCGGCGCATAATCTCTTCTGCCTGTCGGCTTAACCGGCGGAGTATGGCAGGGTCGGGACCCGAGAATTCCACTTCTACCGTATGCGAGGTAGAGATGGAGAAATTGTATTTCCGCATCCGGATATAAGCGTCGGGATAACGCTTCCGTAGTTCCTCACGCAGGTTAGGCAACAGTTTCATCACCGTGGCGTAATCCTTACAGTCCACCATCAGTTCTCCGTAGCAGTCTCCTCCCGAGGTCATCGGACGTACCAGGCAATAGTGCGCGGGTGCGCTTCCCATGCTTGCGGCTACCCGTTCCACTTCCGGATATTCCCGTAGCCAGCCGCTTATCTCCAGCAAATCATGACGTACGCGGTCGGGGCCGGATTGCGAAGGCAGGTAATATTCCACGACGAACTGGCGGTAATCGAAGTCGGGGAAAAAGAGGTTTTTCACTTTGGTCATCCCGAAGATGCACAGAGCGAGCACAATGCCTGCCACGGCAAGGGTGAGCCGGCGGTGTTCAATCAGTGTCCCGATGCTGCGCCTTACAAAGCGGTGTACGGGCGAATTGAGCACTTCTGTCGGTTTCCCTTGTTTCTTGTCGCGCAGGGGAAGCCACGATTTGGCGCATATCGGAACCTGAATCAGTGCCAGCACCCAGCTAGCCAGCAGGCTGACGCATAATACCAGGAAAAGGTCGCGCGCGTATTCGCCCGCCGAGTCGGGCGACAGGTAGACCGCGATGAAGGTGGATGCCGCGATGACCGTGGCTCCCAGCAAGGGCATTGCCGTGTTCCGTCCGATGCGGTAGAGATAAGTCTTCGGTCCGAACCCCCGTTGCTTGTCTATCAGGATGCCGTCCATGATGACGATGGCATTATCCACCAGCATACCCATTGCCACGATGAATGCGCCCAGCGAAATGCGTTGCAGGGTGGTTCCGCACAGCAGCAGGATGGGGAAGGAGACCGCAATGGTCAGTATCAGACCGAATCCGATGATGACACCGCTGCGAATGCCCATCGTGAAGATAAGCACCAGGATAACGATGGCGACCGACTCGATGAGGTTGACCATAAACGAGCTGATGGCTTCGTTCACCTTGTCGGGTTGGAAAAAGATTTTTTCCGTTTCCATGCCGGCCGGCATGGTCTGCATCACCTGCGCCAGCTTCTTGTCTACCTCAGCCCCTACGTCGGGCACGATGGCGTCAGCCTCCATCGCAATGCAGATAGCCAATGCCGGTTTCCCGTCGACAAAGAATCCGTTGCGTTGAGGCTCGGCGTAGGTACGTTCTATTTTTGCCACATCGCCCAGCCGGACTTGTTTCCCGTCGAATGTGCCTATCAGCAACTGGCGGACGTCCTCTTCATTTCGGACGGCATTGTTCACACGCACCTGCAGGCGGTCGCCTCCCGTTTCGTAATCTCCTGCCTGGACAGTCTTTCCCGCGTTTTGCAAAGCCATCATCACCTGCACCGGCAATACTCCGTTGCGGGCTATCAGGTCTTTCGAAAGGATGATGTTGATTACTTCATCGCGGTTTCCTACGATGTTGATGCGCTTCACGCCTTTCACGTTCATCAGCTCACGGCGCAACATCCGGGCGTATTTGTAGAGTTCGGGATACGAATACCCTTCGCCGGTAAATGCGTAGAAGATGCCGTATACGTCCATCATGTCGTCTACCACCACCGGGTCGTAACACCCCTGCGGAAACCTGCTTCGCAAGTCGTTCACTTTCCTGCGGAGCAAGTCGAAGTGCTGTTCCAGGTCTTTCAGCAGTACCGTCATCTGAAACTCGACGGTCAGCATCGCCATTCCGCTTTGGCATTCGCTTTTCACTTTCTTCACGTCGGGCAGGTTGCGCAATTCGTCTTCCAGCAGTTGTGCCACTTCCAGTTCTACTTCGTGGGCACTGGCTCCCGGATAGGGCACCACTACCATGGCTTGTTTTACCGCTACGGCAGGGTCTTCCAGCTTGGGCATCTGCATGAATGCCAGTATTCCGGCTACGATGATGAACACCGCGAATGACCAGAACAGGGTGGGACGCTTCATAAAAAATTCGGTCACCTTCATCACAACAGTCCTCCTACATTGGTTTCAGCCGGTTCTGCCAAGATGTTCACTTTCTCGTTTTCTTGCAAGGCGCTCACACCGGCTTTCACGATTTGTTCGTCTCCTGTCAGCCCCGATGAGATAATTGCTTGTCCGTCCTCGTCTATTCCTTGCAGGGTGACCGGGGTTTGATGTGCCGTCGAGTCTTTGCCTACCGTCCATACGTAGGTCTTTCCCTCGGCTTTGCACACGGCGTGTACGGGCAGGATGAAATTTCCGCTATCCGTTTCCGGGCTTATGCGGAGTTCGACGTCGGCATTCATTCCTGCGGTCAGGCTTTCTGCCGTCTTCCCGTCGAAGGTCAGCCGCATGCGGTACAGTTGGGTTCCGTCTGCCTTCGGCGTGATGCTGAGCAGCTTCATCGGGAGAGGTGTTTTACTGTTTGTCCGGCACCGGATGTCTTTTATCTGGTCTTTTTGCAGGTAGATGTCTGCCGGAATGTCTAGTTCCACTTCGAGGCGGTCTGTATTTAATAAGGTAAAGACCGGAGTCCCGGCATCAACCATTTCCGCCGGTTCGAAGTTCACGCTTTGGATGTATCCCGAAGACGGAGCCTGGAGCCGGGTATAGTCCAGCTTGTTGCGGTTCAGTTGCAGCTGCACCTTGAGCTGGCGCAGTCCGGCTACCGCTTTTTCGTAATCGTTTTCCGAAATGCTTTTGGCTTCATACAGTTGTTTCATCCGCGCCACTTCGTGCTCCAGTTGCTCGGCTTGCACCTGCAAGGCTTCCACGCCCAACTGATAGTCGGCATGGTCCAGCTCGGCGATCAGTTCCCCTTCGCGCACGAAGTCGCCTTCCTTCACGTAAATGCGCTCTATCTGTCCGGCGGTCTTGAATCCCAGGCTGATTTCACGCGCTTCTTTTATTCTTCCGGGAAATGATTTCACCAGTTCGTTTCCCATGGGGAGCGGTCGGATGCACATTACGTGGTGCACCGTTTCTTTTTCAGATTTGCTCTGCTTGCATCCGCCCAAAAAGAGGCAGGCGGGCAAAAGAATCAGGATTGTCTTTGCATTCATATCAGATTGTTTTATAAGGTTATCGTTGGGTTGGTTTCTTCTTTTTTACAAAGATGCATAAATCCGATTGGATAGACACGAGCTATGGGACGGACAAACAGGTCAAAAGGTCGGATTTCCGATAAAAAACCGATTCGATTGCCTGTTTATTGTGTCAAAAGGAATATTTTTGTGGCTTGAAACGAAAAAGCGGACAAAGATGAAGAAAGAAGACTATCCCTTGCAGGACCGTTTGGAAATGATGATGCTTCCCATATCCGACCGTACCCTTACTTGGGGAGAAGTACTGATGCTGGCAGACAATTTCAACCAGCCTCTTATCGGGGAAGAAGAAATCGCCCCGTTTATGTCGCGGACATACCCTTTTAAGGTGATGTTTACGATGATACAGCTGTGCACCGAAGGGTATATGCGCTTCCGTTACAACCTGCAGGAGTATGTCATACGGGCAGGAACGGCCATTATTATCCAGCCCAACAGCTTCGGCGAGTGTCTGGAGGTGAGCCAGGATTTCCGTGTGGCGTATATCACGTATAAGGACGATAGTTGTTTCGGCGAGAAAAGCTCTTCTTTTCTGACTCAGTTCCGGAACCGGCTGACCCGGCAAACCCTGATTCCGCTTTCGCCTGTCGGGATGGAAGAATTGCTGGAAGTGTACCGGATGATGCGGAAAAAGATGCTTGAGCCTTACTCCGATTTCACGCGCGAAGCGCTGATAGGCTATTTGCAAGTGATGCTGGCGGATTGTTATCAGGCGCTTTCGGCTGTGCTCGAACTGGAAGTGAATGAGGGGATAAGCCGCCATCAGCTTCTTTTCGACCGGTTTCTTCACCTGTTGCAACAGCATTATGCTGACGAGCGGAGCATTTCGTTTTATGCCGGCAAGTTATGCATTACGCCCAAATATTTCTCGCAGGTCATTTATCAGGCGAGCGGCAGGCACGCCGGAGAATGGATAAAGGATTACGTCATCCTCGAAGCCAAGGTGTTGCTGAAAAGCGGCAAATACACCATCCAGCAGATAAGCGACAGGTTGAATTTTCCCAATGCTTCTTTCTTCGGCAAATATTTCAAGGCGGCGGTAGGCTGCTCTCCACGCAGTTACCAGAAGGGAGGTTGACCCTACGCTTTTCTTTTTCGGCAAGCTGTCAATGTGTATTCGGACAACTGGAAATTCATTTGCATACGGTTTCATTCTACGTCCTCCAATCGGAAAACGTACGTCTTTGGTATGGAAAACGTATATCCCCCGATTGGAGGACGTACGTTTTCCATATGGAGGACATAAAATTCAAGGGCATGCATTCAGGTTTCTTATGGGTTGAAAAGACAAGGTTGTATGCTTTCAAAAACTAACTCTTTAAGCCGATAGGTAAATATTTTGCAGGCATTATTGGGATATTACGAATAAATTGTTACCTTTGAGCTTTCTAAAAATATGAAGAACATGAAAGTCGTTATTTTGCAGACAGATATTCGTTGGGCAGCCCCAGAAGCGAACCGGAAGCGTGCCGAAGGGATGATGGATGCCCGTCCGGGCGCCGACCTCTACGTGTTGCCCGAAATGTTTTCTACCGGATTTTGTACGCAGCCCGAGGGGGTGGCAGAGTCGGAATGCGAATCGCTCCGCTGGATGGAGCGGCAAGCGAAAGAGCGGGGATGCGCCCTTGCGGGAAGCGTCGCCACCGAAGAAGGCGGTAAATATTATAACCGATTTTATTTTGTCACGCCTCAAGGCGAGGTGGAATGGTACGATAAGAAGCACCTCTTCACCTACGGAGGCGAGCACAAACGCTATACGCCGGGAAACAGGCGGGTGGTGGTGTCGTATGGAGGCGTGCGCTTCCTGCTTGAGGTATGCTATGACCTGCGTTTCCCCGTCTGGTCGCGTAACCGGGGAGATTATGACGCCATTCTTTATGTGGCAAGTTGGCCTACTTCGCGCGTAGAGGCGTGGAAGACATTGCTCCGTGCGCGTGCCATAGAGAACCAGTGCTATGTAGTAGCCGTGAACCGGGTAGGAAAGGACCCCGCTTGCGAATATTGCGGAGGAAGTGCCGTGATAGACCCCTACGGCCATACATTGGCGGCTTGCGAGGACGGATGCGAGGAGAGTGCCGAAGCTACGGTAGACAGGGATGCGTTGGACGCTTTCCGGAAGAAGTTCCCGGTATCGGACGACGCGGACGGATTCGATTTAAGATGAGAAGTTTGACAAGGTTTTTGAAATGAAAATACGATACAATGAATAATAGCGATAAACTTTTGTTATTGGGCGACCAGGCGATAGCTTTGGGAGCCATTCATGCGGGGATTTCGGGGGTGTACGCCTATCCCGGAACCCCCTCGACCGAGATTACGGAATATATACAGGATTCGCCTTTGGCAAAAGCCAGAGGGTTGCACAGCAGCTGGTGTACGAACGAGAAGACCGCAATGGAAGCGGCTTTGGGCGTGTCGTATGTAGGCAAGCGTGCCCTGGTGTGTATGAAACACGTGGGGATGAACGTATGTGCCGACGCTTTTGTCAATTCGGCCATCACGGGTGTAAACGGAGGTATCGTGGTACTGGCGGCCGATGACCCCACGATGCATTCTTCGCAGAACGAGCAGGACTCGCGCTTCTACGGCAAGTTTGCCATGGTGCCTATCCTCGAACCTTCCTCGCAACAGGAGGCGTACGACATGATGGCGTATGCCTACGAACTTTCGGAACGGGAGAAATTGCCCGTACTGATGCGTATCGTTACCCGCTTGGCACATTCGCGGGCGGCGGTGCAGGTAAAGGACACGTTCCTTGACGTGACCTGTACGGGTAAGAAATCGGTGCCAGCCGACTGGGTATTGTTGCCTGCCAACGCACGCCGGCGATACCTGGAGGTGATAGCGGCCCAGCCCCAATTGATTCACCTGGCGGAGACTTCGCCTTTCAACAAGGCGGCATTCCGGGAAGGCATGGCCGAGCGGGGTATCGTGGCTTGCGGCATCGGATATAATTATGTCATGGAGAATTATCCCGACGGATGTCCGTATCCGATAGTGAAGGTGTCGCAATATCCGCTTCCGATGGAACAACTGACCCGCCTGGCGGACTCGTGCAAGGAGATGCTGGTGGTAGAAGACGGGCAACCTTTCGTAGAGGAACAACTGAAGGGATTGCTCCCGACGAAATACATCGTGAAGGGCCGCCTGAGCGGAGACCTGCCCCGTACGGGCGAGCTGACTCCCGATAGCGTAAAGGCCGCCTTAGGCATTCCGAGTGCCGAGGTGTATGCTTCGGCTCAAAACGTGGTTCCCCGTCCGCCTGCTTTGTGTGTGGGATGCGGACACCGCGATGTGTACGATGCCCTGAACCGGGTGGCGGCGGAATATCCCGACGCGAAGATATTCGGCGATATCGGATGTTATACCTTGGGCGCGTTGCCTCCCTTCCGTGCCTTGAACAGTTGCGTGGATATGGGAGCGTCCATTACGATGGCGAAGGGTGCGGCGGATGCCGGGCAATTCCCTGCCATCGCGATTATCGGCGACTCGACATTTACCCATTCGGGCATGACGGGCCTGCTGGACGCGGTGAACGACAAGGCGAACATCACGGTGGTGATTTCGGATAACCTGACCACGGCCATGACGGGCGGTCAGGACTCGGCAGGCACCAATAAGTTCGAAGCCATTTGCCTGGGGCTGGGTGTAGAACCCGAGCACGTGCGGGTGGTGGTGCCTCTCCCGAAGAACATGGAAGAGATTACCCGCATCATCCGCGAGGAAATCGAATACCGGGGCGTGTCGGTCATCATCCCACGCCGTGAGTGCATACAGACATTGAACCGTAAGTTGAAAAAGAAAAAAGCAGAAAAGAAATGAAAACAGATATCATACTTTCAGGGGTAGGCGGACAGGGTATCTTGTCCATCGCTACCATTATCGGTGAAGCCGCCACCCGTATGGGGCTGGCGTTGAAGCAAGCCGAGGTGCACGGGATGAGCCAGCGCGGGGGAGACGTGCAGTCGAACCTCCGCCTTTCGGACAGCTCCATCGCTTCCGACCTTATCGCGTTGGGTACGGCGGATATGATTATCTCGCTGGAGCCGATGGAAGCCTTGCGCTATCTGCCCTATCTGGCAAAGGACGGATGGATTATCACTTCGTCCGCTCCTTATAAGAATATTCCCAATTATCCCGACGAGCAAGCCTTGGCGGACGAGTTGAAGGCGCAACCCCACGTGGTGTCGCTCGATGTGGAAGGACTGGCTAAAGAGAACCACGTGCCCCGTTCGGCAAATGTGATTCTGTTGGGCGCAGCCGCCGCTTTCCTCAAGATATTGGATGCCGGCACCTTGCGCGAAAGCGTGGGGCGTATCTTTGCGTCGAAAGGGCAGGAAGTGGTAGAGATGAATTACCGTGCCTTCGACATCGGGCACGAATACGTGAAAAACCTTAAACTCTCCAGCCTATGAGCCGTGTATTCAGCGAAGAATTGGTGGCGGAGGTGGCACGCGAGATGAAGGTGGCCGACCTCCAAAATGCCACGATAGGCGATGTCTTGCTTGTGGCATCGCGCCTGGAGCAGTTGACGGGCATTCCGTTTATCCGCATGGACCAGGGTTCGCCCGGGCTTCCGGCGAACAAGGTAGGCATTGAAGCCGAAAAGAAAGCCCTCGATGCGGGGCTGGGCGCGCAATATCCCGCCGCGGCAGGTGTGCCCGAACTGAAAGAGGCGGCATCGCGTTTTGTGAAAGCGTTTATCGACATCGACATCTCTCCCCGTGCCTGCGTACCTACTACGGGCTCGGTGGCGGCGTCGTTCGGGGCTTTCATCGCTTGCACGCAACGCATTCCGGGCAAGGATAAAGTGTTGTTCATCGACCCGGGATTCCCTATCCAGAAGTCGCAATTACGCATTTTAGGCGTGAAGTGGGAATATTTTGACATTCACGATTTCCGGGGCGAGCCGCTCCGTGCCAAGCTGGAGAGTTATCTCTCGAAAGGGGACATCGCGGCTATCGTCTATTCCAATCCGAATAACCCCGCGTGGATATGCCTGGAGGAAGAAGAGCTGAAAATCATCGGTGAGCTTGCCACCCGCTATGATGCGGTGGTGATGGAAGATCAGGCTTATTTCTGCATGGACTTCCGCCATCCGTACGGACGTCCGTATCAGGCACCGTTCGTGCCTACCGTAGCGCGATACACCGATAATTACATTCTGATGCTTTCCGCCTCGAAGATATTCAGCTATGCCGGTCAGCGCATAGCCTTGGCTTGTGTTTCCGACGCGCTCTTCGATAAGCAATATCCGGCATTGGCAAAGCGGTATGAAGACTCGGGTGTGTTCGGTCCCACCTTTATCGCTTCTATCCTTTATATGATTACGTCGGGATGTACCGCCACTACCCAATACGGAATGGCGGAGATGCTCAACCGCTCCGTGACGGGAGAAATCAATTTTGTGGAAGATGTGCGCGAATACGAGCGGCGTGCCAACCGGATGAAGCGGATATTCACGGACAACGGCTTTACCATAGTGTACGACTGTGATGTGACTCAGCGGGTAGGCGACGGATTCTTTTTCACGCTGGGCTATCCGGGTATGACGGGAGGCGAGTTGCTTCTGGAACTGATGTATTACGGTGTGAGCAGTATCTCGCTTTCTACTACGGGAAGCGAGCAACAAGGGGTGCGTGCCTGTACCTCGCGGATGCGTGAAGAGCTTTATCCGGTGCTGGAAGAGCGGATGAAGGCTTTTCATGAGGACCATCCGTGAATCTCTCCGCGTATGATTGGCTATGACTGAAGAACGGCGAACGAATAACGAATGAAAATATGATTTGGAATCCCAGCAAAGAGTGTATGCCGCGCGAACAATTGCGCGAGCTGCAAGGCAAGCGGTTGCAGAAACTGGTTGCATACGTGTATCACAACGTGCCTTTCTATCGGCACAAGATGCAAGAGATGGACTTGATGCCCGAAGATATCCGGAGCATCGATGATATTGTGAAATTGCCTTTCACCACCAAGCAAGACCTGCGCGACAATTATCCGTACGGGCTGATGGCGGCACCGAAGTCGGAGGTAGTGCGGGTACACGCTTCGTCGGGCACGACGGGCAATCCTACCATTGTGGGCTATACGCGCAAGGATCTGGCGGTATGGTCGGAAGTGATGTCGCGATGTCTCTCGGCATACGGAGTGACGCGCGATGACACTTTCTCCGTAAGTTATGGCTATGGGCTTTTTACCGGCGGACTGGGCGCGCATTACGGCGTGGAGAACCTGGGAGCGACGGTCATACCTGCCTCTACGGGGAATACGGAAAAACACGTGCGGCTCATCCGTGACTTGAAGATAACGGGCATTGCCTGTACGCCTTCGTATGCCCTCTATCTGGCAGAGACGGTGGACAAGATGGGTATCGACAAGCATGAGCTGAGCCTGCGCATCGGTGCTTTCGGGGCGGAACCGTGGACCGAACGCATGCGGCTGGAAATCCAGGAACGGTTAGGTCTGAAGGCTTATAACCTGTATGGGTTGAGTGAGATTATGGGACCGGGGGTGTCGTGCGAGTGTGAGGCGCAAAACGGGTCGCATATCCACGAAGACCATTTCTATCCTGAGATTATCGACCCTGTGACCTTGGAGCCTTTGCCGAAGGGAGAGCAGGGAGAACTGGTGTTTACCACCCTGACGAAAGAGGGAATGCCTTTGCTCCGCTATCGGACGAAGGACCTTACCTCCCTGATGCCGGGAGAATGCCCGTGCGGACGTACCAGTGTGCGGATGACGCCGATTATGGGACGAAGCGATGACATGCTGATTATCCGGGGCATCAACGTATTCCCGTCGCAGGTGGAGAGCGTGATATTGAGCATGAAAGAGTTCGAGCCTCGCTATATGCTGGTAGTAGACCGTGTGAACAACCTCGATACCCTGCAGGTGCAGGTAGAAGTGCGGCGTGATTATTTCAGCGATGACATCAGTGCGATGCTGAACCTGAAGAAAGCCCTTTCGGACAAGTTGAAGAGCGTCTTGTCTATCAGCGCCGATGTGAAGTTGATGGAGCCGCATAGCATTGAACGGAGCCAGGGAAAATCGCAACGGGTGATAGATAAGCGTGTGTTGGTGTGATAAGAACTTGAAACCTTAAAATCAGAACGTTTATGACAATCAAACAATTATCAGTTTTTCTGGAGAATAAGACCGGGCGAATCAATGAAGTGGTACGCACATTGGGCGCGAACGGCATCAATATGCATGCCTTCAGCATGGCGGAAACGGCCGATTTCGGTATCCTTCGCCTGATTGTGTCGGATGTGGACAAGGCGGTAGAAGTGCTTCGTGCGCACGATTTTGCGGTTATGTCGACCGATGTGGTTTGCCTGAGTTGTGCCAATAAACCGGGTGCCCTGGCGGTTATCCTGGAATACCTGGCACAGGAGCAGATTTTCATTGAATATATGTATGCCTTTGCCCAAAACGATCAGGCTCACGTCGTCATCAAGCCCAATGACTTGAAGCATTGTCTGAAGGTGCTCCAGGCACATCAGTGCAATGTATTGACGAAAGAGGAATTGTGATTTTGTAAGGAGTTAAAGAAGTTAAAGGAGTTATCACTCCGCTTCGCTCCTTTAGGAGTTAAAGCCAATAGTGCTGCTGATGTTTTTGTCCTTGTGGCTTTTCTTGGAATATGAAGATTTGAAACTAAGAGCAGATATTCCATAATGATGTTTTTTATGGGTATCATACGATATGCTTAAAAAATATTTCGACCACTTATGGTATGTAATCCGGTATAATAATAAGCGAGATTTTCCTGCCCGATGAATGGTGTCTCAAATATTTGCTTGCTTGTTGGTTGAATTAAAATAAAGCATATTTCACATGACCGATTTTCCGATAATTGCAGTAATTAATGGATTGCAGCACCCATATTACAGAAAGAAAGCACTGCCCCCGCATTAGCAGGGACAGTGCTTTCTTTCTGTAATAATCTCAGCTATTACTTATTGTTTGACAGCCCGCAGGCGGATGCGTACATAGTCTCTTCTTTGTCGATACACAGATTACAGATAGGACCACCAATATCAACGAAAATTCTTCTCCAAGGCTTTATCATACAGAGCGAAACGCATTCGTTAAACTCCTAAAAGGACTTCAAACAAATGGCATTAAGGTAGCTATCATTACATCAGTCTTAAACGAACAAACTGATTTTCTTCAAAATCAAGGATTATTCATAAAGATTGTACCTAAATTATCATTATGCGCATGTATCATAGATAAATCTACAATTTGGTATGGCAGCATTAATATCCTTGGCTACTCAACAGAAAAAGATAGCATGATAAAAATTGTGGATATAAAACTTGCGAGTGAAATTTTGGATATTATTTATAATGATGGTAAATGAGAAAATGATATATAGAATAATAGAAAAGGTGTTGGACGGAACCAAGAGGTTTATTCAACGTCCCTTTGGGTGAAGACAGGCAGTCTGCATGCTATAGTGGTAAAAAAACTCATAGCATAAAGAATAACCTGTTGTGTACCAGTAATCTTAGGATTGTATGGCTGAGTTCTACATACGAAGGACATGTCCATGACAAAAAGATTTGTGATGAAGAGAACCTCTTCTGTTCCTCCAAAGGCATTACCTGACTTTATCATTGCGTCACCTAAATCATAGCTCCAGCCAGTCATCGGTATCAATGAGGTATGCTATAGCTCTCTCCTCCTCTGTGAGGCAGAGAGTTTTAGTTATGGTATCGTTATTCTCCGGACGTGCAATCTCAATAGTAACCACAGTCTCAGCTATCCTGAGAGTCTCATCTACGGAATATGGACATCCGGACAATCTTAACAGCCTTTCAAGTTCCTTGTATACTTTCAATCATAACCGTTGCAGGTTTGAAATAGTGGAGGATGCTTCCGGCAATATGGAAAGTAAGGTCGCTGAGAGCAGACTGGATGCTATAGACGCAAAAGCGGCTGCACCATCCCCATCAGATGATACAGCCGCCAGACGGAAAGAGTGGATAGGCCGCTACATGAGCGTGTTCTATCCACTCCGTAAAATCAAGATCAATTCTTCTTATGGTGTCCGCCGTGACCCGTTCACGGGAAAGAAGTCCAGACACAACGGTATCGACCTTCACGCCCGTAATGACGAGGTGTTTGCCATGCTGGAAGGACAAGTGGTGAAGACGGGACAGGACAGACGTTCGGGCAAGTATGTTGTCCTGCGCCACGGTGACTACACCGTCAGCTATTGTCACCTCTCACGCATCATGACATACAAAGGTGCATCCGTGCGTCCGGGAGAGGTGGTTGGGATAACCGGCTCAACGGGAAGAAGCACGGGCGATCATCTGCACATCACCGTCCGCTACCGTAAGAAATATGTCAACCCTCTTATTTTGTTGGATGCCATTCATCATGTTAAGAGTCAGGCGTTCGAACATCTATGCCTTATGTACCGGTGACATCAGTGCCCTTATCGGTGCTAATACTAATTCATGTATGTCATTGATTGGAGTTGACAGCCTTGTATTTCTGATTCCTGCTTGTCGGTGTTTCAGGTTCTGTCATAGCGAGCATACCTGCTTCCAACATAGGATTCAGATAGGTTTCCATAAGATTTTTTCTATCACTTAAACCTAAATTATCAAGAATTTCGGATGCGGTTCTTGGCGCCTTGCAGAATTCCAAAATTTGCTTCATCCGTTCATCTTTCTTGTGGGGCTTTCTTGTGGGGTTTTCTTGTGGGGTTTTCTTGTGGGGTTTTCTTGCGGGGTTTTTCTTTTCAGATGCTCCAATGTTCATGGTCAGCACCACATAGTCGGGGCGCGTTTTCTCTTCTATAACCGGGGTTGGCCATCCTAAATACCGCCAACCGCCTACTATCTTATCCACACCGCTTCCAGCCTTTTCTGAACGGCCCAACCGCATGAACATCTTTTGCAGAATGGGATTACGACAGATACTTTCACCTCCCTCAAAATACTGTTGCTTGGAAACCAACATCATGCCTGGGTTGCGGAATGTCAATGCCTCGTCTGTACGTTCCACAACGATGTTGCCCATAGCATTTACGTCTTGGTGGATGATGCAGTTTATCAGTGCTTCCCTTACCGCATCATGGGCGGGAGTCTCTTCTTGACGGACACCGTCTTTTATCATGAACGGACGGGGCAATGATTGTATAAGCCGGTTATACACCCGTATGTAGAATTGGTACAGATTGGCCTCCCACATTCCGTCTGGATAAATGCGGTTCGTCCATCTCACGTTGGGGGCATCTGTGGCTATCCGCTCCCGGTAATCCACGAAATAACTTGGATTGCCTGCATTGTTAATGATGCTGTCATATTTTCCGAACATCATTATTCCGGCCAAAGTAAAACCTTCTTTTCCCGTCTCGTAATCTAAGGCGTATGCGCCTATCTTCTTCAGAAAATCCATGTCGCTTATACCAACCCACGGATGAGTAGGTTGAAGGCTGGCAAAGGTCTGTCTGTATTGTTGTAGCGTTTCCATGTCTATGTCACGGTCGAAGTCATATCCTTTAAGGATACGTCCGTCCTGTGGATGGCGGTCATGTTCGGCATCAGCAAACATACGTCTGACCTCCGCATCCGTACAAAGATAGTCACCTTCGTGGTTGCGGCGGTATGTATTCCCGAATGGATTGGAAGTAAGATAAACCGGACGCAGGTCATAGCTGGCACGTGGAATATTACATATCAGAATGTAAGAGTTTTCAATTTCCTCTATCCTTACGTCATTTTCATGGGGTAGACACACACTGACTTTTCCGCGGTTGTGTGCGCAATCCCAAAAATTCTTTTTATAACGTGTAACGGCTTCTTCTGTCAGGCCGTCCAGGATAAATGTGCCGTTCTTCTCCTGTATGCCCAATACAATAATGCCGCCGTCAGTATTGGCAAAAGCCGAATAGCTTTCCCACAGACTGGCAGGGATTCCGCCACGGGCAGATTTGAATTCAATTTCCGAGTTCTCGCCTTTTCTCATCAAGGCTTGCAGCTTTTCTCTTATATCTTGCATAATGACAAATCTTATATTATGGACGCAACAATTCCCTGCGGCTCACGTGAAGCAGCTCCGCAATTTTCGAAAGGGTGTATAAATCTGGCTGGCAGGTGTTGGTACACCATTTTGATACTGTGGTCGGATTGACACTCAACTGTTCGGCCAGCCAAAGATTGGTTCTTCCTGTTTCAGCCAAGACAGCCTTTATACGGTTTATTTCTTGTCCCATACACAATATTATTGGTTTTAGGTGCAAATATAATGTTTTTTATTGAAGAATCTTCATCGTTTAGTGACTTTGTCGCCATTCCGTCAGGAGTTGATTCTCCCGTGCAAAGTTAAGGCGACCGTGAACCTGCAAGGCGCGTCATTCCTTTGCGCTTAACAACCATCAAATCACAGGCTCTTTAATACTTGTCAACACAAACGAACCGCCGGTGTCTTTTCCGCTTTCTCCTTGCCTTGTTCCCTTCTTTCGCCTTCTGAAAGGCACGTAAAATCGAATCCTGACGGACGAGGTGAAAACCTCCGAAAAAAGGGATAAAAAAGAAATTCAACTTACAAACTTCAAGACGTATGAAAAAGATGATTTGGACAAGCGATGCCTTGCTGGACGACAAGGCAAGAGAGGATTACCAGAATTTCCGGTGTGAGACTTCCGATGATGCGGACTATATGGTCAGCGACTGCGAGTGGGCGGACGAAGTGTATTCGTGGCTGGAGGATGAACGTACCAATCTGGACAAGGAGGTGGACGGTATCATTATCGTATTCGGTGATGTCGGCACGTGGCGTGGCAGACGGCAGGGTTATCAGATTTTGGGCAGTAATATTGCCGGTATCTTGAGGACGGAATGCGATGACGCGGAATGGTATGGCGACAGCTACAATATCCGGGCCTGTATGCACCACCACGACGGTACGAACTATGCGCTGTACCGGGTAGCCAAAGACCGTGACGAGGCGGAACGTATCGCCGGTATTATACAACTATGAGATTGATGAAGAAGGCTTCCGTCGTAGAACGCGCTCTTTATATCCATACGTGGCCGAGGTGTATGGCTGGAAGACAAGACAACGCAAATTAAAATAACTGTCCTATGTATTACGAAACGAATTGTACCTATATCACAATAGACGAGTGGTATAGATTGATGAAGGGAGCAAGGAAATTTATAAAGTTTCCCTTGGTAGTATGGATGTGGCTGTAATTGTTTTCCGCTTCCACCCAGACTATCTCGGAATAGCGCAGCTTTATTTTCATGTCACCTCCATAAGGTTTTACAAAGACCCCGTCCATGACATAAGCTGCAGGAAGGTTCTTGCCTGTTTCGGTTTCCGGCAGGCTTCCCGCAATTCTTTCGATCAGACCGTCCGTCCCGGAAGTCTTGTCTTCACTTGTTTCTTTCATGCTGTCAAGCCAATTTAAATTTCAGTTATGGTTTTCTACTGCTCCCTTTTCTGCAATACCGTCCTCCGGGCGAAAGGAAAAGTTCATCCTTTCCGGTGTCATAAGACAGGATAATCCTTCCTTCCGCCTGTATATAAGCTCCGGTCGCCGTCCTGACGACAGGATAGACAATGGGACACACGTTGCCGTAATATGTCTTATGGAAGACAACAGCCGAATACACTCCGCTGTCACTTTCCAATATAGACAGGTCCGGCCTCCCGGTACAGCTTTGCCAGTCGCCAATCGGCATCTGTTGCGGCCTGTCAGAGCAACAGACCATATTTGCCGCAAGAACCGCTATTGCTATAATCTTTATTTTCGTCCGTTTCATGTTTTTCTGTATTTATCCGCAAAGTTAGAGGCAGCCCGGATGTCATGAAAATATTCAGTGTGAAACGCTGGTTTGAGTAAATGAGGTAAGGTTTTAAGGCAACGGATGACAAATTCACATATAGTCTATATCAACCTTGACGGACAATTTCATTGCTTGCTTTCAATGACATTTCAGACATACAACAATAAAGTCCGACAGATGCAACCTGCCGGACAAAGTAAAGCCTGTATTTCCGATATAAAGGATATTTCAGCTTATCACAACATCTATATTGATAATATGCCAGTCTTCTACTTCAATACCGGTGCCTGCGATCGGCTCCGGTCTGTTTCCGCTCATTCTGAACACATAGTCATATCTCCTGCCTGCCTCAAAGCCGGCATTGTCCGTTTCAAAGCAATAGGCCTCGCCGTCTACGCGAATGACAATGAACCGTTTGTCCGGTCGGCAGTCCGCCGGAACAGTTGTCTCAAACCGCCCTTCGGTGTTTCCCACGGCTGTCAGCTGAAATTTCTTCTCTTTAGAGGAAATGCAGTTGAACAGTACGGAGATAGCAGGTTCCATATTGTTTACAGTATCATTCTGAATGGATACGGTCAATATGGAAGTGCCCGTTGCTGGAATATCATCACTGCAAGACGTGGAGGTAAGGCTTAAAGCCATCAGCAGAAAGCAGGGAAATGACAATGCCGACAGGATTCTTTTTTTTATATCATTTCCCATGGTATGCCTTGTATGCTTCTCTCAGCTTTTCATCATATTTGTTGTTCTTATATCCGGGACCGTTATATTTACGTGCAAATTCAGCCCAGTTCTTGGCGATTAATGCCGGAAGCATACCGCCTTTCCTGATAAAACGGCCGGAGAGGATAAGCTGTTTACGTTCGCTCTCGCACATGGCTGCGACAAAACTCTCAACGCTTTTCTCGTCACAAGCCTTATAATTAAACCCCATAATCTGGAACATGCCCCAGCTGGCAGATGCGTCAGCCGCCTCCCGGTCAATCAACCTGGCCTTTTCCAGACGCTCATATTCTTTTATGCCGCCTTTGTAATGGCCGGTTTCCCATTTAGGATAAAGTATGTCTTTATTTCCCGCAAGATACTTCGTAGGATCAATTTTTTTATTTTTCAGCTGTTTCCAAAAAATGTGCCCCTCAAAGAGAATGGCAGGCTTACCCGGAGCGAAGAAACCGCCGCGCCCTCCCGTTTCCACTTTCTGTACGGCTTTTAATGCGGCAGTTTCACATCCTAATAATTGAGACATCAGCGTGAAATCCTCGTCTGTCAGCTTCTCCGAGGCCGGTCTACCGCTGAACAGCAGTGTCTCCCAGGTGCGGTAGCCGATGATGCCGTCTGCATCTAGCCCGTTTTTCTGTTGGAAGTCGATGACGGCATTCTTCATGTTTTCGTCAAATGACGCACTCTGATTAATCCGATAACCGTTACGTTCCAGATTCTCCTTGGCAAGGGGAAAATATTTTCCTGCATTTCCTAATCTAATCGTTTCCATTTTTTATGTTTTTACTGATTATACATTTATACGATTGCACACATTTATTTCTTCTGTGAATGTTTATTCCGTATGAACCTTATCTCCTTTATTCCGATGCCGGGAACTACGGTACTGAAAGTAAGTACAGCCACGGTGTCTCTACTGACAGCACTGCTCTTCTCAACCAGTTCAAGTACATCCATGCCTGGAAGTCCGGCATTATAGCACAAGTGTCCTCCCTTATGTCCTGCTGATACCGTTGCCCCGCCGCAAAGCAGGAGCATGAACCTGTAGGCATCTGTAAACTGTTCCACACGCATGGCCCTTATTTCTCTATTTCTGTTGTGATAGGGCTTTAACTTTGAAGTAAGCAGGAAAAGACGACGTGAGGGATAGGAGAACGTCTCTTGTGCTATGATGCCGCTCTCAGTTGCCCTGCCGCCGGATTCTTCCTCTACGGACGGTTGCCCGTCTGCAGGGTAATTTCCGTTGTCATTGTCGGCTCTTGTATCGGTAAGATCCGGTTCTTCCGTATGTCTTTTCCTGAGCCGCCCGAATAGAGACCGTATGGCTTGCCATATTTTCCTGAACATGATGGCGGAGTTTTAATGTCTGAACCGGCTTTTCTGTTCAAGATTATCCTTGGCGGTCTGTACCTTGCGCAAGACCTCAAAAGCCTTCTGGGATTTCATCCGGTCTATCCGCAGGCGCAGGTGGCAGGACGGGCACACCAGGGCGTTTGTCGTAAGCAGCTGGAAAACGGATGTCTCGATGAACGCACCGCACTGCGGGCATTTCATACCGGTCTTCTGTTCCCTCGCGTGTTCCTCAATGTTATTGCCGCTCATTTCCGCCTCCTTCCGTTTCTGTTTCCGTCACATCTTCCGCGTCCGTGTCTTCCACCTGTACGTTGTTGACCGTAAGGTGCAGCAGGTTGGACAGTCCGGCAGGCATGTCGGACGGACGCATTTTCACTTTCACTTTCATGTTGGCGGAAAGGATCTGCTGCAGTTCGCCTGACTTTTTCGTGCCGCTCTGTTGGGGAGCAAGAGAGGCCCGCATCCTGAATCCGGTCGTTTCCGGCCGGTTGACGACGCTCTTTCCCTCAGCCACGGAAAAGGTCTCCTCCACGTTTTCCGACAGTGCGTCGAGAATCTTGATGTCGAAATCGAAGTCGGCTTCCTCCACATGCAGCAGGGGCAGCGGCACAAGGGTCAGCAAAGGTATGCTTACGGTCTTGCGCCGTGGACCGTTCACGTCCTGCTCAGTGTAGTTGAATGTCAGCGTGCGGAGCTTGCCGGTCTCTCCGGTCTGCGGATTGTATGACTCGAAAGCCACGCGCATGAGGTAGTCAAGGTATTTCTGCGCCGACAGGGTATCCGCCTCAATGGTGGCTATCAGCGGACCGGCAATCAGCTGCTGCAGCTCCATCACCTGGCTGCTTGTCCGTCTGACGGCTTTTGTAGTGCTCTTTTCTTCCATGATATGTATTCCTTTTTATTATATGGTTATTGCATGACGAAGTCTTCCAGTTCCTCCTCGCTCTCAGGCTCTGTCATATGACAGTCCACCGGACTGAACTTGAGGCGGAAAGTATGGATAGCCTCTTCCGGGAGTTTCTCCAGTTCTGCCGCCGTCACGGCCACGTCTATCTTTGGGAATGTCTTGGTGCGCTTGAAGTTGGCGTCCTCTGCCTGTTTCGTGACCAGCCCTTGCAGCGCGTTCCTGGCAGTATCTTCTGCCGCCTGTTTCAGCGCCTTACCGTCCGCGTCCTTGAACAGGTTTTCCAGATCCGTATCGTCAAGGAACTTGCTGCAGACCACGTCCATCAGCCTCTTGCATACATTTCCCGTCAGTACCTTGCCTGTTATCGTGTCCAAAGACTTATACAGGCGGTTGTTGAAGGCATTCCGCATGTTGCGGGAGAGGAAAGAGCGGAACTTGCGGTTCAACTCGTCCTCCTGCTTGAGGTGGTAGAAGAAACGCTTGTCCTCCTCGTTGCGCTGTATGTCCGAAGTAAGGACGGCGGAGACGACGCACGTGATGGCCGTTGTGGCTGCCTCACGGCATAAATCATTGAGGAATCTCCTGAACCTGGAGTAGCTTATGTTGTATTGCTCCTCGTTGTCCGAATCGCCGGTGACGGCATATTTCAGTTCCAGTTCCATGTCACTTATCGCGACATTGGGCAACTGGAAATCCTTGGCTTTCCCGTCCTTTCCGTAGGATTCGCTCAGGGAGATGGAATAAAGGTTGGCCTCATGCTGTGCGGAAATGATGTCGCGCAGGATGGAGCCTATGACAGAACTTAACTGTGCCATGGGATAATTGTTTATACGGTTGTTATATTGGTTTTATTTGGAAAGGATGCGGCATTACGCCGCATCCCGTCCCTTCAGGGACATTCTCACGTCAGGTATCAGGCTTCAGCTGTTCCTGCCGCGGGAGCAGACCCTGCGACCACTTCAATCACGACGCTGCGGTCACCGGCAGTCAGCGTGTAGGTGCCTTCCGTCTCCACTACGGCCGACATGCTGTCGCCGTCCTCGGTCAGCGTCAGGCTGTCACAGGTAATGGAGGTCGGTTCGAATATGCCGTTCTTGTTCTTGTACGTGGCGATGAGCTTGTCGCCCACTTTCAGCTTCTGGGCGTTGACCTCCAGCGTGCCTTTCGGGTCTGATACGTCAAGCGAGTTGCCGAGCAGTTCCAATACCTTGGCAAGGCCGGCCGGCATACTGTCCTGTCCGGCTTTCACGGCGATGTCCATCGTGTACTCCACGCTGTACTTCGATTCCTCCGTAGCGCGTGAGTCTTTCTTGGACGAATAGTTCGCGTTCAGCTTGGCATCCATGTGGAACGGGCCGATTTTCAGTCCCGCCGTGATGTCGGCGCCCGCATCGACCGCCTCGCTGCTCGATGTCTCGTTCACGCTGGACGAGGAAGCCGAGATGCTCGCCTTGAAATTGATGTCGATGCTGTTGATTGCGATGTAGGGGATAGGAACAATGGTGAGCAACGGTACGTTGAGCTGTACCTCACGGCCGTTCTGGATGAATGAGAACGATACATTCACCGCTTTCTTTTCTCCTGTCTCCGGGTCCGTGTTCAGACCTACTTCCTGGATGAAATCCCATGTGGTCTTGGCTGCCATGGCCTGCGCTTCGATACATGCCTTCAACGGGCCGCCTATCATGGAACTGAACGGAATCGCCTGCAACGCATTGGTTGCCACTTGCGAGGGTGCATTACTTATTGCCATAATCTTTTAATTTTTAAATGTTAATGTTTTTGTTACTTCGGTAAGCTTACACGGCAAAGATAACGGAGTGTTTATACCGGACATAATTATTTGTGTGAAGTGGCAATAAGGGTGTGTGAAATGCCTGCAGACGAAAACGGGTCTGAATACAGACTTGGAATTTCATCAAAAACAAAAGGGGCGGCAGGCTGTGTAATACACGGTCTGTCGCCCCTTGATGCAGTGTCACAAGGTTTGCGGCTAAGGTTCTTTACTTGCGCAGTTCCTTAAGGAAATCCTGTACCTTTCCTGTATCCGGCATGTTGAGGATATAGAATCTCTCATAGCTGGCTGCGCCGAACTGACAGTTGACAGTGCCGAATCCTTCCTCTTTACCCTCCGGATTATTGCCGTCCATGCGCAGATAGACATTGGGAAATGCGGCTGACTCGATGTTGTATGAGCCGTCCGACAGTCTGTGCAGCTTGAAATGTTCCCATTCCTGTGCACCGAACTGGCAGTTTACCGTACCTGCGCCGGCATCAGCCTTTGACCTGACGTTTCCACCGTCCATACGGAGATACACTCCCGGAAAGGCCATGGATTCGAAGGTAAAGGTGTCATTGCCCTTCTCATGTGCCATGAAGGCGCCGGATATTGAAAGGGTTTTCTGGCAATTGACAGTCCCTGCTCCCGAACCGTTGGCAGCGGTAATGCCCTTGCCGTCCATTCGCAGAAAAACGTCCTTGAACTGTGCTGACATAATAAGCACAGGTTTAGTCCAATCAATTTTCATAGATATGTTCATTAAAGTCTAATTCCTACTCTGTTCCGGCTTTTCGGAATCCGCCGTTGTAAACTTACCGGCGGTAAAGATAGGAGATATGTCATATCCGGACAAACAATCCTTGTCAGATGTCCTTTCCCGTATGTGAAACGCGGATATAAGGAGGTGGTACAACTAATGAATGCCGGTTGACCCCGTCGATATATCCGCGTATGATTCTCTGTTTTTTAATGGCCGTCAAAGGCTGTCCGCTTTCGCTCCCATCACATCCGCCTCGTGTTCCAATGCAGGATTGTCATTGACCGGCAGTCCGCCCACTTCTGTGGTCGGCTCCACACGTCCAGCCATCTGTTGTGCTACGTGCCATGCCTCGTGTGGCATGTGCTGTTCCTGCCCCGGTGCCACATGAATATCCGTGCCTTGCGTGTAGGCCAAAGCTTGTACCATGGCGGGCTTGTCGGAATTGTAATGTACCCGCACGTCATCCATCGAGAAACCGGAAAGGTTCTCTATATCCGCTTTCAGGTGATCCGGCATTCTTGTCTCGTTCTTAGCCCACTGCAGGGGAGCCTCAAAATTCTCTTGCAAAGTCTCGTTATCTTTAAGGTTTTGCTGTGCCTGATTATTTTTCTCTATTTCCATACCGTTTATTTATAATTATGATACAATTAAAGGCCATGTTGTCCATGCGTAAAATTGCACTAAAGTTATAGAATTATTTTATGTTGCAGGTGATTTCTGCCGACAATTTATGAATTAGTAGCATCGTTCATTGATACTTATCGTGAGTTCTGTGGCATAAAGTTACTAAAATTATAGTTATATATGCCGTTGTTCATTAATAATCCTGTGTGAGTAATCTTTATCGGATGTTCTTTCCTGCATGTGAAATACGGATATAAGAAAATGATAGAATTACCGTTCATGTGTTTTTTTTCAGCGTTGGGAATGACTCTAAACGGTCTTTGAATTGTTTCCGGTATTCCGTGCTTACGGTGAACGGCGTCCTGTGCGTTACAAGATACAGAAGATTGGCTTCCCGCCTGTCAAGCCAACGCAGACTGATGATTGTACTTCGGTTGATCCTGATGAATGCGTTATCCGGCGATGCGTTGAGAACCCTTTCCACTTGGTCTAGGTTCAGACTGACGGATATGTATGTACCATTTATTAAGTGGATGTGGCTGTAATTCCCATTCGCCTCTACCCAGACAACATGCCTGAAACAGACAGTCCGGTCAACGGTCTCGCTTAGAGGTCTTACAATGAAATAAAGACCTTCCGTTTTGTCGCACATCAGGCGGCACCAGTATGACATGATGTCAAATTCCCGCTTGTCTAATGATCCTAATTGTTCCATATAATGATTGAATTGAATTGATGAATCAGTCATTATCGGAGCAAGGTTCCCGCATCCCGGAGGAAGATTGTAAACAGTCACGGGGCGTATTGCAAGCAGGATATTCATTTTACTAAAATTCGTTATTCTTTTAAAACAGAGAAACCGCAAGTCTGCCTTTTTCAGGACAGTATGCGGCTTCATTATAATCATTATATTTTATGTTATCTGTAAATACGTTGTATCTCAACATTTATTCAAATCAACTTTTTGTCTTTCCCGGTTTGAGAGTGAGGCGGCGGTTCCGTTGTCTTTTGCCTCCGCGTTCATGCACCGTGCCTGGTTCAACGTCCGTATCCAGTTGTCCGTTTCCATTTCGGGTTTCAGATAATTTGCTGCGACCAAGGAAACAAACCCTTCCTTCACCTCATTGTTCGGGAAATCCAGCAGGAACGTATTGAAAAACGGGTCGTAAGCCTTGATGGTCAGATACCCGCTCTGGTAAATCATCGGGAGCGGCTTCTCCACCGTTGCCTTGTAGTCGATGAACTCCCTGGTGGCATAATACCGTCCGGTCATTTCGTTCAGGTCCTCCTGTGTGTGGTTCAGCAGACGGATCAGGTAAGTGGGGGTACCGGTACTGAACCAGTAATCTTTAAAATCCTTTAAAAAGAAAACATTCAGCAAGCTGAAAGGATTGTAAATGTCCGTCATGGCGAGACTGAAGTGATAACCGTCATACCGCTGTTTCAGCCGTTGCTTGATTTCCTCATCCGTGCAGGCATACATCGCTGCCAGCATGTGAATCGGCTTTGCGAAGTATGTCTCTAACTCCTGCTGCGTGATGCCGCAGAGTGCTTCAAAATCCCGGCTCATACTGATGTCTGCCGGCTGATTCAAGTCGCTGAACACGCTTACCTGCGAGAATTTCGTCACCCCCGTCAGCAGCACGAATTTCAAATCCTCGTCGGCACCTTTGAACACTGAATAGAAAGCTTTCAGCAAGTTTCGGTTACGCTCTTCCAACTTCAACTCTCGGTCACCCACACGGACTTTGATGTCCTGATCCAACACATCAAGCAAAGGTTTGTCATATTCATCGACCAACACCACGCAACGGTGCCCCGACTACAGGTGTGCCTGATTCAGTACGTATGCAAAGCGGTCGCCGAAACTGACATCTCCCGGAAATTTCCCATACATCTTTTCCCAGATGATAAGATATTTCTCCAATTTCTTTTCCAATGCGCCGGCTTCAGAAAAGTCATTGTTGTTGAAGTCGATATGAAACACCGGATATTCCGCCCATTCTGTTTCAAGTTTATCAATAGCCAAACCTTTGAACAGTTCCTTCCTGCCCAAGAAATAGTTCTTCAGCGTAGAAACCAGCAGGCTCTTGCCGAAACGGCGTGGACGGCTGAGGAAGTAAATTTTACCCTCAGTCACTAATTTGTAAATCAGGTCGGTCTTGTCTACATACACAAATCCGCCATTGATAATCTGGTCAAAAGTTTGGATGCCAATCGGGTATTTCATCATAGTTTCTGTACTTTACGGGTTTCCAAAAGACAAAATTAGCAAATTATTTGATGAAACAAGGCAAAGCGGTCGTTTTTCACTTCAAACACATCTTGAAATACAGTCCAACCGACCAATATCGTCCGTACAGACACCATATTTCTCTTATATTCAATTGGCTCACTTGTAATCAATGCCTTCATCGGTACAATACTTACGAAGACTATGCCCTTTGCGGTTCTGATTGTAATTTTGCATTACCTTCTCAAAATATTCTTTGGTCTCCATTCTGTTTTTTTTGATGACAAAGCTATAAAAGAGGAAAGACTAAACTTTACGCTATATGGATGGAATACCATTCAATGTCTTTTTAGCCTTGAGTTCCTTTTCCAATAGCATGAAGTGAGTGTTAGAGTATTCATTGGGACGAGTTGAAGAAGCAGTGGGCATCTGTTCATAAATACGATGCACATAAAATGCCTTAACATCAGAAACTTTGAAACATTCCTTCAGCTCGGAGGACAGATAATCATTTTCGTCCATATCCCCCCTTATGGGCAGCACATAATTGTAGAACAGCGGTTCTGAAGAAATTTTTCCGTCGTTGTCGAAATAACGAGCAGAAACATATTTGATTCCCCACGCTTCATCCGTGCCGAGCATACAATTGACAAATAGATGCAGCACCAGTTCTGGAAACGCATATTGAAATTGGAACTTATCGTTATCATTATCAGCTACCTTAGTACAAAGAGCAAATACAAAGAAACGAATGACATCGTCCTCTGTTTTGAACTCTTCCGGACATAAAGTTGTGACAAACTCAATATCCTTTGTCGGCATCATCTTCACATAGTTCACATGGTCTATGTCTGAGCGACGTGTTTCTTCCCAACATACATATAGAGATGCGCCAAGATAAAGACATGGGAAGCCATTTATACTATACCGCACATTGGCAACCACATTCGCTTTGTCTGTAGGTATGTGGAACATCTCCTTGCGTTCATACAGTTTGTAAGCTTTCTGTCCTCTCATTCTGAAAAGCGGAGTATTCGTTTTCAGAGTGAAACGTGAGAGTTTCATCCTGCCCGTATCATCCACTAGAATAAGCTTCAATTGGGTCAATGCACCAAACAAATCGCCCTTCTGATAATCTTTGATAACTTTCTTGAACGACTCATAAACTTTATAGAAATAGTCTTTCGTAGAATTGTATTCATCCCGAAAGCGTATATTCGTAGCAAGGCTCTCAAGAAACGATTGGGACGCTTTCAACACTCCCATCATATTCTTGGCATCTTTGTATTCCTTTGAGGTCATGACACCTTCAAGAATCTTTCTTCTGTCTTCATCGTTCAACATAATAATATATAATATAAAGGATGCCCAGCACATCCTTTGTTCGTTTCATCCCCTGTTAGAGGTGAAAGCACCGGTATTGTGTGTACAAGAACTGCTGGGAACCGGATTGAAACTTTTCTAATATACTTCTGCCGAATATTTCATCTGGCATGCTTTAGCCAAGCGAAATTCCGTCCATTGCATGAATGGAGATTTGCCACGACCGATAACCTTCAGAGGTTCTTTGAACTTATCATCCACATGGCTTAACACACCATTTTTGTATTTTTTATCCACGTATGGCGATGTCATCATATTTATCATTATCATTAGGCTCTCAGTATCATCAACTGACCATTTATGATAATCCAAATCGCTCATCAACCATTCCGATACTATTTCTTTATATTTTGCATTCACTTCATTTCGTCCAAATACCATCATCAGACTCAACGCCATCAGAAAATTTACCCTCCCATCGAACTGATAGTCATTAAAAGCATCACCCAAGAAAGCTTCCCATATTTCATCACAGATGGAATAGTTTTCAGGAATGCTCTTCAATATCAGCATCAGATTGCATATCTCTAGTCCTTTGGTCATATCTATGTGATTATGCTTCAATATGAAGCAAAGTTCATCTACGATGCTCTTATAGATTTTGTTCTTCGCATCACCCGACATCGACTTGGAGGAAGACCTGGTTTCATCAAACAATGTCCCCTGACAATAACTCACTATCATAGTCAGAATACTGAGAACGCGAATGCTTGTATTCATTCTTTTATCATTATTAAAGAGGTAGAACAGCACCTTTATCATTTCTCGGAAATAATAAACAAACTGCATTTCATACCCTCTCCAAATATCTTTACCTTTTTTGTCAAGCGTACGGCTTTGTTCCGCATTACGATAATCGTCCATCAGAGAATCCACCCTGTCCAAAACCTTCGCTAACTTTCGATGCAGATCTGCCAGTAGGCCAGCCGACACATTACTCAACTCAATATTATTTTTTGATGTAATAGTCTTTATGTCAGTGATTACATACTGAGCCTTCATTTTTAAGGGGAAGTCATAATATCCGGCATTTTTGCGCAAGAGTATTCCCTTCACAGACTCGAGCCTGTTTTCCACCATCTTCTCTACTACTAAGCGAAGCTCACGCTTTGCAATTGTCACGCCATTAATAAATGGTGTTGGCACATTATCACTTTTCTTCGCGTTTATTCGCATGCGATGTTTGTTCAATATCTTATTCAGAGCACCATAGAACTTGGCATACGCCTTTGGAGCGTTATAAAAGAAGAAGAGATCGTCCACATACCTGCAACATTCATAATCGCGGTGTAGTTCATACTTCTCATATCCTGCTGACATTATGCGTTCAATAGATACATCTAACCGCTGCAAGAACATCTCGGCAAAAATTCTAGAGAATTCAGGGCCAATCAACACACTGCCAGTTCTGTTCTCGGCAGTATTTTCTTTTTTTATAGGATCTTTATGAATCCTTCCTGCATTCATTTGCCCCATCAATGAAACGAACTTCCCTGCGAAATTGTTTTCCCCATAAACATCACTTTCCGTCTGATACAGCATCTTCGGCAATTCTGCAATAGGAATCTCATCGAAGCAATGATGAATGTCAGTCTTGTATAGATACTTAAACTTGCTTTCCAATCGCTGAAATTCTCTTCCCTCATAGAAAGCATTGATATTTTGATATTTTCGGTAATGGAAATAATGCTTGGGGACATCATTCGCCTTATAATCGATTAGATCCTCAGCAGCACCGGGCATACTACGTTTGGGGCGAATGAATGAAGCGCGCTTATCAGGATACCTGATGGAGAAATGGCTTTTACTACAAAAATTCAACAGCAGACTGTCATACTTTTTATAGAAATCCAATACTTTCAACTGCATGTAAGGATGGACCAATGTCAATTCACGGCACTTTTCGCCATCCGTCTTATTGATATAATAGTTGAAACTATTCTTATCCGCACTATTCCCATTCAGCAATGTGATGAATGCGTCAGCCCATTTCTGTTTTACAGGTGATTTCAGCTTACACCCGTATTTCACTGTATCGTCCTCCACCACTAGATGTAGTTTATCTGCAATCTGATAAAATCTACTGTTGGAAATGAACAAGGGCAACTCGTATGGCAACATTTCAGACATCAGAATGCGGTAAATCGACTGTTTAATTTTCCGTTTCTTCATATTGCAATACGTGTTTTATCATCTTAAAATCAGCAGAAGTGAGATGACACATTCTACGGTTAATAAAGCCTTTCTCAAACGAAAAGTCTTTTCTTATCTTTTTTCGGACTTTGTCCAGAAATTTGGGATCCTTGAACTTTCCTCGGAACATATCTTCTGTGATAGTCCTATCAAATGTTTCATATAGAAACGAGTCCAATTCGTGCAACTGCGCAGTATCAGTAAGCAATGAATGCTTGAAAAATATTCCACTAAGAATATTGCTCTTAGCACCGCCAAGATAATAGTTACAGGTAAAATAACCAAGCAACTTATATAGGCGATATAATGGCTGACGACGACGCATCACCCTCCTTTTCCCTTTGGCTTCGGTCTTTCTTGGATTATGGGTAGCTATATGTCTATAGTAGCTGATTGCAGTTTTTATCTCATCCTTATATTTTGTCATACGACTAGATGTTAGCCGATAAGACACATCCCTAGAGCTGGTAGACAAGGTGATGCTATACCCTAAATAATCGAAGGATATTATTTCGGAAGCTCCATAATGCACATCAGTTGCCATATATTTTTTACCTTCACCTCCTGGATGCAGGCACAGACCTCGATCATTGAATATAGCCTCAATCTTGCTATATAATTTCTTGGCCGTTGAAAACTCCTTTGAAGGTGATGCGATGATAATAACATCATCCACATAACGGCTATAGAAATATATACCATTCAGTTCACTTATCTGCCGGTCTATATCTCTAAGATAGATATCAGCCAGGCTGGAGGCAAAGCTGATACCTCGAGGAACACCTTTATCATAGCCATATTCTGATGCTAACTTATAAAACATTCGTTTCATCAGCTTTATTGAACGATGGCTGACAATCCCGTCCTTCTCTATATCCATTATGAGCTTTTCTCTCGGAATAGACTCAAAGAAGCTTTTGATGTCTGCTCTGACAATTATTTTGTTCACCTTGTCTTGAAGCAATATCATAAGGTTCTTCAATATGACATTACGGTTGGGCTGAACTATCTTATACGTCTTTTGCAGTTCATCATTGATTATCTTGCAAGCAAAGAATGAATTTCTATCGTTTCCTGTAACATAGATATACTTGCCGGAATCCTCATGCAACTTTTGTTTTACATCTATTTCGAAGTTTCTTTTCAATATATCATGCAGCACTTCCTCCTTTATCTCCTTTTCTACATAATCCTTTTCCTCGATATTTTTCTCTAACTGTTCTTCGATATCGAATATAAGATCTTCATTTTGCTCATCTTTTCCTCGTTCATTCTTTAATTGCCGTTTCAAAGTCTTGCGTTTTTCAGCAAGTTCCTCATACAACACATCCACATCATGTTCATTCAGTTTGAGCCAATCCTTCCTTATCAGCCCACGCCTACTGGCCGATTCAAAGATTTTATTTATTTGGTCTAATGAATATGAGAAGCTGGACATAATGTACTTATTTTACCTTATAGGCTACTGTTGACGGAACAACAGGTTCAGACATAATGCTGAACAATTACTTGTACGACTTCTTGTCGCACTTTCTTATACAAATCATTGATAAAGAAAAGTCAGTTTTGGACGCTTATTGTCTTGTTTTTTGATTACAGGCGAAAGTCGTCACTGAACCTAAGATTCGCAATATGTCAGTTTTGGACGCTTACGTCTTTTGAATACCTTATGAGGGTCAGTTTCTGACGTCACGACACGTCAGCTTTATGCACTCCAATCTTCTTTTCGTGCATCAGTCATTTCTTTCCCACCTTCTAAGATCTTTGTTAAATATCCAGCTATTTCCATAATTTGTTTTCCTTTCTCATTATACAGTGCCATTAATTCCTTTTTCATTTCTATTTCAGAATGCAATTTATTAATTTCCTTGTCAAAATCATCCGAAACAGGCTCTAAATAATAAAAGGGATTTTTATATTGAAGTCCATCATTATGTATTTGCCTTTTTTTTGCTGTTTCTTGTTCTCCCATTACCCGCTTTAGTCTATCTTGCAAAACGATTATTTCTTTAGTAAGATTATTATAATTGCCAAGGGTAGAATTACGATTTTCTGCATTAAATACGCTCATTTTCTCATATGTCGTCTTGAAATATGATTTATTTTTATTGTTAGAATACTTGCATGCTTCTTCATCGAATCTATTACCCGGATCATTGGGTCTATTCATAGGTCCAATCACTAAATTAGCAGGAAACCAAATTAAGATTTCATTTAAATCAGATAAAAGGTTTACAAGTTTTGGATTATCTTTATTGTTAAGCCAAACATCATACAAAATATCTTGAGATGGTATCGTATAAAATTTTTGCCTTTTTGTTTCTTGTAAATCTTTTGAAAATTTAATGTTTTGATACTGCTCGTATAATAACTTCTTAATCGCATTATGTAACTCCTTATCATTTATTCCATTTGATACAGCTTTCACATTTCTATAAAAAGCCTCTAAAGTTGATTCAGGGATAATATGATGCCTTGTATACCCTTCATAGCTTTTTAAGAACTTACCTGTACCTGCTGTTTTTTGAATTGTCTCATATTTTTTTGCGCCATCGAAACGATTCAATTTGCTTATTATAGGGTTGACTTGAGAATGAACAAATTTAATGTTTTTGTTAATCTGATTTGTAGAACTCTGTTTTTTGTTGATTCTTTGTAGAATTATTCGGCTAACAAGGTTCTTAGATTTATGTCTTGCATACATAGTCATTTTTTATAAAGCGGTTTAATCACGTTTAGTAGTAAGCATCCAACCCCTATGCGTACACCTCTTAACCCCCAGTATTTACTGAGGGTTATGCGGGGATAGAGCGTTGATTGAAAATGATTTTTTTTGTAATTGTTAACACAGAAGTGCTTCGGTCATGTTTTCGTAGTCCCGCCTTCTTTCTTGCCGGGGATCGACAGGAGTGTTGCCGTTGTTGATGTAGTTAACCTCAGACTCCTCGTTGGTTTTGCCCTTGTCGCGAGTTGGTTTATCCGGAGACTTCTCACTGCGTTTGCCGAACCGCAAACGCTTGTGCTGGGAGAGTTGCTTGTAAGCTTGGCAAACTGCGACTCTAACAGCATTTGAAAACTTCGTTGGAATAACGATTCCACAGCGTTTCAATGTCTTTGCTGTTTATTGCCATAATCTATGATTTTAAATGTGATTGGGCAAAGGTAAACAGACTTATCTGAAAGACCTAAAAAGGGGTTGGATGCTTACCCATCAAATGGCTTAGTCACGGCTCTCTTGTGAGATATATGTCAACACTTGAATAAGTCGGCTTATTTCACCTTTGCGGTAGATATCCATTATACCTCGTAAGAAAGTCAATTGACTTTTTCCTTTATTTTATGAATTATCTATTCCGGTACATTTCATCATAATACTTCTGGTAGTCACCGCTCGTCACGTTGTTCATCCATGCCTGGTTGTCCAGGTACCACCGCACTGTCTTTTCAATGCCTTCCTCAAACTGCAGGCTCGGTTCCCAACCCAACTCTCTTTGCAGTTTTCTCGAATCGATAGCGTAGCGCATGTCGTGTCCCTTGCGGTCAGTCACGTAGGTAATCAGATTCATGTCCTCGCCCTCGGCTCTGCCCAGCAGGCGGTCTACCGTCTTTATCACAATCTTGATGATATCGATGTTCTTCCACTCGTTGAAGCCACCTATATTATAGGTATCGGCAATCTTGCCTTGATGGAATATCAGGTCGATGGCACGGGCATGGTCTTCCACGTATAGCCAGTCGCGCACGTTCTCGCCCTTTCCGTAAACGGGAAGCGGCTTCTTATGGCGGATGTTGTTTATAAATAAAGGTATCAGCTTCTCGGGGAACTGGTACGGTCCGTAGTTGTTGGAACAGTTGGTCACGATGGTCGGCATACCGTATGTGTCATGGAAAGCACGGACGAAATGGTCTGAGCTTGCTTTAGATGCCGAGTAGGGAGAGTGCGGGTTGTACTTTGTCTCCTCTGTGAAGAACTTTGTTCCGTAGGCGTGATGATGTTCTGAACTTGCCTTTGTCGTAAACGGAGATTCAATGCCTTCGGGATTGGTCAGTTCCAATGCACCATAGACCTCATCAGTAGAGATATGGTAAAAGCGTTTGCCCTCATAACCTTCGGGCAGGCTTTCCCAGTATTCCTTGGCTGCTTGTAATAAAGTTAGTGTACCAATTACGTTGGTATGTGCGAAGGTGAAGGGATCTTTGATTGAACGGTCCACATGGCTTTCGGCTGCCAGATGGATAATGCCGTCCACGTTGTATTTCGTCATTAGCGCCTTCACCGTCTCATAGTCGCAGATGTCAGCCTTTACGAACGTATAGTTCTCCTTATTCTCGATATTCTTCAGATTAGCCAGGTTGCCGGCATAGGTCAGCTTGTCGAGATTGATGATGTGGTATTCGGGATATTTGTTTACGAACAGGCGCACTACATGCGAGCCTATGAAGCCAGCCCCACCCGTTATAATAATATTTCTCTTGAATTCCATAATTTTTTAATTATTTAGCAACTTTAATATTTTGTCAATGTAATTATCCCATGTGTAGTCCTTCACCCTTTCATGGGCATGCAAACACATATTCTCATAATTGCTGCTATTGAATATGGCTTCTATATTCTTGGCTAATACGGAGGAATCATATTTTTCATTATAAATTCCAAAATTTATGATCTTGCCAAATTCATTAACAAAGTCATCATAAGGGGACACTATCACGGGCGTGTAGAAGTACATGGCTTCAACGGTAGACGAGTACCCCCCCCCAATTAGGTGTAGGGTTGACAACCATCTTTGAAGAAATCAGCAGGTCATAATAAATGTCCCTTTCTGCATCAACGTCTTTCCTCAAATAGCCATGGCAAAATATGTTGTTGGGAAGTTTGTCAAGCATTGATTTTGTCAGGCCGATAAGATGAAGCTCAAGATTATCCTTGTTATGTAATTGCTTGAAGGCATCCACCAATTTTCTTGCCCCATCAAGATATTTCTTTCCACCGATAAACAATATCCTATTGGATTTCTTCTTGGTCGAAAGAATTTTATTCTCATCCATACTTTTGGTATACAATGAATTTATTACATTTACACCCAAATAATTTATGTTTGCCTTCGGATAGTCATTCTTCATGTATTCTGCACACGTTGGGAAAAGTGAAACAACATGTTCAACATTGTTTATCGCCATTTCCTGTTGCTTGCAGAAACGTTTCTCAAACCAAAAAGGCTTACGTTGCAGTCTATCCAAAACAAGTATCTTGTACGTCCAATCACAGAAAAGGAGGGTTGGAATGTCATTATACTTATTGTAAAAGTCAAAATTCGTAAATATACAATAATCAGCCTTTGGATGTTCAAGAACCGCTCTTTTTATTTTCTTGTTTACAAGTGCGGTAAAAAACACGGTCCTGCTGAAATCGTATGCAAATTCTCCTTTACAAAAGAATATCTTTAAGAATCTAACTATGGTACGGTTGTAGATTGCCGTGATATAACGCAATCCAGTTATCAGGTTAACCCTCCGCACTGTTATTCCATGTTTCAACAAAGAGTCTGTGAATAAATACGGCACGTTGGACCAAGTAGAAGCATTTGCTGAATCTCCGTAGCAGAAGAAGATTACTTCCTTAATTTTTCTCTCCGAGTTCATACATACACTTCTTTAATGAATCTGTCCAATAAGGTATTTTCAACCCGAATGTTTTCTTGATTTTCGTCTTATCCAGCACGGAATAAGCTGGACGTTTGACCGGACTTGGAAACTCGTCGCTGTGGCAAGGCTCTATGTCGCAGGCAGTGTTACCTGCCAGTTCGGCAATCTTCTTCGTGAAGTCATACCATGAGCAGACGCCTTCGTTGCTGAAATGGTAGATTCCGTCCTTTGAATATCTATCCTTCGGATTCTCCTTTTCATAGTCTGACAATACTGTCATGATTGCCACTGCAAGGTCGTAGGCGTAAGTCGGTGTGCCTGCTTGGTCAAAGACAACGGTAAGTTTCGGTTTCGTTGCCGTAAGATTGAGCATCGTCTTGACAAAGTTCTTGCCAAACTCGGAATACAGCCATGCCGTGCGGATGATTATATAGTCGCAGCCTACAGCCTCGATGTTCTTTTCTCCTTCAAGTTTTGTCTTGCCGTAAACACCCGTAGGAGTTCCTTTTTGGTCTTCACGGCAGGGAGTGTTGTAAGGGTCGCCTCCGAAGACATAGTCGGTGGAAATCTGAATGAGCAGACCGTTAACCTCTTTCATCGCCTCGGCGAGGATTTTTGGTGCGTCGGCATTCAGCCTGCGGCACAACGTCTCGTCACTCTCCGCCTTGTCCACATTGGTGTAAGCTGCGCAATTCACTATGCACCGTATGCTTTTTTCTTTCACCATGCTTCTTATGGCATCCGCATCAGTAATGTCGAGCATGGTTGTCTCCACGCCTTCCGCCTCCACAACATCAGTGAAGGTATAGCCGTCATTCGTGCCTTTGCTTACTATGCGCATCTCGTTGCCCAGCTGGCCGTTCGCACCTGTTACAAGTATGTTCATGATTTTTTATCGTTTATTATAGACAAAAGGGGATTCAAAATCTTTCAACAACGGATGCTTGGTGTCCTTATCGCTGAGTATGGTGTGTTCAGTCGGTATGCGCCAGTCGATGCCTAGAGAGTTATCGAGTATGCTTATGCCACCGTCAGCCTCCGGATGATAGAACTCATCGCACTTGTACTGAAACACTGCGGTCTCGCTAAGTACGGCAAAGCCGTGGGCGAATCCTTTGGGGATGAAGAACTGACGGTGATTGTCCTCTGTCAGTTCAACGGCGACATGCTTGCCGTAAGTTGGTGAGCCTTTGCGAATATCTACGACTACATCAAGCACGGCTCCTTTTACACACCTTACCAGTTTCGCCTGTGTGAACGGAGGCCGCTGGAAATGCAGACCGCGCATCACGCCATACGATGACATACTTTCGTTGTCTTGAACAAACTCCACGTGACCGACTTTTTTGTCAAATTCCCTTTGCGAGAAACTCTCGAAGAAATATCCACGTGCATCCTTAAAGATGCACGGCTCTATGATTACCACGCCGTCGATCTCTGTTTTTATTACCTCCATATTGTTTTTGTATATTTCTATTTATTGATAATAGATTCTATATAAGTGACAAGGTCTTGATTGTCTGTAATATCAACAGGCAAGCCGTTTGGAAAATTATTAAAGCCATGTTCTCGCAGATTCTTTATGGATAATAATTCTTGCTCATCAATAGACATCTCTTTTATAAGACAGAACTCGTCATTATTATTGTTGCTTACTTGTTTCTTAAAATCTTCCCGATAATTCCAAGTTGGATTTGTAAGTTCTCTTTCTGTTGCAGAAACATTGGTTCTCATTATTTGGGTCTTGAATCTAATCTTTTGTTCTGGTTTGGTTATAAATAAGTAACCTATGTCTCCGACTTTATACTTAGGATAATTCTTACTATGTTTTAATAAGATAGAGTCCCTTTCTTTAAAAAAAACATCTATATTGGATCTATTTGGGTTTTCTGGGATAATATATATACTACACATTTTTTATTAAATAAAATGGATTGATTTATATTTTGACACATTAACTTAGTATCAGTTTTTAATACTCCAAATTCTTTTCTAACGAATCTTCCTCCTCATCAAGAATTGAAAGCAGATACTTTCCGTAGTCGTTTTTCAGCATCGGCTGGGCAACCTTTTTCAGTTTTTCTGCCGTTATCCAGCCTTTGCGGTAGGCGATGCCTTCCAGACAGGCGACCTTCAGCCCCTGGCGTTTCTCCAACACCTCGATGAACGTCGAAGCCTCCGAGAGCGAGTCATGCGTACCCGTATCCAGCCAGGCGAAGCCGCGACCCATGGTCTGCACTTTCAGCTCCTTGTCTTTCAAAAATTCTTGGTTTACTGTGGTAATCTCCAGTTCCCCGCGTGCCGAGGGCTTGATGCTCTTGGCGATGTCTACCACTTTGTTCGGGTAGAAGTACAGTCCGACAACGGCATAGTTGCTTTTCGGATGTTCGGGCTTCTCCTCGATGCTCAGACAATTGCCGTCCTTGTCGAACTCCGCCACGCCGTAACGCTCGGGGTCGCTCACGCGGTAGCCGAATACCGTCGCCTTGCTGTTCCGTTCGGCGTCGGTGACAGCCTGTCTCAGCATGTCGTTCAGTCCCGCGCCGTAGAAGATGTTGTCGCCCAGCACTAGGCAGGCGCAGTCATTTCCGATGAATTGCTCACCGATGATGAACGCCTGTGCCAGTCCGTCCGGTGACGGCTGCTCGGCATACTCTAACCTTACTCCGAAATCGCTTCCGTCACCCAGCAGCCTCTTGAAACCCGGCAAGTCGTAAGGTGTCGAGATAATCAGGATTTCCCGGATACCTGCTAACATCAGGGTAGACAGAGGGTAATAAATCATCGGTTTGTCAAAGATGGGGAGCAGTTGCTTGCTCACTCCCTTGGTGATAGGGTACAGACGGGTACCGCTACCACCAGCTAATACAATGCCTTTCATACTAAATATATTAAGTTCCAGTTTTTTACTTTTTGTTTTGCTCTAACAGCCACTGAAAATACTTCTCGTGTTCATCCACCAAGTGTTCCCAAGAATATTCTTTCCGGATCACTTCGATGTTATTGACCGTATAATTAGCCTTGTTTTCCTCCGCCACCGTGTCAATACGGTCAAGATACTCCGTGACCTTGTCCGCCGACGGATAGTAGGAAGCATTCTCCTTCAGCACGGCACGGTTAAAAATATTGTCATGCGCAAAGATGAAGCAGCCCGCCGCCATTGCTTCGAGCAGGGAAGGATTGGTTCCTCCCACGCTGTGACCGTGGAAATAGGCCTTTGAGAAATGACGGACGGAATCCAGCTTCTTGAAATCATAGATGCCGCCGACAAATCTCACGTTCTTCTCGTTTCCGTATTTCTCTACAAGCTCCTTGCCGTGCGGCGTGTTTGTCTTGCCGACGACAACCAAGGGCCTGCGACCGTTCTCCTTGGATTTCAGGTAGCCATCTATCGCCATCACGATATTGTTCTCAGGCTCAAGACGGGCGATGAGAATGTAATATTCTTCCGGTTGCAGTCCGAACTCTTTCAAGTATTCCGCCTTAAAATCATCATGTATATCTGCGCCGTACGCCAGGAACTTGCTCTCCTTACCGTATTTCTCCTTATAATAATCGCGGATGCCCATGTTGTCGGCTATAAGGTAATGACTGTATTTCACCGCCATCTTCTCTTCCCAGTCGAGGAATCGTCTCACCATCGGACTGAACTTCGACCGCTTGTTCTCCAGTCCATCCATGTTGGTGGTAAATATCGGGCGTTTCCGCTTTTTCACGTTAAACCAGATATAAGCCGGAATAATACTTGTATAACCGGCCTCATAGATAATGTCGAAATCTTCCCTCTTCAAGGCATCGCGCAATGACGCAAAATCATAGAAGAAACTGCCGACCGAACTTCCCATCCATGTCTCCGGACTGTAGATGTGCTTGATGCGCACACCTTTGTATGTGTCCTCCTGATAGGGATGAAACTTGGGTGAATAGACTACCACTTCATGACCTCTTTGTGCCAATCCTACAGAGATGTATTCGGCAAACTGCTCGAAGCCTCCGTAGTTATTAGGGATGCCACGGGTGCTGATGAATGCTATTTTCATATTTTTATATGTAGTTTTAAGTTTGTCGGGCCTATAAACATAGCACGAAAAGTTACAAAATGATGTAACTGATTAAATGACAATATAAAGCAATATTTTATAGCAAGAGATTCCCTTAAACTAAAAGCAAAAAAAAGAATACAATTAAAATCGGTAATCAGCTATTATGGGATAATAACATTAACTTATTAAGCAAACTGTTTGTGAGCAATTAAAGCCTTTTCAAAGAATAATATATTTTTAAGCAACTCCATTTTATGATATTAGGTCTAAAGGGCAGATTTTTATAAAAAGAATAATAAATCCGCATCTGTTTTTTTATATTTCCTATTTTTTTTGTGAAATAACTGGCACCAATATTTAAAGCCCCCAAAACATTGTGGCCATGTTGCCGATAAAGTAACAAAGGCTCATGCAAATATGAGACTTTACCATAATGAGCTGTAATAACGGCAATCCATTGATCATGTTGTACGTAATTGGGAAATGGACGGATATAATCCATCACTTTCTTATTCATCAATGTTGTACTTCCTTGAACAACATTTAAAGCCAATAAACTAATATCGTTTTTCGTCGTATCTATAAATTTCTGAGATTCAAAAAACGATTTGCATATTTCTTTGCCATCACTATCAATACACGTTGCATCTGCACAGACCATTAATGGTATATTTTTACCGTATAAATCCTCCATATGCAACATCTCCTTGAAACTACATTCTATTTTATTGTTACACCAAATATCATCTTGGTCTGAAAACATGAAATAATCGCTTTCTACAAAGTCAAGCAACCGCTCAAAAGACTTTGATGAACCTAAATTTGCAGTTCCTTTATCTACAATTTTTATTCTATCAGGATATGTTTTGGCATAATTTTCAATTATATCTAATGTTGTGTCAGATGAGCCATCATCACGAATAATTAATCTCCAATTTACATAAGTTTGATTAATAATAGAATCCAATTGTTGTTGTAGGAATTTGGATCCATTATAAGTTGACATGAGAATATCTATTATGTATTTACTACATTCTCTCGAGTCCATAATACTTTAGATTTGACAGTTTTTAAATGAGCACTTAATTTAATTGGTTATCAACACATTTTATCGAAGAATGTGCCAATTACAGAACCAGGACCAACGGATATATTTTCATTAAAGTTGCGTTTGCGGCAACCCATACATGTTCACCAATAATGATATTTCATGATTATTTATCCGCTTTGATTCATTGATAAATAGGGCGTGAACCAGAAACACGAATCTTACATTGTTTGAAATCATACTGTCATTTCTGACAATGATTTTAATTCCATTCCGTTTCTTAAAATAATCAGCTAAAATGTATATGAGCACCCACAAAGAACACGGATGGATTTCATATTACCTTCAGCTGGAATAGAAATAAGTGGGGAAACATGCAGATTACCTTCAGAGAATGTCAATCCCACCTTTATACGTTTTTCGGATATGCGATATTCAGGAATGGTTGAATAATGAACTTTAGCTCCTATACCTTTCCTCTAAGAAAGAGTAAAGGCCACCCCTGTCTTTATGGCTCCAATAGTTTTTTCTACCCTCGTAAACGCATGAAGGCTTGACCGTACCTGTCAGTACAGTCTGCTTTTTGTTTGAATGTAAGCACTCAATTTAGGGGTGTGTCCTAAATTAAGGCACTATCAAGTGCCCTAAATTGAGTTGAGTAAAAAAATCGGGGGTTGATTTAACAATTGTTTGTCGCCACGGCAATCCTGCCGGGGATTAAATTCTCATAATCCCTGCACCCGTTAAAGATTTTTTTGAAAAACGTTCCGATGAACTCCCAGGCAGATGTACCATGAAGCTTCACCGTACTTATCACACTATGGTAAGTGGCGGCCATTTCCACGCCTGCGTCGCTGCCATAATGAAGGGAGTTATTCCGCTGGGTCGTCAGCTTCCTGATGGTTCGCTCTGCCAGGTTGTTGTCTATCGGAAGGTTCCCGTCTTTCAGGAAAGCGAACATCTCATTTCAGAACTTCTTCAGGTAATTGAGTGCCTTCGTATAATACTGGCTTCGGAACACTGCCTCCTTTGCCAGCCCGCTCTCCAACCGGCTGCGTATTCTTATCACGATTTCCTTCATCCTCAGGCTCTGTCTTATACGCAACCTCTCTTCAGGCGGCAGGCCGGCCTTGTCACACCGGGCTTCTATTGAATAGATCTCACTGAAGTCGGCGTCGAACTCGCCGGCCATCGGCTCATGCCCCTGGTTGTGAGCCTTGACAAACTTGTTCTTGCCGTGGGCCATACAGACCTGGTGGAGGGTATTCTTGAACTTGGTCGACTTCAACTCGTTTCCGATAAACACATAGGCATTGTAACCGTCTGTCATAATGCTCTTCAATTCTGCATCCCCCAGAAAATCGGTCAGCACATCACGGCCTCTGGAACCGTCTTCATAGAAGAATATAGCCACACGTTCAGCCTTGTTCACAAGCACCCAGACGTAGCACTTCTTATCATGGTCGTACTTGCGCACCTTGCACCAGGTCTCGTCGCAATGAACGATGGAGTCCTTCTCCAAGGCTATCGATTTAAGCACACAGACAAGCCTGTCCAGGTACTTCTTGCCTTTCTTCAGCCAGTTGTTCAGTGTGTTGGCACTTATACTCATACCCATGTCGGTAAGCCATTGGTGAAGAAGGCCGAATGTAACGTTCTTCACATAGACTTCATAGGCGATAGCTTGCAGGAACTTGGGAGTGGCCTTGGTGCCTTCGAACCTGGTAACAACCTCAGGTTTGGCTGATTACCACTTATCGGCCGGGAAGCTTCGGGAGCTCCACCTTGACCGGAAGCAGCCGGGGCGCCGTTAACTTTTACGACTACTATCTTTTTGCGCGTATCCTTATACCATTTATGGAAAATGTTATAGGGGACATTGCTTCGCAGGCAAAACGCCTGAAGGGACTCACCTTTCGGAAGAGACTCCGTCTGGTACTGGAAATAGAATCTTTCGAGATCTTCGCTGCTATACATAATCGTAAGGGGTTAAGTTTGAAGCGAAGGTAAAAATTTCGGGGCATAGCCCTAAATTGAGTGCTTACCGCTTACCTAATACCTTGTACACTTGAGAAGCCGATGATCTTCAGATTATAGTCAGTTCTGACGAAAGCCTTCAGCAGAGTCATCAACCTTAGTCAGGGTCGGTTCTTCCGATGAACAGCGCGAAAGGCTTGTATTGTATACTTAGGTCGAAACGTAGCATGGTGTCGTTAAACAACGTAGGGATGTTTTCTGTTTTTTACTAAAATTACCACCATAGTTTATCCCGTATTTGCGATTTCATTTCTTCAACCCTTTGGGATAATTCTTCTAGCCCGTCTGTTAATTCCTGATGATTGTTCTTGGGATTATATTTTATAAAGTCAAGATGCATTGTTTCTTTGTACACTTCTAACTCTATATCATCATACTTATTTTCAGGTATGACAAAATAATGATTCTTGGAGACATTAAAAGTGGTTGCATAATTCTCAAAAAGCAGTCTTATATCAGGGTCGCTCAAGCCCGCGCCTAAGAAGACAAATGTATGCGTCAAAATAAGAGCCTCCATAATCTTATAAAAATCAGAGTTTTCTGTCCTTACCCTGGCGTAATCGGATTGTGTAAAAACGATTTTATTCGGTGTATCTATGGTTCCGTGATTTTTGATAATTACCGATTCCATTCCACGTAGATATTTGGCTATATCATTGTCATAATAATGTTTCAGAACAATCGTATTGCGAGATTTGTGCTGGGCATAATTATCGTAAACCTTATCGAAATTAGGAGTTATAGTTATTCTTGAATCCAATGCAAAGATATGCTCATGGATAGGTGCCGGATCAAAACCGTTCCCTCGAAATTTTTTATTGAGTAGTTCATCAAACTTATTTTCTAACTTCCTACGCAAAAGCTCACATGCCATCAAATAGTCATAACGTTCAATACACTGTTTAATTACAATTTGTTCAGGCGGAGCAACTTGACGATTCCCTTCTTCTAAAAACCGACGCCATGTAGGTGGATGGTTACCATTTTCATCAGACGCATTTGCGGAAATACCTGATCCCAAAAAGAGAACACATCTTTTGCGCGCCAGTTCCCTAACTAACTCTTCAGGCCAATCCATAAATTTGAATGTTTCTATTGATATTGTTTACAATGTCTTTCATCACATTTTGGTATTCATCCACTTTAGCGAAATGCGCTCCCAAGACTCCATCTTGGCTGTCCAATTTGAATACAGGTTTATGCGCAGTCTGGGACATTGGGACCAAGCTATTGAAATTAGGAATTTCCCCAATTTTTAGAATTTCAACATTTATCTCAGGCGGATAGTATTTATCCATTTTTTCTGTGACAAGTTTTGGCATTTGAGATATAATTTCATCATAGGCCTTAACCGGTTGTTTGACTCCTTTTTTGGTCCGAGAAGTATATTGTTGATTGACATAGCCCAAGAATTTAGGGCTTGCATCAATCTTTTTGCCATCTAAACTATAATAGTTGCCTTTTTGTTCACGATACTTTTCCTGAAGTTTGTTGAAAGAAGTAATCCATTTTTCTACAGCTTGGGAAATATTGTCTATTGCCTGCAAGCAGAAAATGTCGCTTGAGGTGGGCATGATAAACCCATCTGTAAACAAAAGAATCAATCGGTTGAGCACCCCTAATGACGGACCTACATCAACAAACACGAAATCGTATTTCTCTTTTATATTAAGAAATGCTTTTTTCAGAAAACAGACAGATTTTATTGAGCGTTGGATGGCATTAGATGTGTCTGACCATTCGCCACTCAGAAAATCCTCCATCAATGCAAGCCGGGTATCTCCTAAGACCAAATCTACGCCAAATCCTTTTGACTTCAGGATAGGCAACTCGATTAAATCTTCACCAGATTGGTAGGGTTCAATGTAATCGTACAGTGTCTTTACAGATTCATCTGAATAGACTTCTTCGATTTTCAGTTCATCTAATAAATATGTTGTTGCGTTACATTGCGGATCCGCATCTATCACCAACACTTTTTTTTTGTGGAAAGAACTATAATACGCTGCAATATTGCATAGCAACGTCGTTTTTCCTACCCCTCCTTTATTATTAAAAACGGAAATTGTAATCATATCTTATATATTCGACCTATACAGCGTACCCGTTATTTATTAAGCAGTTACGCCTATATGAATTTTAGAAAAATAAAAAAACATACTGATCTCAACCAGATTGCTGGTCAGCATTCAATTTTAACATCCTTCTCTAATTTAAGGAATATCCCTGAAAAAATATTAAAAATGGATTAATTTTTACAATTTGTTTGCAGTGATGCCGATGGTGGACAGCAGCAGATTCCCGTAGTCGCGGTTGCCCGCTACTATTTCATCAAAGAACTTCTTGAGGTATTCCAAGATGGAGTACCCTTGAAGCTTACAGGTGGATAGGATAGAGCGGTATGCCGCCGAGCCCCCTCGCCATCTTGTCGCTGCCGAAGAAGAATGAGTTCTTCCTATCGTTGGTCAGCGGCTTGATACACTGATTGGCAAGGCCGTTGTCTATCGTGTAGTTTTTGTCCTTTCTGTATAGGAATATCAGTTTCCAATAATGATCAATATAACTGACCGTTTTTTCCATCAGGCTTCCTCTGAATGCTTTTGCTTCTGGAATAGGCCTCACCTTTGTAACGGATGAAAAACCGTTCAAAATCTTCACTGCTGTACATCTTCTATTATTTTAATGTTTACAGCGCGAAGGTAGACACATCTAACACCACTGGCAATACGTCAGTTTTGGACGCTTACAAATAGCATAAAAAATGAAAGAACTAAGTTCTACTATACGAAGTCTTACGTACTTTGCCTTCTTGTCTTTTTTCGCGAATAAGCTTGTATAAAGATGTTTTATCAAACCTAAGGATATGAATAATTTTCCATACTATGTTGATTGGAAACTTCTTATAGGGGATGGACTCAGCATAAGCAACTTTTCTTTTGTTCGCTAATAAGTAGACACTAAGGAGTCGTTCGCCAAGAAAAGCGCAATAACGCTTATGATAAGGAACACGATCCACATTACCTATAGCATCTCGCACTCTAAAAAGTAAGTCAAAAAGGAAAGAACAGTAAGCATTAAAATCCTCCTTACGCAGATAAAACAATTCACAATTACTACAACTGAATGATGCTCCTTCATTATCATACAGTTGACACCAAGCATCATAATATTGAGGATAAAATTTCTGCATTAAATTGCATAAAATATAAACATCATTAGGATATGTATGAGAAACCATTTTTACAGGTTTAAGCACGACTCCAGCCCCCCCCCTCTCTATAATTGACACAATTTTTCTTCTCGATATATTTAAGATTTTGTTATAGTGACAGAAACCAATAATGTCATCTTCTTGGAATTTTACATTTTTCCAAATCCAATAAAGTCCGGTAAGTTCACCCCAATAAGCATTATCGCTTGATATATTCTCGCCAGTATTATCATGAAGTGGGTATAAATAGTTATCTCGGAGAGCTGCCCCCACTTCAATAGGCATAGCATTTTTTATCCATCCACATTTAAATCCAAAAGTGGAAACATACAATTTTATATTCATATTGATTAAAATTTAATTATGAAAACTCAACTACTAGCAAGCGTCTAGCTCTAATGTATTCGACCTATACAGCGTACCCGCTATTTATTAAGCAGTTACACCTATAAGAATCTTAGAAAAAATAAAAAATATACTGATTTTAACTGGATTTCTGGCTATGCGCACTCTTTTTCTTCCTTGTGAACAGGTACATAGTAACATGGAAGCATGGCAAGGCAGTCCTCATCCCTGTTCATTATACGGGTGAGGATGTCTTCTATATACAATCCGAAATTTAAATTGTTCATTTTGCAGCTCTTATATAAAGAATACATGAAAGCCAAATTCTGTGCTGCCTCATGACTGCCGGTATGCAACTAGTTCCGCCTGCCGTTGGCAATATGTCTGAAGCATCTCTCGATGGCTATGTTGTACATCTCAATTCTGCCGTCGGTGAGGAATAATTGAAATGAGCTTCCGTCTGTATTCTTTCCATTGTTAAATCATATTTCTTTATACCCTGCTTTCGCAAGCAGTTCCAACCACTTGGAGCGCTCTTCCGCATACTCTTTCCGGCAGGCGCTGAGCTTGTCCAACTCGCGTGCCAGCTGTTCGCAAAAGGCTTTAAAAAGCAGTATATAAAACTTATCCGGATTGGAATAATCCACTGACAGTACTGATTCCAACAAGTCCGGGTCAAGCCAGTCCAAATACCCTTTTGCCTCATCCCAACTCAAAGGGAGTTCCTGATTCGTCTGATTCATTGTCATATATGTACATTTTTGATTGGACGGAATTGGAAACAAACAGAATGACCTGCTCACGGATTCTTATGCTCAACTAAGCCATTTGTAATCAATGCCTTCATTTGAACAATACTTACGAAGATTACAGTTTTTACGTTTCTGATTATAATCTTGCATTACCTTCTCAAAAATACTCTTTTGTCTCCATGCCGTTTTTTTGACGGCAAAGTATAAAAGAGAGGAGACTAAACAGTACGCTGTATGGGTGGGATACCCATAATACATCTTGAATAATCTTGCATACGGTACGAAAAGCAGCTATATTCAACAGCATTGATAATACATAGTTTTAGATATCTACATGATTACAATAAAATAATCATACCTCAATCTTTTCATTTTGAAGAATAAGAATTATCTCTGGCCTTTCAGAAAAAAGTAGTTGCGATTTATTTTGAAGTGTATTTAATTTAAATCTTAACTTGTTAAATAGAGTCACTCCTAATTCCTCGAGGGGATTAATATCATTTTTGTCATCACTAATAAAATAGAGTCTTCTTTTTTTTATTTTTAGTTTATTATGATAACAATACAACGGTAATAACATTTCTCCCATAAAGCCAAATAATCTTTTTTCATATTTGTAGGGTGATAATTTTACATACTTCTCAACCTCAAATAAAATATCAAACAGCCATTTTGCATAATCGTCAAATATATCTTTGCGCATAATAAACATATTTCGTTGAGGTACATTATCTGAACGATAAAAGACATGAGATAATGATTCTTTATATTCAGGATACAGTTTGAGAATTACTTTTTCTAAAATACAGAAATTAATAAAGCCCTGATTAAAAATTTGGTATTCTATTAGCGAGCGAGAAAAAGAATGAGGCTCAGGTAAAATAACATCTGCACGTAAAAGGTTTTCAGATATTGTTATATTTGCATTCTTTAAAAATGAGTCTGTTGAAATATAATCAGATTCTTTTTTTATAAAATGATTAACCTTATTAAAATTGAAAAAACGTCTATAATGACATAAACCTATATAATCAACATCTGTCAAGTTCTTCCATGCCCAATATATCGCTGTCAATTCACAATAACTTTCATTTTTCAAACTAATATTATCTCCTGTATCGTCTCCTAAAAATCCGAAATCATTTTTTGAGAGAGCTTTTCCAACTTGAATAGGAGTATATATATCATCTTGATATACAAATCCTTTTTTATGTGCGCAGACTAATATTTTAACTTTTGCCTTCATATATTGATAAATTTCATTGTTTTTAATATCGAATCTTTATTATTTGCGAACGAATAAAGTCTTAAACGTAAGCACCCAACCCTTATGCGTACACTTCTTACCCCCTTAGTATTTATTGGTAAGCGTCCAATTCTGACATACCCCCTGCATTTCAGGCAGTACGTCTAAAATAA
>ENA-UOIW01000198-UOIW01000198.1-human-gut-metagenome-genome-assembly--contig:-P58-NODE-198-length-59911-cov-10.218324_pt1 | contig 59911 bp, 47 predicted proteins | sample MGYA00242334_ERZ723881 | MGnify/ENA metagenome assembly ERZ723881 | reverse complement strand
AAGGAACTTGGCATGGACAGCCTTGCAATAACAGACCATGGTGTGATGTATGGTGTTATTGAATTTTACGAGGCGGCTAAGAAGGCAGGAATCAAGCCTGTTCTTGGCTGTGAGGTGTATGTAGCTCCGGGGTCAAGGTTTGATAAAGGCGCAGGACAGAGTGAGGATAAATATAATCACCTTGTATTATTGGCAGAGAATAACACCGGATATCAGAATCTTATGAAGATAGTCTCAAAGGGGTTTACAGAAGGCTTTTACTATAAGCCGAGAGTAGACAAGGAAGTGCTAAGGGAATATCACGAGGGAATTATTGCTACGAGTGCGTGCCTTGCAGGTGAGGTGCAGAGATATCTGTCAAGAGGCATGTATGAGACTGCAAGAGATGCTGCACTTGAACTTCAGGATATATTTGGAAAGGGAAATTTCTTTCTTGAATTACAGGATCACGGAATAGCAGAACAGCACTATGTCAATCCACAGCTTATGCGTATGCATAATGAGACCGGAATTGAACTGGTATGTACGAATGATGTTCATTATACCTATGCAGATGATGTAGATGCACATGATATATTATTGTGTATACAGACAGGCAAGAAGCTTTCTGATGAAAACAGGATGCGATATGAGGGTGGACAGTTCTATTTAAAGTCAGAGGAAGAGATGGCGGAATTGTTCAAATACGCACCGGAAGCAGTTGAGAACACTCATAAGATAGCAGAAAGATGTAATGTTGAGATAGAATTCGGAGTTACAAAGCTGCCAGCATTTGATGTGCCTGAAGCATATGGAAAGAATTCGTGGGTGTATCTTAATGCTTTATGTTATGAGGGATTAAAGAAGAGATATCCGGACAAGACCGCAGATGTATGCATTGAAGATATTATAGAGCAGGCAAAAGCATCAATAGTTGCAGACAGAAAAGATGTTGTTATAAAAAGGGCAGAGGATTCGAATGATATATTCCAGAGACTTTCTTACGAGCTGTCGGTTATCTATTCGATGGGATATGTCGATTATTTCCTGATTGTGTGGGATTACATTAATTATGCCAAGACACATGATATTCCGGTTGGACCCGGACGAGGCTCGGCGGCAGGAAGTCTTGTGTCATATTGTCTTGGAATAACAACGCTTGACCCTGTTAAATACAATCTTGTATTCGAACGATTTCTGAATCCTGAGCGTGTGTCCATGCCCGATATTGACGTGGACTTTGCACCAGAAGGCAGACAGAAGGTTATTGATTATGTTATAGAAAAATATGGTAAAGAATGTGTGTGCCAGATAATCACATTTGGAACTATGGCAGCAAGAGCCGTTATTAAAGATGTCGGAAGGGTTATGGATCTTCCATATGCGATGGTTGATAACATTGCGAAGATGATACCACAGAAGGTTGGAGTTACGATTGACAGTGCAATGAATGGTGACGCAGACAGGGACATTAAGCCAAATGCTGAATTTAAGGCATTGTATGAAGCTGATGAGACAGTGAGAGATCTTATAGATAAAGCAAAGAGACTTGAAGGACTGCCAAGGCATGCTTCAGTTCATGCATCAGGTGTTCTTATCAGTCAGAAGGATGTTGGAGAGTATGTTCCGGTTGCAGTTGGAGCAGATAATGTTAAGGTTACGCAGTTTGAAGGTCCTACTCTGGAACATTTGGGACTGTTAAAATTTGACTTTTTAGGTCTTAGAAACTTAACTGTAATCCAACAGACTGAAAAATGTGAACAGCAGATTGACCCTGCATTTTCGGTGGATAATATACCATATAACGATAAGGCTGTATTTGAATGTATAAGTCAGGGCAAATGTGCAGGTATATTCCAGTTAGAGAGTGGCGGAATGAAAAACTTCATGAAAGAGTTAAAACCGGATTGTTTAGAGGATTTAATTGCCGGTATATCGCTTTACAGACCGGGACCAATGGATTTCATACCACAGTATATTAAAGGAAAAGAGAACGCGGGAAACATAACCTATGAATGCCCGCAGTTAGAGTCAATCTTAGAGCCGACATATGGCTGTATGGTTTATCAGGAGCAGGTTATGCAGATTGTCCGTGACCTTGCCGGATATTCGTGGGGCGGTAGTGATAATGTGCGAAGAGCAATGGCTAAGAAAAAGCTTGATGTAATGGAGCAGGAACGTCAGAATTTCGTATACGGTAATGAGGCTAACGGAGTACCAGGCTGTATTAAGAATGGCATAAGTGAACAGACTGCCAATAAGATATATGATGAGATGAAGGACTTTGCAAAATATGCATTTAACAAATCACATGCGGCATGCTATGCGGTTGTGGCATATCAGACAGCATATCTGAAAGTACATTTTCCTGTACAGTATATGGCATGGCTGATATCAAGTGTAACTGATAAAACAAGTAAGGTCGCAGAATATATTCTTGCAGCTAGAGAGATGGGAATTAGTATTCTTCCTGTTGATGTCAATAAATCAGTTGCTGAGTTCGGTGTTGAAGGTAAGAACATAAGGTTTGGATTTAATGCGGTAAAGAGTATGGGAAGACCTACAATTACTGCGATCATTGAAGAAAGAACCAATAATGGCGATTTTCACTCCATGCAGGATTTTATTACAAGGATGGCAGGGGTAATTAATAAGAGAACAGTGGAACATCTTATACTTGCAGGTGCATTTGACACATTTGGTAATACAAGACGGGGCATGATGAATGTCTATGAGAGAATGATTGATAGTGCTGTTAAGCAGAATAAAGATGCTATTTCAGGACAAATGTCACTATTTGATTTCGTAAGTGAAGAGGATAAACAGAGCCTTGAAATGAAAGTGCCTGATATTCAGGAGTTTGAAAAGGAGGATCTGCTTGAACGGGAAAAAGAAGTTCTCGGTGTATATGTAACAGGACATCCGCTGGATGAATATACTGGTATGTGGGAGAAGCATATTTCTGCGAGAAGTACAGATTTTCTTATTGATGAGGAAACCGGACAGGCAAAGCTTATGAACGGTTCAAAGCAGACGATAGGTGGCCTTATAAGTAACATTAAGGTTATTACTACCGGTTCAGGCCAGCAGATGGCGTACCTTACAATAGAAGATTTTGTTGGAAGCGTTGAGGTAATCATGTTTGCAAGAAATTATCAAAAATATAAAAGACTTTTTGATACGACCAACAAAGTATTTGTTACGGGAAGAATACAGGCAGATGCCGACAAACCAGCAAGACTTACGGCAGACAGTGTTGTGAGCTTTGACAGTGTTCCAAGAAGATTGTGGCTTAGGTTTGACAGTCTTGCTGAGTATGAGACACACAGGGATGAGCTTACTGATATTTTCAAAGAATCGGACGGTAAAGACACAGTCACAATATATTGTGTGGCAGAAAAACAGAGAATAGCGCTTCCACAGAGTCAGTGCGTGAAGGTGACATCAGACCTGCTTTATATTCTTAAGAGTAAATATGGTGAGAAAAATGTTGCTACAACATAAATTTTAATTAACATTGGTAAAAAATTATCAAAAAAAGAAGATTTTTCTTTTATAATGTGGTAACATAAAGCAGAAAGTAATATTAAGAGATAAGAAAGGGGAAGTTATGGCAAAGGAAATTAAAACAATCGGCGTATTAACAAGTGGTGGAGATGCTCCAGGCATGAATGCTGCTATCCGTGCAGTTGTAAGAACTGCTTTGAATAAGGGACTTAAGGTCAAGGGTATTCAGAAGGGCTATAACGGACTTCTTAATGATGAGATAATTGATATGGACAAGCGAAGCGTTGCTGATATTATCCAGCGTGGTGGAACAGTCCTCTATACAGCACGATGCATGGAATTCATGACTGAAGAAGGTCAGAAGAGAGGTGCTGAAGTATGCAGAAAGCATGGAATTGACGGTATAGTTGTAATCGGTGGAGATGGTTCTTTCAGAGGTGCACAGAAGCTTGCAGCACAGGGAATTAATACTATCGGACTTCCGGGAACAATTGATCTTGATATTGCATCTACAGATTATACTATTGGATTTGATACTGCTGTTAATACAGCAATGGAAGCTATTGATAAGATAAGAGATACATCTACATCACATGAAAGATGCAGTATTATCGAGGTTATGGGAAGAAATGCAGGATATATAGCATTGTGGTGTGGTATTGCCAATGGTGCAGAGGATATCCTCCTTCCGGAAAGATATGATAATGATGAGCAGGCTCTTATTAATCATATTATAGAAGGAAGAAAGAAGGGCAAGAAACACCATCTTATTATTAATGCTGAAGGTATCGGACATTCTACAGGAATGGCAAGAAGAATTGAAGCTGCAACAGGTATTGAGACAAGAGCTACAATTTTAGGATACATGCAGCGTGGTGGTTCACCAACATGTAAGGACAGAATGTATGCGTCTATTATGGGTGCTTATGCGGTTGATCTTCTTGCTGAAGGAAAGAGTAACAGACTTGTAGCATACAAGGATGGTAAGTTTGTTGATTATGATATTGATGAAGCACTTGCCATGACTAAGGATATTAATGATTATGAATTTAATATAAGTGCGTTACTTTCTAAGTAATGCATGGCAGAAAGGTAACCTCATAATGATAACCAGTACGAGCAGTTCACAGGTAAAGCATGTTATATCATTGCTTTCTAAGGCCAGGGAAAGAAAGAAGAATAAAGAATATGTTGTAGAGGGAGTCCGCATGGTATCTGAGGTGCCAGCAGATTTGCTGGTGAAGATATATATGTCTGAAAGATTTCATAGTAACAATCCTGAGTATGTGCATGAGCTGGTTAAGAAGCAGGGGATTTCTTCTGACAATATTGAGATTGTCGCCGATAATGTATTTGACAGAATGTCACAGACACAGACACCACAGGGGATTATGGCGGTTGTAAGAATGAAGGACAGCAGTATTTCAGATATGCTTACCGACAATCCGTTGCTGATTCTTGTTGAGAATCTTCAGGATCCGGGTAATCTGGGAACTATATTAAGGATGGGTGAAGGTGCAGGCGTTACTGGAGTTGTTATGAGTTCTAATACTGTGGATATATATAATCCTAAGACAATAAGGTCAACAATGGGTTCTATATTCAGAGTGCCATTTGTTTATGTGCAGGATTTTAGCGATGCAGTTTCACAGTGTCAGAATGCAGGAATTAAGGTATATGCTGCACATCTTGACGGAAAGAATACATATCTTGGTGAAGATTACAGGGAAGGAACCGCATTTCTAATAGGTAATGAGGGGAATGGACTTACAGATGATATCACTAAGCAGGCAGATACACTTATAAGAATTCCGATGCAGGGAGAGGTTGAATCTCTTAACGCGGCAATAGCATGTACAATTCTTACATACGAAGCTGTCAGACAGAGAAGTGTGTAGATAACCAACTATATATATGGTCATATACTATATTTTGTAAAATGAATTTAATAAACAAACCCGCAAACCCGCTCATAGAGCGGGTTTTAACATATTTGACAAATTACTGTAACTTTGCTATTATATTTCCGTAATAAATTGTAACATTTCTGTAACAATTTACAGGCGAAGCTAAATAAGCCGCCGGAAAGGGAAGTATAATATGAAACTTAGAAGTAGCAAAGCTGCTTGCTATGTGGGAGCTGCGATTGTGTTATTTATGACACCGGTTCTTCCAGCAGTGGCAACTACCTATGAGAAAACACAGAATACTGACACGGGAATTAAGGTTGCATCTTATTCAGCTAATACAGAAGAGGTTCTTGTGACTGGGTATGAAGAAACAGGAACATACAAGAACAAGGCAGTAGCAATTACTGATCCTTATCTTGATGTTTATGACACTTCTGACGAAGAGACAGCGCAGGTTGTGGGAAGATTATATACTAACACACTTGTGGATGTTGATATGGTCGGAAAGGAATGGACTAAAGTTAGTTCAGGAAACTGCGAAGGTTATGTACAGACACAGTGCTTATGTTTTGGAGAAGAAGCAGAGGCTATAGCAGAACAGATTGGAACAGATAATCTTCTTGCAGGATATACAATAGCAGAGATTGAAGCTATTGAAGCAGAAGAAGAGGCTGCAAGACTTGCAGAAGAAGCAAGACTTGAGGCAGAGGCAGAAGCTGAAAGAGCAGCAGCTGCAGCAGAGGAAGCAAGACGACAGAAGATAATTGCTAATACAATATCAGGAACAGATATAACATATAACCCAACTATGAGCGTATCAGATGATGATATATGGCTTATGGCATGTATCATAGACTGGGAGGCTGCATATCAGCCATATGCAGGAAAGCTCGCTGTTGCAAATGTTATTCTTAACAGAGTGCGAAGCGGACATTATCCGGGGACAGTTTCGGGTGTTGTTTATCAGAGATCACAGTTCTCTGGTGTATCAGATGGCGCTGGTAATCCATCAGACAGATTTGCAGCAAGACTTGCAAATGGTCCAAGAAACACAGAATGCATGCAGGCAGCACTTGAAGCATTATCAGGCGTTAATAATATAGGTGGTTATACATCATTCAGGGCATTATATACTGTAGATGTTAACAACTATTCAGATTTTGTAATAATTGGAGATCATATATTCCATTAAGGGATAAAAAAGGTGGTGTGGTTTTCTTCCGTACAAACTACGCTACATAATAATAAGCATTGAGCGTGGAAGGCTGTTTAAGTTCTCGTTACGCTGTCAACGCACATCCGTGTGCGAGACAGCTCGCGCGTCCGTCCGTGGACGCGCGTACACTTAGGTAGTGACTTTGCTCAATGCTTTTATTATGTGCATAGTTTGCAGTCAGAAAAGCCACACCACCTTTTTTATTGGCGGACGGAAGGTGTGGCAGATGCGGAATATTCATGGGACGGGGCAAAGCCCCTCCCATGAATTTTGATGGAAAGTAGAGTGGTTGTGCAGCCTTTTAAACTGGCAGCCGAAAGGCGAACCAGTCCGGAGAGGTGTAGGAGAGGAAAGCTACTCTGCCCTGAATTTGGAGAAGTGTGGAGAAAGGGAGGTTGTGGGGGATGGCGGAAAGCTGACTTTAAACTGAACGCATAATAAAGGTACTGGGCATGTAGAAAGAATGAGTGTACACGCGTCCATGGACGGACGCGTGAGCTGGCGCGCACAAGGATGTGCGTTGCCAGCGTTAACGACAGGAGAAGAAACCCCAAACCGCCCAGTGCCTATTATTATGTAGAGAAGTTTAACGGAAGCTATCCGCTATCTCCCACAACCGACCGTCTTACAACTACACAAATTAAACAACGCATTTGACGAAGAACTATAATTGCGATAGAATGAACAAAGTTATTAATTATTCAATGTAGGCGAATTTGCCATACAGACAGGAGGATGTCATGGATTTAAAGGGACGCGACTTTTTAACACTCAAGGATTACACACCTGAGGAGATTTTATATTTGATAGACTTAGCAGCAGAGCTTAAGGATAAGAAGAAAAAGGGCATTGTAGAACAGCCACTTATCGGAAAGAATGTTGCACTTATATTCGAGAAGACAAGTACAAGAACACGTTGCTCATTTGAGGTGGCAGCCCATGACCTTGGTATGGGTGTTACATATCTTGACCCTACCGGTTCACAGATTGGCAAGAAGGAGAGCATTGCTGATACAGCAAGAGTTCTCTGTACAATGTTTGAAGGAATCGAATACAGAGGATTCGGTCAGGAGATAGTTGAAGACCTTGCAAAATATTCAAGCGTGCCGGTATGGAACGGACTTACTAACGAATACCATCCAACACAGATGCTCGCAGATATGCTTACAATCAAGGAAAAGCTTGGCAGATTAAAGGGCGTTAAGTTCGTATACATGGGTGATGCAAGATACAACATGGGTAATTCACTTATGATTGTCTGCGCTAAGTTAGGACTTCATTATACAGCCTGCACAGCTAAGGAATATTTCCCAGACAAGGAACTTGTTGCACAGTGTGAGGAATGGGCAAAGATAAGCGGTGGTTCTGTAACACTTACAGAAGATGTTAAGGCAGGAACTAAGGACGCAGATGTATTATACACAGATGTATGGGTATCAATGGGCGAGCCTGATGAAGTATGGGCTGAAAGAATCAAGGCACTTCTTCCATATCAGGTTAACAAGGCAGTTATGGACAATGCTTCTAAGGACGCAATATTTATGCACTGTCTTCCTGCATTCCATGACCTTAAGACTAAGATTGGTAAAGAGATTCATGACAAATTCGGTCTTGACGAGATGGAAGTTACTGATGAAGTATTTGAGTCAGAGCAGTCAGTTGTATTCGATGAGGCAGAGAACAGAATGCATACAATCAAGGCTGTAATGGCAGCTACACTTGGAGCTTATAAGTAAATTGGACGTTAGAGTGGCGTGTGTCATGCCGGAAGTCCAAAATCGGGAAGCCGACACGCGGAATTGGACGTTAGAGCAGTGGAAAGACATGTGAAAGTCCAAAATCAGGACGACACAGCATGAAATAGTAATTCACCAGATATTTATTATGGAGGCGTTATGTATTATACAACGAGTGGCGCGTACAGAAAGAGCAAGATGCTCATAGACTATGCCAATATAGCACTCACATTTGCAATAGGAGTAGTATTCATAATTATACTTTTCCTTCGCAGCGGAAGCGGAATATTATTCGCTGTGGAATTCATGCTTGGAGCATTAGTTAACGGACTTACAGCAGCTAAGAATTTCATGAGTGACAGAACGGTGTCAGGAGTTATTCTTACAGTTGTTACGTTAGGACTTCTGCTTATGGCAGTAATAGCATGGCGGGTAATGGTATGAAGACTAAGATTTTAAATGTTTTGAGAAAATCAGATGGATATGTGTCAGGGCAGGCACTGTGTAATATGCTGGGGGTTTCAAGAACGGCTGTCTGGAAGGTGATAAACCAGTTAAAAGAAGAAGGCTATGTTATAGAGGCAGTCCAGAATAAGGGATATCATATAACACAGTATCCTGATATTCTTACATCAAGCGAGATAATGAGTCAGCTTACCTGTGTGGATACAGGCAGTACAACCGGGATTATCCGCGAAGTAGTGTATTATGACGAGACAGATTCTACCAACAACGAAGCTAAGAGAGCGGCAGAAAGAGATAATGCAGCAGATGGGACACTTTATATAACAGAGAGCCAGACAGGCGGCCGCGGAAGACGTGGCAGGAATTGGGTGTCTCCTGCAGGAAGCGGGATATGGATGTCCCTTCTTTTAAGACCGGATATTGCACCAGTCAATGCGTCAATGCTTACAATAGTGGCAGCCATGGCTGTGCAGGAGGCAATCCACAAGGTTCTTACAGAGGACGGACATGACGCAGAGTGCAGAATAAAGTGGCCTAATGATATAGTTCTTAATAAGAAGAAAGTATGTGGAATATTAACAGAGATGAGTGCTGAGATGGATTACATACATTATGTAGTTATCGGTATGGGAATTAATGTTAATACGACAGAATTTGATGATTCAATCAAGGCAACAGCTTCTTCGCTGTATCTTGAGACTGGCGACCATCTGAAAAGAAGCCGTATAGTAGCCGCATTTTCAGAGAGCTTTGCAAAGTACTATGATACATTTGTTAAGACACAGAATCTGGCTGGGCTTAAAGAAGACTATAATTCAATGCTTGTCAATAAGGGCGGCGACGTCAAGGCAATATATGCTGACAAGGAAATTGTTGGAAAATCAATTGGAATCAATGATGAGGGTGAGCTTATCATTAAGACAGACGAGGGCGAGAAGATTATCAGAACCGGAGAGGTTTCTGTGAGAGGATTATATGGATATGTTTGATGAAAATGTAGTTTTATGTGTATCTAATTCTTATGAGAAGAAATACTATTTTAACCCTGATTTCGATAAGCTTCCTGATGATGTAAAGAACGAGTTAAAGATTATGTGCGTTCTTTTCACAGAGGAAGTAGGCGGAATACTTGATATGGAATTCGATGCGGAGGGCAATCTTTTGTTCAAATCATCAGCAGACGAGGGTGATTTACTGTATGACGAGATAGCATGCGGTATGCTCGTCAAGAAGTATCAGTATGAGAAGAGAGAACTTCTTGAATCACTTGAGATGTTCTTCAAGGTATTCTTCTTAGGCATGGAGTAATTATGAGAATTGGAAATGTTGAGATAAAGAACAATATTGCATTGGCACCGATGGCAGGAGTAACAGACCTGCCATTTCGACTTTTATGCAAGGAGCAGGGCTGTGGGCTTATGTGTACAGAGATGGTCAGCGCCAAAGCTGTGCTGTATAACAATAAGAATACAGAAGACCTGATGAAGACGGTGCCGGGGGAGCGTCCGCTTGCATTGCAGCTTTTCGGTTCAGACCCTGATATCATGGCAGATATAGCAAAGAGACTTTCTGAAAGAGAGTTCGATATAATTGATGTCAATATGGGATGTCCTGTTCCAAAGGTAGTCAATAATGGCGAAGGTTCGGCACTTATGAAGGACCCTGTGCTTGTCGGAAGAATAGTCGAGAAGATGGCTGATGCACTTGATAAGCCACTTACAATCAAGATAAGGGCAGGATTTGATGAGAATAGTATAAATGCGCCTGAGATAGCACATGTTATTGAGGAGTCAGGCGGGGCTGCCGTTGCAGTCCATGCAAGAACAAGGCAGCAGTATTATTCAGGACATGCAGACTGGGATATAATAAGACAGGTCAAAGAAGCAGTATCGATTCCAGTTATTGGTAATGGCGATATTAAAAGCGGCGAAGATGCTGTTAATATGATGAAGCAGACAGGCTGTGACGGAATAATGATTGGAAGGGCAGCAAGAGGAAATCCATGGATATTCAGACAGGTTTCTGAATATATGAATAATGGTACAATAATTGAACCACCATCCGTTGAAGAAATATGCCAGATGATTAAGAGACATGCCAAAGGACTGTGTGAGATAAAAGGCGAGTTTACAGGAATCCGCGAGATGAGAAAACATTTTGCATGGTATACGGCAGGAATCAAGCACGCAGCGGCATTAAGAAATGAAGCTAACCAGGTTACTAATCTGGAGCAGTTTGATGGGCTTGTGGACAGGATACTGGAAGGGTTACATTGACAGACACAGATTGATAGTTTATAATATTGTGACGCTTGTGGGGTTTTATTCTCTAGTAGAGCAGAAGCATATTAGTGTAGCAGATATATAGAAAGGTGATAAGAACATGGCAGAGAAACAGTTTCTTACTAAAAAGGGGTATGACGAAAGAGTAGCAAGACTTGAGGAGCTTAAGGTTGTCAGAAGAAAGGAAGTTGCCCAGAAGTTAAAGGAAGCAAGAGAACAGGGCGATTTATCAGAGAACGCTGAGTACGATGCAGCTAAGGATGAGCAGAGAGATATCGAAACAGAAATCGCAGAGCTTGAAGCAATTCTTGCTAACTGTGAGGTTATTCAGGATAACGATAAGAATAAAGATGTAGTTAAGATGGAGAGCGTTGTTGTACTTCACGATGTAGAATTCGATGAGGATATTGAGTACACAATCGTTGGTTCATCAGAGGCAGACAGCCTTAATAACAAGATTTCTAATGAGTCACCACTTGGTGCAGCTCTTATTGGAAAGAAGAAGGGTGACACTGTTAAGGTAGAAGCACCTGTTGGAGAGATTGAATATACAGTTGTATCTGTAAAGAACGACTAATTTTCAGTAACATATAGAAAAGGAGATACTCATTCATGGGAGATAATAAATCTGCACAGCAGCCTGACGTTAACGAGCAGATTAAGGTTCGTATGGAAAAGTTAAAGAACCTTCAGGACGCAGGTAAGGATCCATTCCAGATAACAAAGTATGATGTAACACATCACACAGATGAAATCAGAGCCATCTATGAAGCACATGAGAAGGAACTTCTTGGTGACAGACCAGCAGTTAATACTGAAGGTTTAGATGAGCAGCAGGCAAGAGAAGCAGTTACTGCTGATTACAATGAGAGAAGAGCCATTATGGACGCTTCTCCAATTAATGTGAGCTTTGCCGGACGTATGATGTTCAAGAGAGTAATGGGAAAGGCATCTTTCTGTAACATTGCTGATCTTAAGGGCAGAATGCAGGCATATATTTCAAGAGATGCAATTGGCGAAGAAGCATATGCAGACTTTAAGAAGTCTGATATCGGTGATATCTTCGGTATCAAGGGATTTATCTTCAGAACTAAGACAGGAGAGATTTCAGTTCACGCTGAGGAGATTACGCTTCTTTCTAAGAGTTTACAGGTACTTCCAGAGAAGTTCCACGGAATCACAGATACTGATATGAGATACCGTCAGAGATATGTTGATTTAATAATGAATCCTGAGGTTAAGGAAACATTTGTAAAGAGATCAAAGATTATCAAGGAAATCAGAAAGTTCCTTGATGGCAGAGACTTCATGGAAGTTGAGACACCAACACTTGTATCTAATGCTGGTGGTGCTGCTGCAAGACCATTTGAGACTCATTACAACGCACTTGACGAGGATGTTAAGCTTCGTATTTCATTAGAGCTTTATCTTAAGAGACTTATCGTTGGTGGTCTTGAGAGAGTTTACGAAATCGGACGAGTATACCGTAACGAGGGTGTTGATACAAGACACAATCCTGAGTTCACACTTATGGAGCTTTATCAGGCATACACAGATTACGAGGGTATGATGGAACTTACAGAGAGTATGTTCAGACACCTTGCCGAGAATGTATGCGGTACAACTAAGATTACTTACAACGGCACTGAGATTGACCTTGGAAAGCCATTCAGAAGACTTACTATGAATGACGCAATCAAGGAATATGCCGGTGTTGATTTTGATACAATTAAGACTGACGAAGAAGCTAAGGCTCTTGCTAAGGAGAGAGGAATTGAGTTCGAGGAGCGTCACACTAAGGGCGACATCATCAACCTCTTCTTTGAGGAGTACTGCGAGGAGAATTTAATCCAGCCTACATTCATTATGGATCATCCTCTTGCAATATCTCCACTTACTAAGAAGAAGCCATCTGATCCAGAGAAGGTTGAGCGTTTCGAGCTTTTCATTAACACATGGGAAATGTGTAATGCATACTCAGAGCTTAACGACCCAATCGACCAGAGAGAGCGTTTCGCACAGCAGGATAAGAACGCAGAAAACGGCGACGAGGAAGCACAGCACACAGATGAGGACTTCCTTAACGCACTTGCAGTAGGTATGCCACCAACAGGCGGTATCGGTTACGGTATTGACAGACTTGTTATGCTGCTTACAGATTCACCTGCAATTAGAGATGTGTTGTTGTTCCCGACGATGAAGTCACTGGATAAAAAAGACCAGTAAAATCAAGAGTTTGCGGACTTCCGACTTGTATGGTACGACAGGAGTACGACAAAATAACCTGTCTTAAAGGGTTAAAACAAACGATTTTAAATTAAAATCGAGTCAGTTCAAGTTCATATTTTGTACTATAAGGACATTTTTCTAAAAGAAATTTTAGAGGAATGTCCTTTTTTGTTATGGTCAACGGAACAAAATAAGAAAATGGAGGAAGTCAGTATGAACAGTACAGCGTTAGGAGCAAAAAAAGAAAATATTAACTTTATCAGTGAAGCACATGAGAAATTTTACTATGAAAAAATTCAGAAAGTTAGAGAAGCAGATGTATATCACAAGGCACTTTGCTATTGCCTTGGAATGAACGAGGATACACGAAGAAATGTGGATAAAATTTATAACTTTAAGACTGGCTGTGTAAAACCGGAGTGTTTGCATGAAGGATGGCAGACCAGCGGAAGCGCAAAGGTTGTTAGAATGGCTTTCAATTTGTATTGCAACGGAACACCGAGCGTAGATGATGAGCAGGACACAGAGGAGCAGGTGGATGAGTGCCGGAGATATTCAGTAGAGGATTTGTTCTGCTGTTGCTATGCACCGTATTTTTGGCAGGCAATACAGATTCGCTATCCGGAGTATGCCACATACAATAAAAATTTGTATGCAATGTTTGGAGGAAATGATTGATGTTAAAGATTCGATTGATGGGAACAAAAAATGATATTACATGGTTCAAAAAAATCATGCAGAGACACCCAAAGGTAGAGGTTCTGGAAATGTCAGACCTCTACCCTAACAAGGGAACAGATAAATATTATAGATCGTATGTAGAAGTAAAAAAGAGCAATGTAAAAGAATAATAGTAGAATTTGGAGGAATTTCATCATGTGTAAAGTTATAGCAGTAGGAAACCAGAAAGGTGGAGTCGGAAAGACCACCACAACGAGTAATTTAGGTATTGGACTTGCAAAAAAAGGGAAAAAGGTGCTTCTGATTGATGCAGATGCACAGGGAAGTCTTACTGCAAGTTTAGGCTTTCAGGAGCCGGATAAATTGGATGCATCTCTTGCAACCGTTATGGCGAATATCATCAATGAAGAAGATATGGAGCCGGATTATGGCATATTGAAGCATGACGAGGGTGTAGACCTTATGCCGGGCAATATAGAACTTTCCGGACTGGAGGTATCACTGGTAAATGTAATGAGCAGAGAGCTTGTGCTTCGTACCTACATAGAACAGCAGAAAGAAAGATATGATTACATTCTGATTGATTGTATGCCTTCGCTTGGCATGATTACCATAAATGCCTTTGCAAGTGCTGACAGTATCCTTATTCCTGTGCAGGCTGCATATCTTCCGGTAAAAGGTCTGGAACAGCTTATTAAGACCATAGGAAAAGTAAAAAGACAGATCAATCCCAAACTGGAGATTGAAGGTATCCTGCTTACGATGGTAGATAACAGAACCAACTATGCAAAAGACATCAGTGCATTGGTTGTGGAGAATTATGGTAGCAAGGTTAGAATATTTGAAAACAGTATTCCGATGTCCGTAAGAGCTGCGGAGATTTCTGCGGAGGGTGTCAGTATTTATGAGCATGATCCAAATGGAAAAGTAGCAAGTGCCTATCAGTCTTTGACAGAGGAGGTGCTTGCAGATGAATAAGGTGGGAAGTGCAGCTAAAGTAAAGCTGAATAGTTTTGATGATTTGTTTGGAACTGAACAGCCACAAGCAGGAATAGAACAGGTACAGGAAATTGCATTATCAGAACTGCATGAGTTCAAGGGACACCCATTTAAGGTACTGGACGATGAAAAAATGCAGGAAACTGTGGAGAGTGTCAGAGAGCATGGTGTGTTGATGCCGGGCATTGCCAGACCGAGAGCAGAGGGCGGTTACGAAATTATAGCAGGACACCGAAGGAGACATGCCTGTGAAGCTGTAGGACTAGAAACAATGCCGATGTTTATCCGCAATTATACGGATGATGAAGCTACGATTATCATGGTGGACAGCAATATTCAAAGAGAAGATATTCTTCCAAGCGAAAAAGCGAAGGCATATCGCATGAAATACGAAGCCATGAAGCATCAGGGAAGCAGAGCAGGTGGACTTACGCTGGACGAACTGGGAGGAGCTGCAGGAGAGAGTGCAAAAACTGTTCAAAGATATATATGGATTTCACGATTATCGGAACCGTTGCTTGATATGGTGGATTCGGGGAAAATAGGCATTATGCAGGCGGTGGACATCTCGTTTTTATCAGAGGATGCACAGCAATGGGTATTGGTTGCCATACAGGACACCAATGCTGTCATAACCAAACAGCAGAGTGCCATGCTGAAGGAAAGTGACAAAAAAGGAGAGTTGACCTTTCCAATGGTGCGTATGCTTCTGGAGAAAGAAAAGCCAGTAGAGCGTAAGGTTGTTATAAAAACAGAACGCATTAACAGTTATTTCCCGGATACATACAGCACAGATGATATAGAAAAAATAATATTTCAGCTATTAGATAACTGGAAAAATACGCAGTAGGAAGGAGGAGACGAGAATGGGAGAAATTTTGCAGCTAGACTATTATTACGGAATAGAAGCGGAACAGTTCTCATTCTATCGTGTTCCACGCCTGCTGATAAAGGACGAGAGATTTAAGAAGCTGTCCAGTGATGCAAAATTATTGTATGGACTTATGCTTGATCGTATGTCGCTGTCTATGAAAAATGAATGGTTTGACGATGAAAATCGTGCATACATCATTTATACCATAGACAGCATTATGGAGGATTTGGGATGCGCTAAGGAAAAAGCTGTTAAGGTATTGGCAGAGCTTGATTCTGTAAAAGGAATTGGTCTGGTAGAAAAGGTGCGCAGAGGACTTGGAAAACCGGATATAATTTATGTGAAAAATTTTGCTTCAATTTCAGAGCAGATGGACGAAAAAGAGCCTGCTAATGCTGATGAAATCACAGAAGTCGGAAAATCGAACTTCAAGAAGTCAGAAAATCGAACTTCTGGAAGTCAGAAAATCAAACTTCAAGAAGTCAGAAAATCGAACTTTCGGAAGTCAGAAAATCAAACCTCTGGAAGTTCGGAAATCGAACCTCAAGAAGTCGGAGAATCGAACCCTAATTATACTAACTATAATCAGACTTATATGAATCAGACTAATTATAACCATACTGAGGAGAGTTATAACAATCCTATCAATCAATCTGCAACAGAAAAGCCACAAGATGATGTGATTGATTCGATGGATGATGCACAGGCATACATAGAACTGATTAAAGAAAATATCAATTATGATCATCACATGAAGTATGATGGTTATGGTGAAAAAGAACTTTATGACGAATTATTTGGGATAATCTGCGAAGTAGTGTGCGTAAAGAGAAAATCAATCCGAGTTGCAGGTGAGGATTATCCGTATGAGCTTGTAAAATCCAGATTCTTGAAACTGAACAGCAGTCATCTGGAATATGTGATTGGTTGCATGAAAGAGACAACGACAAAGATTACAAATATCAAAGCGTATATGATAACAGCACTTTATAATGCACCAACTACGATAAATCATTTCTATCAGCAGGAAGTGCAGCATGATATGTATGGAGGTGGATGGCATGAAAAGGGTATTATTTAAGGTGATTTTGCCGCTGGCATTTGTTGCAGTATGGCTGAATATGTGTTACTGGATATGTCTGGGAGAGAACGGAGTAAACTGGTTTCAATTCTGGATTATGAGTGGATTTCCATTCGGCATACAAAAGATGCTCGTACTGCTGATACCTCGCAATTTTGGAATTGCAGGGAGCATTGGAGTGTTGGCACTTGACGCAGTCATAGGCGGCATGATCGGAGTGATTGTCCTTGCAATAAAAATTATTGCAATCATTAGGGAAGTAATCAATATCATAATGGAACTTGCAGGAAAGAGAATTTCTTGCTGAACAGGAGCAGGTATGAAATGAAAGTTTTTATACCTGCTTATTTTATAACTTCTGGTCACAGCGTCCAGAAGTGGAAAGGAACTGATATGGAATCAATGAGAGACACCAAGCGTATCATGGAGCGTGAAATCAAAAAAGGAAGCACACCATTATCTTTTGAACAAATGGAGATTGATACAAATAATTATCAAGAGATTACTTCTGTGGAGAAGCTGACACAGGTATTGCAGTACCTTCACAGGGTAGGCAATTACAAGTCTTTAGCGGGAAAAACGGTGATCAATAATGTTTACACTTTTATGCGTGGAAGGACACCTGATTTTACCAGAGCAAGAAGTATATTTGACCGGGAAAAGATATATCATCAGATGCTCCGGCAGGAAAGGAAGATGAAGCCTACTTATGAGGGAGACTGCTATATCGAAACAGCAAAGTGCTATTTTTCATTGCCGGAGGAATGGGAAAAGCATAAAATGATATATCTGAATAATGATGCGTATGGTTTTATCCTGTCGAATAAGTATATCTTGGGATTGTATAAGTATTGCAGGGAAGCAAGGCGGGATATTGCAATGGAAGCTCATGAAATACCGGAGAATACAAATACTGTTGTTCAACGGCTGATAAACATGGAAAATCTGGAAGTGTTATCACATTGTCTGCTGCTCGATGATGTATGGATAGAAGATAATCTGATCGGTGCAAAGATGTACACGATTTTCAAGTTAGGAATTTCTTCTCAAAGCACAGCTTTTCTGCTATAATGGGCATTAGCTTATTATGTCTGGAGGAAATGAATATGTGCGATGAAAATATGAATTTAGAAGAACAGGTTACTGAGCCTGTTGAGCCAAAGGTGGAAACAGAACCATTATTTGAGGAAATGGTGGATTTTGATACATTCAGCAAGTCAGATTTCCGTGTTGTAAAAGTAAAAGAATGTAGTGCTGTGAAGAAAAGCAAAAAGCTGTTACATTTTGTTTTAGATGATGGCACAGGAACAGACAGAATTATTCTCTCTGGAATCCATGCATATTATGAACCGGAGGAACTGGTCGGAAAGACATTACTTGCAATTACAAATTTACCACCTAGAAGTATGATGGGAATTGATTCCTGTGGTATGCTTTTATCCGCTGTTCATACAGTAAATGGAGAGGAAAAGCTTAATTTAGTTATGCTGGATGATGCAATTCCGGCAGGTGCAAAGCTCTACTAATCAAAAAGAATATAGAAAAATATACAGCGTTAAGGCAGATATGAGATCGAAAGATTTTGTATCTGTTTTTTTATTGCAACAACTTCTGGTCACGGCGTCCAGAAGTGGAAAGGAAAAGGAAATGAACAGAAAAGATGTGAAGAAATTATTGCTTGCTGTTATTGCTGTGGTAATTGTGGCAAAAATAGCAAGAGACATTATGAAAGCGAGAAAGCAGAAAGAAAATATTCCTGCTGATATATTCGAGGATTTTTATGAGGAAGAAATGAACTGGTGGGATAAAGACCTTGAGGAAGGGGAGGAGCAGTAAGTATGGCAATGAAAACACAGCTTCACAGGCTGTTGGTTCCACCCTAAATCAAGTTGGTGCAGATAAGGAAGGAGGTACACCGTGCAGGAGGAAACAACACAGAAAACCATTGCTCTTGCAATCAAGACTTCCAAGCTGACCGCAAGCGTTTTGCAGAAGGCGATGAAGATGTATCTGGAACACCAGAAGCATAAGGAGCCTTCCCATGGGAAAATTCCGGTAAAGAAGCTGGTCGGTCAGGGAGAGGGGGCAAAGTCCATTGAGGTCACGGATAGTAACATCAAGTCTTTTGAGCGTGTCGCAAGAAAGTACAACATAGATTTCGCAGTAAAGAAGGATAAGACCACGGAGCCACCAAGGTATCTTGTATTTTTCAAGGGCAAGGATGCCGATGTGATTGCACAGGCATTCAAGGAATTTGTAAAAGTTAATGAGAAAAAACAGCAGCGTCCGTCACTCAGACAGAAATTGAAAGGACTTCAGAAGATCATTGCACAGAATAAGAACAAGGAGCGCAGCAGAGAGAAAAATAAAGACAGAGGACAGAGCTTATAAGCAAGGTCATTGACGGAATTGTAAAGGATTTGCGGTCGATTCCAAAAACTCTCAAAGAAAAAGCAAATGGGGTAAATAAAAAGCAAATTGCCCTGAAATGCGCTCCCTATGTGATCTTCGGGTATGTTCTGAATAAGGTTTCATGGCTGTATGGACAGCAGGCAGGTGATAATACATTACAGAATGTGTTGGACACAATCAATGGGATTGGAGGTGCGTTCCATAATCCGCTTCCGAGCTTTCTGCCAAGAGATTTACTGGTAGGAGTAGGATGCGGAATTGGATTTCGTATGGTAGTTTATTATAAAGCGAAAAATGCAAAGAAATTCCGGCAGGGAGTAGAATACGGTTCGGCAAGGTGGGGAACTGCCAAAGACATAGAGCCTTATGTCGATCCGGTATTTGAAAACAACGTGCTTTTAACGGCAACGGAGCGTCTTATGATGTCCGGCAGACCGAAGCAGCCGAAGTATGCAAGGAATAAAAACATTCTTGTGATCGGCGGTTCCGGTTCCGGTAAGACACGTTTTTTTGTGAAGCCGAACCTTATGCAGATGCACAGTTCCTATGTGGTCACTGATCCGAAAGGCACTGTGCTGGTCGAATGCGGCAGGATGCTGTCTGAGAATGATTACCGGATTAAGGTGCTTAATACCATTAACTTTGCAAAATCTATGCATTACAACCCTTTCGCTTACATCCGGAGCGAAAAGGACATTCTGAAACTCGTAAACACAATCATTGTAAATACCAAAGGGGAAGGACAGCAAGCCTCTGAGGATTTCTGGGTAAAAGCTGAAAAGCTCTATTACACGGCACTGATCGCATATATCTGGTACGAAGCACCGGAGGAAGAACAGAATTTTTCCATGCTGATTGATCTGGTGGATGCCAGTGAAGCAAGGGAAGATGATGAAAATTTCAAAAATGCGGTTGACCTGCTGTTTGAGGAGCTGGAGCAGAAGAACCCAAACCATTTTGCGGTAAGACAGTATAAGAAGTATAAACTTGCCGCAGGAAAGACAGCAAAATCTATTCTGATTAGCTGTGGTGCAAGGTTGGCACCATTTGACATCAAGGAGCTGCGTGACCTGACTGCTTATGATGAACTGGAGCTTGATACATTGGGTGAGAAAAAGACAGCACTGTTTGTCATTATCTCCGATACCGATGCGACATTCAATTTCATTGTAAGTATCATGTATTCGCAGTTATTCAATCTGCTTTGTGACAAGGCAGATGATGTATATAACGGAAGACTGCCGATCCACGTCCGGTGCTTACTGGACGAGTTTGCAAACATCGGGCAGATTCCACAGTTTGAGAAGCTGATTGCTACTATCCGTAGCCGGGAAATATCAGCTTCTATTATTTTGCAGTCAAAGTCACAGCTAAAGGCTCTGTATAAGGACAACGCATCGACCATTGAAGGAAACTGCGACACAACCCTGTTTTTGGGAGGAAAAGAGAAAGATACTCTGAAAGATCTGGCAGAAATCCTTGGGAAAGAAACGATTGATCTTTACAATACCTCGGATACGAGAGGTACGAGCCAGTCCTACGGTCTGAATTATCAAAAGACTGGAAAGGAGTTAATGAGTCAGGACGAGATTGCGGTCATGGATGGCAGCAAGTGTATCATGCAGCTTAGAGGTGTGAGACCATTTTTCTCAGATAAATTTGATATAACGAAGCATAAGCAGTACCCACTGTTATCCGATTATGACAAAAAGAATGAATTTGACATTGAAAAATACGTGAAGAACCGCAACAGACTTCGTTTTAAGAGGAATGATGTGGTGGATGAGGTATGCGATGTCGGAGAAATTGCTGAGTAACTTCTGGTCACAATGTCCAGAAGTGACTTTACAACTAAATATTAGAACTATTGTTATGGGAGTTTTTCTGAAAAATCACAAATCAGAACAGCTCCCTTTTTTATTTTATTTTTCAAGAAAAAGGAGACAAACAAATGGGCTTTTTTACAACATCAGTAACAGGACTTAAAACAGTAGTAACTGCAATCGGAGCAGGTGTAGGCGTGTGGGGAGTTATCAATCTTCTCGAAGGATATGGAAACGATAATCCCGGTGCAAAATCACAGGGCATCAAACAGCTTATGAGTGGCGGTGGCATCATCATTGTGGCACAGACGGTAATTCCACAGCTTACCACTCTGTTTTCATAATTCATGGGTGGGATCATTGATAAGATTACTGAATTCATAAAGGAACTGTTGCAGGGGTGGGTTCTGACCAACTTTGAAACCATGTTTACCGATGTTAATGACAAGGTAGGCACGATTGCAGGGGAGGTCAGCAAAACTCCCAGCACTTGGAACTCCGGTATTTTTGACATGATAAAAACCCTGTCCGATAACGTGATGATTCCCATAGCGGGAATGATCATCAGTTTTGTACTCGTCTACGAGCTTATTTCCATGGTTATTGACAAGAATAACCTGCATGACTTCAATACGGCAATTTTTATCCGTTTTTTTATGAAAGCGTGTATTGCAGTCATGCTGTTAAGCAAGACTTTTGACATTGTAATGGCGGTATTTGATGTGGGAAGCCACATCGTCAATTCCGCAGCGGCAGCAATCAGCGGGGAAACCAGTATTGATGTTTCAAGTACGCTGCAAACGATGTTCAATGAGCAGTTTTCGGAGATGAGCATAGGCGAGCTGTTAGGACTGGGGATGGAGACCATGATCGTCAGTTTATGTATGAAAATCATGTCAGTCCTTATCACCGTCATTCTTTATGGGCGAATGATTGAAATATATCGCGCGTCCAGAAGCGCCGCTTTTCATCCAAAGGCGGTGCGCGGACATTTTGGGAATCCGGCTTTAGCAAGCCGGTAAAGAAAAGTATCAAAGACGTGAAACGCGTCACTTTAGCGTCATCCGATTTACCCCGGAGGGAAACCACAAGGGGGACAATAGCGTATCGGAAAAATCGCGAGTTGGGAAAACCATCTACCCACGACTGAGCGGCAAGACGCAACATTGTGAATGAGGAGCAAGGCTAAACTGCTTTAAGGGTAGTCCGAGGCGGGATACTCGACCCGGCGGCGCAGGATGGTTGTATTCGCCGTATGTCATAGCGGAATGTGACAGGTAAACACAGACCGCACGATACTTATGACAGCCAGCCGCAGTAAGCGGAAAAGGACGAAAACCCACTACCGACATCACAATACGCTTTTCCCAAAGTGTCTAACTGGAGATTGCCTAAACCGGAACGCCGGAACTATCCGGCTATGCGTAATGCCGCAAGGCGATAAATTTCAAGGGGTAAAAACCCAAGAAAGATGACGCTGAATATCCGGCATGGCAACGGAGCCTCCGTAGTAGTCCGAGGGCGGGAAAGCCGTCTACATGGCGAAGGGAGGCAGGATGTCAACCAATTCATAAAAAGGAAAGGTGCGTGAGGCATTATGAGAAGTCCTGAAAATGTGTTGGAAAGCCTAAAATCCAAGGCGTGTAACAAGAGTTACAAGTACGAGCGGTTATACCGCAACCTGTACAATCCACAATTCTATCTGCTGGCATATCAGCGGATACAGGCGAAACCAGGCAACATGACAGCCGGAACAGACGGCAAAACCATTGACGGAATGGGAATGGCAAGGATAAACGCCCTCATTGAAAAGATGCGGGATTTTAGTTACCAGCCTAACCCGGCAAGGAGAACGTATATCCCGAAATCCAATGGGAAAATGCGTCCTCTGGGGATACCGTCATTCGACGATAAACTGATACAGGAGGTGGTGCGGCTCATCTTGGAGAGTATTTATGAGCCAACCTTTAGCGACTATTCCCACGGTTTCCGTATAAACAGAAGCTGTCATACGGCACTCAAATATGTGCAGAAATATTTTACGGGGACAAAGTGGTTCGTTGAGGGGGATATAAAGGGCTGTTTTGACAACGTAGACCATCATGTGTTGATTGCTATTTTGCGAAAGCGGATTGCAGATGAATATTTCATCGGTCTGCTCTGGAAGTTCTTGAAAGCTGGATATATGGAGGATTGGAATTACCACAATACTTATTCCGGAACTCCGCAAGGCTCCATCATCAGCCCTATCCTGGCAAACATCTACATGAACGAACTGGACAGTTATATGGCAGAGTATGCAGAGAAATTCAACTGCGGAAACCGCCGTAAAATCAATCCTGCGTTCAAGAAGAAATTGGATGTCTGCCGAGGAAAAGAACAAAGGCTTAAAAGAAATATCTCTAAAATGAGCGTGGAAGAAAAAGAGGGCTTAATTGCAGAAATCCGGGAATTTCGGCGTAGTCTGAAATCTATACCGTATAGCGACCAGATGGACGATAGCTATAAACGGCTTTGCTATATCCGATACGCCGATGATTTCTTAATCGGAGTTATCGGCAGCAAAGAGGACGCAGAACAGATTAAACAAGATGTAGGCTACTTTATCCGGGACAAACTCCATCTGGAAATGTCCGAGGAAAAGACATTGATTACTCATGGACACGACGCTGCGAAGTTCTTGGGATATGAGGTCACAATCGCCAAAGGCGAACACAACAAAAAGACCAAAACCGGGGCTACCAGACGGGTAAACAATGGAAAAGTCTTACTTTATGTTCCCCATGATAAGTGGGTAAAACGATTGTTCTCCTACAATGCCCTCAAGATTAAATACGACAAACAAAATGGAAACAAAGAGGTTTGGGAGCCTGTCCGGCGCACTCGCCTGTTGCACTTGGACGATTTGGAAATCCTAAACCAATACAACGCAGAAATCCGTGGATTGTATAACTACTACCGACTTGCAAACAACGTGTCTGTACTCAATAACTTCTACTATGTAATGAGATACAGTATGCTCAAAACCTTTGCTGGAAAATATCGGACACGAATCAGCAGAATTATCCGCAAGTACCGTCAAGGGAAAGATTTTGTTGTGGAATATCCGAAGAAAAACGGCAAGGTCGGAAAGGTATTGTTTTACAATAATGGGTTCTGCCGGGACACTAAAGTAGAAAGCGGAAATCCTGATATAGTAGCAAGAATTTTTGAGAATTATGGGCGTAATAGCCTTATAAAAAGACTGCAAGCAAACAGGTGTGAGTGGTGTGGCGCAGAGAATGTGCCGCTTGAAATACACCATATACGAAAACTCAAAGATTTAAGTGGCAGAAAACAATGGGAAATCGCCATGATTGGGCGTAAGCGCAAGACAATGGCACTCTGCGTCTACTGTCACGATAAGTTACACGCTGGGAAATTAGACTGACATCTGGAGAGCCGGATACATCGAGAGGTGTAAGTCCGGTTCGGAGGGGAGTTCTCGGAAACCTGCCATAGTGATATGGTAAGGCGCCGGGTTCTTACCCTACTTTATGTATCAGTAGCACCCGTTCCCTGTGCAACCGTAACCAACCGGGAATGGGGAACGATAGGAACCAATTATTTTAAGGGACTTTGCGCCCTTGCATTTCAGGGATTTTTTATGATGGTGTGTGTCGCTATCTATGCAGTGCTTGTGGCTGGTGTGGCAGTATCCGACAACCTGCATACGGCACTCTGGTCGGTGGCAGCATATACCGTTATTTTATGCTTTTCCCTGTTTAAGACAGGTTCGTTGTCAAAATCTATCTGGAATGCGCACTAAGGGAGGAACGACATGGCAATATCTGTGCAGGTGCCAAAGGATTTGTCCGGTATCAAGACAAAAGTGGCACTGAATTTAACAAAGAGACAGATTATCTGTTTCAGTGGTGCGGCAGTAACGGGCATCCCGCTGTATTTTTTGACGAAGGGACTGATCGGGACATCAGCCGCATCACTTCTTATGATGGGAGCAATGCTTCCGTTCTTCTTTTTTGCGATGTATGAGAAAAACGGGTTTCCGGCGGAGAAGATTTTGTATTTTATGCTCCGGCAGAAGATACTCACACCGGGCATAAGACCATACCGGACAGAGAACTTATACAAGCAGTTGGAAGAGAAAGAAAAAATACGAAGGGAGGTTCGTTATCTTGAAGAAAAAGCAAAAGGCAGAACCGGAAAGCCGCAGAAAAAGCAGTTATAAAGGCAATAGCAGGAACAACAGTAAAAGTGGCGGTCTTACCTTTTCAGAAAAGAAGCGTCTTATACAGTTAAAGCATATTTTATCGGGAAAGAGCATTGAGAAAGAAAAGCCGACTACCGCACAAAGGACGATCACTTTTGAAAAGATGTTCCGTGATGGTATCTGTCAGGTCAGCCACCGTTATTATACAAAGATGGTGGAATTTTTTGATATAAACTATGAGCTTCTGGAAGTGGATGACCAGGCGGACATACTGGCACAGTACAGCAAGCTTATCAATTATTTTGATCCGTCTGTGAAGTTTGAACTGGTGCTTTTCAACAGGCAGGTCAACGAGCAGATGCTTACAGAACAGTTTGACATTCCGTGGCAGGAGGATGATTTTAACGACATCCGTGAGGAATACACGGAGATGTTAAAGAAGCAGGCGGCAAAGGGCAACAACGGTATCATCAAATCAAAATATCTGATTTTTGGTGTAGAAAGCAACGGCTACAAGGAAGCCAAGAGCCGCCTTAACAACATTGAAAAAGATGTCATACGGAACTTAAACAACATAGGAACCCTTGCGAGGGGACTGGACGGAAAGGAAAGACTGCGCATCCTGCATGAATATTTTAATCAGGATACGATGGAGCCTTTCCGTTTTTCATTTAAGGATTTGGCAGAATCCGGTAAGTCGGTCAAGGACTATATTGCACCGCCGGGATTTGATTTCCGCTATCCGAACCGCTTTAAGTCAGGGAATATGTATGGCTGTGTGTCCTATCTGGATATTATCGCACCGAAGTTTACGGACGAGCTGATCAAGCATCTTCTGGATATTGATGCTAATCTTACGATTTCCATGCACATGCAGACGGAAGATCCGGTAAAGGCAATCAAGAAGTTAAAAGCGGTCATTTCCAATATCCAGAAGATGAAGATTGAGGAGCAGAAAAAGGCAGTCCGAAGCGGTTACGATATGGATATTCTTCCAACGGATATTGTGACCTATGAAAAGGATACGCTGGAATTTCTGGATGATTTGAATACGAGCAATCAGAAGATGATCAATATGACATTCCTTATTACCTGTTATGGCAGAACCAAGCGGGAACTGGAGAGCTTAATGCAGAGAGTGTCCGGTATCATTCAGCAGGCAAACTGTGACCTCAGATGTTTACAGTATTTACAGGAGCAGGGCCTTATGGCATCTGCACCGATTGGGTGCAATGAAACCGGAATTGAGCGTACCCTTTCCACAAAGAGTACCGCAATCTTAGTACCATTCTGCACACAGGAATTATTTATGCCTGCACCGGCAATCTATTACGGATTAAATGCACTCAGCAACAACATGATCATGGCAGACCGCAAAAGGCTCCGTACACCAAACGGAGTTATCTTAGGTACTCCCGGAAGTGGTAAGAGTTTTAGTGCAAAGCGTGAGATTTTAAGCTGTTTTCTTATCACAAAGGACGATATTATCATCTGCGATCCGGAGGGAGAGTATTTTGCTCTTGTGGCAGCACTACATGGACAGGTGGTAAAACTTGCCACCAATTCCAAAGACTATCTGAACCCTATGGATATACAGTTATCCCATAAGGGGGATAAGGAAGCGTTAAAGCTGAAATCCGATTTTATCATTACATTGTGTGATCTGATTGCAGGTGGCAAGGACGGTCTGGAGAATGATGAGAAAGGTATCATCGACGAATGCATCCGTCATATTTACGATAAATATTTTGAAAATCCGGTGCCGGAAAATATGCCGCTGTTGGAGGATTTATATGATGCCCTGTTAGCACACAAAAATCCAAAGGCAGAGCGTATCGCAAACAGCCTTGTGCTGTATGTGCATGGTTCACAGAATTACTTCAACCACCATACCAATGTGGACAGCGGCAACCGTATCATGTGCTTTGACATCAGAGACTTGGGAAATCAGTTGAAAGAGCTGGGTATGTTAATCGTGCAGGATGCGGTTTGGAACAGGGTATCGCAGAACAGGGAGCGAAAGATTGCTACCCGTTATTACTGTGATGAGTTCCACCTTCTTCTGAAGGAGAAGCAGACAGCTATTTATTCCGTGGAAATCTGGAAGCGTTTCAGAAAATGGGGCGGTATTCCGACAGGTTTGACGCAGAACGTGGGCGATTTTCTTCGTTCTGAGGAGATTGAAGGTATTTTGGGTAACAGCGATTTTGTGTATCTGTTAAATCAGAATGCCAAAGATCAGGCAATTCTCGCTGATAAACTGGGACTATCTGATAAGCAGCTTTCCTATGTCACCAACTCCGAGCCGGGAAGTGGTCTGATACTGTTTGACAATGTGGTAATTCCATTTGTAGACAAATATCCGACAGACACCAAGACTTACAGAATTATGAATACCAAGCCGGAGGAATCGGTGCAGAAGGAGGACGCAATATAAAATGGCAGAAAAAAGACAGAAGAAGCAGGCAGTAAAGGCATTTGAAAAAGAGACATTTTCCAAGGATAAGGAAGTGACTGGAGCAAAACACACAGAACACAGGCAGGATAACACCTTTCCTACGGAAAATCATTTTCATGCCAATGAGAAGCCTGTGAGCAATCTGCCACGGGATGCGAACCATGGCAGTGATACAAAAAATGTAACTTCTGGTCACAATGTCCAAAAGTCGGAAACTGGAGCAGAGAGAAAAACGGGCAATAAAAAGAAATATTACCGTCAGTTGCAACAGCAACAGAACACTTCTGGTCACAATGTCCAGAAGTCAGAAGCCGATGCGGAAAAGGCATTCTTAAAGGAAAACAGTTTCATGCAGGAGGAACAGCCGGGGGATTCTGACAGCACGATGGAAAATGAGGTTCATGTCAGGGACACCTACCAACGGTCTGAGGAAAAAGGAAAATATCACAAAGGGCGTGTGCAGAGAGAACACGCACACAGAGAGCGTGCGAAGTCAGAAAATACAAAGCAGTCCGATTATGGAGATTTCCAGACAAAGGATGCCACATTTTCGCAGGGACAGGCGGAAGAATTTACCGACAAAAAAGTACAGAAGGCTTTTGATAAGTCGGAAAAGAGTCGTCAGAAGTTACAGAAAGCAAAGGACAAGATGCCGAAAAAGCGGCAGTATGAGATGAAACGTGTCTTTGATGAACAGACCGGAAAAGCAAAGTATGTGGTGGTTCCGGTGGAAGTGGAGAAGCCATTCAAGCCTGACGGACTTGGAAAAGCTGCGGTTCACAAACTCCAGACCGAAAATATGTATTTTGTGCATCGAAAGATTGCAGAGACAGAAAAGGATAATTCTGCTGTGGAGGGTGCACATAAGACAGAACAGCGTGCAGAAGATGTTTACCATTACATGAAATATCACCGCAAGAGCAAGGCACAGAGAAAGCGTGACCGATTAGAGCGATTGCAGAAAAAACAGGTCACAGCGGATATGAAGCTGGAGTATGAGAAATTCATCAGTGAAAATCCACATCTAAAGGGCAACAGTCCAAAGAAGCAGTTGCAAAGGCAGCTACAGAAACAGCGTATCAAGCGTGAGTATGCCAAGGCAAGGCGGGCAGGAGCAGAAGCCAAGACTGCAAAGGAAACATTTACAAAGACAGCCAATGCTGCAACCGGCATTGCAAAGAAGTTACAGGAGATTGCCACAAAAAATAAAACACTGATTATCACAGTGGGTATTTTTGCTCTTCTGCTTATTATGATCATGTCGGCATTATCAAGCTGCGGTTCCATGTTTACCGGAACTGTGACAACAACGATGGCAAGCACATATCTTAGCCTTCCGGCAGAGATTGATGCAGCAGATTTATCTTTTACAGAAAAGGAAATGGAGCTGCAAAACAAGATTGACCGGATTGAAACTGATTATCCGGGATATGATGAATACGATTATAACCTTGGTGCAATCGGGCATGATCCATATACACTGATCAGTTATCTTTCCGCAGTCCATACGGAATTTACTGCCGCAGAAATGGAGAGTGAAATTCAGGAATTATTTGATGCCATGTATTCCCTTACTACTGAGGAAGTGGAGGAGACACGGACAAGGACAGTCACAAAGACCGGAACCAGAACAGTTACAAATGCAGATGGAAGCATCAGTACCGAGGAATACGAGTATGAGGAGGAAGAAGAATATATCGTAACAATCCTTCGAGTCACTTTAACGGTCACACCTCTTGAGAGCATTGTTGCCGGACGTATGGATACGGAACAGGCAGAAATCTTTGCCGCCTACACGGAGACAAAAGGCGGGTTACAGGTATTTGGAACACCCGTGGATTACTACTGGTACTACTATATCAGCAGTTATTATGGCTACCGGAAAAATCCAAACACAGGAGACGAGGAGATTCACAGGGGTGTGGATATAGCAGTACCGACTGGAACCATGGTACATGCAGCACATGATGGAACGGTTATGGAAGCAGCTTACGATTCCTATTATGGGAATTATGTGGTGATTACGGACAGTAAGGGATATACCACAAAATATGCCCACATGGACAGCTTAAATGTGTCCGCAGGGCAGAGTGTAAAAAAAGGTGACAATATAGGTAAAAGCGGAAATACAGGAAGCAGTACCGGAAGCCACCTTCATATCGAGTGCTTGTATAACGGGGAGTATTATAACCCGTTATTTTATTTTGAAGCAGGAGAACAGACCATTTATGGAGAAACACCGGGCGGCACCGGAGGAGGAACCGGCAATGTGATACCACCGGAATCTTATGATGATGCAACCGTACAGACGCTTATGCGGGAAGCAAACAGGTATCTGGGAATGCCATACACCTTTGGAGGAACAGCTCCGGCAAGTTTTGATTGTTCTGGCTTTGTATGTTGGGTATTTACAAACAGCGGCGTACATAACCTGCCAAGAACCACCGCACAGGGCATTTATGACCAGTGTACTCCGGTATCAGCGGCAGACGCAAAGGCAGGGGATATTATCTTTTTTACCGGAACTTATAATGCGGGACGTCCGGTTACACACGTTGGCATTTACTGCGGAAACGGTACGATGGTGCATTGTGGCGATCCAATCCAGTACACCTCAATCAATACCTCTTACTGGCAGAGCCATTTTTATGGTTTTGGAAGATTGAATTAGCGAAGGGAGGAATTATTTTTGTCAGTAGAGCGAATCAATTCACAGCTTAAAAAGGTCAGGGAGCAGATAGCACAGCTACAGGCAAAGGAAAAAGACCTTGCAGAGCAGAAACAGATGGCGGAGGATGCCGAAGCCATGAAGATCATTCGGAAATATAAAATCTCATCCGAGCGATTGCAGATGCTTAATAAGCTCAGTGAGGATGAAGTCAGAAATCTATTACAGAAACGGGAACAGGAAAAGGAGGATTCGACTAATGAAAAACAGGAGATTATCGGCTAGGGCAGTGGTGTCCCTTATGCTATCGGCAATACTTTTTTGTATGCCGATTGGGGCATTTTTTGCCAACAGGGCAAATACTGTGGAGGTTCATGCGGAGGATACCGCAGAGCAGAAAACAGAGAGTGCGGCAGAAGAAGGCAGTGCAGAAAGCACAGCGTCCGGCACTGATAACAAGGACAGTTCCGGTAGTGGAGAAAATCATACAGAGCAGTCCACGGAGAATACAACAGAAAATTCCACAGAAGGCACAACTGAGGAGACACAGCCTGCCGCAAAATGCACCTGCAAGGAAAAATGCAGTCAGTATGCAGTAAATGAAGATTGTGAGGTGTGTGCAAAGGATTACAAGGAATGTGCCTATATCAATCCGAGTGTAAAAATCACAATCAATACACCGTCTGGATGGCATAATGATACCACTAAGGTAACTGTCAAGGTGGAAGATACGATAGTTTCCGGTAATTTTACCATTCAGACAGTAAAGGCAAAAGTCGGACAGAATGGAAGCTGGACGGACATTACCGAGGATATGCACATAGAGATTTCCGAGAACAGCACCATTTATGTGCAGGTCACAGACCAGAAGGGCAAGACCTACGAGAAAAACCGCTACATCAAGTGCTTTGATTTTACAAAGCCTACCTTAAATGCGGCAGTCAGCGACGGTCTTTTGAGCATTCAGGCACATGATACGGATTCCGGTATCAAGGCAATCTATGTCAATGGCTATGAGTTTACAGAGCATACGAATGGAGCCTTGAATATCCGTCTGCAACAGTTCGATGCAGGGTATCAGTATTTCACGATTTCTGCCATGGATAATGCAGGAAATACCTCTGAAATCTATAAAACAGCCAATCCGTATTACACCGATCCGGAGAATAAGGACAGCAGTGAAAAAGATCCGGCACAGCAGCTTCCGGTGGATGCGTCTGCAACCAAGCCAAGCTCTGCAACCGCACAGGTTACGGAGCATACGAAAACGGATGTGAATGGAAATACAGTTTCCCAGACAGGCAGTGGAACAACTTCAAGCAGTTCCGCAACAGCAAAGCAATCTCCAAGTACGGGAGATATTTCTAAGGATGCAGACCAGAGCAGTGACAGCCAGACCACAGAAAAAGGCAAGGAATTTTACACAATCCAGACTGCATCAGAAAAGGTATTTTATCTTGTGATTGATCGTGATGGGGAAGATGAAAAGGTGTATTTCCTTACAGAAGTCAGTGAAAACGACCTGCTGAATACCACAGCGGATAACAGCGAGACACTTCCGAAAAATTCAGCGGCATTGGAATCTGCAATCCCTACCAAAGACAGCGCATTATCAAACAATAATGCTGATACCACAGGAGATAAAACACAGGGAGCAGAAAGTGTTGAGGACAGCACCGAAGATAGCACGGAAGATACAAGTGAGCCGAAAGAGGATACCGCAAAAGCAGATGGTTCCGGCTTTACATATATTTTAATGGGCATTGCTGCGGTAGCTGTGATCGGAGTGGTATATGTTGTGAAATCCAAGAAGAAAAAGGAAAACTTCATTGATGAGGATGAAGATGAGGACGAGCTTGACGAGGACTACGATTATGATGACGAGGAAGAAACCGAGCAGGATTCCGACGAAGCATTCATAAATGGTGGTGATGATACAGAATCAGTAGACACAGACGAGAATGACAATGAAGATAACAACAACGAGAATGATGAAGAAAATGGGGAGGAATAGAGATGGAGCTTGTAATTGCAGAGAAGCCGAGTGTGGCACAGAGCATTGCGGCAGTTCTTGGTGCCACACAGCGTAAGGACGGATATTTGGAAGGCAATGAGTATCTGGTATCATGGTGTGTGGGACATCTGGTAGAACTGGCACAGCCGGAAAGCTATGAGGAAGCATGGAAGAAATGGAGCTATGAGAGCCTTCCAATCATTCCGCAGGAATGGCAGCATGAAGTGAAAAGTGATACAAAAGCACAGTATCAGATTTTGAAAAAGCTCATGCATGATGACAGGGTAGATGCTGTTGTGTGTGCAACCGATGCCGGAAGGGAGGGAGAATTGATTTTCCGCCTGACCTACAACATGGCAGGGTGCAGAAAACCGATGAAGCGGTTATGGATTTCTTCTATGGAGGAGAGTGCTATCCGTGACGGCTTCCATAATCTTCGCCCAGGCAGCGACTATGATAACTTGTATCATTCAGCATTATGCAGGCAGGAAGCAGACTGGCTTGTGGGTATCAATGGGACAAGACTTTTTACGGTATTATATGGCGGTAAGGCATTGAAGGTTGGCAGAGTGCAGACACCGACACTTGCCATGCTGGTGGATCGTGAAAGCAAAATCATGAATTTCAAGAAAGAAGCCTATTATATGGCTCACATCATGGGAAATGGTCTGGATGCGGTATCAGAGCATATCAGTGATAAAACGGAAGCAGAGAGGATTGCAGGAGCCTGTGAAAACGGACAGGCTCTTGTCACTTCCGTGGTAAAGGAAGAAAAGTGGGTAGCACCGCCGAAGCTCTATGACCTTACAACACTTCAGAGGGATGCAAACCGTCTGTTTGGTTTTACTGCCAAGCAGACATTGGAATATACGCAGAGCCTTTATGAGAAAAAGTTAGTGACTTATCCAAGAACAGACAGCCAGTATCTTTCCGATGACATGGAAGGTACTGCAAAAAATGTGATCGAAGCGATTTTCAATTCTCTGTTATTTGAGCAGAATATCATGTTCAATCCAGATATTAAAAGAATTTTGAACAGCAAGAAAGTGACGGACCACCACGCAATCATTCCTACCATGGAGATCATCAAGCAGGACTTAAAGGCAATCCCGGAGAGCGAAATGAAGATACTTTCCCTTTGTGCAAACCGTCTGCTGTGTGCGACCGGGGAGAAGCATATTTATAATTCCACAAAGGCAGTGATTACCTGCAACAATACTGTATTTAAGGTATCTGGCAAGGAAGTGTGGAAAAATGGATGGAAGGAATTTGAGGATTTCTTCAAAAATTCCTATAAAACCGCAGAGGATAAATCGGATGCAGAGGAAGAAAAGAAACTGCCGGAGCTTCATGAGGGCATGATGATTGCAGTGGAGCAGACAAAGGTTTCCGAGCATTTCACACAGCCGCCAAAACATTACACTGAAGATTCCCTTTTGTCTGCAATGGAACGAGCCGGAAACGAGGACATGACTGACGATGTGGAGCGCAAAGGACTCGGTACACCTGCCACCAGAGCAGACATTATAGAGAAGTTAGTCAAGGACGGTTTCGTGAAGCGTGAGAAAAAGCAGATCATACCGACAGAGGATGGAATGAAGCTGATTACGGTGCTTCCCGATGTGGTAAAGTCACCGAAACTTACCGCTGATTGGGAAAATGCCCTTACCCTTGTTGCAAAGGGAGAGATGGAGCGTGAGGACTTTATGGCAGATATTGAAACAATGGTATCTGACTTAATCCACACCTACCACGAAGTCAGTGACGAGCAGAAAAAGATGTTCGCACAGGAGCAGAAGGTACTTGGTAAATGTCCGAACTGCGGCGGAGAGGTGGTAAAGGGAAAATACGGAGCTTTCTGCAAGAATAAGTGCGGCATGAATGTAAGCCGGATCATGGGCGTTTCCCTGTCAGATGAACAGGTGGAAAGCCTGCTTGACGGGAAAAAGACGTTGCTAAAGGGGCTTACAAGCAAGGCGGGCAAGAAATACGATGCCTATATCATTCCGAGCGGTACGGAAGAATACCACTACACAAAGGACGGAGAAGAAAAGTCCGGAGTGCAGTTTAAGTTTGTCATGGAGTTTCCCAATAAGAAATTCACAGGAAAGAAAAAATAAAAGGAGGATGTAACAAATGGGAGCAGAAGAAACAAAGAAAATACAGGACAATGAGAGCAAGGCGGACAAGTTTGTCCGTCTTGGGGAGTATCGTGTGAACAAGGTCATTGATGCAATCGGCAGGCTTGAGAACCTTTCCAACCGCACCAATTATGAGTATACACAGGAGCAGGTGGAAGCCATGTTTTCCATTATGGAAAAAAGGCTTTTGGAAGTCAAAGGCAGATTTGCCCCGAAAAAGGAAAAAGAAGATACGTTTTCATTTGGAAGAAAAGCAGAATAGGGAGGAAAGTCAGAATGAAGCAGTTAGAAAAAGAAATCAATGTAACAAGCCAGAGAAACATGATGAAGAGGTACCAGATGTATGGTGCCACAGTATCAAAGCTGACAGAGAAATCACAGAATGACACCAAGAAGGGAGAGAGAAAGTAATGGAATATAGAGATTTTGTAGAACAGGTAAAAGAACAGATACAGGATTTCCTTCCTGAAAAGTTTGCAGATGCTGCAGTTGAGGTCAATCAGATTGTAAAGAATAATGACTGTGTTCTGGACGGTCTGATGGTAAGAACAGAGGAAAGCAATATTGCACCTACCATTTATCTGAATCCATATTTTGAGCAGATACAGGATGGTGCTGAATTGGATGATGTGTTAGCTCAGATTGCAAGTGTGTATCAGTCACATTATATAGATCATGATATAGATGTATCGGCAGTTACCGATTTTGACAAGATTAAGGAAAAAATTGTATGTAAGCTGATCAACGAGGAAGCAAATCAGCAGTTCCTTCAGGATAAACCGTACTCCAAGTTGGAAGATTTAGCAGTTGTGTATCAGATTTTAATGGATAAAACAGGAGAAGGAACTGCGACCATTACCATTACAGATAATCTGATGGATGGATATGGAATCACACTTGAAGAACTGCATGACCAGGCGTTGCAGAATATGGATACTTTGCAGCCACATAGTTTCAAAGGAATGAATGAGACGGTTGCGGAGATGATTGCAGTTGATATTGCAAGAGAACAAAATGTGGGTATGGATGAAGCAAAAGAAATGGCAATGCAGATGATGTCGGATATTCCCGATACCATGTATGTGCTGACAAATGATACAAAAGTAAATGGGGCGGCTGCAATTTTAAACGATGATATCAGACAGGAGATCGCTGAGAAGGTAGGAGATTTTTACATGCTGCCTTCTTCAATCCATGAAACGCTGATTATACCGAAAGATGCGGGAATGGAGTTTAAAGAACTTGAGCAGATGGTACAGGAAGTAAATCAGACACAGGTGGCGCCTGGAGAACGTCTTTCGGATCATGTATATGAGTATGATGCCAAAGAACATGAACTGTTCCGCAGTGACCGGGCAGAGGAACGTGCTAAGCAGAAAGAGGAAAAAGGAGATAACCGTCATGAGCGTGTTTCAGTAAAGGAGAAGCTTGCGGAGAAGAAGGATGCTGTTATTAAAATGAATGCCGGGAAAGAGCATTCTGCACCGGAAAAGAAAAAGGAAGCCGTAATATAGGAGGAGTGGGATATGTATACAACAGGAGATAAGCTATTAAACGTGATGAAAGAGGAAGAAATCGGGATTGCGGAGCTTTCCAAAATTTCCGGTGTGCCGGAGAGAATAATCCTTGACATTATGGCAGGAGTTAAGGAGCCGGAGCTTGGTGCTATGTGCAAGATTGCAGAGGGACTGGGTATCTGTGTCCATGAACTTCGTGCGGATGAGGAGAGTTATGCGGTATCCGTTCCGAAGGATACCCTTGCCAAGCTGATTGTTGTCAGCGAGATTAACGGAGTGGAACTTGAGGAACTGATTAACTGTATTCTGGAAAAAGGTATTGAGGAGCATGGTTTTTATGCCTGATGCCGATAAGTAACTGATCACAGGCTGTAGGGTGCTTAAAGTGCCTTACAGCCTTTTTTACGGAGGTTTACCATGAGAAAATATAAATTGATTTCCGCACTGGCAGAGGAAACAGCAAAAGAAGTCGTGCGGAATGAAGAAAACTGGAGGAGATACCTAAATACTGCTTCCAGATTGTATAAATATCCATTTAAGGAACAGCTTTTAATCTATGCCCAAAGACCGGAGGCAACCGCCTGTGCTTCCATAGAGATATGGAATGAAAAGATGCACTGCTGGGTAAACAAAGGTGCAAAGGGCATTGCACTGATAGATGAGGATAGTTTTTCCGGTTTGAAGTATGTCTTTGATATTTCAGATGTGCATAAGGCAAGAAGAATCGGACAATTCCCTAACCTTTGGGAAATGCGTGAGGAACACATGGAATCGGTGATTTCCCGTCTGGAAAAGACTTATGGGGATACCGACAGGGAAGCCGGGTTTGTGGGACGTATCCGGGAGATTGCCGGACGGATTGCAGAGGACTGTTATAAAGAGCTTGCTTCAGATATGGAATACTTAAAGGAATGGAGCTTTTTAGAGGAACTGGACGAGCTGAACGTGGAAATAAGGATACGGGAAACCCTTGCCGACAGCATTGCCTATACTGTTTTAAAGCGTTGCGGCATGGAGGAGAGCGAGCTTGCCGAAGAAATAAACTTTCCTTATATCCATGAGTTTAACACAGTGGAAACACTGTCACAGCTTGGCAGCAATGTGTCTGATTTATCCAAGCCAATCCTTATGGAAATTGGAAAAGCAATCGGAGCGTATGACAGGCAGATTGCCCAAAATCGGGAAGAAACGAGAGTAGGCAGGGAACGTATCGACACCCATGAGAAAAATATCGAAAAAGGACTTGCAAATGCATCTGAAGCAGACTATAATGCGTTAAAGCGTGAAAGCGAAAGTCAAGACGAACAATCTATCACACAGACCGGAGAAGCCGGGGAAAGGAGCAAATATGATGAATCTGACATACGAGAAGAACGGGGATTATCAGATACCGATGGTAGCAATGGACGAACAGCCGAAGGAGGTACTGACAAAGTACGGACTGATGAGGAAGAAGTTCTTACAGGAGCACAAGAACGGAGTATATACGGGACTTCTTCTGAGCGGGAAGCTGAAGGAACACTTGTTGATGATACAGGAGCAGGCAGAGGAGAGAATGGAGCTTCTGACCAGACAGATGAAGGAGAGAGAGGGGATAACGGAGCAGATGAAAGCAGAGAATCAGATGCTCTGGGTAGCGAAGATGAACAGCATCGTACACTCGGCAGAGGAGATCGTGATGACGGAACTAATCTACAGTTAAATATCGAACAGCCGGAGGGAACCTATCAGCAGTTAAGCCTGTTTCCGAGCTTTGAGGAACAGGTTGGCACAAGCGCAGCAGCGGAAGCAAGTATTCAATATACCATGCCCGCTGCTTTTTCTTTGCCACAGGAGCAGATTGACAGTATCTTGCGTAGTGGCGGCGGTAGGGATAACAGCAGAAAACGTATCTATGCCAAGTATCAGCAGGGTAAGACACCGGAAGAAATGGCAGAATTTTTAAAGAACGAGTATAAGACCACCGGAAAAGGTTTTGAGTTTGACGGAAATCCTGTTTCACTGTGGTTTGATGAAATGGGTATGCGTATCGGTTACGGTACATCGGCAAAGGAAAATACCCTTGCAGTGATGAGTTGGAGCGAAGTGGAGAGCCATATCCGTGTTATGGTGGAGAATGGTACTTATATGAGTGCCAACGAAGTATTCCTTGTGGATGCGGTGGAGCGTGAGAGAATTGCTACGGACATTAACAATTTCTTCCGTGACGGAATATCGGAAATGCCGGAGAGTCTGGAGCTTAAATTTTCCAATTACCCGGCAAGCATGGAAAAGTTGTGTGAGCTTTTAGCCACAACAGAAGGCAGAGAGCTGATTAAGGATGAGCTTGAAAAGGCAAAGGCACAGCTTGACAGCGGAGAAAAGCAGATTAAATGGCGGTATGTGAAAAGACCGGATTATTTATTAGAACAGCTTGCGGATTTAGGTGTGGAAAAGAAAGAATTTCCAGCACTTGATACGGTAGAGGTAAGGAATGAGGACTTTATCACACAGGACGAGATTGATTACAGGCTGGCAGGAGGAAGCGGTTTTGAACATGGAAAATTCCGTATCTATGAGTATTTCATGGAAGGGCATGACAAGAAAGATAACATTGCTTTTCTGAAAAATGAATATGGTACGGGCGGCAGCTCCCACGCACTTCCGGGAAGTGACAGAGCGCACGAGGATCACGATGCCAAAGGTATCCGTCTGGAGAAAGGTAACTATGGCAGTCCTTACGCAAAGGTGCTTTTAAACTGGAATGTAGTAGAGAAACGTATCCGGGAGCTTGTGCAGGCAGATAAATACCTTTCGCCGGAGGGAAAGGAAGCCTATGCACAGTATAAACAGGAACAGGCAGAGAAAGCCATGCAAAAAGAACAGGCGAAGTTGGAGGGTGGTGTAACCAATCAGGAATTAGATAGAGAAACAGGAACTGTTGCTGAAGGAGAACCAAAAGCACCGGAAACCGGAAAAACAGACATAGAGCAGTTAAATAAAAGGCTGTCTGAAATGTCGGCTGTGGTTAAAATCTGCGGAGCATTAGACCGGAAAGATGTGGTTGGCTGGAACGAGAAAACACAGGCAGTCACGATTGCTGACGATGAGCGAGCTTTGGAGGGAAAAGAGGTCTATGATTTCCTTTTTGCAGAAGCGGCAGACTATGTAATGATGCAGACAATCAGCGGCGAAACAGAAAAAGCTCTGGAGATGGACGGTCTGTTAAAGGATGCCGGACAGTATGCGGCACATTATGAGGGCGAGCCTGCCATAGAGCAGACAGAAGAACCGCCTTTGACTGCGGATGATGTTCAAAACCTTGTATTGATAGACCGGGAATATATCAGAGGTACACGAACAACAGTCTATGATTTTGAGTGTGATATTCGTGGGGAACATGATAAGCTGCAATATACGCTTGGATACCATGATGACGGAGAAGGCTTTACCATTCATACGGAGAAGGATGATATTTGGGAACGTATGCCGGAGCCTGAACTGGCACGATTGGAGGGCATTCTTGTCAGGGAAGCATTATATTTTAAGTACCATGATAAAATAGCCGGGGCAAAGAGCCTTGAGGACATGGAGGAGATTCGCTTCAGCATTATGGAAGAAGAATCTCCTTATTTTTCTGCTGTTTCCCAAAGAATATGGGGTGAATATGAACAGAAAAATGAAGAATTGTCCAATCCAATGCAAGAGAGTGAAGTGATTGCCGAACCAGAGCCGCAGAATGAAGCAGAAGCGCCAAAGGAACAGCCACAGATTGACAAATCGGGTGCAGTCAACTTCCACATTGCTCCGGAAACAGAGAAAAGTGACGGGAAAGGCTTTGCGGCAAAAGAAAAATTCCGTCAGAATGTGGAAGCAATCAGAACGCTTGAAAAGATTGAGGGCGAAAACCGTATTGCCACGCCAGAAGAACAGGAGATTTTAGCAAAATATGTGGGCTGGGGTGGTCTTGCTGATGCCTTTGATGAAACCAAAACGAATTGGGCAAGTGAATATCAGGAATTAAAGAGCCTGTTGTCAGCCGAGGAATACGATTCAGCAAGGGAAAGTACCTTAAATGCCCACTATACAAGCCCTGTGATCATCAAGGCTATTTATGATGCGATGGAACGAATGGGCTTTTCCAAAGGTAACATCTTGGAGCCGGCAATGGGTATCGGTAACTTTTTCGGTATGTTGCCGGAAAAAATGCAGGAGAGCAGGCTTTATGGTGTGGAGCTTGATGGAATTACCGGAAGAATTGCAAGGCAGCTATACCCGAATGCCGATGTGAAGATCACTGGCTTTGAAAAGACGGATTATCCCAATGATTTCTTTGATGTGGCAATCGGAAACGTGCCATTCGGTCAGTACAAGGTGGCAGACAGAGCCTACGATAAGCATAACTTCCTCATACATGATTACTTTTTCGCCAAAGCCTTAGATAAGGTCAGACCGGGCGGCGTGGTGGCATTTGTCACCTCAAAGGGAACAATGGATAAGAAAAGCCCGGAAGTCAGAAAGTACCTTGCGCAGAGAGCGGAGCTTCTTGGAGCGATCAGGCTTCCCAACACAGCCTTTAAGGAAAATGCAGGGACGGAGGTTACTTCGGACATTCTTTTCTTAAAGAAGCGTGACAGGGTAATCGACATCGAGCCGGATTGGGTGCATCTTTGTGAAAATGAAGATGGCATAGCCATGAACCAGTATTTTGCAGACCACCCGGAAATGATCATGGGAAAAATGGAAATGGTCAGCGGGCAGTTTGGCATGGAAGCCACCTGTACACCGGATACCACCATTTCATTATCCAAGCAGCTTGAAAAGGCTATATCCCATATCGAGGGCAGCATTGACGAGGTAGAGTTCGATGAGCTTGATGATGAGCTGGCAAGAGAAGCAATCCCCGCCGATCCAGGCGTGAAGAATTACAGTTACACTATCGTGGACGAGAGGGTGTATTACCGGGAAAATTCCATTATGAAGCCTGTGGACGTATCAGAAACGATGGAGCAGCGCATGAAAGGCATGGTGCAGATTCGTGACTGTACACAGGAGCTGATTGACTATCAGTTGAACGAATATCCGGAAGATATGATTAAGAGCAAGCAGGCAGAGCTTAATGAGCTGTATGATGCGTTTTCCAAGAAATACGGTCTGATCAATTCACAGACCAATAAGAGAGCGTTTAATCAGGATTCAAGCTATTGTCTGCTTTGTTCATTGGAGAAATTAGACGATGAGGGCAACTTCAAAGGCAAGGCTGATATGTTTTCCAAGCGAACCATTAAAAAGGCAGAGGTTGTTACAAGCGTGGATACCGCAAGTGAAGCACTGGCGGTGTCATTAGGGGAAAGGGCAAGGGTAGACCTAGCCTATATGTCGGAGCTTACGGGAAAAAGCGAGGAAGAAGTGGCAAAGGAGCTTGCCAGAGTGATCTTCCAGAACCCGGTCACAGAAAAGTGGGAAACCGCAGACGAGTATTTAAGCGGAAATGTCAGGGAGAAGCTGGCAACCGCAAGGGTATTTGCAGAGAACCGTCCAGAGTTTGCAATCAATGTCACAGCTCTTGAGGGCGTTCAGCCCAAGGAGCTTGATGCAAGCGAGATTGAGGTGCGTATCGGTGCCACATGGATTGAGCCTAAGTACATCGAGGATTTCATGCGGGAAACCTTTGAAACACCGGATTACCTCTTTGACCGTAACCTTGTCGGGGTGCAGTATTCCGATGTGACAGGACAGTGGAATGTAAAGGGCAAAAATGCGGATCGTGGCAATTCACTTGTCAATATGACCTACGGAACGAGCCGGGCAAATGCCTACCGTATTCTGGAGGATTCCTTAAACCTTCGTGATACCCGTATCTTTGATACGATAGAGGAAGATGGGAAGGAAAAGAGAGTTCTTAACAAAAAGGAGACCATGCTTGCCAGCCAGAAACAGGAAGCCATAAGGGAAGCCTTTAAGGACTGGGTATTTCGTGATCCGGAGCGCAGACAGACCTTGTGTGCCAAGTACAATGAGCTTTTCAATTCCACCAGACCGAGAGAGTATGACGGTTCCCACCTAAAGTTTCCGGGCATGACACCGGACATTACATTAAGACCGCATCAGCTTAATGCGGTGGCACACCAGCTTTACGGCGATAATACCCTGCTTGCCCATTGTGTGGGTGCGGGTAAGACCTTTGAAATGATTGCTGCAGCAATGGAGAGCAAGCGGTTAGGGCTTTGCCAAAAGAGCTTATTTGTTGTACCGAACCATTTAACAGAGCAGTGGGCGAGTGATTTCCTGCGCCTGTATCCGGGTGCAAATATTTTAGCTGCTACAAAGAAAGATTTTGAGCCTGCCAACCGTAAAAAGTTCTGTTCCCGTATTGCAACGGGAGATTATGATGCGGTCATCATCGGGCATACGCAGTTTGAAAAGATACCGCTTTCAATGGAAAGACAGGCTGCCATGATTGAGCGGCAGATAACGGAAATAGAAATGGCAATCGAAGCGGTCAAGGCGGAAAAGGGAGAGCGTTACACCATTAAGCAGATGGAAAAAACAAAAAAATCATTAGACGCAAGGCTGAGCCGATTGAACGATACTTCCCGCAAGGACAATGTAGTAACCTTTGAACAGCTTGGTGTTGACAGGCTGTTCGTAGATGAGAGCCACAATTATAAGAACCTTTTCTTATACACCAAGATGCGGAACGTGGCGGGCATTGCACAGACAGAAGCACAGAAGTCCTCGGATATGTTTGCAAAGTGTCAGTACATGGACGAGCTGACAGGCGGCAAGGGCATTATCTTTGCCACAGGTACACCGATTTCCAACAGTATGACGGAGCTTTATACGAATATGCGCTATCTGCAATACAGTACGCTCCAGAAACTTGGTCTTGGCAATTTCGACAGTTGGGCGGCTACTTTCGGAGAAACGCAGACAGCCATAGAGCTTGCACCGGAGGGAACCGGATACCGGGCAAAGACAAGGTTTGCCAAGTTCTTCAATCTGCCCGAGCTGATTTCACTTTTCAAGGAAAGTGCAGATATTCAGACACCGGATATGCTAAAACTGCCTGTACCGGAAGCAGAGTATGAAAATGTGGTGTTAAAGCCGAGTGAGTATCAGAAAGAAATGGTACAGTCCCTTGCGGATCGTGCGGAGGCTGTTCGTGATAGGAAGGTAGAGCCACACGTTGACAATATGCTCAAAATCACCAATGACGGTAGAAAACTTGCATTAGACCAGCGTTTAATCAACGATATGCTTCCCGATGAGGATAATTCTAAATCCACCACCTGTGTGGACAAGGCATTTGAGATATGGGAGGAAACAAAGGAACAGAAGTCGGCACAGCTTATCTTCTGTGACTTATCGACACCGAAAGGAGATGGTACATTCAATGTTTATGAGGACATTTGCAACAAGCTGAAAGAAAAGGGTGTCCCACCGGAAGAAATCGCATTTATCCATGATGCCAATACGGAGAAAAGAAAAGCGGAGCTGTTTGCAAAGGTAAGAAGCGGACAGGTTCGTTTTTTGTTGGGTTCTACTGCCAAAATGGGAGCCGGAACCAACGTACAGGACAGACTGATTGCATTACATCATCTGGATGTGCCCTGGCGTCCGTCTGACATTGAACAGCAGGAAGGTCGTATTTTACGACAGGGCAATATGAATGATAAGGTCAAGATTTTCCGGTATGTGACGGAAGGCACCTTCGACAGCTATTCATGGCAGCTCATTGAGAACAAGCAGAAGTTTATCGGGCAGATCATGACGAGCAAGTCCCCGGTGCGTTCCTGTGAGGACATTGACGAAGCGGCGCTCTCTTATGCAGAGGTCAAAGCACTTGCAACCGGAAACCCTTACATTAAGGAGAAGATGGATTTGGATATACAGGTTTCAAAGCTGAAGCTCTTAAAGGCAAACCACACAAGCCAGCGTTACCGTCTGGAGGACAATATCGCAAAGCATTACCCGATGCAGATCACAGCCTTAAAAGAAAGGCTTGAGGGATACCGGGCGGACATTCAGACCTATGCGGCGCATAAGCCTGTGGATAAGGACGCTTTTTCCATGAAGATAGGAAACCGTACCTATACGGACAAAAAGGAAGCGGGTGCGGCGTTGATTGATATGTGCCGGAGTGCCAAACAGCCAAACATGGCGGTCACAATCGGAGAATATCAGGGCTTTAAGATGAGCGTGTCTTTTGACTCGTTCTTCTCCAAGTTTACGATCAGCTTAAAAGGAAGTCTGAGCCATGAGGTGGAAATCGGAGCCGATCCACTTGGAAATCTGCAAAGACTGTCCAATGCGTTAGAGGGAATGACCGGGAAAATGGCAGACGTGGAGCAGAAGCTTTCTAACGTGGAACATCAGCTCGAAACTGCAAAGGTGGAAGTTACAAAACCTTTTGCGCAGGAGCAGGAACTGGCGGAGAAGCTAGAACGCCTTGCAGAGTTAAATGCGCTTCTGAATATGGACGAAAAGGGCGATAATGCACTGGATATGGGCGATGATGAGCCGGAGGACGAAAACGGAGAGCAGAGCGCACAGACGCAGGAAAGTGAGCCGAACAGGGCAGAAGATATACAGGCGGTGGCAGAGGAACCGTTAAAGCCTGTTGCAAGTTTCCTGATGTCGGAGCGTATCGCAGAGCATGACAAGGAACGGATGTTAGCAGACGGTTCCAGAGGGCGGGTATCCGTCAAGGAGAAACTTGCCGAGATGAAGCAGAAAATTTCCGATCAGAAGATGCCGGAGAAACCGGAGACTGTAAAGAGCAAAGGAAAAGAAGAAAGTTTATAGGAGGGTGCTATGGAAGCAAACGAACCAAAGAAAGAACAGAACACAGAGGAAATGGACGTTATGAAGCAGTTCATGGAGCTTTTGGGACAGCAGGGCATGAAAGAGCAGTCACAGGACTTTATGGAGGTCTTGCAGTATATCGCCGGGATGCAGTTACAGCTTTCCGCTATGGTGGACGAACTGCAAGGAGTACGGAAGCAGCTTGAAAGGATGCAGGAGAGCCAGCCGAAAGCAGCGGAAAGTCAGCTTTTGGATAAGGTGTCATACCTTCAGGAGAAGGTAAGCAGTCTTGCAGAACGCTTATCGGAATTGAAAGACCATTTGATTGACACCGCAGCACAGGCAGTAACCGCCTTTAAGGAAAAGGGAAGGGAGGAAATGAACAGGGTTCTTCAGAAAGGAATTTCCGGTGTGCAGTCGGTGCTTTCCGGATGCCGGGAGAAGATGGTTGATGTGCTTACCAGTTATGAAAAGACCGCCAACCAGATAGACAGTATCGGGGACGAGTTCAAGCAGATAGGGAACAGCGTAGCCAACGTGGGAAGGCTCTTAACCGGAAAAGGTACAAAGGAAGTGTCGGACGAAAAAGAGGGCGTTGCCCTTACAAGGGTACTGAATATGCCTGTAAAGAAGCATATCTCAGCCTTAAAGAAACAGGTGGAGCGGATTGACGGTGCAGTAGCGAAGCTGGATAAGATCTGTGCCGGACTGGATACCGGAAAGGATAAGGAAAAAAGCAGGGTGTCCGTCAAGGAAAAGCTGTCACAGATGAAAGTGAAATCGGAACAGCAGAAGAAAGAACCGGAAAAATCAAAGACCAAGAGTCAGGAAGCAAGTTTATAAAGGTTTATGGAAAGAGCAGGTAGCAATCTATCTGCTTTTTCCTGTTATGTGGTTATCGTAAGCAGAGAAGATTAAGTGACGAGCAGAGGAAACAGGCAAGGTTGCGATGGAGAAAATCAATTCAGACGAAAACAATAGGCAAATTTAAAGTTGATAAGAATTCACCGATATACCGATATATTTATTAGACTATTCAGCATTACACATCATTACAGTTACATTTCAAAGCATTATAATTGTTTCACTTGAGGATAGATGCTAAAATAAATTTTTTAAGGAAAGAGGTGGTCGTGTGATTAACATAGCAATTTGTGATGATGAAAAATACATATTAGATAAAATCAAAAAGCTGGTATTTGATTTTTTTCATAGAAAAAACGTAGAAATAACTGTTTCACAATTCGGGAGTGGTGAGGAATTACTGAGACACAACAAAAATATAGATATTCTGTTCTTAGATATTCAAATGGATGGAATAGATGGGATGGAAACTGCAAGGAAGATGCGTAGTCAAAATTATAAAGGATACCTAATTTTTATAACAGTTCTAAAGGAAATGGTGTTTCAATCCTTTGAAGTCCAGGCATATGATTATCTGGTAAAACCGATTGAAGAAGAATGCTTTGAAAAAACGATGGAGAGATTATTTTCTGCTATGCAAAATGCAAAAGACGCAAGTTTGCTTGTCCAAAAGCGATACGAGAGTAATATTATTGCCTTTGATGACATTGTTTTTTGTGAAATTATAGACAAAAAAATATATCTGCATCTAAAAACGGAGGAAGTTATTGATTACTATGACAGAATTGAAAATCTTGAAACAAAACTAGATGGGAGATTTTTTAAATGCCATAGAAGTTATTTAATTAATTTGAGCCATCTGAAAAGTTATAAAAATGGGATGGCGTATATGATAAATGACAAACAGATACCTGTATCACGCTTACGGAGCAAGGAATTTTCAAGTGTTGTTTTGAAATATATGAAGGAACGGAGAGTGTGAAAGAATGGATGGATTAGATATTTTCAATGTATATATTATGGGAAGCATTGAAATGTTGACGGTTTTTCATTTCTTTACCAGATTTCTTAAGAAAAAGGTAAAGTTTATTTATTATATATTGTTTGCCTTTCTTGGAATGACGATTATGATGTTTTTTCCAACCGGCAGTATTATGGAATTATTGGTATATGTTCTGCTGTTGATGGCAGGAGGATTTTTTATATGTAGAACATACAATATATTTGTCGGGTTATATGCAGTTGTAATGATTGAAATAATGCACTTATGCTATGGAGTTTTTAATTCGATTTCGTGTATTTTATCTCCCTTGTTTTTTCAGGAAAATCCTAAAGCGGTTAGCGTTTTATTTATGGTAATGAGCAGTATTTTAGCTCTTGTTACATCTGTTTTGTGTTATCAGGTCATAAATAAAAATTTTTCATATGATGAAAACGTTGGGGCAAAATATGTTCTTCTGATTTTAATACCGACTTTAGTGATTTTTTTGGTAAGTGAATATATTAGTTCAAATATTTATGGACATACGATTACGATACAAGCAGATGGGAGTTTACCTAGCATAAGTCCGTTTCCATTACTGTTTATACAGATATTGGGGATAGCCAGTCTGTTTTGCATCATGTTTGCGTATAAAAAATTAGTGGATAGTTTTAAATTGAGCAGAGAGCTATCTTTATTAGAACTGGAAAAACATTCTTTAAATCAGTATGTGGAAGAAGCAAAAGTACGTTATGAGAAAACAAAAGCATTTCGACATGATGTGAAAAATCATATATCTATTGTCAAAGAATTGGTACAGAATGGCGATATAGATACAGCATTGCAGTATATGAGTGATATGGAAAATTTAACAGCAGATATGTCATTTCCGGTAAGTACAAATAACCCTGTACTTGATATTTTAATTGGAAATAAGTTAGGGATAGCTAAGAGCAATCAGATAGAAGTACAATGTTCATTTATTTCTCCATATCCATGTGGAATTGCTGATATTGACTTTTGTATTATTTTTTCTAATGCATTAGATAACGCTATCTCAGCTTGTAACCGAGTGCCCCATGATAATCAGAAATATATTCACATAACAGGAAAAGTGCAAGGTGATTTTTTTTTAATTGAAATAATTAATAGCCATAGTGGGAGAGGGAGCATTCGCAGTGGGACAGGACTTGCTAACATAAAAGCAGTTGCAGAAAAATATCATGGAGCAATGGAAGTAAGAATAGATGGAGATATATTTGTTTTAAGTGTTCTTTTAATCATTCCGCAACAATCAGAAAGCATTTCACAACAAATCTGTTAAAAACAGATATATGAATGACGAATAAGAGATTGTAAAAACATTATAGTGTATTAAAGGAAAGGAGGACGTTTTATGTCAATGGAAATAAGCAGTAATTATAAGGATTACAAAAATGAGTATTTAGATAGGGTACAGACAGGGCAGGATAAAGTAAAAGAAGCTTCACAAGATCAAAGGGGGGAGGATAAAAACGAAGGTATTCCCGTTCCAAAGGACGAGTATATTAGTAGCGAAAAATCTGGTAGCAAGCCAAGTGGTCTGTATCGTTTAGGGCAAGATGAAAATGGTAATCCAAAAGTAATGTATGATGATCCTAAGAGAGTCGCAAAGGCGAAAGATGTTCAACCAAAGGAGGAGCCAGCGAAAAAGGCAGAGAAATGTACGACAAATACAGATAATGTTGACAGAGAGATTGAGAAACTCAAGGAGGAAAAGGAACAGCTTGAACAGCAGATAAAGGCTGCGGCGGGGGACAAAGAAAAGGTTAAGGTATTGGAGAAAAAGCTGGCTCAGATTGAGGGGGAGTTAAGCCATAAAGATAATGATACATACAGGAGAAAGAATGCAGTAATTTCTTAAACAAATTATGAATATGAGTGGGTGAATAAGAGGGAAAGGCTTTATTCACTCCTTTTGCAAAAGGAAAGAAGTTCAGATTAAGAGTAATTGCAGAAAAGGATTTCGATTCTATATCTCAAGGAGGACAGAGAGATGATGAATGGAAGGCATTCAGAATACAGGGAACATTGGATTTTTCCTTAATCGGAATCCTTTTAAAAATATCTTGCCTGATGGCAGAAAATAATATAGGCATTTTTGCTATATCTACGTTTAATACGGATTATGTTTTAATAAAATCAAAAAATTTTTCAAAAGCAATAGAGCTGTTGTCAAAAACAGGGTATAGAGTTGCAGAATAACAAATTGTTAAGAGGATAGCAGTTTGGAACAACCGGAAAAATAATTTCCTTTATAGCATATAGGAAAAATAAATAAGAAAGATCAAATAGCAAGTACCACATTGTTTGGTTGGATATAGGAATTATTCTTTTGTATTGACCAGAGCTTTAGCAGTAGATAAATGTAATAAGGCAGGTGATGTGTATGGGAAAATGTTAGTTCTGACATTTGAGGATAATGAGGATGCTATGATGAACCGCATACTATCGTTTATAAATACCAGAGATGAAATTACTCAGATGTCAGATTTGAATAATCATCTGTTGAATTTCAAAGGTCTTCTGATTGACGAGGTTCAACGGGTGATAATTCGGGAGAATCAGGAGATAGATCTTACCTATACCGAGTTTGAAATCTTGAAGCTTCTTGCAAAGCATTCGGGAATAGTGTTCAGCAAGGAACAGATTTATGACATTGTGTGGAAGGAATCCTATTCCGGTGATTACAACATCGTCATGAGCCATATCCGGAATATCCGGGAGAAGATAGAGGATAACCCAAGTAAGCCAATCTATATACAGACGGTATGGGGCGTCGGCTATCGTTTCAATAAAAATTTGATAGCATAGAAACAGGCAATTAAGAAACAAAATCTTGGTTGTCTTTTTTATTTGTAAAAAACATTTACAGCGACAGGTGCAGAAAGGAGACAGGAGTACATTGCAGAAATCAAAACGAATCAGGGCAGTAATAATAAAGATATAAGTGAATATCGTAATTGTGCAAGGGCAGTCAATAATGGCTGCCTTTTGTCATGCAAAAAATAAGCAGATGGAGGAAATACAATGGCAGATGCTAAAACAGAAAAACAGAAAGTACAGGAAATAACGGAGAAGCTGGAGCAGGGTATCAAGGAGCTTTTTGAAAGCGAGAAGTACAAGACATATCTGAATACCATGTCAAAATTCCACAATTACAGCTTTAACAATACCATGTTAATCGCAATGCAAAAGCCTGACGCTACGTTAGTGGCCGGATTTAAGGCTTGGCAGAAGAATTTTGACAGGCACGTTAAGAAAGGGGAAAAGGGTATCCGTATCCTTGCTCCGGCACCGTACAAGATTAAGGAAGAACAGGAGAAACTTGATCCGGTAACGGGAGAGATTATGCTTGATAAGAACGGAATGCCCATTACGGAGGAAGTGGAGATTAAGATACCCGCCTTTCGTGTGGTTCCGGTCTTTGATGTGTCACAGACGGACGGAAAAGAGCTGCCGGATATAGGGGTAAATGAGCTTTCGGGAAGCGTGGAGGACTATGAGGATTTTATGCAGGCACTTACGGAGGTTTCCCCGGTTCCCATTACCTATGAAGATATAGAAGGGGAGGCAAAGGGATATTTCCACACCACAGACCACCGGATTGCCATACAGGAGGGCATGAGCCAGAGCCAGACCGTAAAGACCGCTATCCATGAGGTGGCACACGCAAAGCTCCATGACCGGGAACAGAATCAGGATATAGATGCGGTCTTAGACAAAGACCGCAACACAAAGGAAGTGGAAGCAGAGAGCGTTGCCTATACGGTGTGTCAGCACTTCGGCATTGATACCTCAGACTATTCCTTTGGGTATATCGCCGGATGGAGCAGTGACCGGGATATGAAAGAACTGAAATCTTCCCTTGATATCATACGAAAGACCGCTTCGGAGCTGATCACAGGCATTGAGGACAGGTTAGCAGAGTTACAGAAGGACAGGGCAGTGGAGCAGGAACAGAATAAGGAGAGTATTCTTCTGATACAGAATGATGATCTGACACAATACAGCCTTGTGAGTGTTGTGGGCATGGACAGACAGGAGCTTATGGACGTTCTTTCAGCCATGAGTGAGGACAATAAGCTGAGTATTCAAGCATATCTGGAGAGTAAAGGGGCATGGACTACCGAGATTGCCAACGAAGATACAAAAGAATTTGGAGAATACCACCTTGATGTCCGCTACAATACCGATACAGAGGAACTTGTGGATATGAAAGAACGAAAGGAAATCTATGATAGAGCAATGGAGCCTGTTGCTGCCGGAGATGTAGTGGTAAAATTCTCCGGTTCGATGGGAAGTGAATGGGAGATTTCCAAAATCACAAATATGTCCCCGGATGAAGTTAAAAAGCTGCTTTATGATATGGCGCTGCTTAACGAGAATGAGTGGGACGGAGATTATAATTTGTATCTGAAAGAACATGGGGCAGAAATGACTTTGATTAGTTCCAGTGCCGGACTGAATGAACACGCACCGCAGTTTTTTGATTTTGCATACGATGCAGATATAGGCGTGAGTGCATCAACGGAATTGTCTGCCATACAGCAGGCAGAGAACCTTATCAACCGCATGGAGCATGGGGCAACGGTCTTTACGGATGATGAGAGAAATCTGATTGTGAATTACAATTACAAGCTCGATGACATGGAAAAGACAAGAGAATTGGCGGAGAAACTTGCATACATGATAGAAAATCAGCCTGTCAATGAAGCGCTTACTGTCATAGATGCACAGGCGGAGATTGATGCACTTCCGGATGGCAGGATAGGTCTTTCTGAGATGCATGAGTATGGTTATTCCTGGAATGAAATGCTGCCTTTGACAAAGGATAAGGCAACAGAGCTTTTCGGGGAAGATGTGGCTGTGTATCAGCTCCATGAGGACGGTTCCGAAACGCTCATTGAAGATTTGGAAGAATTAAAGGAGCATGAGGGCATTTTCGGAGTGGAAAAGGACGATTGGAGTGCCTATCTGGAACACCAGAGTATGAAACAGGAGTTAGAGGAAAGCCCTGCAAACAGGGAAGCACAGCTTCTATTTGGCAGTGAGGACAGATTTGGCATATATCAGCTCAAAGATACAGAGGAAGCAAGGGACATTCACTTTATGGGAATGGACTATCTTGAAAGCAAGGGCATTGCGGTTACAAAGGAGAATTATGATCTGCTTTATACCGCACCGTTAGAGGGGGGCACAAACCTTGAAGATATTTACACCCGCTTTAATATAGATCGTCCGGCAGATTTTCGGGGACATTCCCTTTCCGTCAGTGATGTGGTGGTGCTTCATCAGAACGGAGAGAATACAAGCCATTATGTGGATTCCTTTGGTTACAGGGAAGTGCCGGAATTTACAAAGGAGCTTATGGCAGAGCATACACAAGAACAGACTTTGGTCATTGATGAAACAACGGAGATCCTTTCGGAGATAGCACAGGAACATGCAGACGATGAACCGGACAGGGAAAATGAAGTGTTCCTCGTCAATTACAACGAATGGCGTGAGGTCAGTATGCTTGACTTTGAACAGAATTACTTTGCCATTGACGATCCGTATGCAGACGGGGATTTCAGGCTTTTGCATTTGCAAAGCCAGATCAAGGACATCACACCAGCAGGAGTGCATTGCGATACCTATGAGGAAGCTGCGGCTGCTTTATATGAAGCAGAGCGGGAAATGGCGAATATGCCTTTCAACAAGGAAAATAACATTGGTTTCTACATGGTAAACGGAAGGACACAGCTTGAGCGCATCATGGAAGCAAGACAGCTTCAGAAGCATATGGATATTGATAATGACAAGGTATCCTACTATGTCATTGCCGATTTAAGCACATGGGCAGAGAACAGCTCAGAAAGGAGCAAGCTGGAGCGTTTTGACAGCATTTCTGAAGCAATGGAAGCATTTCAGGCTTATCGTGGCAAAGATGCACAGTACAGCGATGACAAGGCAAGGACAACCTTTGGTGTCAGTGTGCATGGCATTGAATTTGATGTAATCCATGTAAAGAATAACGAAAACGTCCTTTCCCTTGATTTTACCCACAGCAGTGAAGCAAAGGAAAGTAAGCACTTCATGGACGATTTGCAGACGTTGAGTGACAGTATCGGCATCGACAAGGTAAGAGTACACCGGGATATGACACCGGAGGAAGTGAAAGACTTTGTGAAGCGGCGTTTTGAACATCAGTTGAAACAGGGCGGTCTTGATGATATTTCCCTTTATATGAGCCGGTTCGATACGCTCTATGAACAGGGCAAGATGGAGAAGTTAATGCCTACTGCCAACCAAAAGCACATCGAGGAAAATGTACCGATTACGGAGTGGGATAATCCGTATTTTGAGGTAAAAGAGCCGGAGCAGATGGCATTTTCCATAAAAGATAAATTTGTCAGCATACAGACCTGTACGGAGGGATATGATTATTCCGTTTTTGATGCGGATTATAAGCTGGTTGACGGTGGCGTGTATGATAATCCTGATATTTCCATTCATGCGGCGTTAAAGGACGTTCTGGAGGACTTTGGACTGTCGGAACAGGATAAGCGTATTCCGGTGGACTATGAGGAGCTTATGGAGAAAACAGAAGCGGTGGAGCGTGAACGGTTAAGCGAGCGTATCCGGGAGGAAGCAGACAGTGTTGTTGCTGATTTCAAGGCAAAGACAGAGGAATTATTTAACGGAATCAACGGACAGACACAGGACGATATAGAGCAGACGGTATGGGCATATCTGCAATCCAAGCTTGACGAGTATGAGATAGATGTTGAGCTTGTGGATGTGGTGGTGTCCGGAAGCAGATGCAGAGGTCTGGAGAAAGCAGGCTCCGATCTGGATGTGGTTGTGGAGTATAAGGGCAGGGAGCATGAAGATGATCTGTTCAATGTCTTTAACGAGGACGGTCTTATGATTGGCGGGGTAAAGGTTGACATCAATCCTATCACAGAGGGCAAGACCGGAACACTTGCAACTTATCTTCCGGAAGTGGAAAGCTATCTTGCAGAGAAACAGGCAATGCAGAAAGCGTCTGCTGTGGAAGCCATACCGGAGAAAACCATTACCTTAACGGTTGCAGAGTGCGGCGAATTTCACAGTCTGGGAGAGTTCCATGAGAATATCGCAAGCGTGGAGGAAGCAATCGCTGTGTGGAAAAGCATACCGCCGGAGCGCATGAATGGGATTCCGAGTATCGGCATTAACATACACACCGAGGGAACCGAGCGTTATGAGGACGTGGAAATGGATATTCTCTCCGGCAAGGTCATTGATCTGGAGGTTTTGGATTATGTACCGGACATAACAGACGAGCCGAAAGCAATCGAGGTCATAGCGGAGCTGATTGACAAGTTACCGGACATTGAGGTGCGTGGTTCACTGGAGAAGTGGCAGGCGGCTATCCTTGCTTCTCAGATAGACCAGTTTTCCTACGATTATGATACCTATCAGTATCAGGATACGGTTGAGGACAGGGAAGCACAGGTTGCTAACATCACTGAGGACATCAGAAACGGAAATACCGGGTATCTGAATGACTTTCTCAATGCGGTCATTTCTGAAGGCGTCAGAGAGGGTATAACGGACATTTTCGGAGAGGGTGTGGAGATTGATGACAGCGAAGCGGTTCAGACTGCGAGAAGGGCGAAGGAGCTGCTTGACAAGCTGGCAGAATACAAGCCGCTTGCAAAGGTGGAGGAGCTTGAAGAACAAAATTACAACATGATTGATAATGTCTTAAACAATGGAGCGGAGAAAAAGGAACAGGAGCAGATCAAAGGCAGAATTTCCATAAAAGAGAAGTTGGCAGAGAAAAAGGCAGTCATAGAGCAGAGGGATAAGGCGGAACGTACTTCACCGGAAAAGGAAACCGAGAAAAAATCACAGAGGGAGATGTAAGAAGATGAGTAAATTCACAGTAGAAGAAATCAATTTCATGTGTGTGTTTGAGACACAGGACAGGACGGATATGATTGGGCAGATCAGACAGGTAATGCCGCACATAAAGGACAGCGATATGGAGGAGCTTGGAGAGCAGGTGTTAGGTAAGCTCCAGAGCATCACCGATGAGGAATTTGCAGAAATTTCTCTGGAAGCGGCAGAAGATATGTAGGAAAGATAGGCAGTTGGCTGTATTGCTGGCTGCCTGCTTTTTTATTTTCTCAAAAAATATGGCATATAAAATTGATTGAGAAAAATGGTTTTGTAGGGTATAATTCTAATGCATATATTCCGATGTTAAAAATGGAACACAGTGTGTTCCGTTTTTTGAAATGTATTATTTGGGAGGTAGCAATGAAAAAGAATAACGAAATTATCACAAATGATATAGATAAATTCCCAGAATTTGAAAATATAAGAAATGCAATATTAGAAGCACGAGAGAAAGTAGCTACAACGGTTAACTTTGCTATGGTATCCGCTTATTGGACGATAGGAAAACAGTTACATGAAGCAATGAGTGGTGATGGTTCTATTTATGGAAAACAACTGATAAAGTATGTTTCGGTAAGGTTAAGTGAAGAATTTGGGCAAGGATTTGATGAAAGAAATTTGCGTAATATGCGACAGTTTTATGAGGTCTATCCAAAATGGAACACAGTGTGTTCCGAATTGAGTTGGTCGCATTACAGATTGCTTATGCGTATAAAGGAACAAGAAAAAAGAGAGTATTATCAAAATGAATGTGTAGAATGTGGATGGAGTGTACGACAGTTAGAACGTCAGATAAATTCATTTTATTATGAGAGAATATTAGCCACTAGCGAAGGTAAAAAAGCAGAAGTAAGGGGAGAAATCCAATCACTGGAGCCTAATACAGAACCAAAGCATTTATTAAAAGATCCGTATATTTTAGAGTTTTTGGGTTTAGAGGAAAATAAGACATACCTGGAGCATGAACTGGAGCAGGGATTGATTGATAATTTGCAGAATTTTTTACTTGAATTGGGAAAAGGCTTTTGTTTTGTAGCAAGACAAAAAAGAATTACTATAGATGGGGATCATTACTACATCGACTTGGTGTTCTATAATTACATTCTAAAGTGTTTTGTTTTGATTGACTTGAAAACACATAAGCTCACATATCAGGACATCGGTCAAATTGATTTTTATGTAAAATACTTTGAGGAAAACATTAAAACGGAAGGAGATAATCCTACGATTGGAATTGTTCTTTGCTCGGAGAAAAATGAAACAATGGTTAAGTATTCCGTATTAAATGAGAATGATCATTTATATGCTTCAAAATATAAGTTATATATGCCAACAGAAGAAGAATTGAAGAAAGAGATAGAGCGTGAACGATTTAATATTGAACAAAGACTTGATGATTCAGATGAATAATATCAAGGCAGATGTCCTGTGTTGGATATCTGCCTTGTATTATTATAAAGTCTGATTTTTACTTTTTTCCTGCTGTTCCTGTGCCGGATCGGGCTGTGTCCGTCCGAGATACTGATTGAGATTTTCCTGTTTCCGTTTCAGCTCACGCACTTCCTTTTCACAATTTTTATAGGTGGAAGTCAGCTCGCTTTTCTGCTTCATCAGTTTCTGATACTCAGCTTTTAGTTTATCGACATTCAATCCCTTTAAGCTTATGTCCGCCTGTTCAAGCATACGTCTGGCGCCGCCATAAAGAATAATCTGGCTTTCGTATCTGCGGAAATATGCGTCAGGGTTCTTGGCTTTTTTGTAGCCGATATGATAGGAGCGGTTGTCTTTGTACTGCTGTGCGTATTTGATGATTTCCGCAAGGTCTTTGATGCGGTGTTCCAGTTCCACCACGCTCTGCTTTGCAGACTTTCCGGCTTCGGTTTTCACTGCAATTTTGTGTTCCAGTTCTGCAAGGGAACCAACCTCATTATAGCTCTGTGCGGCAATCTTTAAATTCTCGATGGCAGCCCACCTTTGCAGTCCCGGACTGCTTTTGAATTTTTCGTCAGAGGTGTCAATGAGCCTGCGGGCAGAGTAGTCCCTTTTGGGAATCACTGCCTTTCGTTCCCGTTTCCTTTCAATGCGTTCCCTGATACGTTCCTTTGTGTATTCCTTACCCAAAGACTTCGCACTGCCACGCACAAAACGCTCTTTATCTAGAGGGCGGAATGAGATGTATTTGGCAGCTCCTTCTTCAAAAGTTTCCCCCTTGATTTCATACCCTTTGGCTCTCATCAGAAGCAGAAATTCTTCATAAGTGGAAGCCGACTTGATACAGAAATTGATGTCCTTTCTGATCTGCGTTTTCCATGCAGAACCATTCTGATCAGACTGCCATTCTTTGTATTTTCTGCCACGCTGATCACCCGGAATGATGACGGAAAGATTGTGCTCCCTGCACAGCTCATCACTCAGTTTCCGGATGTGATAATAGGACTGTTTGCAGTCGTGATATTTGTTATGTTCGATGTTGTCAGCAGCGCAAAAAATGATGTGATTATGAACGTGTCCTTTATCAATATGGGTGGTTACAATATACGAATATTTCCCCTCTAAAAGTTTATCTGCAAGTTCCTTTCCAATGCGGTGTGCTTCTTCAAAACCAACCTCTCCCGGAGCAAAAGCCTGTATCAGATGATAGGCTTTGTTGGGACTGTTTTCCCGGCAGTGGTCGAGAGTATATTTGAAGTCATAAGCTGCGGTTTCCGGAGAACAGGCATAAGAGGAAACGAACATTTTTTCATCGGTCTTTTCGGGGTTGCAGATGTAGTCTATCGCTTTATCAACGGTTGCTTTGATAGCATGGATTTTTGTGTACGCCATACCTCATTCATCAACTCCTTTACTTCGTCCATATCTTCCTGATAAATATTCCCGGTGCTGTTTATTCGCTTGGCAATCTGATTCAGATTTGAGCTGATACGTCCAAGCTCCGTATTATAATTTCTTAAATAACTGTAATCTACGTCATAGACATAGCCATACAAAATGAGCTTTCGCAAGAAAGCGGACTTGCTTTTCATTCCCGATAATCGGAACTTCTCGTCCAGGATATACTGTTCGTCATCATCGAGATAAAATTGCACAGGATTGGTGCGTTTTCTGTTTGCCATTTCTCTAACTCCTTCTTTTTTTGGGTACAAAAAAACTGCTGTAAAATGTTCGATGCTTTACAACAGTTTGTTTCAATGTGTATTCGATTTTTGGATAGAATTATCCAAGAAAAATTGTAGCAAAATTGCAGAAGAAGGTCAATGATTTTGCTGTGAAAAGTGGCTCAAAAAATATAAGAGGGTTAGGGATACTTCCCTATGGAAATTTACGGGTTATGCCTGCGGCATGAAAAGTAAATTTCAGCCTATGTGTCATGACATGGGCAGTGCTTGCTATGGTTGTTTTCGACACTCCCGGAGGGTGTGTCGGTATTTTAATGTAGGTGAAAAAAGGTTGTGGGTGTTCTTTTTGAATGACAAAAACAGGATACAGTATAATGACCAGTGCAAGAAGTGTGTGCATGAGTGTAAGCAGAGCTTTCGGTGCAGGATTGTGTGGTGTGGGAAGTATTACTCTAAACGGAGGAAAAGGTAGAACAAGAGAAACCAAAGACCAAGAGTCAGGAAGTAAGTTTATAAAGTTTATGGAAAGAGCAAATAGCAATCTATCTGCTTTTTCCTGTTATATGGTTATTGTAAGCCGAGAAGGTTAAGTGACGAACAAAGGGAACAGGCAAGACAGAGAATGTTATTGGTAAATTCAGGCTGTTCAGGTTGTATTTAATGAGGTTTTTGTCCACTTGCGCTATTAGCTTTAGAAATTTTTATATAATTTCCGATATAATAAACGAAAAGAAAAAGGAGGTGGAACATGATAAGAATTGCAATATGTGATGATGAAAAGAACATACGAACCTATCTTTCATCACTTGTCAGGAAATAGAATATTGAATGTGAAATCACAAGTATGCTTCCACTGATGAATACCTGTCAGATCAAAAGGAACATGGAACGATATGGCAAAGGATAGAGCCAATAGAACGAGAAAAAATGAACTGAAAATTTATTTGAACGATAATGAAAAATAAATCCTGGACAGAAAGGTGGAACTGTCCAAGCGGAAGAGTGCTTCGGATTGCATTAGGACACTGATACTCTTTGGATTTGTTTATGATGTGGATTATTCTTATTTAAGACAATACAATGAAACACTTGGAAAAATCAGTGGAAATCTGAATCAGATTGAGAAGAGAATTAGCAGCACCGGGAATGTTTATGGAGAGGAAATGGCAGAAGTGAAAGCAATTATGGATGAGGTGTGGAAGACGCAGAAGGCGATGTTGAAAAAGCAGCCATTGATACATAATAAATAACTTAAAAATAATAAGGAACGAAATTGAAAGTATATAATTGCAACCAATGTAAGAAAGGTGCCTTGAGGTATAAGCGATAGATTGATGACAGACTGTATGGTATAATTTGTAAGTTGATTTTATTATGGAAGCCGTAATCACAGTTATTGCAACTTAAAATTGCTTAGTTGCAACTGTATTTTGATAGTCTTCACAAGATAAAAATGGTACGCTGAGTGAGAAAGGAGTAGTGATATATGACATTAGGGCAAAGAATACAAAAAGGAAGAAAAGAGGCTGGTCTATCTCAAGAGGAATTGGCAGAGCAGTTAGGTGTATCAAGGCAGGCTGTTAGCCGATGGGAGAATGATAATGGTTATCCAGAGATGGAAAAAATCATACGTTTAAGTCAGATTTATCAAGTGAGCTTAGACTATTTAGTTGGAAACGAACAAGAAAAACCGGGAGAGGATATATCAGAAAAAGGTTGGTATGTCAGTAATGAGTTGGCAGAAAGCTTTCTGGCACATCAAAAATCAAAGTTTATAAAAATAGGTATTTGTTTTCTACTGGCGTGTGTGTCTAGTGTGTTTTCTTATATGAATATGTATAACAACGTTGGTGATGTGATTAGTACGTTTATCATAATTGTTGCTATTATTTTGATAATCAGTATGGTTATATCAGACAATCAATATAAAAAGATTTGTAAAGACCCATTGGTATTTGATGACGAACTGTTGAAACGAATAAGATT
>ENA-UOIW01000182-UOIW01000182.1-human-gut-metagenome-genome-assembly--contig:-P58-NODE-182-length-63092-cov-14.275600_pt1 | contig 63092 bp, 55 predicted proteins | sample MGYA00242334_ERZ723881 | MGnify/ENA metagenome assembly ERZ723881 | reverse complement strand
GGGAGCTATGAAAACCTCGAAAAAGTGGCGCAAGCCACTTTTTCGACAGCCTGAAAAGCGGCCAAAGGCCGCTTTTCAAAGGATCAGATTGGGCTGGATGGCCAATAAAGCGTCCCGGGCCGCCATGAGTTCCGGCTGGGTTAGGGCGGGCCGTTGGAGCAACGGGACATCCTGGGGCCGGAAGACGGCGGGGGGCCGGAAATAGTTGACCCGCCAACGGGGGGCAGGGGGGAAGGCGGCCAGCAGATCACAGAGGGTTTTCAGGGTCATGCCAGGGTATAGGGTGGTGCGCAGCTCATAGGCTATCCCGGCCCATTGTAGGGCCTTGGCGGTTTTGGCGGCCTGCTGGAAGCCGCTTATGCCGCAAACCTGGGCATAGTCCTCGGCGGTGGCCTTGATATCCAGGGCCACATAGTCCACCAAGCCCTCCTCCACCAGGGCGGCTACAGCCCCGGGCCGCTGGCCGTTGGTATCCAGCTTGGTTTGGTAGCCCATGGCCTTGAGCCGGCGCAGGGCTTCCGGCAGGTCGGCTTGGAGGGTGGGCTCCCCGCCGCTGACCACTACGCCATCCAGCAGGCCCCGGCGCTTTTCTAAGAACGCCCAGACCTCCGCTTCAGGCAAGGCGGAACCGCCCCGGGGGATCAGATCCCGGTTGTGGCAGTAAAAGCAGTTCAGATCGCAGCCCCGGGTAAAGAGCACGCAGCAAAGAATGCCGGGGAAATCGATGGTACTGCTCTTTTGGATGCCCCCGAAGATCATGCCTGCAATTCGTCCTCCTTGATCACATACTTGACCCGCTCCTTATATTCTTCCTGCTTGCCCTTGTTGTAGTTTTGCACGGGCCGCAGATAGCCTACTACCCGGCTCCAAACCTCGGTATCCTGGCCGCAGGTGGGGCAGGTATACACTTCTCCGTTCAGGTAGCCGTGCTCCGGGCAAATGGAGAAGGTGGGGGTCAGGGAGATATAGGGCAGCTTGTAGTGGGTGAAGGCCTTGCGGATCAGGGACTTGGCAACTTCTACATCCCGGATCTGCTCGCCCAGGTACAGATGCAGCACAGTGCCGCCGGTGTACTTGCACTGGAGCTCGTCCTGGAGGTCCAGGGTCTCGAAGATGTCGTCCGTAAAGCCCACGGGCAGCTGGGAGGAATTGGTATAATAGGGCTCCTCCTTGCCGGCGGTGATGATATCCGGATAGCGCTTCTTGTCCAGCCGGGCCAGGCTGTAGCTGGTGCCCTCGGCGGGGGTGGCCTCCAGGTTGTACACGTGGCCGGTCTCCTCCTGGAAGCGGGTGATCACGTCCCGCATAAAATCCAGGGTGCGCAGGGCGAAGTCCTGGCCCTCTGGGGTGGTGATGTCCTTGCCCAGGAAGTTGAGGCAGGCCTCGTTCATGCCGATCAGGCCGATGGTGTTAAAATGGTTGTACCAATAGTCCCCGGTGCGCTGCTTCACATCCGCGAGATAATGGGCGGAATAGGGATACATGCCCCGCTCGGTCTGCTCCTCGATGGTTTTGCGCTTGATCTCCAGGCTCTTTTTGGCGATCTCCATCTGGGAGAGCAGCCGGTCGAAATATTCCTTTTCCGTGCGGGCCAGGTAGCCGATCCGGGGCAGGTTGATGGTGACCACGCCGATGGAGCCGGTCATGGGATTGGAGCCGAAGAGGCCGCCGCCCCGCTTGCGCAATTCGCCGGTATTCAGCCGCAGCCGGCAGCACATGGATAGGGCGTCCTCCGGGGACAGGTCGGAATTGATGTAGTTGGAGAAATAGGGGATGCCATAGCGGCAAGTGATCTCCATGAACTTGTTTACCACCGGGCTGTCCCATTCAAAGTCCGCGGTCACGTTGATGGTGGGGATGGGGAAGGTAAAGACCCGGCCCTTTTTATCCCCTTCCATCATCACCTCGCAGAAGGCCATGTTGATCATATCCATCTCCTTTTGGAATTCCCCATAGGTTTCCTTCTGGAGCTGGCCGCCTAGGATCACCGCCTGGTCCCGGAGGGTGCGGGGAGGATGGATGTCAAAGGTCAGGTTGGAGAAGGGGCACTGGAAGCCCACCCGGGTGGGCACGTTCAGGTTGAAAATGAACTCCTGCAGGGCCTGCTTCACCGCCTGGTAGTCCATGTTGTCATAGCGGACAAAGGGGGCGCAATAGGTATCGAAGCTGCTCCAGGCCTGGGCGCCTGCGGTTTCCCCCTGGGTGGTGAAGGTGGAGTTGACCACCTGGCCCAGGAAGCTGCGCAGATGCTTGGCCGGGGAGGATTCCACCTTGCCGGGCACGCCGCCAAAGCCCACCATCAGCAGCTGGCGAAGATCCCAGCCCGCGCAATAGGGGCCGAAAAAGCCCAAGTCATGCAGGTGCAGATCCCCGCTCTGGTGGGCCCGGCGCACCTCCTCCGGGTAGATCTCATGGAGCCAGTACTGCTTGGTAAAGGCTTCCCGGATGTAATTGTTCATGCCGTTGATGCTCTTTTGGGTGTTGGCGTTTTCCTTGATGCGCCAATCGTTTTCCCCCAGGTAGTTGCTGAACATCTCGATGGTAGCGCCGATGAGGGCATTGGCTTCCCGGGCGCCCCGGCGTTTTTCCCGATACAGAATATAGGCCTTGGCGGTTTTTGCGTGGCCGTTTTCGATGAGCACTTTTTCTACGATATCCTGGATACCCTCTACATCCGCAATGTCGTCCCCATATTGACGCTCCGCAATGGCTACCACCTGGTCCGTTAGGCCGGCGGCCCTGGCCCAGTCGTTGCCGCCTACGGCGTTGGCTGCTTTGAAAATGGCCCGGGTGATCCGGTCGGGTTGGAAATCCACCACAGCGCCATTGCGCTTACGAATTTTGGTAATCATGCACAAGACCTCTTTCTGTTTATTGCAAACGATTTCTTGAAAGCGTACCGCCCGGGAAGTATGTCCCGGGAAATTTTCTGAAAAACCGGGGCTTCTCCGGCTGGGAAGCAGATACATTATACCCCAATATATTGTGCTGGTCAAGGCATACTGAACACAATATTTAGGCAAAATTCAAGCGGCGGCCATAAGGACAAACAAGGCGTTTGCCCCGGTAAACCGCGAGAAAGGCTGCATAGGAGGCTACAAGGGTAAGGGATGTCCAAAAACAAAGGCGCCTGCCGGCAGCAGCGGCCAAGAAAAGGGCGGCGGCCTTAGGAAGCTGCCGCCCTTGCCTTGGCGTTTCGGGGGATAATTACCTGGGGTCCTCCCGGGAGACGGCGCCCAGCCCCAACACATGGATGGCCTGGGAGATGGTCTCCTCCAGGGCGGAACGGCCGTAGGCGTCCACCTGGGCAGCGTTTTTAGAGCTATGGCTTAGACAGGCCGGGCCGCCGATGCAGCCGCCCTCACAGGCCATGCCCTCGATGAAGTTGGCGTCCAGCAGGCCTTTTTGGGCTTTGAGCAGGGCCACCCGGCAGGCTTCGATGCCGTTGCACACAGCGGGTTTAAGTTCAAATTCCGCCGGGTCAACATGCTGTTCCTTAAGAGCTTGCCCCACCGCTGCGGCCAAGCCGCCGCTGCGGGCAAAGATGCGGCCGAAGTAGGAGGCGTTGTCCAGGGGTTCGCCGGGTATGGAGGCCAGGTCGATCTCCCGGGCCGCGAACATGGCCTGCATCTCCTCAAAGGTGATGGCATAATCTACATATTGGACGGAGCGGGTGTACTTGGCCTCGGCTTTTTTTGCGATGCAGGGCCCGATAAACACCACCTTGCAGCCGGGGTCCGTCTGTTTGAGCCACTTGGCGATCTGGGCCATGGGGGAGAGGGTATGGGAGATCCGGTCCTGGAGGGCGGGGAAATTCTTTTCCACATAGCTGACAAAGGCCGGGCAGCAGGAGGAGAGCAAAAAGCCCTTTTCCCGCAGTTCCTGGGCCTCTAGCCAGGCGGTCATATCCGCGCCCCAGGCAGCCTCCACCACCGCGTGGAATCCCAGGGCATGGATGCCCGCCGCCACCTTTTCCGGGGCGGCGCTGGGATATTGGCTGGCCATGGAAGGGGCGGCTACCGCGTAAACCCGGTAGGCGGTATTGTCCTGGGAATCCAACAGCAGCCGGATCACCTGGGTGATGTCGGATTTATCCATGATGGCCCCGAAGGGGCATTGGTAGACGCAGGCGCCACAGGCGGTACAGGCATCGTGATGGATCATCGCCTTGCTGGTTTCCTGGTGGATGCTGATGGCCTTAGGTTTACAAGCCCGGACACAGGGCCGTATGTTCTGCACAATGGCCGAATAGGGGCACACGCTCATGCACTTACCGCATTCTACGCATTTCCCCTTGTCGATCTGGGCCCGGTGGTTCACCACGGTGATGGCGCCTTTGGGGCAGTTATCCATACAGCGGTGGGCCAGGCAACCCCGGCAGGCGGCGGTCACCTGGATGCCGTCCACGGGGCACTCATCGCAGGCGATGGACAACACCTCCACCACGTTCCCATCCGCCTGGCCGCCCAGGGCAATGCCTACCCGCTCGCCAATGATGGCCCTTTCCTTATAAATACAGCAGCGGAAGCTGGGCTTCCCTTCCGGGATGATCCGCTTGGGGATCTCCAGCAGCTGCTGGGGGGTCAGGGCGTCCTGGTAGGCCAGGCGGGCCACCTCCCGCAGCACGTTGTATTTCATTTTTTGCACATGGGTATCGAACAATAGGGCCATGGTTTTGCTCCTTTCGGGGACTTCGGATATCAGTATATCATGGGCCAACCGCCCTAGGCAATCGCTCCTATTTCATATACATATATATAAAGCATATATATTACAGGGGCGGCCCCCATCCCAGCCCCATGCGCCGCAGCCAAAACCCCACAAGATCCCCTTTCATATGGTATAATATCTAAGATATATCCGTGCTGTATGATGGCGCGGGAAAGGGGGCGGCCATGCGGTATCCACAGGTATGCGGCGGTAAATTCATTGCCAGGCCCAACCGGTTCATCGCCTTGGTGGACGTGGAGGGCCGGGAGACGGTATGCCATGTGAAGAATACGGGCCGGTGCCGGGAGCTGTTGACCCCGGGGGCCAAGGTGATCCTGGCCCGGGCGGAAAACCCGGCCCGCAAGACCGCCTATGACCTGGTGGCGGTATATAAGGGGGCGCTGTTGATCAACATGGACAGCCAAGCCCCAAACCAGGTGGCGGCGGCGTATTTGCCCAGCCTGTTCCCGGGGATCACGCTGCTGCGGCCGGAATACCGGGTGGGGGACAGCCGGCTGGATTTTTATGTAGAAACGGCGGATGGCCGGCAGATCTACATGGAGGTGAAGGGCTGTACCCTGGAAGTGGATGGCGTAGCCATGTTCCCAGACGCCCCCACCCTCCGGGGGACCAAGCATTTGCGGACCATGACGGCCCTGGCCCGGGCAGGCCGGGAAGCGTGGGTGCTGCTGGTGGTGCAGATGGCGGGGCCTAAATGTTTCCGGCCCAACGACCAGATGGACCCCGCCTTTGGACAGGCCCTGCGGGAGGCGGCGGCGGCCGGGGTACAGATCCATTGCGTGGATTGCTTGGTGACAGAGGATAGCCTTTCTTGCCGGGCGCCGGTGCCAGTTTATCTTTAAAAAGAATTTCATCGCATAAATATTGACCGGGTCTGGCAAAAAAAACTATAATATATATGGTATGGCGATTTGTCGCATAAGCTGTATATTCTGGTAGCGGGCAGGGCCCATACTGCATAAAAATTCCCACCCAAGCCAAGCAGGCCCCATGGGTAAGGGCTTGGGTCGCGGACTTTGGAAAAAAGGGGGGACGTGGATGCGGTTCGCTGTATGCGATGACAATGCCGCTGACCGGCGGCAGCTGCTTTCTATGCTGCAACAGTATTGTGGGAACCACCGTGTGCAGGCGGAGATCCAACCTTTTGCCGACGGCCGGGCGCTGCTACAAGCATTTGCGCCGGGGAAGTTTCAGATCCTATTTTTGGATATTTATATGCCGGCCCTCACCGGCATGGAGGCTGCCAAGGCTATCCGGGAGAAGGATACAGGGTGCCAATTGGTGTTTACCACCACCAGCGAAGACCATGCCCTGGAAAGCTATGGGGTCTATGCGGCGGGCTACCTGCTCAAGCCCTATACCCAGGGCCAGCTGGACGAGACCGTGGACTGGTGCCTGGATAATATTTCGCCCTTGGCCCAGGCCATTGAAATTACATACGAGCGGGAGCGCGTCCAGGTCCTGCTGGGGGAGATCCAATATATCGAAGTGTTTGGCCGGGAATCCATCTTCCACACCGGCGGACGAACCTATGCCACCAACCGTAGCCTTGTGGAACTGGAGCAGGAACTGCCCCAGGATTTTCTCCGCTGCCATCGCAGCTATATCGTTAACATGAACTATATTGCCAATATGACCACCGGCCATTTCATCCTGCAGAACGGCTGCCATGTGCCCATCAGCGCAACCATGCGGGCCAAGGCGAAGCAAAGCTTCTGCGACTGGATGTTCCAAAAGGTCCGGGAGGGCATATAGCTCCTTTGTAGGCGGCACAAAAACAGCATGAGGGGAACGCATGATCCAGATCGCCATCTGCAGCCAAGATCAAGAAGAACAGGCGCGGCTTGCCCAGCTGCTTTTCGGCTGGTTTCAATCCGCGGGGGTATTGCTCCGCCTGGCTTCCTTTGCTACTGCGGATGCCTTTTTGCAGGAATACCAGCCGGGGGATTTCGGGTTTATTTTCCTGGACGCCAACCTGGCCCCGACCTCCGGCCTGGAGCTGGCGCGGCATATCCGCAAATGCGCAGACAGCTGTCAAATCGTATTCCTTTCCCAGGACGGCGCCGCGGCCCTCTCCTGCTATCAGGTGCATCCCGCCGGCTTTTTTGTCAAGCCCGTGGCCGCCGAGGCGCTGTCCGAGCTGCTTCAGTGGAACCGGGGCTTATTTCTTCATGCCATGGACAGCATTACCGTGGTTTCCGCCCGCATCCATCGCAAGGTGCTCTTGGCGGATATCCTCTACGTAACCGTATCCGGCCGCACCAGCCGGATCCGCCTGCTACAGGAGCAGGTCAATACCAACTGTACCCTTAACCAGCTGGCCGACCAATTGCCCCCCAGCCGGTTTTTCCGCTGCCACCGGAGCTATGTGGTCAACGGCGCCCATGTGCGCAAACTGACGGGCCGGACGCTGGAACTGGATAATGGGGAACAGGTTCCGGTTAGCGAGGATAAACTCCATCCTGTGCGGGAATGGATTGCGGCACATTGCACGCACTCGTGACAAGTTTTTGCAGTTTATGACAATTCCGTGGACATATGCCAATTCCTTGCCCTATAATTTATTTAGCATTCAGCATAGTTTGAAGATCCAGCGCCAGATTCGTATGAAATGATCTGCAAATCAGCCAGGAAGGTGGAAAGCTCATAGGTTTCCCAGGAACCGGGGAGGAAACGGTGCCGGCAAAGTGATGATTGGGATTTGCGATGAAAATAAGAATAACGGCATGGAACTCCAGCACCGGGTTCAACAGATTTGCCAACTTTATGAGCAGCAGGAATCCGTGGTTTTATATGAAAATGTGAACCAGTTGATGGAGGCCATGCGGATGCGTAAGTTTCGGGCCATCCTGTTAAGCCAAGATGGGCCCGGCGGATTTCTGGCGGCGCGGCGGCTTCGGGAGTTGGATCAAAAGGTCCCTCTGATCTTTTTGACGGATACCAGCCAATACGCCGTGATGGGGGTGCGCTTGCATCTGACGGACTACGTGGTAAAGCCGGCGGAGTTCAAACACCTGGTGCGGGCGCTGAAGCTGGCGGGGATCGGAAACGGAAGGTGACCCATGGGCGGCTTGCAGGAATGGAAGAAACGGGCCATGCAGCCCCCCCAGGAAAAGGGGGCGGGCCTGGAGCAGACGGTGCGTAAGCAGCTGGCTGCGGCGGCCGGGGCGGAGTATTTCGACAACCGGGACCCGGTCCGGCATATTACAGAGGATTTCCAAAAGACCTTCGATCTGATGGGCAACCAAAAGGCCAAAGCCCGCAGCGGGGAGCTATTTCAGACCGAGATGCCCTCCATCGTCCCCGGCCTGTGGCAGGAGGAACGGCAGGAGGGCCAGCAGGCCCCCGGCCAGGAAGGCCAGGGCGGGACGCTGGCCCAACAGCGGGGCCGGGAAAGCTTTTTAGAGCAGTCCAGCATGGCGGATATGGTGGAGCCCAGCGGGGACGCGGGCCAGCAGATGTTTTTGAGCCGGTTCGCCCAGGTGGCCTTCAACCGGGGCACCATGGCCAGCGCGGTGCTACGGGGCTCGGGGAAGATGATGCTCTTTTCCTGCCTCAAGCGCACGGCCGGGCAGTCCCAGCCCACCAACCTAAGGCAGCGCAAGCTGTTCGAGGGCAGCTCCCAGCGCCGGAACGTATCCGGGCATCCCCCGGACCAGGTGCTGTTCAACCGGGGGGAAGCGGACGGCGCCGTGGGCCTGGTGGTGGATGTATTGCGGGACGCCCGCCGGGTGGTGGACGCCATGACGGAACTGGCCAGCGGCAAGAACCAGCTGGGGGAAGGAAGCGGGGCCGGGACCCTGCAAAAGGCGTATCCCTTTTTGTCCGACGCCCAGGAGCGGGCCCTTTTGGCGGAATACCGGGGCAAGCTGGAGGCGGCGAAGGACCCCCAAAGCAAAGCGATCTTACAGCACGCCATCGTGAAAACCGAGGCGTTGATGGAAAAAAAGCATCAGATGAAGCAACGCTTCATCGAAACGCTCCGCTCCATCTCCGACAGCGCCAACAAGGCGCTGGACGCCTTTACCCAACCGGGATTTACAGAAGAACTGCTGGCCATGCAAGGCCAGGAAGCGGCCGCCGCCCAACCGCCGCCTACGGGGGACGGAGAGGATGAAGGGCCGGAGAAGGAGCCGGAGCGGGAATGAGATTCCCAAACGCAGTGAGAGGGGGGATGCCGGAGTCCGGCGAACCGCTTGGGGCGAGCCTGTGCCCAAGGTGCAGGCAGGCCCTGGAGGCGATCCTCGGGATTCCAAACAGGAAGGGAGACAAACGTCATGGAGAAGCAGGCGCAGCAAACGGCCCGGGCGGAACAAGAAACCCAGCCTTCGCTGCCTGCGCACAGGCAACAGGATTCCCAGCGTCAGGCCCAATGCGCCGCCCGGGCGGCGGCTGTGTTGCGGCTGGGGGGTACGGCGGCCATGCTACGGCCGGCGGACGCACTGGCCCTGGGAGCCCAGGTGGGCAACAGCGCGTTGGGCGCCCTGGTCCAGGGCGGGCCCGAATTGACGGTGGCGCCCTTTGCCTATGAACAAAGCCCCCAATTGCCCGAAGCCTACCCCATCGCGGCAAAGGCGCCCGCCCTTTACAAGGGCGCGGTGGCGCCGGGGCCGCTGGATATGGAAAGCTATCCGGCGGCAGCCCTGGGCGGGGATTGGGCTGCAGGCTGGGGGGATTGGACAGGAGGCGTAGATGGCCAGCTATCTTCCTGACGAACGAGTGGATCCCGCGGCAGCCCTTTTGGAGGCGCTCGCCTACAACGGCATTCCGTACCGCGGGGAAAAGGACGGCGTGCGGTTCGTGTTCGAAGATGGGAGCCGCAGGTGGGAGACCGTTTGCCGGTATGCGCCGCAGACGGTTATGATCTATGGCGTATACCCGTTTCCCGTGGCGGACAAGGGACGGGCGTTGCACCAGGCGAACCAGGTCAACGCTACCCTCACAAGGGGCGGGCTATTCCTTTCGGGGGAGCGGATCGTGCTGCGGGTCAGCGCGGATCTGTTCGACGCTTACAGCGCCCAGGAATCCATCACCCGGGCGTTGGAGTACAGCGCAGGGGTGATGAAACACTTCTGGACCCAGATGGAGGCCTGCGCCAAACAATCAGGTGTATTCCAACATTGAGGATACAAAACATCAACGGAAAACCCAGAAAAAGAAAGGAGGAATGCTCCGCGTAAGCTCCAAGTGGGCGCGGAGCACACAAAGGGATGGCAGAATACTTATCCCCGGGCGTGTATGTGGAAGAATACGATTCCGGTGCGGTGCCCATGCAGGGCGTCAGCACCAGCACCGCAGGCTTTATCGGCCTGGCGCAGAGGGGACCGGTGGTGGGCAAACCCCAGCTGGTCACCAGCTTTGCCGATTATAAGCGGGCCTTTGGCGGGTATCTGAGCGAAGCCAAGTTTGGCGAAGCCCGGTTCCTGCCCTATGCGGTGGAGCAGTTCTTCATCAATGGCGGATCCCGCGCGTATATCATGCGCGTGGCGGCCGAGGGCGCTGCGGCGGCCAAGGCAACGGCCGGCGTGCTGCAGATCGAGGCGGCTAACCCCGGCGAATGGGGCAACAAGATCCGCGTAACCGTAGAGGCCTCCTCCAAGGCCAAGACCCAGGTCATCGCCGTGAACGGCGCGGACCTGAAGCTGAAGAATGCCGATGGTTTCAACCAGGGAGACGTGGTAGAACTGTTCGACGGCAAGGCCAAGGCCTATGCCACCATCGTTTCCAGCCTGGACAACATCGTTACGCTGGATGCGCCCTGCACCCTGAACGTGGCGGATGAAAAGATCGGCACCCCCAAGTACATCAAGACCTGCGAGCTGACCCTGACCGTGAAGCTGGACGACGTGGTGGAGACCTACGCCAACGTATCCCTCTGCCCCGAAGCCGGCAACTTCGTCAGCGCCCGTGCCCGTAAGTCCGACCTGGTGACCATCGCCGTGACGGAAGCCAAGGCCCCCGCCGCCCCCAAGGAGGGCAAGGACGAGAAGGCCCCCGCGCCCGCCAAGGCTGGCGTGACCCCCATCGAGCTGGTGGGCGGGGCCGCTGTGATCGCCCTGGCGGGCGGCAGCGACGGAAAGGTCGCCAACGTGAGTCCCAGCGTCTACATGGGTGAGGATAACGGCCCCGGCAAGCGCAGCGGCTTGGCTGCCTTCCTGGAGAACGTGGATGTGTCCATCATGGCCATCCCCGGCGTTACCGCCCCCGAAGTACAGGCTGCCTTGATCGCCCATTGCGAAAACTGCAAGTCCTGCTTCGCCATTCTGGATGTGCCCATCGATCGGAAAAAGACCAACGATGTGGTGGAATTCCGGGATATGTACGACACCACCTATGCTGCCATGTATCATCCCTGGCTGGAGATGTTCGACCCCCTGGCCAAGCGCAGCGCTTACTTCCCGCCCTCCGGCGCCATGGCCGGCATCTATGCCCGCACCGACAACGAGCGGGGCGTGCATAAGGCCCCTGCCAATGAGATCGTCCGGGGCTGCACGGGCTTGAGCTGCAACTACAACGAGGGCGAGCAGGATATCCTCAATCCCAAGGGCGTCAACCTGGTGCGGGCCTTTACGGGCCGGGGCATCCGGGTATGGGGCGCCAGGACCATGAGCTCCAACGGCCTGTGGAAGTATGTGAACGTACGGCGGTTGTACATCTACATCGAGGAGTCCATCAAGGCCAACACCAACTGGGTGGTATTCGAGCCCAACAGCGAAGTGCTTTGGGGCCGGGTGACCCGTACCATCGAAATGTTCCTGGCCACCTGCTGGCGTTCCGGCGCCCTGGCCGGCTCCACCCCCTCCGAGGCCTATTTCGTAGAGTGCGGACCCACCACCATGACCCAGGATGATATCGACAACGGCCGGTTGATCTGCAACATCGGTATCGCTGCCGTGAAGCCCGCCGAGTTCGTGATCTTCCGGATCACCCAGCACACCGCCTCCTCCGAGTCGGAAGGCTAAGGCAGACCAACGCTGACGAAAGGACGAGAATACTATGGCAATCAATTATCCCTACAGAGTATTTCGCTACCAGGTGGAGATCGACGGCATCAGCCGGGCAGGCTTCTCTGAAGTATCCGGCATGAGCTCCTCCGTGGACGCCATCGAATACCGGGAAGGCGACGATCTGCGCAACACCCCCCGCAAGCTGCCGGGCCTGACCAAGTTTGGCAACGTGACCCTGCGCTGGGGCGTGAGCGACGATACGGATTTCCTCACCTGGGTCTATTCCGTAGCTCCCACCAACACCGCCAACCCCACCGGCTTGGAGCGGCATAACGTGACCATCACCCTCATCGACGATGCGGGCAACCCGGGCCCCTCCTGGAGCCTGATCAACGCCTGGCCGGTGAGCTACACGGTGCCGGATCTGTCCGGTATGGGCGGCGAGGTGGCCATCCATTCCCTGGAGCTGTGCCACGAGGGCCTGGAGCATACCCCCGGCAGCCCTGCCGGCGAGCCCTCCCCCAACTAATACCCTATGACCTTGCGCGCCCGGTGAGCGCCGCAAAGCCGGGGGCTTTGCCCCCGGCGGCGCCCGCCGGGGCCCGCGCGGCATGATGGAGGCAACCCATGCAAACGGAATTTGAATTTGAACTGCCAAAGGGTTATGTGGACGCCAACGGGGATCTGCACCGCAAAGGCGTGATGCGGCTGGCCACGGCGGCGGATGAGATATTGCCCATGCGGGACCCCAAGGTGCAGCAGAACCCCGGCTATCTTTCCATCATCCTGCTCTCCCGGGTCATCACCAAGCTGGGCACCCTGCCCAATATCAATACCCGGGTCATCGAGGGCCTGTTCACCATGGACTTGGCCTATTTGCAGGACCTGTATCAGCGGATCAATATGGCGGACACCCCTTCCTATAAGGTGGCCTGCCCCCATTGCGGCCAAAGCTTTGAGGTGCCCCTGGATTTTTTATTGGATTAGAGCTGGCCCTGTATCCCCAGGACCGGCTCTATGAGGAAATGGCCTTTTTGGGATATTATCTCCATTGGCCCAGGGAAGAGCTGATGAATCTGGATCACCGGGAACGGCGGCGCTGGTGCGCGGAGGTTTCCGGCATCAACCAGAACCTAAGCGGCAAAGACCAACAGCGGCCCATCGAATTCCGCTGACGCCATTTTTATAGAAAGGAGGGCCTATGTCCGTTATCTATAACGAGCCCTTCAACGCGTTTCGCTTCCTGGTGGAGGTGGAAGGGGCCGGGCCCACGGTGGTGGCGGCCTTTGCCCAGTTTTCCGGCATCCGGATGCAGACCCACGTGGTGGAGACCCGCTGGGGTTCCGAGGAACGGGGGGTCACCGAGAAGATCCCCTCCATCACCTCCTTTGAAAACGTGACCCTCACCAAGGGGGTGATCGGGGACAATGAATTTTTCGACTGGATCTTGGCCTGCGCCCCCTCGGAAAGCGCGCCGCCTACCGGGGCGTCCCTGCGCCGCACCATCAACGTGGTGGCGGTGGACGGGAAGGGGAAGCGGGGGGTGATCTGGTCGCTGATCAACGCCATGCCGGTTTCCTATACCCTGGCGCCCATGGATAGCAGCCAGAGCGCCGTGTTGACCGAAACCATCGAATTTTCCATCACCGGGTTCAAGCGGGTAACCAACCCGCCGGCCTGATGGAAGAAAGGACCAAGGAGCCATAGCGATGTCGGATTATGTGGCAAATACCTATTTTGAAGTGATGTTCGGGGCGCCGGCGTTGGGCCTGAGCGGGCGGTTCACATCGGTGAGCGGCCTGGCCATGGAATTTGAATACGAAACCGTTAATGAGGGCGGTTGCCCCTACCCCCGGCAGTTTTTTAAGAATATCGTCCCCCAGACCCTGGTGCTGGAGCAGGGAACGGTGACCACGATCGACGGGTTCGAGGCTTGGATGCATCTGATGAACTTGGGGATGCGTATGCCCATCAACGGCATCATCACCCTGAAGGATCATACCGGGGCCACCAAGCGCACCTGGATGATCAACGACGCTCTGCTGTCCAAATATGTGGGGCCCAGCCTCAACAGCACCCAGCCGGAGCTGGCGGTAAACCGGATCGAATTGCAGTACAACGGCTGCATCTAAACGCGCAAGAAAGAAAGGCGGCGTACCCATGGAGAACATCGGGCTATGCAAACGGGATATGGCGGTATTGCCCCAGCGTGAGGCGCTGGCGGCATCCCCCTTTGCATCCCTGGCGTTCGCCCAGGCCATTTTGGAGCGGAACAATACCGCTACCGGCCTGTATACGCCCCTACATCTCATATATGCCCCGGAGGAAGCCCAGGCGGAGACGCCCGCCCCCAAGGTGGAGGTGGATCTGCACCTGACCTTGCCGGCGGAAAAGCAATCCAAGGCGAAGCAGGAAGCGCCCGGGGAAAGGGTTGTGGAGAGCATGACGGAGCGGATGGTGGAGCGCATCCTGCGGGAGCGGTTCACCATGGAACGCAGCGTCATTCGCCAAGCCGCGCCCACCATCCAGAATTTTTACCATACCAGCGTACGCGCCGCCCTGGTGCGGCGGGAGGTATTTTTGCAGGGCCCGGTGGCCCAGGCCCAGGCCATGGCAACCGGGGCTGCGGCCCGGCAAAAGGCCCCGGAGCCGGTACAGCTGCGCTACGCCCAGGTGCTGCGCCGGAACCAGGAAGCGGGCTTGACCGCTTCCACCCGCGCCCCATTGGAGCGGCAGGCGTTTCCTCCGGCCCAGACGGCAGCCCCCAAGGCGCCGCCAGCCCCGGCCGGCGACGCTCAGGCCGTTCCGGCAGCCCCGGCCGGCGACGCCCAGGCTGTTCCGGCGCAGGCGGCCAGGGCCCAGACGCCCCAGGGCCAAGGGAGTCAGACGCCGATCGTCCCGGCCCAGGCTGCCCAGACCAGCCGGGGCGGCGCATCCCAAGCCCGGTTGGAACAGGGCGAGGGGGATCAGAGCATGGTTGCCAGCCCTGCGGTCCGGCCGGAGCCGGGCATGGCGCCGCTGGATCTGCAGCAGGCGACGCTTCCCAGCCAGCCCATTGCCCGGGAGGCTATCCCCGCCGCTCAGCCGGTCCAGACGCAGGGCCAATCGGCGCCCTCTCCCCAGGCGGATGCACAGGCGGAGGCGCTGGCCCAGGCCATCCAAGGGCAGCCCAGCTCCAGCCTGACCAGCCCGGCGACCATGACCTACCGGCAGGCGGCCCAAGAGGAAGGTAGCCGGACAGGCGCCCGGCAGGCAAAAAAGGCCCGGCCCCCTCAAGCGGCCGGCCAGCCGCCCATGGACGTCCCGCCCCAGGAAAAGGCCGGGGCAGCCCAGCGGGCCCAGGGAGCGTCCCAGGCCAGGCCCAAGGCAACGGCGGCCGAAGAAAAGCAAGCAAGGGAACAGCAGCCCCCCGCGGGGCAAGACAAAGACATAGCATCCCATTTCGCCCCGGCCCAGCCGGCGGCGGAAGGGGAGGGGCTCCAGCCCGAGAGGGCGGATGGCCAGCCTGTCATGGCCCAGCGGGCTTTGGGGCAGGAGGCGGCGCCTGGGCCTGTGGGTGCGGCGCTGCAATATGCCCCCATCCCGGAGCCGGGCCAAGCCCCGGAGCCCGGGCCATCTCTTCGGCAGAGGGCGGCTCGGGAACCGGAAAGGCCCCCGGCCAAAGCCGGGGAAGTCCAAGGGACGGCGGAAGCCCAGGCGGCAGGGGAGGCGGCCCGGCAAACGGCCAAATCGGAAGCGCAGCGCCTCATCCAAGGGGAAGCAAAGCAGGCTGTCCAAGAAGCGGTAGCAGCGGAGCGATCCCCACTCCAGGCGAGCCAAGCCTCCCCAGAGGCGGCGCAGCCCCAAGCCCAGCCCGCCCCCATGGCCCAGGCCCCGGCCCAGCCGGTGGCTGCCACAGGCGGGATGCAGACGGGAACGCCACTGGTGTACGGCCCCACCCCCCAGGGCGGGGCGGAAGAGGCGATGCAGCTGCCCTGGCACCGGGACTTCCAACCCCTGGGCCAGCGGACGGCCCAGGCCCTTCCCCAGCAGATGCCGGCGGCAGGGGGCCAGGGAATGGAACGGGTATTCCGGCCTCTGGGCAGCGTAAAGAGCCCGGGCTATATGACCGGGTTCCGGCCCGGGCAAACCCAGGCGGCCACCTTGCCGGTGACAGGGGGAAGCGGCCAATTCCAGCGCCAGCCCCTCACCTATGCGGTCAGCCGGCCACAGGCGCAGCCGGCCATGGGCTCGGCTCCCAAGGGCGGAGAGAAAGCCGCCCCGGCCCAAGCAGGGTATTCGGAATCCCCATATGTACAGTCCTTGCCCGGGTGGGCTCGGGATTTCCTACGGGACAGCTTTGAACCAACCAAGCAGAAACAGCCGGCCCAGCCAATGCCCGGCAGCCCGGCAGCCCAAGGGCAGCCCGGCGCAAGCCCGGCGGGACCATCGGCCCAGCCGGCCAGCCAAATGGTATGGACCGCCCCCGGGTATACCGGCGCCACCGCCCGGATGACCCATAAGAAAAAACCCGAGACCCAGGAAACGCCGCCCCTTCGGTTTTCCGATGCGGAGATCAAGCGGATGGCCAGCCAGGTCTATACCATCATCCAGGACCGGCTCAAGCGGGACCAGCGCAGGCTGGGCCTATGATAACCCCTAGAGGAGGTGCCCCATGCAGATCGGCAAACCAAACCCCAATATGATCATGCCCCTGGAAAAGATGTGCATCACCAACAAGACCAACAACAAGAAGATCTATGTGATGTACAATCCCGAGTCCTACGTCCAGGAGCGGGGGGCAAAATACAGCGAGGCCCCGGGCCTGGCTTCCAATATGCCCAGCATCCAGTTTGTGCATGGAAGCAGCGAGACCCTGCAAATGGAATTGTTCTTCGATACCTATTACGCCGCCAGCATGGTGGGCGGCAGCGTGGGGGACGTGCTTAAGCTCAACGCCACTGCCCTGGCCCCCGCCCCCGCCAAGATGGACGTGCGCAAATATACCGCCAAGATCTACGACCTGATGATCATCGATAAAAGCACCCACGTGCCCCCTCTGCTGAAGATCGAATGGGGTTCGCTGCAATTCGAGGGGCATCTGGTAAACTGTAGCCAGAAGTTCACCATGTTCAACCAGCTGGGTACCCCGGTGCGGGCCACCTTGCAGGTGACCTTCAAGCAATACATGAAGCCCAGCAAGATCGCCGAGATGAAGCCCAACGAGTCCCCGGATACCGCCAAGTACCGTACCATCCATCAGGGGGACGCCTTGTGGAGCTTTTCCGGCCGGGAATACGGCCAGTGCGAGCAATGGCGGGTCATCGCCAACGCCAACCAGATCGAAAACCCCCGTTTGCTGGATACCGGCAGCATGATCAAGCTGCCGGCCCTGAAGTAAGGATGCGTTGTAGGAGAGATAGCGGGAATGGATACAGGGTCCTATCAGTTTAAAAGCCTGGAAAATAAATACGACGGGTTTCGCGCGCCGGCCTTTGAGGTATCCGTGGACGGCAAGACCCTGGAAAGCTCCAAATTCCATTTTTCCTCCATCACCGTGGACATCGATGCCGGGGAGGGCGCGGGAGGGTGCAGCTTTACCGTGGAATCCCAGTATGACTACGAGGGCAGCAAGTGGAACAACAGCCTGCTGGATACCATCCAGGTGGGCAACAAGATCGAGATCAAAGCCGGCTATGTGCGCAAGGAATCCATCTTCTTTGGGTTTGTAGACGACTATACCATCAACTATTCAGCCAACGGCGCCCCCAGCATCAGCGTAAACGGCATCGATGCCAAAGGGTACCTGATGAACGCCCAGGATCGGAAATATATGCAGGAAAAATCCACCACCACCGTGGTGAAGGAGATCCTCAACGAATGCGTTTCCAAGGGCTATGCCAAAAAGGTCAAGGTGGGCGCCATCAAGGATTTCGACGCGGAGCTGATCCAGGAGGAGATGGACGATTATCATTTCCTATGCTTCCTGGCCCGCACCTATAACCTGACCTTCACCGTCATCGACGGGGAGATCGTATTCGATTCCCTGATGCGCAAGACCAGCTCCATCATCGAGCTGAACCTGGGGGTCAGCCTTTTGCAATTCTCCAAGACCGTGTCCCTGCGCAAGCAGATCGGCAAGGTGGTGGTCTACGGCATCGACCCCAAGACCCTGAAACCCATCTCCGGGGAGGCCACCGATACCAGCGCCTCAGGCTCGGGGAAGGAGGCCGGGGATATCGCCCGGGGCTTTAACGGCATGGTGCTCAAGGAGATCAACTTCTTCGTGCAAACCCCGGAGGAGTGCAAGGAGCTGGCCCAGGCCATCTTCGATCAGCGGGCCTATTCCTTCGTATCCGGCAAGGGCCGGTGCGTGGGCCTGCCGGAGCTGATCCCCGGCCGGTACATCACCTTGAAGGGGTTCGATAAATCCACGGCGGATAAGTATTTTATCAGCAAGGTGACCCACGAGTTCAGCGAGGACGGATATTATACCAGCTTTGAGGTAAAGGGAGCTAAAAGCAAATGAGCAACGACGCCAGCAGCTATATGCGAAAATCCGGGGTCATCCTGGCCGAGGTCACCAACATCAAGGACCCGGATAACCTGAACCGGCTCAAATGCAAGCCCGTCACCGCGGACAAGGACGTGGGGGAGACGGATTGGTGCTTTTGCATGGCGCCCATGGGGGGGCAGGGTTACGGCCAGTTCTTCTTTCCTAAGGTCGGGGACCTGGTGCTGCTTACCTACCTGGGCGGGGATGTGCACCATCCCATCGTATTGGGCAGCTATTGGGCCAACGACATCAAAGCCCCCTATAGCATAAAGGACGGGGTCAACGAGATCCGGTGCATCAAGACCCCCGCCGGCATAGAGATCAAGCTGGAGGATACCGAAAAAAAGGAAAAGCTCACCCTGACCACCCCGTCGGGCGCCATGCTCCAGCTGGACGATGAAAACAAGAGCCTGGCCCTACAGGATAAAAACGGGGAAAACAAGCTGACCATCCTGTGGGAAAAAGGGGAGATCACCCTGGCGGCTAAGACCAAGCTCACCCTCAGCGCAGGGGAGACCAGCCTGGTGCTGGAATCCGCCGGCAACATTACCGGCAAGGGGAACAAGACCATCTCCTTCACCGGTACGGATGTGGAACACAAGGCCAACAGCGGCTTTACCGCCAACGGCAGCCAGGTGGAGATCAAGTCCAACGGCCTGCTGAACGTACAGGCGTCCGGCAATACCACCATCAAGGGCGCCCTGGTGCAGATCAACTGAGCCCGGAAGGAGGCAGCATGGGCAGCAAGGACTTTTTGGGCAGCGGCTTGAAATTCCCGTTGCAGATCGACCGGCGGACAGGAAAGATCGCCATGTCCCTCTTTGAGGAAGATATAGAAGAAGCGGTGCGCATCATCATCCAGACCTCCATCGGGGAGCGGGTGATGCGGCCGGAGTTTGGCTCCAATGTGGCGGAGTACGCCTTTTCCCCCATGGCCCACAATTCCAAATCCGCCATCGCTTACGATGTGCAGGAGCAGCTGCTGCTCCAGGAGCCCCGGATCGTGGACGTGGAGGTGGAGACCCAGGAGCAGGACGGCAATGCCGGCACCCTGCTCATCCAGGTGGAGTATACCGTGCGCAATACCAATAACCGGTATAACCGGGTATACCCCTTTTATCTGAACGAGGGAGCGGAAGAATGAACAAGCCCATCCTGGACCCGCGGACCAAGGAAGACCTGATGGACCTGATCCAGCGCCGGGCGGGGGAATACGTCCCGGAATGGCGCTACGAACAGGGGGATGAAACCGACCCCGGGGCGGCCATCGCCACCCTGTTTGGGGAGATGTTTTATCAGACCATCGACCGGTTCAACCTGTTGCCGCAGAAGCATTATACGGAATTTTTAAACCTGCTGGGCGTGCCCGGGCCGGGGGTGACCCCTGCGTGCGGATTGGTGCGCTTTGAGGCCAGCGGGGATGGCGGGCCGGTGCCGGTGCCGGCGGGTACGGAGATCTTTGCCGCCGCCCAGGAGGAGGACGGCACGGATACGGTGTTTTCCACCACCCATCGGATTGAGGCCATTACCGCCAGCTTGGCGGAGGTGTATTACGTGGACCCCGAGGCGGGCCGGATCGAGCGGCTGGATCTTTCCAAGGAGCAGCCCTTCTTCGCCCCCACCGGGGAGGAAAACCTGCAACGGCATCGGTTCGCCTTTGCCCAGAACCAGGTGCTGGACCTGCAAGGCCCCTGCGAATTGCAGATCTCCCTGCGGCAGACCGCCCGGTTTCTGGAGGCTGCCACCGCTACCATCCTGGGAGACCCGGAACGGGCCACCTGGCGGTACTTTGACGGGACGGATCATCCGGCCTTTGACCGGGTGCAGGCGGAAGGCGGCATCCTGCGGCTGTTTAAGGAAGGGGAGCAGGCCCTTTGCCCGGAGGAGGACGGCAACATTTACATCTACTGCGATGTGAGCCCCAAGGTGGAGGGCGCCATCCAGCTCAGCGGCATCGCCCTGCGGAGCATGATCCCCCAAAGCGTGGCTGCGGACGGAGCCTCCAACAACGACATCCCCATCTCCCTGGAAGCGGGCGGCTATTGCTTTGGCCGGCGGCCCGCCCCCTATGAGATGTTCTACATCCGCTCCGACCGGGTATTCTGCAAGCGGGGCGCCCGGGTGAACCTGGGGCTGGATATCGTGCCGGTGATCTATTCCACCGTGGGGGATGAACCCCAATACGAATTCAACAAGCGGATCATCGATAAGAACGATGCGGTGCGCATCCTGCCGGACGATGTGTTCGTAGAGCAGGTGGTGTGGGAGTATTACAACGGCACCGGCTGGGCCAAGCTGGCGGTGGGCGGCAACGAGAACCCCTTCTCCTGTAAGCAGACAGGGGCGCTGCTGGTGCTGTTTACGGTGCCGGAGGATATGTCGGCCGCCACGGTCAACGCGGAAACCGGCTATTACATCCGGGCCCGGGTGGTGAACGTGGAAAATTACCTGAGCACCATTCCCCGCTGGATCCTGCCCTTTGTGAAGGGGATCCAATGCAATTTCCAGTACGACCACCTGCGGCCAGCCCAGGCCGTGCGGGCCTGGAACAACGCCAACCTGACCGAGCTCCTGGAAGCGGAGGGGATCACGGACCTGGCTATGACCGTCTACGATCCTTTGCCCCCTCATCCCCGGGCCATGTATCTGCGCTTTGACGGGTCGCCCCACGGCATGCCCCTGTCCATGCTGCTGCAGATCGCCGGGGAGACCATCCTGCCCAGCAAGATCCTCTTCGAGGCCTGGGACGGGACCGGGTTCGCCCAGGTGCGCACGGTGGATCAAACCAAGAACCTGCGCTATACAGGCACAGCGTTCCTATATATTTCCCAGCCGGTGCCCGAGGCCACCTTTTTCGGGGAAACGGGCTGCTGGCTGCGGATGAGCCTGAGCTCCTTCACCCCCTTGACCCGGCCCGCGCCCCAGATCACGGGGCTGGACTTCAACATCGTGGAAGCCCGGCAGCAGCAGCGGGGCGCAGATCAGTACTTCAGCACGGAAGCCTATGAGGTGGATAAGACCCTGGAGCTGTTGGAGACCCCGGTGCTGGAATGCCAGGTGTGGGTGGATGAAGCCGGGGAGCTGTCCGCCGCCCAGATGGCCCAGCTGGAAGCCCAGCTGCCCGGCCGGGTCCGGGTGGAACGGGAGGAAGGGCTGGTGACCCATTGCTATGTGCGCTGGGAGCAGGTACCCAATCTGCTGTTGGCGGGGGGCGAGGACCGGGTCTATGAGCTGGACGCCCTGGCAGGGATCATCCGCTTTGGAAACAGCCGCAACGGCAAGGTGCCGCCCAAGGGTATGCTGAACATCCGGGTGGCCTATTCCTATGGCGGCGGCGCGGTGGGCAACCTGCCTGCGGGCCAGGTGAACGCCCTGGTGGGCTCCCTGCCCCGGATCACCGGCGTGACCAACATCAGCCCCATGAGCGGCGGCACCGATCCCACCCCCATGGAAAAGATCGAACGCTTGGGCAACAAATGCATCCGCCATCGGGGCAGGGCCCTAGGTGCATCGGATTTTGAACAGATGGTGCTCTTCCGGTTCTCCCGGGCCGCCCATGTGAAATGCTTCTCCAATACGGATCAAAAGGGCCGCCACGCCCCGGGGCATGTGTGCCTGGTGGTGATGGGCAAAGACCTTTGTGAAACCGCCATGGGCTATAGCCTGTGCCGGGAGATCTACGAATACCTGGCGGAACGGTGCGACTGCAACCTGATCGCCGGGGAGCGGCTCCATGTGGTGCCTTCCACGGAGATGACGGTCCATGTTACCGCCCAAGTGCAGCTGTGGGATCTGGATCAGGCGGCCACCACCCAACAGGCGCTGGCGGGCCATATCGCCGCCTTGATCGAAAAGACCTGGCGCAGCCGGGAGATCGGCGCACAGATCAACCTGCTGGAGCTGTACCGCACCATCAAGGCTACGCCCAACGTGCGCAGCGTGGAGCGGGTGTCCTGCGAGGGCAGCTATTTTGAAGAGGGACGGCGCTGCTTGTGCGCCTTGGATACGGACGACGGATTCCCCTTTGCCACGGTGCGCAGCGGGAATCATACCATCCGGGTTGTATAAGCCCGGGAAAGGAGGGACGGGGATATGCTGCGATCCAGGAACCTGGACGACCAGACCTTTGGGGATATCATGGAATATGCCTTGGGGCGTCTGCCCTGGCTTTGCCCCGCCTGGACGGATCATAACGCCCATGACCCAGGCATAACCATTTTGGAGCTGATGGCCTGGTATAAGGAAATGCAGCAATACCACATGAACGTGGTGACGGAGGAGCTCAAGCAGAAGTTCCTTAAGCTCCTGGGCGTGGTCCCTGCGCCGGCCCAGCCGGCGGCTTGCCTGGTCCGCCCATCCTGGGAGGAAGGGCAAGAATATCCCCTGTTGACCCGGCTGGAAAATGGGGAAGGGATCTGTTTTGAGTTACAGGAGCCTGCAAAAGCGGGAGGCCAGGTGACGGCCATCTACCTGAACGGGCCCCAGGGTGCCCAGGATATGACCGGCATCATGGGGCAGCCAGGCATCACCATATGGCCCTTCCTCTCCCGAAAGGGGGGCGGCCAACTGATCATCGGCATCTCCGGGGAAGAGCGGGCCATGCGCCTATGGTTCCAGGTGGACGATAAGCGGCCGGTGGATCGGAACCCCTTCGCCCCAGGCCAGGCGGCCCCCCGGACGTTGGCATGGCGGTGCAGCGGCTTGGACGCTTTGCCCCAGGTCCAGGATGAGACCCATGGTTTGAGCCATAGCGGCTTTATCACCTTTACCTTCCCGGAAGGCTTTGGGGAAAGCGACGGCGGCTGCGGGCTGCCCTTGGGCCGGTATTTGACGGTGGAGGAGACCTGCCATGGCTGCGAAGAGGACGTGCGGCTCAGCCAGGTATCCGCAGGTTGGTTCCGCTGCCGCCAGCAGGAGACCTGGGCGAGATATAGCTGGTACAGGATCGGACCGGAAGAGACCACCCTCCTTTTGCAGGATGGGGTGTCCCAGGCCGGCGGGGTCTACCTGTTCCTTCGGGAGGAAGCAGGGCTAAAGGCGGCGGAATGGGAGCAGCGGCTTACGCCGGAAGGGCTGGCGGTGACCGTGCAGGGCGCAGGGAGCGTGCAGGACGGCCAAGACAACCTGTTGGTGGTGAGCCAGGACGCCCTAAGATATAACCGGCTGCTGTATCCCTCCACCGGTTTGCCCAATATGGCGGTTGAATTGGATCTGGGGGGCAGGCAGGCGTTGCCTGAGACCCTGGCCCTCATCTGCGATACCCGCTGCCAGGATGGCCAGGTGCGGCCCCGGTTGTGGCGGTATGTAACGGACTTGTCCGCCTGCGGCCCCCGGGATCTGGCCTTTACCTTTGACCCGGCCGGGGAACAGCTGCTCTTCGGGGATGGCGCCCATGGGGCGGTGCCCCCCCGGGGAGAGCAGGGGATAATGATCGCCTCCCTGGCCCTGTCCTATTGCAGCGGGGGCAATGTACCGGAGAATTGCGGCCTTACCTTCGCAGACGGCAGCCCCGGGGACAATCGGGCGGCTGTAGGCGGCCGGGAGGCCCAGAGCTTACAGGAGGCGGCTACGGCCTTCCTCCATTCCATGGAGGATACGTATAAGTGCGTGTCCCAGGCGGATTATGAGCGCCTGGCCCTAGCTACGCCGGGGCTGCGGGTGGCCCAGGCCAAGGCCATTGCCGGGTTTGACCCGGATGAGCCCACGGGCCATAGCCGGATCCCGGTGGTCACGGTGGTGGTACGGCCCTGGAGCGCCCAGGAACGGCCCATGCCGGACGCAGCCTTTATGGCGGCGATCCAGGCCCAGCTGGAGCGATACCGGCCGGTATGCACCAGCGTGAAGGTGGTGCCCCCCCAATATGTGCCGGTGGGGATAAGCCTGCAGGTACGGGGCCGGGGCCCCGGCCTGGAAGCAGCCATCCGGAAGCAGGTGGAGGCGTACCTGGAAACGGGCCGGCAGGGCCGGGCCATTGGAGATCCAGTGGTCAAGGACGACCTGATGGCGGAATTGATGTCCCTGGATGGGGTGATGCAGGTGGAGCGGCTGGAGCTAAGGGCCCTGCGGCCTGACTGCTACGAGGACCCCCGGGGAGATCTGCGGCTCAAGCAGAACGCCATCGCCTACCTGGGCTCCCTGGACTTACAGACCCGCTAGGGGCCGCATAGGAGGAAAGGATGAAAAGGCTTCAACGACAGCTTGTGCTGAACAAAGCGGAGGATTGGCGCGCCGCCTATTGCTGGGGGGTGGTCCCCGAAGGGGATAGCCTGACCCTGGCGCCGGGCGCCAGGCGCGGGGTCATTTGCCTATGGGGTCTGGATAGCGGGGAAAAGGGGTTTTCCTGGGGCCGGGTGTCCTTGGACTGCCGGCTGGCCCAGGATAGCCTGATCCGCACCCGGGCCTATGCGGCGGATGTGGCTCCCTATGGGGATTATCCCACCATGGAAGCGTATCTTGCCAGCCTTGCCCCCGGTTCCCCGGAGGCGGAAGAGGCCCTGGAGGCCCTGTTTATACCCGCAGGAGAGGGCGATGATTTTTACATCGACCAAAGCGGCCGCTATCTGTGGCTGATGCTGGAATTTTTTGCCTCCGGGCCTGCGCCCGGGCTAGAGGCCCTGCGGCTGCATATGGCTGGGGATCACATGTTGGATTATCTGCCGGCCATCTACCGGGAAGGCGGGGATTTTACAAAACGCTTCCTTTCCATCTTCGACAGCATTATGATGGATATGGAGCAGGCGATCTACGACTTGCCCGCCCGGTTCGACTATGAGAACACCACGGGCGCCATGCTGGAATATCTGGCGGACTGGATGTGCGTGGAGGCGGAGGAAGGCGGGGGTGAAACCCTGGCGGATCGGATCCGTACCGCCCAGGCGGATTATGAAAGCCTGTATACGGTGGCGGGGATCAAACGCTCAGTAAAACGGCTCACCGGCCGGGAACCCTTGCTCATCGAAAGCGCGGACGTGGACCCCAACCGGCCGGATTGCGCCAATTCCGCCCTATACCGGCGGCTGTACGGGGAAAACCCCTATCAGTTTTTCATCCTGCTGCCGGAGGACGCCTTTTGCAGCAGAGCCCAAATGGAGACCTTTTTGGAACGGATGCAGCGCCTGATCCCGGCGGGCACGGAATTTGAACTGGTGCTGCTCAAACGATGCGTACAATTGGACCGGCATACCTACCTGGGGGTCAATACCATGGTAAGCGATTATGTCCCGGTTGTAATAGATGAAAACACCACCATCCACTATGACACTATGATCGGAGGAAACAAAGTTGAAGGACGTTAGCTTTTTCCCCATGGAGCGAAACCGGTATTTCTATGGAAAGCTGCTTACGGTGCGGGATTTTGAGGCGGAGCAGAATTATGCAAGCGCAAAGCGCCGCCTGGTCAACCGTGTGGTGCATGGCGCGGGCGTGGTGTGCGGCCTGGGTGTGAGCCGCAGCGACGATACCACCTTGCTCATCGGCAGCGGCATGGCCCTGGACTATCTGGGCCGGGAGGTGGTCATCGAAGAGCCCCTGGTACGGCGGCTGGAGATGATCGAAGGCTATGGGTCGCTCAAGGACCAGGCGGACGCATACCTGTGCCTGGCCTACGATGAAACGGATACGGAGCCGGTAAACGCGGTGGGCTCGGATACGGGCGCCACCAGCCAGTTTAACATGACCCGGGAGGGCTACAAGCTGTACTTCTCCGCACAGCCGCCGGAATACCGGGGCCTATTGGAGACCATGGGCCGGGAAAACGTGCGAATCCTCTACGGGGACAACGGCCTGAGCCTGGTGTTCTTTGCGGACGGGGCCGTATGCGGCGGGGATGAATTCACCGTGGGCATGCTGGTGGTCAAAAACGAAAAGACCCCGCCGGTGCAGTTTACCCTGGAAGGGGAATGCGGCATTGTGGACAGCGAGGATGGCCGGATCAGCCTGAGCTATACCGAAAGCCCGGAGGAAAGCCGCAACGTGCTGACCACCACCTTCCGGGTCAAGGCCCAGGGGCTTACGGATATGGTAGCCCCCCTGTTCCCCAATGGCGCGGAGCTGACCATTGAGATGGGGGGCCATACCTATAAAAACATGCTGGAGATCCCGGCGGAGATCGCCCTTTGCGCAGACCGGGCGGCATACCTGGATTTGAAGCATCAAAAGGATGACCTGAGCCAGCACCTGAAGGGCCGGGAGACCCCTATCTACCTGGCCAAGCTGGAGCTGATCCAGTCCACGGACCGGGTATTCCTGGGGCATGTGACCAACCTGCCCTTTGAACAGCGGCTGGATCGGGACCGGGCGGCCCAGGCGGCGGGCCAGGACCGGCTGGAGGTGACCACCTCGGTGGAATCCCTGGAGTTCTGGCAAAAGCCGGACGTGAAGGCCAGCTATTCCCAGAACGAAAATGCGTTGCATCTGGCATTCGGCATTCCGTCGCCGGAGCTGTACGATTATACCACCAGCCACGGCATCGTGGATATCGCCATGCCGGGGGGCATCAAGGTAAACGGCCGGTATATGTCCGAGGAGATCCCCCACGGCTTGGGGCCGGGGAACGTGGAAGTGCGGCTGGCGGTGGAATTTGAAAACGACGGAGAGGCCCACCTGTTCGGCAACAGCGAGGTGTTCCGCTCCAAGAATAGCCCCATCGCAGCCCCCTGGGTGGAGACGGCGGCGGTGGTGTATCCGGGTAAAGGAACCATGCGGATCGGCGTATGGCTCCACGACAACGTGGAAGGCAACCGGGTGCGCATCCATTATTACGCCCAGAAGCCCGAACGGGATACCAAGCGGCTGCTGGAGAACCGGCAGGTGCGGGTGAGCATCGTGCCGGAGGTATCCAGGCTGGAGAAGCGGGAGCAGATGCGCTTCAAGGCGGTGGTACAGGGCAGCGAGGATAAGGGCGTGATCTGGACGGTGAAGGACGCCGGCGGCGGCGCCATCGACCAGAACGGCATCTACCAGGCGCCGGAGGCCCAGGGCACCTATGAGATCGTGGCCACGGCCAGCGCGGATGAAAGCGTGGCGGCCAGCGCCTATGTGATTGTGGAATAGACCAAAGAGCAAGGGAGAAAGGGGTTATGCCGTGGACGCGATCCTGATCCGTTCCAGATATAAGGTGACCCATATCCAACACGCCCAGGACCAGTATGCGGCCCTGATGGCCGTGGATCTGGAAAGCCGGGACAAACGGGAATACCTGCTGAACGTATATGAGGGGCAGCTGGTCAAAACCTATGTGGACAGCTTTGACCGGCTGCGCCACTGCCTGGCCTACCATGGGATATTTATGGATAAGGGCAGCCTGGTGGCGGTGTTCGACGCGGTGGACGGCGCACCCATCGACCAGGTATTTTATAAGGGCGCGCAGGTAAGCTGGCAAGAACGGGTGGACGCGGCCCAGGCCCTGTTCCACTTGGGATTGTCCATATCGGACTATCCGCCGGAGATCGCCTGCGCAGCCCTGCTCAGCGATAACCTGCGGTTTTGGCCCAAGGAGGGCAGGCTGGAGGTCCAATACCAGGTGCGGCCCATGGAGGATATGAATCCCCGGGAAGAAGCCCTGCTTTTGATGGATCAGATCAAAAAGGTATTGCTCCGCCGCTTTAGCTCGCCAAAGGCAGAGATCCGCTTCTTGGATAGCTTGGAAGAGCAGGCGTTTTTGACGCCGGTGGCCCTATATAGCCATTGGCTGCGGGCCAAGGAAGGGATCATCAGGGATTATGAAGCCCTGGAGGCAAAATCCTCCCTACAGCGGGCCCTGTACCTGTGCTTCCAGAACCTGGGCAGATGGTGCAAGCGGCTGTGGAAAAAGAGAAAGGGACGCAAAGCATGAGAAATCTTCGCAAGTTTTCGGTTTTCCTGTTGTTCATCGCCGTGTTTGGCGTGCTGCTGTACAGCCTGTTCCCGGCGGCGCTGGGGGATATGGCGGAAAACCTGCGCAGCGGCGGTGGGACGCGTACCTTTATCCAGGCCGTCCAGGGAGCGGACGGGGTGGCCTATGCCCTGGAAGCGGAGCCGGGCGGCGGGTATACCCTGTATGGGACCAGCGCGGAGGGCCAGGTCTCAACCCAGTCCCTTTCCGCGGGCTTGCCCCTGGATTTTTCCGTGGAGCAAATCTATGTGGCGAAAAACGGCTGCATTTTATTGGGGCTTTATGAGCGGGCCGGCATGGAGCTGACCCGCTATGCCCTGTATGCGGGTTTGCCGGAGCAGCCCTTCCAGCTGCTGCTGGAGGCCCCCCTGTCGGGGATCACCGGGGATCAGCGCCGGGCCAGCGCCGGGCTGCTGTACGTGACGGCCGATGGAGAGCTGGTGGAACTGGCGGTGCTCCAGGAGGGGGAATACGCCCGCTACACCTTTGACCCCGCCCAGGGCCAGGGCCTGGTAGCTGCCGGCGCCCTGGGGGAGGCGGAGGTCCAGGAGGCCCAGGCCGCCAACGCGGCGGCCCTGGAGCAGGCCAGGCAGGCCGTTTCCCTGGCGGGGCTGCCCGGCGCCAGCGTGGCCTGGCTGGCCCCCGATGGGAACGGGGGGGCATTGGCCCTCCTCTATGAGAGCGGACAGATGTTGCTATCGGTATCCTCACAAGGCGGGCATACCGATCTGAGCGCCGGCCTATACCGGACCCCCTGGCAGAGCGGCCTGGTGCTGGCCCTGCTGGTGGCGGGGGTGCTGTTCCTATCCTATGGGTTCTACTATCTGGTGTGCGAATATCAGAAGCTATACTTCCCCTTGGTGGTGAAAAACCTGTTGTGGCTGGGGTTGGCAGGCTATGTGGCGTTAAGCGCAACGCTGCTGTTTGCCATAGGCCCCAGGTATCGCGCCGGGGCGGAGGAGAATATCCTGGCGGGGCTGGAAGCCCAGGCCGCCCAGGTGACTGCGGAAGATTCCGCGGGCTTGACCCAAGCCGCCCAGGCCCTGGCCCAGGCGGACGAAGCCTATGGGGATTGCACCTTCCTAAGGTTGGGACCAGGGGCGGATGGGACCTATGAAGTATTGGCCAGCTCCGGCCCGGAGGCGGCGGGCACATCCCTACAGGCCCCAGGCTTCCTACCAGGGGTGGCGGAGCAGCTGGCCCTGGCCCGGGAAAAGGGGCAATATGCCGGCCACGCCACATCCGGCGGCATCGGCTATTATTACGCCGTCTGCCTGAAGGCGGAGGGCGGCGCGCTCTATGTGCGGGTGCAGGATAAGGCTCTGGAGCAGGCGATCCAGGGGGGCATCCTGGAGCTGGGCCTGTATGCCTACGGGGCGGTGGCCCTGGTGGTGGTGCTGAGCCTGTTGGCCATCGGGGAGGTGGCCCTGGGCGCCCGGCGGGTGACCCGGGGGGTGGACCTGCTGGCGGCAGGGGCGCCCCAGGTACGGGTGGAACACCATACCGGAGACGAGATGGAAGCCCTGGCCGCAGCCTTTAACGACCTGAGCGGCGCCTTGGAGGAAAAGAAGGAAAACGCAGCCTTGGCCGGGAACGCGTATATGCGGTTTGTGCCCAGGCGGCTGGTGGCCCTATTGGGGGTCTCCAACATCGAGCAGGTGGATAAGGATACCAGCGTATCCCAGGAGATCGCCATGATGGTGGTGCGCTTCCGCTTCCCGGAGGCAGCCTATCAGCAGGACGCCCAGACCCTGTTCGACAACATTAACGAGGTGTTCGCCCACATCGCCGGCGCCGTATCCGGCGGGGGCGGCACCATCTATAACTTTACCCACGACGGCTTTGACGCGGTGTTTGAAAGCGGGCCCCAGGCGGCGGTGGGCGCGGCCGTAGAGGTCCGGCAAGCCCTTTTAGAGCTCAACGCCCAACGGGAAGCCCGTGGGGATGCGCCGGTGGAGCTGCGGGTGGCCCTGGACCATGGGGTGGCCATGATGGGCGTAGTAGGCGACGAAGACCGGGTGGTGCCCACGGTGGTATCCGTCTGCCTGAATACCGCCCGCAAGCTGGTGGAACTGGCTCAGGTGCTGGACGCCAACATCCTGTGCACCATGGTGGTGGCGGACGCGGCAAAGGATTACAACCTGCGCTATATCGGCAAGAGCCGGGATGGGGACAGCGTGATCCGGGTATACGAGATATTCGATGGGGACCCCTATGGGATGCGGTTGGCCAAGGAAAGCGCCCGGGCCTCCTTCAGCGCAGGGATCTATGCCCTGTACAGCGGGGACTATGCCCAGGCAAAGCGCTTGTTTATGGAAATTGCCCGGCAGCAAGGCGAAGACGGCGTAGCCCGGCATTATCTGTATCTGGCGGACCGGTTTGAAAAACAGCCGCCGGATTGGATCGGCCTGAACGGTATGGAACCGGCGGGCAGAAGGGAAGTGTAGCAAATGCCCATCAACCCCTTGGACGTAATAGGGAACCAGGTAAAAAGCGCGGCCCGGAACCAGGTGCGGACGGCCCAGGCGGAGTTCCGCCGGGAGACCAGCATCGTGGGCTATGCCAACGCCCGGATCGGCGCTGCCGCCAAAAAGCTGGACCAGGCCCGGAAAAAGCCGGCCAACGCCAGGCGGACGAAGGCGGGGGTCTATGTGCAGGAGCACCCGGCCATCCTGGCCCCGGACGGCTATGTGCGCCGTTCCCCGGTCCAGCCCCTCCGCGTGGCGCCGGATTATTATAAACGCTTGGCCCGCCGGATCATCGGCGGGGTGGTGGCGGTGGCGATACTTGCAGGCATTGCAGTGCTGTTGATACAATATTTACTGTAATAATCCCCCAAAGGGCCTCGGCCCAGGCAGGATGATCTTTCCAGGGAGGATCCATACGTGATCGCAAGATTTTTTCAACAACTCCTAAATTCATGCGGATTGGTGTTCCGTACCTTCCGGGCCTTCCTTACCCGGCAGGTGGTGGGGCTTCGGGCCCGTATCCGCCGGGTCACCAGCCTGTCCCGCCAGGCGGTCCGCTTGGTGCCAAAGGCGATGTCTACGGTGGCGGTGGCCGGGAAAAAACCTACCAAGCGGGAGGATTTTGTTGAGACCAAGCGATTGTTCGTGGCCAAGTCCCTGCTGATCATGCTGGTATTGGGATTGATCGCCTTTGGTTTGCTGTTTTATTTCGTGATTTGGCCCTGGCTGGTGCGGATGTTCTTTACCGCCCGGCTGTACCAGAACGATGAGGCGGTGGCCACCTATAGCGGAAAGGTGGTCGTGTGCTACGACGAGGAAAAGGATATGCCCATGCTCCAGGGCAAAATGGAGGACGGCATGATCCAGGGCCAGGGCAAAGCCTATGACGAGGCGGGCCGGGTCCAGTATGAAGGCGCCTTTGTAAACGGATTGTACGAGGGCAAGGGCAGCTATTATGAAGAAGGGGTGCTGGTGTATACCGGCGACTTTGCCGGCGGCGTCTATGAAGGCAAGGGCACCCTGTATGAAGCGGGCGAGATCGTGTACGAGGGCCAGTTCGCAGGCGGCTTGCGGGAGGGTACCGGCACCGCCTATGAAGACGGCATCGTATGTTACAAGGGGGACTTTGCCGCAGACCTGTACGACGGCACGGGCACTTCCTATTATCCCAATGGGGAGATCCTCCACCGGGGCGGCTATTTGCAGGGGAAATACGACGGCGAGGGCACCTTGTACTATGAAAACGGCCAGGTGCAGTATAAGGGCGGCTTCCTGGACGGCCTGTATGACCAAACGGGCAACCTTTACAATGAGGACGGCAGCCTATTATACCAGGGCGGGTTCCTGCAAGGGCTGTATTCCGGGGACGGGATGCTGAACATCACCAAGGACCTGCGGCTCACGGGTACCTTTGAAGCCGGGGAGCCGGTGGGGGCGGTGACCATCCATCAGGATGGCAAGCTGTATTATGAAGGCTATGTGGAAGGGCTGGTGCCCCATGGGGAAGGCACCCTGTATGCCAGCACCGGCGAATCCATTTACGTTGGCAATATGATCCATGGGGTGCCGGATCTGGGAGCGCTGCTCAACAAGACCGGGGACGAGGTGCGGGCGGCCTTTGGGGAAGCGGAGCTGATGGAGACCCCCGGGGAACGCAACGGGTTCTCCATCAACAACAAAGCCCTGGGCGTGACCCTGTTCTGCACCTACAAGACCGAAGAGGCGGACCCCACGGTATATTATGTGTACGGCTATGACCGGGATGCGGACCCCTTTGCGGAGGCCATGTCCTGGCATACCCCGGCGGAATATGAGGCCCAGGCTGCGGGCTATGACAAGCAGGAGCGGGATGAGTCCGCCGTGTTTACCGGCGGGGTGCCCTATCCCAACGGCACCTATCACCGGACCGCCTATTATTACGAGGACTATGTATTCGTAGGCTGGAGCCAGCCCGGGGAAACGGAATGGGTGATGGTGGAATGGATCGTGAACCAGAGCCTGCCGGGCGCGACCGGGTCAGGGAGCGCCGGGGAGGAGGGGAACGCCGGCCGGATGGATAGCCTACTGGGCAAGCTGGGGCTGACGGAGGATGCCGGCGCCACCGGGGAAGCCGTAGGGGATTCCCAAACAGAGGCGCAAACAAGCGGCGGCGCCGCTGAAACCACCCAAACGTCCGCCGCTGCCGCCAGCAGCGGGGCAACGGCCGCCCTATCCGCGGCCAGCGAAACGCCGGGCTGCGAATATTACGGCACGGCGGCGCCGGCGGCGCTGTTAGGCGCCACCTCCGGAGCCTCTTTGGAAGCGGGGCTGACCGCCATGGCGGATTATTATTTGCAGGGGGAGACCCGGCAAGCCATGGAGGAACAGGCGGCTTGGAAGAAGGCCCTGCTGACGGCGGAGGAGGAAAAGTGCAGCATGGGCACAGGCAGCCAGGAGACGGTGGACGCCCTGACGGCGGAGGTAAACAAGCTGGAGTTGAGCGCCAACCGGGCCATGGTGGCCATGGAGAAGATCCAGCTGGAAGCCAAGGGTACCCTGACGGGGACATTGGCGGATTATGACTTGACGGAGGCGCTGTTTTTGGTGGACCCGGCCACCTTGGATGTGGACGCGTTACAGGGGGCGGGAAATAGCGAGGCCATCGCCCTGGGGTTGATGGATCTGGAACTGGCCTGGCAGGAGCTGCTGCAAGCCCAGACGGATTACAATACCGCCAAAGGGGATATGGAAAAAGCCCTGGAGGGATACGCCATGGGCACGGTGGATGAGACCGCCCGCTGCGACGCCCTGTGCGCCCACAGCCAGGCAACGGTGGATCTGCATACGGCCATTCACGGCTGCGCGGTGCAGATGTACGCCTTGAATACCTTGACCAATGGGATGCTGGCCAGCCAGTATGATTGGCTGGCAGCCTTAAGCCGATAGGAGGGAAGGACGGATGGCAGACTATACGGCCTTTGTGGAGGCGGGAAACGGCCTGGTGGAGCTTTTGCGGGAGAATATGACCCCAGAGCCCATCAGCAAGCGGGATCTGATATCCCTGTGTTCCCCCCATGAAAGCGAAAACAACCAGCTTACCGTTTATCTGTTCCACATTGAGGAGGATAAGCAGGCCGCGCCCCAGGCGGGCTATATGCAACAGACCCGGAACATGCAGCGCATGGCCCCTTCCCGCTTTCAGCTGAGCTTTTTGATCACCGCCCATTCCAAGGCCCCCGCCCAGCTGCGGGAGGCGGATCAATACCGGATGCTGGGGGCGGCGATCCAGGTACTCAAGGACCAGCCCGTGTTGGACCGGAAGTATTTGCAGGGGTCCCTGTTGGATACCGGGGCGGCCATCCATATTTCCGTGGAGCGGCCTAATTTCGACCAGATGATCAAGATCTGGAACAATACCACCAAGCCCTATAAGCTATCCATCGTGTGCAAGCTGGAAGGCATCCTTATCGACAGCAAGCGCACCCGCCGGGTGGCCCGGGTGGGCGACGTGGCCATCGCTTTGGACGAAAAGGCCGGCATCCGGGAAGGAGGCAACCTATGATCCGCGTACGGTTGAGCGCAGCTTTGGCTGTGCGGGATGGGTTTACCGGCAAGCCCATGGCCCAAAACGCCGTGGGGTGTATCCTGGACGGCCAGGTTTGCCATCCGGGCTACCGCCCAGGCGGTTACCTGATCTTCACCAACCTGGCCTCCGGGCCCCATACGGTAGTGTTGCGGGGCGGGCGGTATCGGGATGAGAAGATCCTGTTGGAGATCCCGGAAACCGGCCATGTGGAGCGAAACGTCACATTAAAGCCGGCCCCCAATTACCCCCTTTACTGCCAGATGACCCAGCTTTCCGCCACCTTGACGGAGCGTGGGAAACCGGTGGCGGACCGCACCCTGTGGGTAGCGGCCAAGGCCGCCATGGCGGATCTGAAGCTGGCCCAGGATACGGCGGAGGCGGGCTGCCGGGAGGCCAAGTTGTATTTCCGGGGCGGGCCTGAGGGGCGTTTCCCGGGAAATTATCTGATCGTGGATGGAAAAAACAGCGAAGTGGTAGCCATTTCCGGCGCAGAGGGCGGGCACGCCACCTTGGACACCCCTCTGCAGTATTCCCATAAACGGGGCGCGGCCTTTTACCCCGCCCAGGAATATCATACGGATGACAAAGGGCAGATCCTGGCATTTTTCCGGGAGCCCGTACCGGCTTATATACTGGACCCCGATAAAGCGAACCTGACGGAATGGAAGCTGGATAAGGGGATCAATCAGGTAGAGTTGGGCCCAAAGCCCAAAGAAAAGGAGTAAGCTATGGCGATGCAAACAGCCAATACGGCTGTATGTCAATGTTCCTTCGGCGCCGCGCCCGCATCCCTGCCGGTGCCCCCCGCCTGCAAGGTATTGGCCTGCGGCCTGCCCGCGGCCACGGTGATGGACAATAAGCTGCCGCCCTTTGGCATGTGCAGCAGCCTGGCCAATCCGGCGGTATCCGCAGCCACCGCCGCCGCCGGCGGGGTGCTGACCCCGCAGCCCTGCTCCCCGGTGCTGACCGCCCCTTGGATGCCGGGCTCCCTCACGGTGCAGATCGGCGGCAAAAGCGCGCTGAACAATACCAGCAAGCTGCTGTGCGCCTATGGCGGGGTGATCCAGGTGGTTTCCCCCATGGCCACAACGGTGGTCATTCCCTGATATGTGGTGGGAACGGAAGCCCCAGGGGGAGCGGCAAAAGGAATCCCCCAGCAGCCCGCCCCGGCCGGAGGCGGAAGCCCTGGAGGTGGGCCAGGTGGCCTACGGAAAGCTGGATGCGCCCTATCAGGACCAATGGGAACTGATGGAGGACGCCTTCGCCCTGATAGATTACCGGCTGTATCTTTACTACAAATACCATCAATGGTTAGGGCCCCAGGGGGATATGCGGAATATGCTGGGGCTGGTGGTGAGCCGGGAGGAGTTTGAGCATAACTTGACCAAGGCAGCCCAGACCGGGCTGATGGAAAAGCTGGCCCCCGAGGAGCTGGAACAGATCCGGGTGGGGGAGGCCGTGCTGGAACGGCGGCTGGCCTTGACGGCCCCGGATGCGTTCCCCCTGTTAAAGGTATTCCAGCGCTTTGGGCTGGACCCCTTTTCCCGCTGGGTGCTCACCCTGTGCTACGGGGCCCGGCTGGATACCAAGTACGAGCGGCTGCTGGCCTATTTGCAGGACGATATCACCAAGAAAAACCCTACCGTCCAGTTGGCGGTGCAGCTATATTTGCCCCTGGGGGAATCGGTGGAGGCCTATACCGCCGCCTTCGCCCGGGAGAGCCTGTTCAATTCCCTGTTCCAGCGGGAGGCCCTGCTGGAGGGAAATTTGCAACTAAAGCCCATGGTGCTGGCCTTTTTGAGCGCAGGGAGCCTGGAATCCGGCAACGGCCTCCGCATTTTCGATGGGGCCGAGGAGACCCCGGCGGACCCCCTGGTGATCGGCCGGGACCTGGCGACAGCCCTGGATGGGGCCATGGCAGGCGGGCCTCAGGCCATTGCCATTACCGGTCCCGAAGGGTCGGGACGCCGGTTCCAGATCCAGCATCTGATGGCCCGGCAAAAGGCCAAGTGCCTATTTGCCGATATGGAGACCTTGGAGCACCGGCCCAAGGCGGTGGAAGAGGCGGTTTTGGCCGCCCGGCTATTGGACGCCTATGTATGCTTCTACGGGTTGGATACCACGGGGCCGGAGGGGGAGGTGGAGCCCGCGTCCCCGGCCCTGACCGAGGCCATTGCCCAGGCCGACATCAGCCGAGAGCCGGTGTTCCTGCTGTCCAAGCGGCGGATACCCAGGCCGGTGCGGCCTGCCACGGTGGAGTTCTCCATCCCCGCCCCCAAAGAATCGGAACGGTTGGCCCTGTTTACCCATTACTTTGCCCAGGTCCCCATGGAAGCCCAGGTGCAGCTCCAGGAACTATCCGTCAAGTTCCGCTTCGTGCCCCGGCAGATCAAAGGGGCGGCCATGCAGGCGGCGGGCCTTGGCCGGATCCAGGATAAGCCCTTGGATAACCGCACCATACACGCTTGCTGCTACCGGCAGGTGGTGCATAGGCTGGATAAACTGGCCCGGCGGGTGGAGCCCTGCTATACCTGGGAGGACGTGGTGCTGCCCCAGTCCCAGAAGCGGCTGATGCAGCAGGCCTGCAACCATATCCGCTACCAGCACCGGGTCTACCAGGAATGGGGCTTTGAGAAAAAGCTGGGCTATGGCAAGGGTTTGTCCATCCTGTTTGCAGGGGCGCCGGGCACGGGCAAGACCATGTGCGCCCAGGTGATCGCCCGGGAGCTGAATATGGAGATGTATAAGATCAACATCTCCCAGATCGTCAGCAAGTATATCGGCGAGACGGAAAAGAACCTGCAAGCCGTGTTCAACGAGGCGCGCAATTCCAACTGCATCCTGTTCTTCGATGAGTGCGACGCCATCTTCGGCAAGCGGAGCGACGTAAAGGACGCCCACGACCGGAACGCCAATGTGGAGGTGGCCTATCTGCTCCAGCAGATCGAGGATTACGACGGGGTGTGCGTGCTGGCCACCAACCTGGTGCAGAACATCGACGCGGCGTTTATGCGGCGCATCACCTATGTGGTGCATTTCCCCTTCCCGGAGCCGCCCCAGCGCAAGGAGATCTACCTGCGCACCCTGCCAAAGGACGCGCCGGTGGAGGACGGGGTGGATTGGGACTTTGTGGCGGAAAAGTTCGAGCTGTCCGGCGGACATATCAAAAATATCGTGTTGGGCGCCGCCTTTATGGCGGCGGGGGAGGATCGGCCCATCCACATGCGGCACGTGCTCACGGCGGCGGTGAACGAGATGCGCAAGAACGAGATCGTGGTGGTACGGGAGGAGTTGCGAGAATACGCGGACCTTTTGGAAGAATAAGCAATAAGAGCGGAAAGCAAGGAACGGGCACAATTGTGTTGACGGGAGCAAGGCTAGACGCGGCATAGGAGGAAAAAATGGCGTATCAATTGGTAAAAAAGCCCCGGGAGATTCCAGCGGGCAGCTATGAAAAGATGGACGTACAAGCGCCGAACACCCAGGCGGCGGGCGGGGCTTACGGCCTGGAACAGCCGGGACTTGGGGATGCCCTGGATGCCCAGATGCAGGCGCGGATGTCTCGGTTTTTGAGCCGGCAGAATCCGGCGGCAGAGGCGGAAGCGGACGCCGTGGCGGAGGGGATCACGGGCCGGACCCCGGCGGAGGTCAAGGCCCAGCTGGGGGAGAAGATGGGCGCGGACTTTTCGGATGTGCGCTTCCATACCGGCGCGGACGCCGTGGGAAAGGCGGAGAGCATGGGCGCCCGGGCTTATGCCACAGGGCGGGACGTATACTTTGGCGAGGGCGGGTTTGATCCCATGGTAGCCGCCCACGAATTGGTGCATACGGCCCAGCAGGGGGCGGTGGAAAGCGGCATGTCCACGGTGAGCGCCCCCATGGGCGGGGTGCAGATGATGCCCAAGTTCCTGCAAAGGGCAGGCAGCATCGCCAAGGATGTTGCCCTGGCGTCTTCCCGGGCGATGATGACTACGGGGAATCTGGCCTGGCGGGGTCTGAAGGCAGCCGGCCGGGGCATCGCAAAGGGGGCTTCCTGGCTGGGCGGCAAGGTGTCGGGCCTGTTTAAGCGGGGCGATGGCCAGGCGACAGCCGCGCCCGCGGCGCCCCAGCCCGCAGCGCAGCCGGCAAGGCCTTTTGGAAGCACCATGGTCCCGTTGAAGGGCGCATATGATGCCAACCTGATGCAAACCAGCCTCGGCGCCCTTCTCCCGCAAGCCCAGCAGATGATTGCAAGCGACTCGCAGGGTAAGGACGTTTCGGATGGCAACCGGTTCGTCTTCTTGCGGAATAGTTCGCCGGGAGACGCCCGCGCCAACTATTTTGAAATGCTCAGACGCGCCGGCAGAGGTGCGAATATCCAATTTTTACAGACGCTATCCCAAAATATAGGCGGCTTACCGGATATGTCGGATGCCAATAGTTACAAAGATCTGCGGGGAAAAGATCCGGCCAGGCTTGCGGCCATACAGGACCGTTCCGTGCAGATGACCCAGCAATATCTCAATTTTTTGGAGAGCGATCCCGACGCCATGGACGCGCTGCGGCAATCCTCCAGCAACCTATATGAGTCCCTGGGAACCTATAGCCCGACCAACCAGGCCGGCCTGGCGGCCGGTAAGCTGGAGGCCAGTCACCGTGCCATGAACGATATGATCCTACGCTCCTTAGGGCCGGATTCTGGCGCAGCCCGCAATGAGCTGGGGCTAGGCGAAGAGGATTCCAAAAAGTATATGACCGTCGTCCAAGGCATGGGCAGTATGCAGCCGGATGTATTGGCCGCTTTGCTGGATCCCCAAAAAGCAGCGAACCAATCGCCCCAGGAGCGGCAAATGGCCGCTATATTCCAGGCTTTCTTCCAGCGGAACGGGATGCTGTAAGGGCTTAAACCTTGGCGATGGATACGGCGCCCTGCTGGGAAACTGCCGGATGCGGGACGCGGCGCTGGCGCCATGGGCATTTGGCGCCGCGCAAGCCAAGAAAAGCATTTGCATATTACACGGATAGAATGTATGCTTATAATAACCAAGGATCATCGCAAAGCAGCGGCGGGGCTTCCCCGCCCGGAGGTTTTTCATGCAGGATAATACCCGAAAAAAGTTGGCTCTGATCTTGGGGGCGGCCTGTTTATTATTGGCCGCCCTGTGCTGGGTTTTTAGGCCGCTGTTTACCGATGCGCCCTTTTCCACGGCCTACGCCTTTGACGGGCCATCGGGGGTATTTCCTGGGGAAAGCGGCCGGCTGTATATCATCGACCAGGGGAAAAAGACCGTGCTCATCACCGATGGGCAGGGCAAGCTCCTGCGCAGCATCGACTGCGGGACGGATGGCGATTCGGAGCCCTATTACGCCTCCCTGGTGGCGGAAGGGGCGGACGGCAGCATCTACGTGGCGGATACCCGCTACGCCGGCCAGGGGACCCGCATTAGCCAAGAGCGCATCTTCCGCTATGACGCCAATGGGGAGAACGGCGTATGTATTTATTTGATCGACTATGAGACCATCGAGCAGGAAGCGCCCCTGCAATACGGCAATATCCTCTCCCTCCGGGAGGAGAACGGCGCCCTGGTCTTTACCCGGAAAACCGATAACGGGTTGGCGGTATGCCAGCTGGACCTGGCCAGCGGCCGGCTCCAAAGCGCCGGCTATGACCTGCCCGGTCAATATATCTCCGACGCGGACGCGGAACCCGGCACCCTGCGGCCCATCTTCACCAACCGGCTGGGCCAGGTTTGCACGGTAACGGATGGCGCGACGGAGGTGCTGCTGGACGAGGGCCGTACCTCCTGGATGCTGTGCGCGGAGGAAGGACGGATCTATTATTCGGACATCGCGGCCAACGCGGTGCTGTGTTATGACCTGGAAACCGGCCGGGAGGAGATCGTGCTGGAGGCGCCGGATATCCTCTACGGGGTGCAGACCGCGGGGGGCCGGCTCTATACCACGGACTATATGGGCTATTACATGCTGGAGGATGGGGAGGCGTCCTATGTGGACGCCCTGACCTATAGCCAGCCCTTGCTGCGGTGCGCCCTGTGGGCCGCCCTGTTCCTAGGCGGGCTGCTGGCGGTGGCGGTGGCGTACCTGCTCCTGGCGCCGGCGCTCCATAGGCCCAAGAGCGAATTGTTCCAGCGGATGGCCATTGTGCTGGGGGTTTCCCTTTGCATGGGCTGCCTGGTGGGGTATATCACCATCACCCAGATGGTATCCAACCAAAAGGCCACGGTGATGGAGCAGCTGAACCTGTTTTGCGACATTCTGGTGGAAAACACCGATACCGAGGCCCTGGCCAATATCGATTCCCTGGCGGACTATAAGGGGGCGGATTTCAACCAGGTTAAGGAGCCCCTGGACGCCCTGACCCGGATGGGCTATGAAAACGGGATGTATTATTACTACGCTATCTACAGCACGGATGGGGAGATCATCTATACCATCATGGACTTTGAGGAGACCCTGCCCGCCCGGTATCCGGTGTATGCCTACGGGGAGGAAGGGTATACGGAGGTGCTTGCCGAAGGGGAAAGCGTGGAGTTTGGGGGCGATGTAAGCTCCTATGGCTCCTGGGCCTTTGTGCTCAAACCCATTAGGGATGCGGCAGGGACGCCCATAGCCATTATGGAGGTGGGCACCAATTTGGACGATCTGGATTCCCAGATCCAGGAATTGGTGAAAGAGGTGGCCCTAACCATCCTATCCATGGCGGTGGTGCTGCTGATGATCATCGTGGAGATCATCTTCTATGCGGAGCATCGGGAGCGTAAACGCAAGAATTTGGCCCTGCCGGGGCTGGCGGCCCAGTTCCCCCTGCGGCTGCTGATTTTCCTGGCATATCTGGTGGATTGTATGCAGGACGCCTTTGTGTCCATCCTGGCCAACCAGCTGTATACCCCCATCCTGGGCATCCCCCAGAGCGTAGGCGCAGCCCTACCCCTTTCGGCCCAGGTGTTTGCAGCCGCCGTAATGGCTTTCCTGGGCGGCGGGCTCAGCCGCAAGGCGGGCGTGAAAAAGACCCTGGTGGGCGGGTTCCTCCTGGAGATCACCGGCTGCCTCCTGTGCGGGGCTGGGGGCACCTATTTCTCCCTGTTGGGAGGCAAGGCCGTTATCGGTATGGGCCTAGGGCTGATCATCGTCAGTTTGAACGCCATTGCCGCCCGGGGCGAGGATGAGGCGGAAAGCGCCAAGGCCTTTACGGACATCAGCGCGGGCACCCTGGCAGGGGTTACCGCCGGCGCCGGCGTAGGCTCCATCATCCTGTCCTTTGGCCATTACTCTATGGTCTATTTCGCGGGCGCGGCCATCTTGCTCATTGGCTTGGCGCTTAGCTTCTCCGGCCGGGATTACAAAGAAGCGGCTGTGGCTAAGGTCAAAGAAGAAGTGGGCTTCTTCCGCTTCCTGTTCAACCGGCAGGTGATCACCTTCCTGCTGCTGATGCTGCTGCCCTTCTTGATGGGCCTGTCCTTCCGGGAATACTTCTTCCCCATTTACGCGGCGGAGCTGGGTATGAGCGAGACCATGATCGGCCGGTTGTATTTGATCTGCGGCCTGTTGGTGATTTACGCAGGGCCCCAGCTCACCGGCAAGCTGATCGCCCGGCTGGGCGGCAAGTGGACGGTGACCTTGGCCAGCGCCTTGATCATTGCGGCCCCCTTGCTCTATGTGGCGATCCCCACCCTGGCCACCACCATTGTGGGCGTCCTGCTGCTTTCCGTGGCCATTTCCTTTGGCTATGCGGCCCAGTCTACCTACTATTCCGAGCTACCCAGCGTGGAGCATTATGGCGGCGGACGGGCCATGGGAATTTATTCCCTGTTTGAAAATATTGGCCAAACCATCGGGCCGATGATATACGGCCTTGCGATGATGCTGGGATACCGTTCCGGCCTAGGGCTCATAGGCGGCGCAATGTTAGCCTTGCTGTTGCTGTTCTTAGCTTGTAACGGTAAGAAAAAAGATTCTTGATTAGGCAAAGGACGGGGGAGAAAAGAAAACCATGAAGGAACGGAATGTGGAGCTAGAATATCAACGGGTGACCAAGGCGGACTTGCCCATTATGATCGCCCTGTATGACGAGTATCTAAACGGCGGCGATTCCAGCACCGAACATCTGCGTAAAGCAATTGCAGAGGATGGATATATTGGTGTAAAATGTGTAGATAAAGCACAGGGAGACCGGTTTGTAGGCGTGTTTTCTTGCTTGCCGGGGATTTGTTTTACCTATGACCATCCGGAGCTGGAAGCCTTTGTGGAGAGCCGCTGGGGCGGGACGAAACTCTATTCCGGGGATATCCTGGTGGTGCTGCCCGAGTATCGGGGGTATGGGGTGGCCCGGGAGCTGACGAAGCAATTGCGGGTGGCCCTGATCCAAGAAGGGGTGGAAAACCTGCTGGTAGAAATGTGGAACCCGCTAAATCTGGGGGACTTACCCGCAGGAGGCATCATGAAATACCTGGGAGAATTCAGCTGGATAGAGGATATGCCAGATTTTTATAAGGATCTATATGCCCATGGGATGACTTGCCCAGATTGTGGGGATGGTCCTTGCCGCTGCGGCGCGACCGTGGGCATGATCCCGCTGGTGGATCGGTAACCGAAAACGGAATGAAAAGGGTAGGTATATGAAAAAACGATTTAAAACCATTGGCATGAAGCTAGCGGTATTGGTGACCCTGTTTTCGCTGATACTCTGTATCGCCATCGGGGTATTTAGCTATCTGGTATCCTGGCGGGAGTATACGGATTTTTATTCCCAAAAGGCCCAGGAGACCGCTGCTTTAGCCGCGACCTTCGTGGATGGGGATAAAATCGGTACCTACCTGGAAACTGGGGAAATCGACGACTATTACGAATCCCTACGTACCATATTCAACAATATCAAGCAGGAGCAAAACGTCCTATACCTATATATCTTCAAGCCGGATGAAACCAGCTTTACATACATTTTGGAAGCGCAGATCCCCACGGATGATCCGGAAAACATTTCGCAAATGGGGGATATCTACGAATACCAGGAAGCAGAGCTGGAAAACCTGCTGCCGGACGTGGAGGCAAAGAAGGCTTCCACGGAAAAGCTCATTGCATATAACCCAGCCTATGGGGCGGGGGTTATGGCCTGGGCGCCTGTGTTGGATAGCCAGGGGAATGTGGCAGCCTATGTGGAGGCGGACCTTTCCCTGTACATGGTGCTTAGCAAACTGCGCTCATACGTACTCAATCTGATCCTAATCTGCTGTATCATCATTTTAGCAGGCGGCGTAGTGCTCATCGCCATGAACCGGCGCATGGTCGCCCAGCCTATGGCACAGCTTACCCGGAACGTGCTGGAGTTTGCCAGCGGGGAAAGCCTGGCTTATCCCAGCGATGCGATCCAGACCGGGGATGAAATGCAATCCCTGTCAGAGGCCTTTGGCAAGATGGCCAAGGACATTGATAACTATACCAAGAACCTGGCGGCGGTGGCGGCGGATAAGGAGCGGATCGCCACGGAGCTAAGCCTTGCTACGGACATTCAGATCTCCCTGCTGCCCCGTGCATTCCCCGCCTTCCCCAACCGGGATGAGTTCGATATCTATGCCCAGCTACAGCCTGCAAAAGTGGTAGGCGGAGACTTTTATGATTTCTTCCTGATCGACCAGAACCATCTGGGGGTGGTAACAGGCGGCGTATCCGGCAAAGGAATTCCGGCTGCGCTGTTCATGGTGGTGGCAAAGACCATTATCAAGAACCAGCTGATGACGGGAATGGACATCGAAGAAGCCATGAGCGTGATCAATACCCGGCTGTTTGAGAGCAAGACCCCCGGGGTGGTAGTGCAGGCATTTGTGGGCGTATTGGATACCCGGAACGGGAATTTCAGCTATGTAAATGCAGGCCAGGCAGCGCCTTTGTATATGCGAAAAGACCGCCCGTTTGCCTATTTGGAAGGGCAACAAATGGGGGCCTTGGCCGAAACGGAGAACGTGCGTTACCGGAAGATGGAACTTACCTTCCGGCAGGGGGATAGGCTGGTGCTATGCTCCAATGGAGTATTTGAGGCCCAGAACCCCCAGGGGCAGGAATTTGGGAAAGAAAAGCTGCGTAAGGACCTTAATGCCCGGCGGAGCAAGCTAAACGATCTCAAGACGTTGGTAAACGTAATTTGCGACGATGTATCCGCTTACGAGGAAGCGCCATATCATCAGGATGACGTGACGGTTTTGGCGTTGGCCTATCATAAGGGAGATCGGGCCCGGGCCGAAATATCCGTGCGGGCCAGAGAGGATGGCTTCCCCCAGGCCCAACGGTTCCTACGCCGGCAGCTGGAGGAAAATGGTTTAGGCGGCGCCTTCTATGCGAAAATGAGCGTGGCCACCGAGGAGGCTTTCTCCATGGCGGTGCGCAACACAGGCGGCCGTGGTGAGATCGTGGTTCGCTGTGCGGTGGATGAAACCCCCGACGGCCAGCAGGTCACGGTGACGATCCTATACGCCGGCCCGCAGGCAAATCCCCTGCTGGAACAGACCGGCGTACAGCAAGATGCCCTAGCTTTTATCCAGCGCAGCATGGATACCGTGTCCTATCGGTACCAGGACGGCCGAAATGAGATTAGCTTGCAAAAGCGGGCGGAATGACCTCGTAAACCCGTATAAAGGCCTGGGCGCAGGTTTGTCTGCGCCCAGGCCTTTGTGTTGAGGAGTTTGCTCTGCTGTATGAGGCAGCATACGATCGAGGCGGTCTTCGATTCCAGTTAAGGCGAATCTTCGTTTTGGTTTCATTGCCTTTCCCATAATCTGCCCATACCAGTAATATAATTCTTGCTTAAACCAGCTCCTTTTACCCAATCCCCCTTTTAACCGGCAATCCCCACTTTCTGCTTGGTGATGATGCATTGCAGCCGAACTGCTCTCTTATGATTTGTGGTATGCAGCGCCGTATACGGGTTGCCGTTCTTTGGTGCCAGGAAAGCCCCGACTTCTTCCAGATGACGTTTGACCTGCGCAGATATCAGGCCGCTTTTCACGCAAATTATTTCTGCGCATCCAGGAGCAGGTGATTATAGTACAGCTTTTCCTCTTTGCACTACTTCCGATTTCCATGGCGCCGATTGGCGATCCTCTCTTTACAAACTGCAATGTTTCCCGCTTTGAAGGCATTGCTGTAGCCCATTTCGGGCGCAGGCAAGCAAGCAGCGCGGAAGAAGGCTTTCAGCTTCCATGGAATATGAGGCTCGCTTTATATATTGCAGACGAAGGAGGCCCCTAGAAAGAATTATAGCAGCTACTGTGCTCGAAACGGTGCAGGAGGTAGGAAATATGGGCCCGTCTATTCTGACGCGGCGTTGGCGGATCTTCCAGGGGAGCCGCCCTATTATAGTGGCTTATATGTTCCCTGGCAGAAGGGACGCGTTAGCCCAGGGATGGGTGGCTTTAAAATGTGTGAAATACTTTTTGAAAGGGTTGTAATATAGTATAATAATAGAAACCTGGGTTGCACCTTCTTTCCGGCGGACGTGGAGCCTGGGCTGATGCTGGCTAGGGAAAAGGGTGAGAAACATAGAACATATCCATATGGATACTCCATCGCATATACGATTTATGGGAGCCGTTCAGTTCGGCGTGTTTTTTTTCGCCTTTATGCTGGGGGAGACCATGGTCAACGATCAGGCCGCCCGATTTTTCACGCCCCAGATGGTGAATATGGTCTACGCTGGTGGCATCGCCTGCACAGGCTTGGGTTGCCTATCCTTCGGCCTGGTGCAAAAGCGGTGGAATACCCCTGCTGCCAGGCGGGCTTGGCTGGCGGCGACAGGCGCCGCGGCTATGGCCTGCGGGGCGGGGGTGGCGCTGCTGCATGAGCCCGGCTGGCTGTTGGCCGCCTCCTTCCTTATGCTGCTTTCCTTCGGCTATATGGGCGGCGCCGTGCATTATGCCCTGAGTATGGCCTTTGCCGGCCGGGACACCATGGGCCGGGCAGTGGGCATTTCCGCGGCAGCAGGGGTTTTATTGCAATATCTGGTGCAAAGTCTGGCACAGGATATGACCGTCCCCTTTATGGTGAGCATCGGCCTGAGCATCGGCCTGCTGGTGTTTTTCCCCAACCGGCCCATGGAGCAGCTTGGGACCCCCAACGCCTCCCGGCCTGAGACCAACCGCCGCCATGCCGCCTGCCTGATCGTGGCGACTGCGCTGCTCACCATCCTGCTCAGCCTCAACGACGGCGTCGTGGTCAGTATGCACGCCAGCGGCCAGGTGGCGCTCTTTGGGCCTGTGCGGCTGTTTTATTGCCTGGGGCTGATCTTGGCAGGCTTCGTGGCGGATAGGAAGCAGCGCAGGCTCTTGCCCATCAGCACCCTGTTCATGCAGCTGTTCACCATCCTGCTCCCCGCCCTCCTGGGGAACGCCCTGTATCATAGCAATATGGCCTTGATGTATTTTTGCAGCGGGTTTTATGTGATCTTCTTTACCGTTTCCTTCCTGGCCTTTGCCCCGGATACTAAGGACCCGGCCCTGTGGGCCTCCATGGGGCGTGCAGTGCGTAGCTTGACGACCGCTATCGTGGTGACGCCTATCCCCCTTCTGTTTGCCCGCTTTGGGTCCTTGGGGATGACGGCCCTTAGTTGCCTGCTGGTGGCGGCGCTGCTTCCGGTGGTCTGGGCTTTGCCGGACGGCAGCCAGCATCGGCCGCTGCCGGAAGGTCAGGCCCATAAGCCTGCCTCCCGGGAAGCCCATCAAATCGCCTTTTCTGAGAAATATCGCCTTACCCCCAGGGAACAGGAGGTATTTGCCCGCTTGATCAGCACCGAGGAGAGTATCCAGCAGATCGCGGAGGGCCTGTACATCTCCCGGCGCACTTGCCAACGGCACATTACAGCCATCTATGAAAAGATCGGGGTCAGATCCCGTATGGGGCTGTATCAGCTCTTTGTGGAAGAACAGGGGAAGCCTTGACCCGCTGTTCCCATGGAGTTCTGCCGCCTGTTTTTTTGAGGGAAAAGCCTTTCCCACCCCCATTTGACGGTTTGGCGCATCTGCGCCAGGCCGTTTTTTTATGTTGGCGTTGGTGCGGCATATACAAACGCGGCCCCTGGGTGTAGCGTATACCATATAGAAGGGGATCGCGCTTGGACGCGGCGCCTGCATATCTGGGAAAAGGAAACAGCCTGTCTTAACATGTGAGGATTCTTAAGGAGGAACAGGATATGAAGCAATGTGACAACGGCCATTTTTACGATGAAAACCGATTCGAGAGCTGCCCCTATTGCCAGGAAGGGGCAGGCGTGGGCAGGACCGTGGCCGCAGGGGCGGTGGATAAGACGGTAGCCGCCATGCCGGGTGGCGTGCCAGAGGCGGATCGGGGCAAAACCGTGGGCATCATCCAGAAAAAGATCGGCATAGACCCGGCGGTGGGGTTTCTCATCTGCGTCAGCGGGCCCCATCGGGGCGCGGATTTCAAGCTGGTGGCGGGCAGGAACTTCATCGGTAGGGCTGCGGCCATGGACGTATCCCTGGCGGACGACGATACGGTCTCCCGGGAGGGCCACGCCCTGGTCTCCTACGACGCCAAGCATAACCACTTTTCCGTGTCTCCCGGCCAAGGCCGGGGTATCACCTATTGCAACGACGAGCCGGTGGAGGGGGCGCGGCCCTTGCGCGCCTATGACATGATCGAGGTGGGAAAGAGCAAGCTGGTGTTTCTGCCCCTGTGCGGGGAGAAGTTCCAGTGGACGGAATGGGCAGAGGAATAGTCCATGGAGCGCATACTTGCCTGGCTGAACCACCCGTTGTCTTCGGAAGGGGGCATTCGCCTTTGGATGGCCCTTGGCGCCGGGTTGGTACTATTGGCCGCTATCCTGATCGGGGCGTTTCTGGGACGGCGGGCAAGGCGGCGGCACAAGCCTCCGGAGCCTGTCACGCGGGAACCGAAGAAGCAGCCGGCCCTGGAGCTTGCCAACCTGCAGGGGATGGGGATGCGGGCCGAACAGCAGGACGCCTTCGGCATGTCCCCGTTGGATCGGTATAAGGAAAACGGCCTGTTGGCCGTTCTGTGCGACGGCATGGGGGGCATGGCGGCGGGGGGCGCCATTGCGGCGGAGACCGTGGCCGGGCTGCTGGGGGCTTTCCCCTGGACGGATGACGGGCAGACATACCAGTGGATCGGGCAGCAAAGCCGCCGGATATACGACGGGTTCCGAGGCCAGGGGGGGACCACCCTGGTGGCGGCCCTGCTCCGGGGAGGACGGCTCTGGTTCTGGTGCGTCGGGGACAGCGACCTGTTCCTGCTGCGTCAGGGGGAGCTTTACGCGCTGCACATCCCCCAGGAATATAGATACGAGCTGGCCCTGCAGGCGCTGGAAGGGGGGACCTCCCTGGAGGCGGCATTCCTGGACCCCCAGGCTGGGGCCCTGACGGAGTATATCGGCAAAGAAGCGGTAACGTGCCGATATACCCGCATCCCCCTGGCGCTGGAACCAGAGGATACCCTGCTGCTATGTTCCGACGGGGTGAGCGATACCCTTACCAGAAAGCAGCTAAGGGAGGCCTTGACATTGCCGCCCCAAGAGGCGTGCGACAGGCTGGAGGAAGGGATCCTGGCGGCGGGCCTGGCCGGCCAGGATAATTATACGGCCATCATTTTGCGATATCATGGAGAAGGAGAAGAGATCTAAATGGAAGCGACAAAAACATCTTCAAAACGGATCGTGGCGATCCTATTGCTGGCGCTGGGGTTGATCGCCCTAGTGCTGGGGGTTCTGGGGCTGCTGGGGGGCGGCGCCATGCAGCCCTATGACGCCCGAAATAGCGTGGTGCTGGTTGCGGCCACGGTGGCGGACGATCAGGGGAACACCTCCATGGGCTGGGGCACCGGCTGGGCCATAGGTAAGCCGGGCAAACCGGTGGAATACATTGTGACCAACGGTCATGTGGTGGAGCAGGCGTATACCTATCCCCAGCTTTATACCAATGTCCAGGGGCAGCTCCAGGTGGTATTCAACGCGGCGGAGAACGATTTCGTCATACCGGAGGTGGTATATTATTCCGCCCCCCAGGAAAAGGATATCGCCATCTTGCGGCTGCCCACCCCCACGGAAAAGCGTATCCCCTTGCAGCTGCGCCCTTCCGAAACCGTGGACATCGGCGAGGCGGCTTGGGCCCTGGGCTATCCGGGGATATCCTCCATGTATCAGCAGTATAGCACCTTCAGCCCGGACGACATCACCCTGACCCAGGGCATTATCAGCAAGCGCAACAAGCCCACCGGCAGCAGCTATGAAGCCTTCCAGATGGACGTATACATCAACAGCGGCAATTCCGGCGGCCCGCTGGTGGATAAAAACGGCTTCCTGCTGGGCATCAACTCCGCCGGCATCCAGAGCGCCGAAGGTACCTCCGAAGGGGTGAACTACGCCATCATCGCCAATGAGCTCATCCGCATACTGGATAACGAGCGGCTGGAATACGCTGTCGCCAATACGGGCCTTGCCTGGGCCCCCCGGTGGATGGGGTATGTGTTCCTGCCCTTGGGGGCGCTGGCCCTGGCGGCCGGCGCATTCCTGCTCCTGGGTGGAAAGACCCGCGCCTTTGCCCCAGCGAACGCGGGGGGCGGCCAAAGCCATAGACCCGCCAAAGGCCAGGGCCCCATGGGCAGACGGGCGGTACTTCGGGGCGTCACCGGCAAGTATGCAGGCCAGAGCTTCGATCTGACAGGAGGGAAGGTGGTCATCGGCCGCGATCCTACAAGCTGCAACATCGTATTCGAAAAGAATACGCCGGGCATAAGCGGGCGGCATTGTCAGGTGGCCTACGATCCCAATGGGGAATGTTTCCTCATTACGGACCTTGACTCCTCCTATGGCACCTATCTTGGCAACGGCAAAAAGCTCACGGCCAATGTGACGGAAAAGCTGTTCCCAGGGGATACCTTCTACCTGTGCGACAATGCCAACCGGTTCGTGGTGGCCAAGGAGTGATCTCCATGGAGGGATATTGTCTGAAGAATGGGACGCTCCAGCCGGCTTTGGATAGGGCCGAAGGGATCGTCCCGGCGGCCATATACCATCTATCCCCAGACGGAAGTTGGCGCAGGATGCCGGATATCCCACCGCTCCAAAAGGGGGAAGGTCTGCTGGTGTATGCAGGGGATTTTTGCATCGCCCCTGTGGAGATCCAGGTGGAGTTTATTAAGGCCGCCGATGGGAAGCAATGGCTGCAAGGGCTGGTCCTGCGCCATGTGGAGCGGATGCGGCAAATCGATCCCAGCCTATATGCGCTGGCGGAAATAAAGGAGGAGGCCCAATGAATCCGGACAAAATCTGTTACGGTTGCTTTCAGGAAAAGGGAGAGGGGTCCATCTGTCCCCATTGCGGGTTTGACGCCCAGGCCACGCAGCCCTATTTGGCGCTGCCCCTGGGCACCATACTGAACGGCCGCTATATGACTGGCAAGGTGCTGGGTATGGGTGGCTTCGGCATCACCTACCTGGGCTATGACCTGACGCTACAGATCCGGGTGGCCATCAAGGAATATATGCCTTCCTCCATTGCCACCCGTCACGCGGACCGGTACGGCGTTACCCTCAGCGGCCTGTCGGAGCAGGATTACCGATATGGCATGGAGCGGTTTCTGGACGAGGCCAGGATCCTGGCGAAGCTTCAGAATACCCCAAACATCGTATCGGTACAAAATTATTTCAAGGAGAACAACACCGCCTACTTTGTCATGGAATATGTAGACGGTATGAGCCTGAAGGCCTATCTGGAAGCCCAGGGGGGCAAGATCCCCTATACCCAAGCCCTTACCATATTACAGCCCATCATGGAAGCCCTTGCCCAGGTGCACGCCATGAACCTGCTGCACCGGGACATTAGCCCGGACAATATTTTCATCACCACCCGGGGGGAGAGCCGGCTGCTGGATTTCGGCGCAGCCCGCTTTGCCCTGGGGGATGAAAAGAGCGTTTCGGTAATCCTCAAACACGGCTATGCTCCGGAGGAGCAGTATTCCACCCACGGCAACCAGGGCCCCTGGACGGACGTATACGCCATGGGCGCCACCCTATATCGCTGCATCACCGGGACGATGCCGCCGGATTCCGTGGAGCGGCTGCGGCAGGATGCCTTGAAGCTGCCCAGCGAGCTGGGCGTCCATGTGCCCAAATATGTGGAGCAGGCCTTGGGAAAGGCCTTGGCCGTCCATGCGGCGGACCGGTTCGCCAATATGGAAGCCTTTATACAAGCCCTTAGCGGCCGCCCCAGCGTGCAGGAACGGGTGGCGGCAGGGGTGAGCGAGCGCACCCAAGCGGCCCGAAGCCAAACCGTATATCCGGGAGGCGGCCGGCCGGCTCCCGCCATGCCCGGCGGCATTGCCAGGCTCTGGGCCTACCTGAAGGCCAATCCGGTGGTTGCCTGGGTGTCCGGGGGCTGCCTGGTTTTGGTGGTCGCCCTTTGCATTATCCTACCCCTGGCCCTTTCCGGCCGGGATCGGGACTATGGAACGGTGAGCAGCGGCGGCCTGTCCATCGACGGGACCGCCCAGCCGCCGGCGGCGGAGTCCCCCGCCATACAGCCCACCATAGCCCCTTCGATCCCGGAGGCGGAGACTGCGGCGGCAAATTATGTCCAGCGGGACCTGGGCGCATTGAACGCCACCCTGACCCTGCCGGATACCTATACCCCCAGCGCGGACGGCTTTAGCTTTGTGGATCAGCAGAACAACCGGGCTGTGGAATGCAGCTTTATGTGGAACATCGGGGTGCCCATCTACACCCTGGCGGACGTGGAGGCCAATCAGACCTTGCTGGTGGAGCAGATCATCCAGCAGATGGGTAATATCCAAAACTACGAGGTGCTGGGTACCACCACCACCCAGGTCAACGGACAGGACGCCTTTTTGCTGGTGTTTGAAGCCACGGACGCCAGCGGGACGGCCCTGAACGTTAGCGTGGTGGCCACCGACGGCCAGCTTGGCTATGGCTGCTATCTGCTGCTGGGCGCTTGGCGGGCGGATGACGAGGCGGGCGCCGAGGAAGTGGGTAACATCATGGATTCCTTCCGGTGCAACGGCCCTGCGGAAACCACCTATGCCATGTGGTACGGGGAGGACAGCGGCGTCAAGGTGATCGTGGACGATGCCATCACCCAGGGCCGGGTATACGACATGTCCATGGAGCTGGATATCGGCAACGTCTATGCGCTGTATCTGTATCCCTCCGACGAAGCGGAAAAAGCGGGCTCGGGCAATCTCAGCGTGGAGGGCGCGGGCAACGTGGAGATCGGCGCGGCCGCCCATTATGGGGCGGAAACGCCGGAGGAGATGCTGGATTTCACCCTTTCGCTGGCCCAGATGCTGGATTGTGAAGCCAGCGACCGATACACCCTGGAGCTAGGCGGGCTGGAATGGCTGTGCCAGGACTACGTGGTGCAGGATTACACCTTCTCCTATGCCTCCGCCATGATAGACGAGGCGTGTTATATGGTGGGCTGTATGTATGACGATTCCACGGAGACTGCGGTATTGGCCCTATATCAGCAGGCCCTTGCCAGCGTCCGGCCCTGGGAGGGATAGCGGGGACAGGACGGACCATCCTGGCCCGTCCGCCTGAAAGAAGCGGAAAGGGCGCCCCGTTTCCGGAAGAAAGGAGCAGCATCATGCCGGGGCTTAAAATGAATCTGAACTGTCCGCGCCGCTTGGCGGTCTACGCGGTATTCGACGTATTGGACACCATGGGCGCAGAATATGCCCGGTCCATGGTGGGGGACATCCAGGCCAAGGTGAAAGTCCTGGGGAAAACCAGCGGATACGCCTTTGCGGTGACGGAGCAAAGCCCGGATACCTCCATCCTTCACGCGGCTATGCCCCGTCCGGCGCCAGGGCTTACGGAGGGGGGCAAACAGCTTGCCTTGCAATATCTGATGGACAGCATCCTGCATCATATGGATCAGGCCCTCTTCCCGGAACAGCTACCTTAAGGTGGGCAAGGCAGCTGGGAAAAGCAGCCGAATACCGCCCTTGGCCCGTGGGAAAAGGTACCGCAATGTTGCGGAAATGGCGATAGCCACAGCCGCCATAATAGAATGACGACAAAAAGAAAACCGCCGAAAACCCGAAAGGGAATCGGCGGTTTTGGCGTCCCCGGGGCGGTTCGAACGCCCGGCCTGCCGCTTAGGAGAAGCACTCCTAAAGGTCAATCAGCTACCTTCTAAGTTTAAATAATCCCCGTATTTACTGGGTTTTCACGGCATCAGGATGTTATCCTGTACCTCGGTATTTCTGCTAATTTTAAGACATTTTAGACCTTCCAATTTGCATGTGATTAGCACGAAGTTCGAGTTTGGGAAAATGCTCAATGGTAAAAATAAACCGCTACTGTGTGAATGCATCCCTTCTGGTGTTAGGACGGCTTTCCTGTTCTGCTCTGGAAGTTCTCAAGAACAGTATGTAAATAAAAGCCTGAAAGAAAGAGGACAACCCATGTTGGATTGTCCTCCTAAGTCATAAAGATAACTCTCATTCAGTTTATGTTGCTTCAGAAGTTGATTTCCCTTTTATAATCTCATACCTCCTTCCACCACAATTTTCTTGTAGCATATTCTGTATCACGCTGTAAGGCACATCAAATACATAAGTTGGCCTGTGCATCCGCATCAATCAACAGGACTTTCTTTCCTTGCTTTGCCAGACTGACACCCAGATTGACTGCTGTGGTTGTTTTGCCCACACCGCCTTTTTGATTGGTCAGAGCAATCGCTTTGCAATTTGACATAGGTGCGTCCTCCTTTCTTTTAGATTTAGCCGCTTTGTCAGGGCGGCTATGTAAAGTTCCCCAGAACGCAAAAAAGCCGACTGGTTTTTATACCAATCGGCTATGTAAACAATATTTAATTTTTAAGGTTTAACTTATATTTGCAAGGCTCAAAACCAATTCACTTTCTCATCTCTAAATTGGGGAATATCGCTTTCTTCGTATGGATTATAGTTATTTAGATTACATCCAAATTCTTTTAGTTCTTTTATTTTGTTGTCTTTTGTCCATACAACTAAAGAAATCCCATCAAACTCTTCAAAATTTCCAGTATTCATTTTATTTTTGAAATACCATTCCACAATGGTTTGGTTGTCCTTATGGAAAAATTGTTTAATGTCCCATATAAGAACTTTTCCACGAGTATTCCATTCATTGAACCAGTGCTTTAACAGTTCTCTATTTTCGTATTTAGGCCCCCAGCTTTCAATATAGATGAGATCGTCTGTAAAGATATCATCAATTCCTAAATCTTGTTGATTAAGCCACATATCAAACCATAATCGAATAATCTTTTCTCTTTCATCCATATGATAGGAACCTCCAAATAAATATTCACTTCTTATTATATAACTTTTAGGAGTGCTTTCAACTGATTTTTAGCTTCTTAACTGGTGCATTGATTACCTTGAAAATTAGTTCATCCACGCAGTCCGTATATCTGCCTTGTTGGATCAACAGATTTTTCAATTCTACAAGACTTTGAAGCAAAAGGCTTCTATCATGGCTATCCACATAAACATGAAATGTTTTTTCTCTCATACGATGCACCTCCTTACAGCATCATTATACGAGAAGCGGTGTACCCCCTCAAATATGCCAGCAAAAGGACGGAATAAACTTCAAAAAAATGCCTTTTACTCGGTAACATTCGCCCATCCAATTAGCAAGGTTTTTTGCATGATTTTTCGGCAAATTAGCAGGAGAGGCCGTTTGATTAGCAAAAATCGAAAATTTTCTGCTAATCATTAGCAAGCTAATCGGTGACAAAAATCAATCGTTCGAGTTCACCATGGTCACTTCCGATTAGCAAAAATGCTTCCTGCTAATCGCTGTTTGTTATGTGTTCGATTTTTCTTGGGAAAAAGAAAACGCCGAAAACCTTGAAAAATCAACGTTTTCGGCGGAGTTTTTGGCGTCGCTAAGAGGATTTGAACCTCCGACCTTCCGCTTAGGAGATTGGTTAAACATTGAATATCGCGTTATCTGTGGTACCTTATGATGCTGCCTATTATCAAAAAACGCAGAAAAATAGGCGAATGGTATGCAGCGCTGTATCATCGCAGGCCATCCCATAAAAGGCCGTATAAGCTGTTCCCATTAGCAAAATATTAGCAGCCTCTAAATACTTGATACAGCCCCTGCAAGCAGGCCACACGGTACAGGACATGCCTTGGCACGTAAATTGAATCATAATTGTGCGGACAAAAGAAAGGAAATGCGCAGCTATCGCATTTCCTTTCTTTTATTTGAGGAGTCAAACACCATGAAATGCCTCTTTACCTACGAATGGGTCAAGCTGCCGCGTGCCCACATACCTACGGGCAAGGGGTTGATGGGCCCATTCCTTAGGCTTGCAGCCCGGGCGGCATTTCGCTCAGGCAAGGCCAGGTATTGCGGCTATACCAACGATGTAAATGCCGGCGCTTGGGCCGGCGGTATTGTAGGTCTGAAAAGCATACTCGGCATCCAGGACCGCAAGCAGGCGCTTTTGGTAATGGATGAGCTGGCAGAGATGGGCTTTATTTCCTACTCCCTCAATGCCAAGACAAAGAAGCTCACCTATTCCATCATCGATTGGGTCGAGGAATGCAGCGGTAATGCCGCCTCTGGCGGCGCCATTTACGCCTCCGAGGGCTATGGGTTCCTCTGTATGCGGCGCTGCATTACGGAAAAGCTGGTGGAACGGGGCTATTGCTTTTGCGAAACGGATGCATGGCTGGATCTTTGGTGCCACACCGTATGGGGCGATCCACATAACGCCTTCTCCAGATTGGCGCCGGTGGTTCAGATGGCGAGACTCCGGCCGATCATCACCCTGGAAAGCCTCGGCGCACGCTGGGGCTGGGAGAAAACCAAGGTCTGGCGCTTCTTTCGGAAGTATGCCGGGACCTTTTCCATATATAAGCTCCCGGGTTCCTATGGCTGCCTCCTATTCAACCAGCTTTATCCGACCGATACGGGCCCCATGGAAGCCCCAAACGACGCCGCCATTATGCGTGTTCTGAAGGAAATACGTTTTATGGGCGTAAAAACGCATTTTACAGGCACAGACCACCAGCGGATCAATCAATATACGCTATGGTTCAGCAAAAGGATCCGACTCGGGAACCTCAACAACGGGTGTCCCTCTCCATGCCACCCGGCTGTTGATCGTGTTGCACTTTGGACCCCATATCATACGCGCGCGTATTCTTCTCTCCCAAAGCGTAAGGATGACTGCGCGGGAGAGACCGATATGGGCTCCCCCGAATACAGGATTACAGCCCTCCTCGGCTACGGCGATATACCTGGCCACAACCATAGATGCAAGGAGGAATATCCAGATGAAAAAGCAAGACATTGCCAACGTCCCACAAAGGGATATCTATGCCCAGCAGGAAAGCAAGCTATCCATGCAGTCCCATGCGTTTGTGCAAATGCTGGCCAAGCGCGGCCTCATCGAGGACGATGCGATCCAGAATGAGGCGGTTCGCAAGGCGGACAAGGAAAAGCGGCGGAGCATGCACCATAACACCCTGCTGTTGCTTCGAAGCTACCGGGATATCCGATGGATGCTGCAATGCTTTCCGGACACCATTGCAGAGGAGCTGGACGCCCCGCTGCATGACCTTGATACGCTCCTGGACCTGGTAAACGCAGAGATCGACCTGGACAACTACCGGCTGGAGAACCGGATTCAGAGCATGCGGCTCTCCCGAAGCATGATGGACAGGCTGAACGAGGCAGTCTCGATCCTGCGGGACAAGCCCCAGAATGGCGATATGCTCTACAACATCATCTATCTAACCTATATCGCTCCCGAGCGCCTTACGGTCGTGGAGATCTGCTCGAAGCTGCATATTTCGGACAGGCAGTATTATAGGCTCCGGCAACAGGCGCTGAATATGATTTCCATACGTCTCTGGTCCGCGCCGGCAGCGGAATTGGATAGCTGGATCGAGGTGATGAGCCTGTTGGAAGTGCTGTAAAGCAAGGGGTCGGATGCAAGGGGAAGCCGGATTGCATCCGCCCTTATACCATGGTAACATACTGCTCCTACTGCGCAGCTACCAGACTACCTGCTGGAGAATGCTAGGGCTTTCATGCCTGTGATTTCTCAGCAAGATAATACGCAAGTAAATATGCAAGATGTTGTAAAGCAATATGGACTTGGGTATAATGAACATAGAGCGTGCATTCGTTCGATTCTATCCCGAGGGGTAGCTGAATTGAATGTGGCAGGAAGCCCTAAAGGATCTTGCATGAAAGGAGAAAAAGCATGGCAGGATATCAGCCGCCGTTTACAATAACCAATCGCATGGTTGGACTGGTGTCGGAAATAGCGGAGAAAATCGGCAGGCTTGACCGCAATAAAAGCCTGGATATGAAGCCGCACCTGCGGCGCAACAACCGAATTCGTTCCATCCACTCGTCCCTTGCCATTGAAGCAAACTCCTTACCTATCGATGCTGTTCGGGGCGTGATTGACGGAAGAACCGTCCTTGGCCCAGAAAAGGAGATACAAGAGGTCAAGAACGCCTATAAGGCTTACGATGCGCTGGGTAGATTCGATCCATTTTCAATCGATGAATTAAAGCGCCTCCATGGAATCATGACATATCTCACTGTGAATGAGAGCGGTCAATTCCGTCACGGCGAGGAAGGCGTTTTTGCAGGAGACCAGTGCATCTTTATGGCGCCGCCCGCAATACGCGTTCCCGCTCTTATGGAAGACCTTTTTTCATGGATGAAGCAGGCAAGCAAAGAGGTACATCCCCTCATCCTTTCCTCGGTTTTTCATTATGAGTTTGTGTTCATCCATCCCTTCGCGGATGGAAATGGGCGTATGGCCCGTCTTTGGCAAACAAGCCTGCTCTGCTTGTGGAATCCAGTATTCCAGTACTTGCCGATAGAAAGCCGTATCCATGCGTTTCAGTCCGAATACTATGAAGCGATCGCTCGATGCCATAACGAAGGGAACTCGAATGGCTTCATTATATTCATGCTTGAAAAGATCAGCGAGACATTGGACCTTTATTTACAACAGGCCGGCGCGGTTGATGGACAGATAAGCGCGTATGTAAGAAGGCTTCTTGATGCGATGGAATATGATGTTCCCTATACAGCAAAAGAAATAATGGCGCTTTTGCACCTCAAGTCAAAGGAAACCCTTAGGAAGCATTATATCCATCCCGCCCTTGAAATGGGCTTGATTGTAATGTGCGATCCCGATAAGCCTACGAGCCGCAATCAAGCCTATGTAAAGAAATAAATCATGAGATTATATCGAATTCGGGATAAAAAACGGCAAGCACAGCAAATAAGCACCCATTTGCCCTTTTTTCGTATTAGGAAAATTTCAAATCCTTTCCTCCCTCTTAATCAATATCTCGCCTAAAAGGCGCCTTTTGCTGCCTTTTGCCGTTCACTACATACAACAGCAGACTTCCATTTTGCCAAATGGTTTAGAGGGATTTCTGAAATAAGTCTCTGCGATATGCGGTCTGTTATTATCATTTGTTTGACCGTATTAATATATTTTGGCAGGCTTTAAGCAGAAAGGACGGTGCAACTATGGAATATATATCTTGCGCACAGGCAGCGGCAAAATGGAGCATTTCCGAAAGGCGGGTACAGAAACTTTGCGAGACGGGCCGCATATCTGGCGTGGTGAAGTTCAGCCGCGTTTGGCTGATACCAAAAGACGCGGAAAAACCCGTTGATGGGAGAAGGAAAATACGCTATGAGATTTCCACGACATTACGTATAGACGAAACAGCCAAAGAACGTGAATCGTGAATGCCCTTTACATTGTATAGAATAAGCTTGACTATTTTGAACTCGGATTGAGGTTGCCGGGCTACAATAAGATTGCAACGGCAGAGCAGCAATCCGCAGAAGAAAGGAGCCGCTATGAAAATACTGATTGCTGAGGACGATACCTCACTGCGCAGGGTGCTGGTTTCGATCCTACAAAAAAACAACTATTCTGTGGATGCTGTGGATAACGGCAGCGACGCTTTGGATTATCTATGTAGCGATCTTTATGACGCGGCGGTTTTAGACATTATGATGCCGGGCATGGATGGCGTTTCCGTTCTTGCCCGTATTCGAGCGGAAGGTCATACGACACCGATCCTGCTTCTGACAGCAAAATCGGAAATTGATGACAAGATCACCGGCTTGGATGCAGGGGCAAACGACTATCTCACAAAGCCCTTTGATATGCGGGAGATGCTGGCAAGGCTGCGGGTGCTGACAAGGAAAACCAACGTTCAACAGAGCAGCATCCTTGTCTGTGGGAATACCTCGCTAAATACCGGTTCTTTTTCTCTCTCCGCCCCAGGCGGCAGTTACAAGCTGGCAAGCAAGGAATACCAGACCATGCTGCTTTTGATGCAAAGCCCGGAAACGGTGATCTCTTCATCTAAATTCCTCGAAAATATTTGGGACCCTGACAGCAGGGCTGAAGAAAACACCGTTTGGACCTATATTTCTTATCTGCGCAGGAAATTGGAGGCCATCGGGGCGAATGTGCAAATACGCACGATACGGGGCGCAGGATATATTCTGGAGGTGCGCCGATGAAAATCAATATGAAGCGCCGCCTGCAAATTCAGTTTGTGTTTCTGTCGGTCGCCGCATTGGTGCTTTTGCAAGCAGTTATTGTGGGACTTAGCATTTCAAGAAGCTATCGGCAGATGACAACCAACGCCGATCGGATCATTCTCTTGGCCAATACGTCCCCGGATTCATCGGAGCTCGGTGACGCAAGATACTTCCGCGTATCATACGATATCGAGGATAAAACCTTTGAAACCGATCTTGCGCATACTTCTCTCGTGACACAAGCTATCGCTATGGAGTATGCAAGAGACGTCATCGATATGCAATCAGACAGTGGATATGTGCAGCATTACCGCTACCTTGTCCACCGTGGGAAGGACGGTATTCACATCACATTCCTTTCCCGTTATGAGGCAATCGAGGCTTTCCGGAATAATACCGAAACCTTGATTTTGGTTTCCCTTGGTGGGATTGCGGTGATGGCCGCGGTTCTTGCCATAGTGTCTGCGAAAGTGGTTTTCCCCCTTGTGAAAAACCATCAAAAGCAGAAGGAATTCATTACCTCTGCCAGTCATGAATTGAAAACACCGCTGACCGTGATTCATGCTGACGCTCAGCTTCTGGAATCCGAAATTGGGGAAAATGCGTGGCTGTCGGACATCCTCAAACAGACAACCAACATGACCGAAATGACCCACAAGCTGGTGTACTTGGCCCAAGCGGAGGAGCAGGACAATCATTTTGTCAAAATCGAATTTCCTATCTCCGATGTTGCGGAGGATGTGGCGGATCCCTATCGCGCAGTCGCCCAAAGTAAAGGGAAAAACTACGCATTGGAAATTCAAAAGGGCTTGTCCTATTGCGGAGATGAGAAAGCGATCCGTGAAATGATGACAGCTTTACTGGATAATGCTTTCAAATACAGCACAGAGGGCGGGAATATTGCTGTAAAGCTTTCCGCCGATGGGAAGGGCGTCCGGTTTACCGTGGAAAATACGGTATCGAAAATCCATCCAAAACAGTTGGAGAACTTTACGGCACGTTTTTACCGTACAGACACCTCCGATAAAATAAGGGGCTTTGGAATTGGTCTTTCCCTCGCCCAAGTGGTTGCCGAAGCGCATAAAGGAAAGCTGACGATTATCCTGCCCAAAGAAAACGTCATTCAGATTTCAGCGATTTTAAAATAATGGAGGTACATCTATCACAATGAAAAGACTGATCCATATGAGCGTAGGATTCCTGCTAGCGACGGTTCTGATATCTGCCATGAGCGCCTGCGGCACAGTTGATACGAACGCTGAAAGCAGTGAAGTCATATTGGAAGATACCGGCGCCGAAAGCAGCGAAGCCATACTGGAACAAAGCGCGGGCTCCTTTTCAACGGAATATGAAATCCTTCCCGTGGAATCCGAAGCGCCTTCCGCTGAAGCGGATATGTCCCTATTGTTTCAAGCGTGCAGCATATCCACCGATGAAATGGAAAACTTTGGCTATTGGCTCTATACGCCGGAAAACCCCGCTGAAAATATGCCGCTGATCGTTTACCTGCACGGCGCCAGCGGCAGGGGCGAAGATTTAAATTTAGTGGTAGCCGACGAGGATTTTCCAAAGTATTTGAAGACTGGGGAATTAGGGGATGTCCGGGCCTATGTCTTGATTCCCCAGCTTCCGGCTGAACTGCGAAGCTGGAGCGATATTGGCGACTCCCTGTATAGCTTGATTCAAAAAACGGTTTCCGACCTTTCCATTGATAAAGAGAATATTTCTCTATCCGGTTTCAGCATGGGCGGCACCGCGGTATGGGAGTTTGCGGCAGAATATCCCGACCTCTTTGCCAGAATCGCGCCCCTTGCCGGGAGTGCAAGGGGCGTCTTGGATCAAATTTCTGTGCTGCAGGAGATCTCTGTATGGACGTTTGTCGGGTCCGCAGACACAGTTATTGCGCCAAATTCATCGGAGCAAATGGTTGCAGAATTAAAAAAAGCCGGAGCCACAGCAGATATTACTGAGTTTGACAGCGCAGATCATGTTTCCGTGCCTTCCCTAACTTACCTGGATGAAAATATTCGCCTTGTCGATTGGCTGATCGGGAACGTTGAATAATTCAACTTTATATTTTAGGAGATAACGCCATGAAATTTGCACAGAAGTTGTTCCGCATTCTTTTGGCAGCGCTAATGCTCTCGATACCGTTATCTGCGGCCGCTACGGCAGCAAAAAGGCTGCGTCTATATGGATGAAATCGCCGCCCCATTGAAGAAAAGGCTGGCTACCAGTTATATGGTTATGCAGGAGGTAAACCATCAACTATTTACCGACAGCGTAGAGGAAGAAATCGTTCTCGGTGTCAGGGAGCCGTCCGAAGATCGCTTAAAGCAAGTGCTTCTTCAAATGGATATAGCCACGTTGAAAGAACGCCACCCCATGACCCTATCCGGGGGCCAGAAACAGCGTGTGGCGATTGGGGCGGCTGTATTTTGCGGTAAAACCATCCTTGTATTCGACGAACCCACCAGCGGGCTTGATTTTAGCCATATGATGCAGACAGTGGGGTTGTTGGAGCAACTGAAAAGCCCGGATATTTATATTTTTGTTATCACGCATGACTACGAATTTATCTTGTCTGCCTGTGATGAAGTAATAGAGATTGAGAATGGCACACTGAAAAATGACTATCTTTTAGATTGTGCCGGTTTACAAAAACTGAGAGCATTTTATTCAATAAATTCAAACTGTTAAGCCTGCCCCGCTAAACGGGGAAAGAAAAAAACCGTTGCAGGGCAGGTAGCTTCGTGCGCCCATAATGGATTTTCAGGGTACTGCGGCGGTTTTGAGTACATCAAGGCCGCCGTTCCTTATGCCCTCGACAAAGGAGTGACGCCTATACGCTGACACGGCGGCTTTAGGAGGGAGCCGCCATGAAGCACACTGACCGCCGACAAATTCAGACGATATTTGCACTATCGTCAAAAAAAGCCCGGCCACCGAACAGGCCCCGTCTGGCAGCCAGTGCGAAAATTGTCACAATGTAACTGAATACCGTGTTTTTTGCGCTCGAATAGCTTTCTGCTGTCCGGGCGTTTTTTCATACCTATGGGGCCGGAACATCGGGCCAACATGGCCCGAACCTTGCCCCCGGTGCCGTTCCCCGCCGCCCCGTTCAGATTTTCCCGCAAAAATCTGAACGGAGGAAAGGCCGATGGAAGTCACCATCAATTACAACGGACAAGCTGTGGCCGTGGAGGTCACGCTGGAAGTCTATGAATTTCTTGACCGGGCCGACCACAAAGCCGAGAACCTGTCCCATGAGCAGCGGCGGCATTGGGATGGCCGGGAGTTTGACGAATACATAGTTGCCACCGAGGGCGTGGGTATCTACGGCGAAACGCCGGAGGAATACCTTTGCCGCATGGAAACGCTGGGCGAGCTG